>Ga0193729_1000003_pt1 | contig 189436 bp, 189 predicted proteins | sample U1c2metaG_FD_143036 | JGI IMG/M metagenome (GOLD analysis project Ga0193729, IMG submission 143036) | Soil microbial communities from a riparian zone of the East river system, Colorado, United States - U1c2 | ecosystem: Environmental > Terrestrial > Soil > Riparian zone | place: USA: East...
TGCTCGCCCGCTTCTACGACCCGAGGGAGGGCCGCATCACGATCGACGGGCACGACCTCCGCGACGTGACGCAGGCGTCGCTACGCCATCAGCTCGGGATCGTCCCCCAGGAAGGCTTCCTCTTCGCGGGAACGGTCACCGAGAACATCGCGTTCGGCCGTCCCGATGCAGCGCCGGAGGAGGTCGTTCAGGCCGCGCAGACAGTCGGCGCCCACGATTTCATCCTGCGCCTCGAAGACGGCTACGAGACGCAACTGCAGGAACGAGGATCACGTCTCTCGCTCGGTCAGCGGCAGCTCGTCGCACTTGCGCGGGCGCTGCTCGCCGATCCCCGCATCCTCATTCTCGATGAGGCGACTTCCTCGGTCGACATCGGCACCGAACGTAAGATCGAGCGAGCGTTGAGACTCCTGCTCTCCGGGCGAACGGCCTTCATCATCGCCCACCGGCTCTCGACGATTCGCGACGCCGACCTGATCGTGGTGCTGGAGCACGGCCGCATCGTCGAGCAGGGCACACACGACGAGTTGCTGGCAAAACGCGGCCTCTATACGTCTCTCTATGGAGACTGGGCCGCAGACGTGGCCTAATACCCCCATGGCCCTCGACAAGGAAACCGAAGAGCGGATCGAACAGCCTGTCTCGGAGGAGGCCGAGCGCGAGACCCGGCTCTCTCCGACCGAGGCGGTCGCGCAGATGAAGATCAACGTCCCGGTGCGCGGTAACCGCAAGCTGCGCAAGCTGCTGGAACGAGTCAACGACGACACGCAGCTCAAGGGATGGTGGCACGCGTCGAACGTGAACGCCGTCGCGCGCATGCAGATCAACGACCACTCCTGGGTGCACATCCAGATCGTCGCCAACATCGGACTGAAGCTCCTGCGGCAGCTCACGAAGCACCACATCCAACCGTCGGTCGTGCGCGACTACGGCTACGACGACGATGACGCGGAGGTGGTCGTCCTCCTCGGCGCACTGACGCACTGCGTCGGGATGTCCGTCCACCGGGAGGGGCACGAGGACTTCAGCCTCTTTCTTGCCGAGCCCAAGTTGCGCGAGCTGTTGCGCGACATCTACGAGGAGCCGGACCTCACCATCATCGTGTCCGAGGTGCTCGGCGCGATCACGAGCCACCGCGACTACGGTAAGCCTTTGACCCTCGAGGCAGGGATCGTGCGCGTCGCCGACGCACTCGACATGGAGCAGGGTCGCTCGCGCATACCGTTCGCGCGTGGCTCGATCTCGATCCACTCCCTCAGTGCAGCCGCAATCGAGGACGTCGCGATCAAGGACGGCGAGCAACGCCCGGTCCTGATCGAGATCACGATGAACAATTCCTCCGGGATCTACCAGGTCGACAGCCTGCTCAAGGCGAAGCTCCAGGGCTCCGGCCTCGAGCAATACGTCGAGGTCGTCGCGCACATCGACACCGAGGCCGAGAAGCGCCTGGTGCCGATCTACCGGCTCGAGACCTGAGACTCAGCGAAAGAGTCCGGCCGCCGCTGTCGGAAATTGCACTGTCGCTCAGTGATGAAGGGCCCGGGTGAAGCGGGGAGCTTCCGAACCGGCCGAGGGCTGCGGCCCCCCGCAGCCGGTCGTTCCGGGCCCTCCACAAAGAAGGGTCGGGTACACCAGGGTGAGTCGAGTCCCCCAGCGGGGGTAACTTCAACCCTATAAAAGCTCCTCCGAACGTTCTGAAACCTCTAGAAAATTCATTCCCTGCCGTCGGCGACGCCGGATTGTCGTCGACAGGGCCCTTCGAAAGTCTGGTCGAGTGTGCGCGCGAATATCCCGTCGGTTCGAATAGATCCCGCGTCGGCGCCGATGATCACGGCGCGCAACGAAGCGGCGGCCCGTCGAGCTCGAGCGCCCGACGAGCCGCCGCGGAATCGCTAGTGCTGCGACACCTGATAGCAGGCGACGTCGTACTGCGAGACCATGTGCGTCCCGTCTACGTTCGCGTAGACGGTCTTGGCGTGGGCGAATCCGGCCGTATCGAAACCGGCGGGACCGCTCGCTTGCTGCTCACATGACTGGCTCGGCTGCCCCGTCCCAGCCGGGTTCACTGCAGCAAACGCTGGTGTAGCAGCGACCGCGATCACCGCGATCGACCCCACAATTGCGGTAAGCCTCCGCATAAGCAGGCCCTCCCTTCTAGTCGACACCTGCCTCGTCTCTCTTACGGAGCGGGTCTGACCACGGTTTGCCTCGTCCTTCCCAAGCGCGTCGGCGATCCGACCGCGCGCACTGAAAAGGCCCATACGGGATTCGAACCCGTGCCGCCGCCGTGAGAGGGCGGTGTCCTAGGCCACTAGACGAATGGGCCGAGCGGGATTCAGTCTAGCGAGGGGAAACAGTCGCCTTGGTGGGACGCCGAGAGCAGAGAGGAATGCGCTGAAACCCGCAACTAGCGCCGGTAGAATGTCGGCCCGTTGCGGGGTCGTCTAATGGTAGGACGCCTGACTCTGGATCAGGTAGTCAAGGTTCGAGTCCTTGCCCCGCAGCCTTCAAAGCCCCCGGACAGGGGGCTTTTTTTGTTGCCGGGACTGACAGCGACTCGTCAGGCGCCACGCTGTTACTGCCCGTTACTGCCCACTCAGCGCCGCGGATCTCCGACGCAAGGTGTGGTGTCGCAGGTGCCGCCTGATTACGAGAGACGGCGCGATCGCCTGGCGTTGACGCGACGAGGCCGTGGCGAGCGACGTCGAAGCTGAGCGAGCCAGAGGTGATGCGGGAGAGCCCGGGAAGCTCGGAGCTTCCGAACCTACCCAGGGCTGCGGCCCCCCGGGGCGGTCGTTCCGGGCCCTCCAGGAAGGAAGGTTCGGTTACGTGGGCCGGCGGGGCTACCCCCAGCGGGGGTAACTTCAACCTCATAAAAGCTGCTCCAAACCCACCGAAACCTCCACAAGGCTGTGAGGTCGCGAACGGCTGATACAAGCGGGGCGGCGAGCCCCGGGAAGGTTGTTGTCAGATCGCCTTGGGAAAGATGCGACGGGCGAGCCTCCTGACCGATGCGCTTGCGCCGCAAGGAGCGCAACGGGTCTCTCCCCCGGGGGCTTGCCCCTCCCTCTTTAGTCCACGCGGATTCGTCGATCTAGACGTTCGTCCAGCGCTGAGCGCTAGATGCTGCGGTTAATGAGAGATGGGGAGAGGCCGCGCTCGCCAGACTGCGGCACCGGGCGCGTGCCGCTCCCCACCACGCGGCGCGTGCGGACCTGCGCGACATCGGGTTTCTCAGCATCCTCCGCCGCGGCGAGCTGAACGCAGATCCGGCGAGGGCAGCCTCCTACTGGCGGCTCACCGATGAGGGACGCCGAGAGTTCAAGGTTTACGAACCCAGCCGGCGTTGAGAAAGACCAACGCGAGGTGGGCCTTGTCTGACCCGCCTGGGCGGCCGAATAATTGGTGGCGGCCCCGATCTGCCCCGAGGCCAAAGACATGCCCACATCGAGTCTGCATCACTACCGCGTTCGCCTGTGGCGAAGCCAACGCCTGCCATATCGGATCGCGCGGCTGCTCCTGCTGGTTCTACTGCTCGCGCTCCTGGTCATCGCCTACGTCAAACGCTGACCGCGCGGGGCTCAGGGAATCACGTTTGACGGAGGCAGCCGCGGCCCCTCGTGGCGAACTGCATACATGCCCAGGGCACCCTGTCACCCAAGCCCTCCCGGGGCGCGACCGAGGTTGTGGCGTGACTGCAGACGCCGCCCCTGGGCACCTCCTCCCACATCGCAAGACTCGAGCTCGAGCCGCGTCTTGTTCAATGGAGCCCGAGGGCCTTGTTTATGCTTTAGGGCTGGCGGGCCTTAGGGGAGAGGACGGCCGGCTCGGGCTCCAACTCCCCCGGGCAGCCTCGCGCTAGTGGCCGAACGCGCAGCGTCTATTCAGAAAGGACCGCTCATACCAACCCGTGTAATAAAACGGGCGCTGAACGTTGTCGTTCAAGTTGAGGTCGAACGAGACGCCCCACCTACGGATCCGGCCCCGAGCGTCGAGCGCAAGCCGACGCGCGCGGGATCGGTACGCCACCGCAGCCGCTTTGCGATGGCAGCCGAGTAGCACGAGAATCCTCAGCATCACTGTCAAGGCCACGCGTCCAGCCCCCCGAAGCATGCAGCGAGGCTAGCGAAGGCCGCCGACGGGCGCAGTGGTCACGGCAGTTCTTTTACGAACTACGAACAAGGCGACGGTCAAGGCGAATCGGGGACTCCCGTTGCGGGAGCCCCCGAACGTGCGGTGCGAATCTAGGGCGAGGTTGCCAGATACGGATCGGTCTGCAACTCCGTGAACGAGTCAGCCGACATCTCGGGCGGAGTGCCCGCCGCTTCGGCGTCCGCTCCGTCCTCCGTTGCGCTGTCTGCCCACGATGCCTGAGCGTAAGCGAGATCCGCCCACGAAGCATCGGCCCACGAGGCGTCCGCCCACGAGGCGTCAGCCCAGGAAGCCGCGCTCCACGACGCGTCGGACCACGAGGCGTCGGCCCAGGAGGCGTCGGCCCACGAGGCGTTCCCGGCAACCATCGCTGCCCAGCTGGCGGCGTCGAAGCTGAGGCCTCCCGAGTTCGAGGCGAGGAACCTGTCCAGCGCCAGATTCGGGTTCGGCGGAGTTCCCGTCACGTCCGGCAACTTCGCAGCGTTCAACTGTCCGACACCGATGGATCCTGGCTGCGCGTGAGGAGCCGGCTTGGTGGTCATCATGAGAGCGCCCTTGATCTGGTCCGGCGTCCAGTTGGGATGCCGAGCGATCAGTTGCGCAGCCACTCCAGCAATGACCGGCGCCGCGAAGGATGTGCCCGAGAGTTGGATGTAACCCGGCGCGACGACATTTCCCGGCTTCTGCGCCACCAGAGTCGAGCTCTGTGGCACCGGCCCGATCATGTAGCGGCCCGGAGCGCCCATCTCGGGCTTCGCGAAGCCGTCTTCGGTGTAGCCGTACGCCGACCACGGAGCGTTCGAGTCGTCACCGACGGCGACCTTGTTGCCGATGTCGACTGCACCGACCGTCATGACGAACGGATCGTTGCCGGGCGCGTGCATGACGCCGCTCGGCCCCGTCGGGCTCCCGTAGTTTCCGGCAGCTGCAACGACGAAGATCCCGTTGAACCAGAGCTTCTCGACCGCAAGGTCGAGGGGATCGTTGTAGAAGTGGTTGAACGCAGCCGAATGGAGCGAGAAGTTCGCTACGCGGATGTTGTACTTGGCCTTGTTCGTGAGGATGTAGTCGCAGGCCGCGATGACGTCGCTGGTTCGAGCGGTGCCCGTGTCGTCCATGACGTCGATCGAGAGGATTCCCGCGTTCGGAGCCGCGCCCGCATAGTGGTCGGCCGAGCCCGCCGCAATCCCCGCGACGAAGGTGCCGTGTCCACGGCCGTCACCGGGGGTGTTGGCGGTCGAGCCGGTCAACGTGACGTTCCCGACGACGCGCGAGCCGTTGCCGAAGTCGGCACGGTTTGCCTCGATTCCGGAGTCGACGATCGCAATCGTCGGCGCCTGAGGAGCAGGGCTCGTCGCCGTACCCCAGAGCTTCGAGACGCCGGACTCGTACGGCCACATCTGATCCGACGAAATCGTGCCCGCCAGGTGGATCGACGAGTCGGGCGTGATCGTCAGGCCCGGCTGCTTCGAGAGTGACGCGAGCTTCCCCGCGGTGATGTCGATCGCGACCGCGCCGATCAGATCCAGGCGCCTGCGCACGCCGGCGCCAAGTCCGACGATCTTGTTGACGGCGTCACTCGTGCCGGCAGAGCTCTGGACGATGACGTGAAGCTTCTTGCCCGGATCCTGCGCTGCCTTGTCGAGCAGCCCGGGGGTGATGAATGTCTGACCGCGGTTGCCGGGGCCGCCGTCTTTAGCCCCTGCAGCAAGCGGTAGAAGCAGCGTGCAGGCCGCAAGCGCGGTGAGCACGATGCTGCGGCCGCCGCGTCCCCACAGAGCGTTGCCGCGCTTCCCGCTGCCCGATCCCCAGAGCGTGTTCCGCCGGGAGTCGCCGCGAGAACCAGACCCCCAGAGCGCATTCGAACGAATGCCGTTAGTCGAATTCCGTGGATTCCGCATTTTTCGAAGAAACTCCTTTTGCCCGCGCAAACACGCGGAGCCGCAGTTGAGGCCAGGGAGACGCTGAGGTCTCCGTCGGACTCGCAACGTAGAGCGGCACCTGCGCATGGGCCTCCCTCACCCGGGGGAGGGCGCGGAAATCACTCGGTCGAGGGATCGGCCTTACTCGAGGGTGATGCGTCGCCGCACAGTGCCGGCGCGGGGATGCCTGGCTTCGATCCCGATCTCCGTTCCGGCAGGCGCTTCGACGACCCACTCGAGCTTCACGAGGTCGCCCGTGGACTCGTCGTTCGCCCACCAGGTCGTGGAGCGTTTGTCTGCGCGCCCCTTCAGCTGTCCGGCCTCCGTCTTGACCTCACCGCCCACGAGCCGGGCCCCCTCGGGCAAGTCGACCTCGACCTCGAGATCCCGAACGGCCTTCCGCTCCAGAGCTTTCTCCGTCACGTTCGTCGGCAGCCAGCCGGAGTTCTGCAGCACGAGGCGGACGAGAAACGAGCTCTCCCCCAGCTTCTCGACGTCGAGCGAGCGCGCCTCGAGCAACGGCGAGACGAGGAGATGGAAGAGCGCCCACTCCGTATGCGGCGCGACCTCGTCCTCCAGTCGATCGAAGGGAACGTTGAACCAGTAGTTGATGATGTCCCACCCACCAAGCTCCACCTTGCCGAGCTCGGGATGGTCGAACTCGTACCAATCGACGTACGCGTCCGGATACGTCTTCTTCGCCCACTTGAGCAGCTTGACGTCGTCTTCGATCGGGTGCTCCCTGATCCAATCGGTCAAGTGGTAGTCGGAGAGACCGGCCTGGCGCTGTGGACTCCAGAATTCGGTCGTCCACGAGAAGACGCCCAGATGGTCGTACATCCAGTCGTGCGCGCCACCCTTGATCGTCTGCTTCGGCTCGTACTTGAAGTCGTGGAAGACCGAAACGGCGGGGTAGCCCGTCAGCTCCGTACCGCGCTCGCCGATCAGCTTGTACGCCCGCAGATCCGGTGTCGGAAACTCGTCGTCCGAACGTCCCGCGTACGGGCGCAGGTGCACGCCGCTGAACGTGTGGTAGGCGATGTGTCCGGTGATGTTCGGACGCTCGGTGACCGCCCGCACCATCGCGCGCACCTCCGGCTCGGAGGTCGGGTACGGGCCCGCGCCGCGCTGCTCGTGCTCGGGTACCCACTCCGCGGGGAAATTCCGATTCAGGTCGAGACCCTCGAGCGGAGGTGGGATCTTGATCGTGACGCCGTCGTAGTTCTCGATGCGCCCTTCCGTGAGCAGCCGGTAGAACGGCCCGTCCTCCGCCGAGTCGACGGGCTCGCGGCGAACCAGCAGCTCACGTTCGTCCGGATGGGGATGCCAGGCGCCGCTCGGGTCCTCGATGCGCATATGGAGCACGCGCCCGTCACCGTCGAGGTCTTCGACACGCAGACCGTCCTCCAGATCTTCACGTGGGTACGGCCGGACACTCGAGCGGATGAACCGCCGCTGCTGGAGGCCCAGCTCGGCGCCGTCCGGGTTCAACCGGGGAATGACGTAGAAGACACGTGTGTCGAGCGCGCGCGTGACGAGGTCGTCGGTGCCGTGCCCGGACAGGAGCCGGTGGATGAGGTGCAGCGCCGCGGTGCACCCGGTCCACTCCATCGAATGGATGTTGGCCTCGATCAGGAGCCCCGGTTTGTCGACGTGAGCGCCGGTCTCGCTGTTCGTGACCGTGACGAGCCAGATGTCGCGACCCTCGTATGACGTGCCGATGGACTCGAGCGCACAGAGGTTCGGCGCCTCCCCCGCCCACGCGCGCAGGGTGTCGGTCAGTTCGTCGTACGCGTAGAAACGGTCGTACGCGACGGAGCGCACGTCCTAGTGGGTCAAGTCGCCGACGAGGGGGGCCGTGTCGTAAGGCTCGAAGCCGAGCCGCCCCGCGATCTCCTCGCTGGAGGGCCTCGTCCCCTCCGCGAAGAGGTTGCGCAGATGCTCTCCCGTCCGGGCGCTCCGCCACCAGTCCTCTCCGACCTCGTCGATGAGGTAGGCGCGCAGCTGTGCGTGGCGGATCCAGGCGCGCAAGTAGTCGGCCGAATAGAAGCCGGCATCCATATCGGAGAGATGACCGTCATTCGCGTACCGGATGCCGGTCGCTGAAGTCAGGCGCTGCGAGTAATCGTCGCTCGTCGGGCCCGCCCGATCGAAGTCGGACCAGAAGTCGAGCTCGAACTGGAGCTTGGCGGTGTAGCGTCGGAAGAGCAGCGCCTCGAGGAAGGTCGTCGCTTCCGCATTCGTATGAGCATCCTCGTCCGAGAGCCCGAAGTGCTCGGCGTGCCACGCGGGCTCACGGGTGATCGCCTCGCAGATGTACGAGTAGATCTCGGTCAGCGCGTGATCTCTCGAGAGCCTGCGGAAGGTGTAGGGAAGATTCGGATCGACACCCGCGTAGTGGAGAGCGTGGCCGGCCTCGTGCAGGAAAGCCTGATAGTCGTGCAGCCCGCCTTGCGCGCGGGTGATCAGGTGGACCACGTGCGGCGGATCGGACGCGATCACGCAGGCGCGCGGCGACTTCTGGGGCCTGTCGTCGAGGTCGAGGCGGATGTTGCTGTCCGCGGCGAGATCGAAGCCGAGCGCCGCGAGCGTCGCCAGACAGACATCCGTGGCGCGCTCCTTGGTATAGGTCGAGTCGAGCGGCGAGAGGCGGCGGACGTAGCCCATGTGGGCCGATGAAGGCTGTTCCTCCCGGTCGGGGCCGAGCAGCCGCTCGAACCAGCGCTCACGCAATGCGATGTAGCGACCCTCGATCTCGTTGCTCGCTGCCAACAGAACGGCTTCCAGCTCTCGAAGCGAGACCTGTTTTTCCTCTTCGCTTCGCGCCACCGGGTCCGGCTCTTCCGTCAGGTCCGCCTCGAGCTCCTCGTACGCCCGCAGCAGCTCGAGCCGCTGCTCGTTGAAGTCGGCCGACCTACGCCGGTACAGCTCGCCCAGCTCGTCTCGCTCCCTGTAGTCGGAGATGATCGCGAGATTCGCCAATGCGGAGCGAAGAGGAAGCTCCTCGCCTTTGAAGTGGAGCCGCGCGGCGAGGATCTCGTTCTCGAGCTCGTCATCCTTCTCCGCGAGCTCAGCCGCGATCAGCCCGCTCTCGCAGGTCTTGCGCAGCCGGTAGAGCCACTCGCGCTGATCTGCGTCGGCTCGAGTCTCCTCGCCCCGCAGCGCGCGCAACTGGTCCCGGCTGAAGAGGTCGGCATACCGGGCCACGATCGCCGCCTGCTCCGACACCTCTTTCTCGCCGACGCGGACGGCTCGTCCCTCCTCCGACCGCTCGTAGAGATACCGCTGGAGCTGTTCCTCGAACTCCGCGGGACTGCGCACCGCCGTGGTCGACATCTCGATAACTCTATCCAGCCTCGGAGCCTTGGCCAAGCACGAGCCTGCCGAGGGTGCCGGTCAGCTCGTCGAGCGTGAAGGGCTTCGAGATGACCGCGTCGGCATCGACTCCGTCGAGACCCGGCGACCCGACCGAGCCGGTGAGCAGCACGATGGGGATGCCAGGCTTGCGCTCGCGAATCTCAGCGATGAAGTCGAGGCCACTCTCGACACCGACGTGGACGTCGAGCAGAACGAGGTCGACCGGAGCCGAGCCGAGGGTCTCGCGCGCCTGCTCGATCGCATTGGCTTCGTGCACGTTCCAGCCGTCGAGCTCCAGGTTCACGCGACAGAGAAAACGGATGGCTGCATCGTCGTCGACGACGAGCACGGTGTGGCTGGACGAGTCCACCGCGGCCCGCCAGTCTACGCGTAACTCGATCTCGCCAGAATCCGTTTACTACTTGAAAATGCGAAAGGATTGTGACCATAACCCCGATGATTTCGAGCGCGAGGTGGATCGCGCCTCGGCCCGTATCCCACGGGCTTCACCGCTCTTCAGGATGCGGTCCTGGTTCGCATTTCAGCGCGCGCTCGATCCGCTCGCGAAACCTAAGCCGATGCGCGGTCGGCAGCAACACTGAGACGCCGAAGCGTCTCCTCCTTCCCCAGCAACTCGAGGCTCTCGAACAGCCCCGGCGAGACCTTCGAGCCGGTGACCCCGATGCGGATCGGCTCGAACGCCTTGCGCGGCGACAGCTCGAGCCGCTCGGCCACGCCGCGCAGCGCCGCCTCGATCTCGGACGCGGCGAACGGGTCCACGCGCTCGAGCTCGTCACGGGCGGCAGTGACGACGGGCGCGGCGCCGTTCAGCGACACCGGATCCGGGTCGACCTCGCGGAAGAGGAAACCCGCGAAGTCGGGGAACTGGCCGAAGCGCTCGATCTTTTCCTGGACGATGGGCGCAGCACGCCGGATCAGCGTCTCGTCCCAGTCGTAACCCTCGTCGCGGAGAAAGCGCACGAGCTCGCCGGCGTACTCGCCCGGCGAGAGCGCGCGCAGATACATCCCGTTCAGCCAGTCGAGCTTCTCGTAGTCGAACGTCGCGGGGCTCGAGACGACGCGGTCGAGGCTGAACCGCTCGATCAACTCGTCACGGGACATGATCGTCGTCTTGTCGTCGTAGCTCCAGCCCAGCAGCGCAAGGAAGTTCAGCAACGCCGGCGCGTAGTAGCCCGCATGGCGGAACTCGTCGACCGTCACCGAGCCGTGACGCTTCGAGAGGCTCTTGCCGTCCGCACCGAGCACGTGCGACACATGCGCGTAAACAGGTGGCTCGGCCCCGAGCGCACGGATGATGTTGATCTGCTTCGGCGTGTTCGAGATGTGGTCCTCACCCCGGATCACGTGCGTGATCTCGTCCCACACGTCCTCCAGCGGCGAGGCGAAGTTGTACGTCGGGCGGCCGTCTGAGCGAACGAGAACGACGTCCTCGAGCTTCTCGTTCGGAAACTCGATGCGGCCTCGCACCGCGTCGTCCCAGGCGGTGACACCTTCGTTCGGCATGCGGAAACGGATCGCACCCTCGTCTTCGTAGGCCTTGCCTCCGTCCACGAGGTGGCGCGCGACCTCGGCGGATTCCGGCAGCCGGTCGAGCTGGAAGGTGACCTCGCCGTCCCAGTCGAGCCCGAGCCAGAGCAACGAGTCCTGAATCTGCTGAGTCGCTGCTTCGACTTCGCGGTTGGTATCGGTGTTCTCGATCCGCAGGCGAAACTCCCCGCCCCTGTTCCGGGCGAACAGCCAGTTGAAGAGCGCCGTCCGAACGTTCCCGATGTGCAGGAAGCCGGTCGGGCTCGGAGCCATGCGGACGCGAACGGGCACACCGTTAGGTTACTGGCGTGCTGTTCGGGGCCCACTGTTCCGGAGGTGTGAAGCAGGCGCTCGACAACGGAGCGGCAATGGGTGCAGAGGTCGTGCAGCTTTTCGTCCAGAGCCCGCGCACGTGGCGGTTCCCCGCGCACGACCCCGCCGTTCTCGAGTCGTTCAGGTCGAGACGGGCGCAGGCGGGTGTCCCGGTGCTGGTTCACGCGCTCTACCTCGTAAATCTCGCCGGCCCGGACGAGGCGATCTACTCGAAGAGCGTCGACACGATGCGCGCGACGGTCGATACGGCGTGCGCGATCGATGCGGAGGCCGTGGTCTTCCACGTCGGCTCTCATCTGGGAGCGGGCTTCGAGACCGGCCTCGGGCGCGTCGTCCCCGCTCTCGAGCAGGTGCTCGATCGCTGCAACGAGCGAACCTGGCTGCTGATGGAAAACTCGGCCGGCGCCGGTGGAACGATCGGTCGTTCCATCGACGAGCTCGCCGCGATCTTCGACGCGCTCGGCCGGCACGAGCGTCTCGGCGTCTGTCTCGACTCGTGCCATCTCTTCGTGTCAGGCGTGGACGTCACCGACCCGTCGACGTGGAATGCGCTCCTCGAGGACATCGACAGCCGCATCGGGCTCGACCGCCTCCGCGTACTGCACGCGAACGATGCAAAGGCGCCGCTCGGATCGAATCGCGACCGTCACGACAACATCGATGAAGGGTTGATCGGCGAGGGCCTCGGCGTCTTTCTCGCGCACCCGAAGCTGCAGGCGCTCCCCGCCGTCTTGGAGGTGCCCGGAGCCGACGGCAAGGGCCCGAACGCCGACGAGGTCCGCAAGCTGCGTGAGCTCCACGCCCGCGCAACCACCTAGGTACCGCTGGACGATCCTGTCCGCCGGGGTCCTGGCGCAGGGGGCGTTCTCGGCGATCCTGCTCGGGCTCGCGGCGATCGCCCCGGCGATCCGCGACCACTACGACCTCAGCTTGACCCAGGTCGGCGTCGTGCTCGCGGCGATCAACTTCGGCTCGCTCGCAACGATGCTGCTCTGGGGGATCGTCGCGGACCGGATCGGCGAGCGTGCTGTCATCGCCATCGGACAGTCGGGGACGGCCGCGGCACTCGTGTGGGCGGCCTACGCGTCCTCATACAGAGAGCTCGTCGGCGCCCTGGCCGCGGCCGGCGCACTTGGCGCGGGCGTCAACGCAGCGAGTGGGCGCGCAGTCATGGCGTGGTTCGGGGAAGACGAGCGCGGCCTCGCGCTCGGCATTCGCCAGATGGCCACGCCGCTCGGCGGAGCAGTGGCAGCGGTCGTCCTCCCGGTGCTCGATCAGCAGATCAGCCTGCGCGCGGGGCTCGACGGATTGGCGGCGGCCTGCCTCGTGGCTGCGGTCGTCGGCGCGGTGCTCTTGCGGCTCGAGCCCGCCGAGGAGCACTCCGTGCACGCTCGTCCCTTACGCGATCCTCGAGTCTGGCGGATCTGTACCGCGAGTTTGTTCTACGTCGCGACGCAGATCAGCCTGCTCGCCTTCTTCGTGCTCTTCCTCCACGACCGGCGGGGCGTGTCGACCGGAGTGGCTGCCGGGGCGCTCGCCCTCACGCAGGTCTTCGGCGGCGTCGCGCGGATCGCGTTGGGCCGGCTGTCAGACCGGCTACGTCTGCGGATCGTTCCGCTGCGCTGGGTTGCGCTCGGCCTCGCGCTCACCGTCGGAATCACCGCGGCACTCGTGGCTGCGCCGACGTGGATCGTCGTGGCGGCCCTCGTCGTCGCCGGTACGTTCGGACTGTCCTGGAACGGGCTCTCTTTCACCGCGGCGGCGGAGGCCGCAGGTCGGGCCCGCAGCGGCGCCGCGATCGGGTTGCAGCAGACGTTCCTCGCTGCGGGCGCCATCGTGGCTCCGATCGCGTTCGCAACCGTCGTCCACCACGCGTCCTGGCGTCTCGCCTTCGTGCTGGCGGCGCTCAGCCCGCTCGTGGGCTACGCCCTGCTCAGTCCGCTAGCTGAGCGAAGACCTTGAACGTCGGCGAGCCCACCGGGAGCTCGTGGAATTCCGGGTTCACGCAGCCAAGCTCGCCGGAGCGCCCCGACCCGTAGCACTCCTCGACCTCGACGCGGCACATCGGGAGCGGCGCACGGGTCGTGCGCATCGCGCCAAACCCTTCGCTGCGCGCGTCGGCTTCTCTCAGCATCTCCAGATCGATCTCGACGCCGTACACGCGCTGCATGCACCCGATGTACGTGTGCCCGAACTCCTCGTACGCGTACATGAACGGGCACGCGCGCTCGACGCATGCGGATGGGTAGACCACCTTGTCGCAGTGCACCTCGCACCTGCGGCACTCCAGCTCGTCCTGAGGCCGGAGCGGCAGCTCCGTGACGGTCGGAGCCTCGAGGCGCTGGGCCGGTGGTTGCATGTCGGAATTGTCGTACCGGAAAGCGGCCTCCGCAAGACTTGACATGCGGGCCGTCGATCAGCTAGGGCGCGGTAGGCTAAGTCTCCTTGGCGCGACGACTCCTCTGGGCCTCGCTTGCGCTCGCTCCGATCACGATGCTCCTCGACGTCTTGGTCCACCCGGACAAGACGGCCCTGTTCGTGCTGGCCGCGCTCTCGCTCGTGCCCCTGGCGTGGCTGATTGGGGAAGCAACCGAACACGCAGGAGAACACACGGGCGCGCGCATCGGCGGTCTGCTGAACGCGAGCTTCGGAAACGCGCCCGAGCTCATCATCGCTCTGATCGCGGTCTCGGACAATCTGCCCGACGTCGTGCGCGGCTCCATGGCGGGCAGCATCGTCTCGAACATCCTGCTCGTGCTCGGCGCTGCGCTCGTTCTCGGCAAGGACAACGCGGAGCTCGACCGTTCCTCATTGTTGGGCCAGCTCGGTCTCGTCTTCATCGCGGTGGTCCTGCTGCTGATCCCGTCCGTTCCCGGCTGGCATGACAATCCGAATCGCCATTCCCTCGCCTTGCTCAGCATCGGGCCTGCAGTCGTGCTCCTCGCCCTCTACCTCGTCGTCACGATCGTCGATCTCAGGCGTCGTCCCGCACATGAGGTCACCAACACGGGCGGCTGGAGCCTGCGGACCTGCCTCGTCGCCCTTGGAGCGGCCACCGTGGCGACTGCGGTGATCAGCGAGATCCTCATCCACTCGCTCCAGGCCTTCGCGAAGGCCGCGAACCTCTCCGAGTTCTTCATCGCAGTGGTCATCGTGGCGATCGTCGGCAATGCCGCGGAACACGGGGGCGCCGTCGTCATCGCCAGACGCGGGAAGATGAAGCTCGCGACCGAGATCGCGATCTCTTCGAGCGCCCAGGTCGGCCTGCTGGTCATCCCGATCGTCACGCTCGCATCCTTCGCCTTCGCGCACCCGCTGTCGCTTGCCTTCCGCCCGATCGAGCTGATCGCGATGGGCGCAGCGGCACTCTTCGTCGGCTTCGTGATCCGCGACGGCCGCGCGCGCCGCTGGGAAGGGGTGCTCCTGATTGCCGTCTACGGGGGTGTCGTGCTCTGGTTCCTTTCAGCGGGAGACAGATAGAGGCCGAGCATGTGCGGTTGACCGCGCCAACGATTCACCGGTGGCCCGTCTGGTGAGCGCTCGCGATAACGTGAACGCTTGCCCCGACGAGATGGAGGACAGATGAGCAACTCACTGGCAGCGCAGTCCGCGGAGACGGTCGATGCCCCCTCCACGGGATTCGTGCTCTCTGCCACGGACCTGACGCGCCGCTACGGCGAAGGAGACACCGCGGTCGACGCCTTGCGCGGCGTCTCGCTCGATGTCCCGAAGGGCCAGCTCACCGCCGTCATGGGCCCCTCCGGGTCAGGGAAGTCGACCCTGATGCACATCCTGGCCGGCCTCGACAAACCCACCTCGGGGGAGGTGACGATCGCCGGCACCGCGATCTCGAAGCTCAACGACTCGGACCTGACGAAGCTGCGTCGCCGAAACATCGGTTTCATCTTCCAGTTCTTCAACCTGCTTCCGATGCTGACTGCCGAAGAGAACATCCTGCTGCCACTCTCCATCGCGGGTGTGAAGCCCGATCGCGAATGGGTCGACAAGCTGATCGATCGAATGGGTCTTACCAACCGCCGCACCCACCGCCCGTCCGAGCTCTCCGGCGGGCAGCAACAGCGCGTGGCAATCGGCAGGGCTCTCATCAGCAGGCCGACGATTGTCTTTGCCGACGAGCCAACGGGCAACCTCGACTCGAAAACGAGCGGGGAGATTCTCGAAGTCCTCCACCGTTCCGTCCAGGAGCTCGAGCAGACGATCGTGATGGTGACGCACGAGGCGCGAGCCGCGACGATCGCCGATCGCGTGCTGTTCCTCGCAGACGGGCTCATTGTCCGCGAGTCGACAGGCCTTTCCGCGCACGAGATCGTCAGTGAGATGGAACAGCTAGACAGCACGTGACCCGTTTCGCTCTCAAAGCACTTCTGGGCCGCAAGCTGCGCACAGTCCTGTCAGCCTTCGCGATCGTCCTCGGGGTCGCCACCGTGAGCGGGACGTACGTTCTCACCGACTCGATCGACAAGGCCTTCGGGTCGATTTTCAACGAGAGCCGCAAGGGCTCGGACGCCGTCATCAGCGGGAAGGCCGCTTTCACCGTCGGGAGTGGGACCGGAGTAACGGCACCCGCCTTCGACGAATCGCTGCTCACGCGTGTCCGTAGCCTTCCAGACGTCCGCGTCGCCGACGGCAGTGTCAACGGTGAGGCTCAGCTGATCGGCAAGGACGGCAAGGCGATCGTCCACGGCGGAGCCCCCAACCTGGGGTTCAGCATCGCGCGGGGCGAGTCGCCCTTCAATCCTTTGACGCTCGTCAGCGGTTCGTGGCCGAAGAGCAACGAGGTCGTGATCGACAAGTCGACTGCGAGCAAAGACCACTTCCGGATCGGCCAGGTCGTCGGTGTGCAGGCCATCGGCTCGGTTCAGCAGCTGCGGGTGTCCGGGATCGTGAAGTTCGGCTCCGTCGCAACGATCGGCGGCGCGACGCTGGCAGGCTTCGACCTCCCAACGGCACAACGACTCTTCGGCAAGCCCGGGAAGCTCGACGAGATTGCGATCGCAGCCACGCCCAACGTTTCCATCGACCAGCTGCTGCAGCAGATCCACGGGATCCTCCCCGCCGATACGCAGGTGCGGACTGGTGCGGCGCAGGCCCACCAGGACAGCAAGGACACGAATTCGTTCATTTCGTTCCTGCAGAAGTTCCTGCTCGGTTTCGGCGGCGTCGCTCTCTTCGTCGGCAGTTTCGTGATTGCGAACTCGCTCTCGATTACCATTGCGCAGCGGACGCGTGAGCTCGCAACCCTCAGGACGCTCGGCGCCTCCCGTCGTCAGCTCCTCCGGTCGATCATCATCGAGGCGCTGGCGATCGGAATTCTCGCGGCGGTGATCGGGCTCTTCGCCGGGCTCGCCCTCGCCAAAGGCCTGTTCGCGCTGTTCAACGCGGTCGGCTTCACGCTGCCGAACAACGGACTGACTTTCGAGACCCGAACGGTTGTCGTCTCGCTCGCCGTCGGCATCATCGTCACACTCGTCGCAAGCCTCCGTCCGGCGTTGCGTGCAACGCGCGTTCCGCCGATCGCCGCCGTGCGGGAAGGCGCCACGTTGCCCGAATCGCGCTTCGCCCGGTTCCGCCTCCCGGCATCCGCACTGCTGACGGCGCTCGGCTTCGGCGGGCTGCTCTGGGGCCTGTTTGCGCCCGGCCTCGGGACGGCCGGCGTCCTCGTCTTCATGCTCGGCGGCGCACTGCTGGTGTTCTTCGGCATCGCCCTGCTGTCGGTAAGGCTCGTAACTCCGCTCGCGACCTTGCTTGGATGGCCGGCGACGAGGATCGGCGGGACCGCAGGCACGCTCGCCCGCGAGAACGCGCAGCGAAATCCTCAGCGAACCGCGTCCACTGCATCCGCGCTGATGATCGGGCTTGCTCTCGTGACGCTCGTCTCGATGCTTGCAGCAGGGATCATCACGAGCTTCAGGAGCTCGGTCCACAAGATCTGGAAGAACGCCGACTACGCGATCACCGCTCAGAACAACTTCTCGCCGATTCCAATCGCGGTGGCGGAAGCCGTCGCGAAGACGCCGGGCATAACCGCGGTCGGTGATGTGCGCGCAGGCCAGGCTCGTGCCTTCAACCACACGAGCACGCTCACGGCGGTCAATCCGGCTGCGAGCCAGATGTTCCAACTCGACTGGACGCACGGGTCCGGCTCCGTCCTCGCTGATCTGGGTGCGAACGGTGCGTTCGTCGACAAGGGCTACGCCAAGGACCACCACCTGCAGGTTGGCTCACCAGTTCCGCTGACCTTCGCAACGGGGGCCCGTAAGACGTTCGTGCTACGGGGAATCTTCGCTCCACCAACGGGCGGCTCCCCCTTCGGAAGCGTGACCATTTCTGCCGCGACCTTCGACCGTTTCGTGACTCAGCCGCAGAACCTCTACTCCTTCGTCCTGATGAAGGGAGGCCAGACCGACGCGAACAAGGCGGCGCTCGATCAGACCCTCAGAGCATTCCCGAACGCGAAGGCGGCAACGCGTCAGACGTTCATCGACAACCAGATTTCAGGACTGAGCTCGGTGCTCAACATCCTCTACGTGCTGCTCGCGCTTTCCGTGATCGTGAGCCTGTTCGGCATCGTCAACACGCTCGTTCTGACCGTCTTCGAGCGCACGCGGGAGATCGGGATGCTCCGGGCGATCGGAATGACGCGTCGACAGATCCGACGAATGATTCGGCACGAGAGCGTGATCACAGCGTTGATCGGCGCGGTCATCGGCATCGCGCTCGGCGTCATTCTCGCCGCCCTCCTGATCGCCCGGGTGAACTTCATCGTGCTTTCGATTCCGGTCGGGCAGCTGGTGCTCTTCGGGATTGCGGCGATCTTCGTCGGCATCATCGCCGCGATCTTCCCGGCGCGCCGCGCCGCCAGGCTCAACGTTCTAGAGGCACTTCAGTACGAGTAGCGCCGAGCGCGGCGGACAGAGCTTCGATCGCCGCGTCGATGTCGTCGTCCGAGATGTCCAGGTGCGTGACTGCGCGCACGACTGTCGGGTGCACGGTCGTCGACACGAGCACGCCGCGCTCCTTGATCCGCTTGATCGCGCGGCCCCGGTCGGGACCGACGTCGATCTGGACGAAGTTCGTCTCCACCTGCTCCAGGTCGACCCCCACTCCCGCCTCGCCGAGACCTTCCGCAAGGCGGCGGGCACGCGCGTGATCGTCGGCGATGCGACCGACGTGATGGTCGAGGGCGTAGAGCGCCGCCGCCGCGACGATCCCGGCCTGGCGCATCGCACCCCCGAAGTAGTGCTTGCCGCGGCGCGCCTGCTCCATCAGCCCCGCGGAGCCCGCGATCAAGGCGCCGAGCGGACAGCCGAGCCCCTTCGAGAAGCAGAGGGTCACGGTGTCGAAGCCGCGCCCGATCCTTGCCGAATCGACGCCGGTCGCGACAGCGGCGTTGACGAGCCGCGCGCCGTCGAGGTGCGCCGCGAGGTCGTGCTCGCGGCAGGTAGCGACGATTGCGTCGACCTCGTCGAGCGGCCAGGCGCGGCCTCCGGCGCTGTTGTGCGTGTTCTCGATCGTGACCACGCGAGTGGGCGCGACGTGCACGCTCGTCCGGTCGCGGATCTCCGAGACGACCTGGTCCGGCGAAAACCGGCCTTTCGTCCCCTCGAGACCGATGGTCAGAAGGCCCGAATGCGCCGCCGGTCCGCCCAGCTCGGAGAGCATGATGTGGGCGTGCCGCTCGACGAGGAGGGCGTCGCCGGGACGGCTGAGGATGTTCAGCGCGATCTGGTTGGCCATCGTCGCCGTCGGGAGGAAGACCGCCTCCTCCTGCCCGAGAAACTCAGCCCCGCGACGCTCGAGCTCGTTGACGGTCGGATCCTCGCGCTTCTGCTCGTCGCCGACAGCCGCGTTGGCGATCGCCTCGCGCATCGCCGGGCTCGGCTGGGTCAACGTATCGGAGCGGAGATCGATCACACGCCTATTTTGCCCGTTTGAAGCGGTAGGGCACGGCTCACCTACGCGGGTGATCATCCACGACCCCTGCGCAGCCGATGAAATGGCCGGAAGGTGTGCAGATGAATCCCTCTGACAAACGCTATCTCGGTGGTGGCCTTCGGGTCGCCTCGGGCACGGCGGCCCCACTTCGCCTCGACCACAGCTTCTTCGAGCACGAGGTCCGCCCCATGCTCGGCTCGATCCTCGTGCAAAAGGGCTGGATCACGCACGAGCGACTCGACGAAGCACTTGCAGAGACGAAGGTCACCGGTATGCGTCTCGGCGAGACCCTCCTTTCTCGCGGCTGGCTCTTCGAGCCGGAGCTCGCTGCAGCGCTGGCGGAACAGGCCGGTCTGCGCTACGTCGATCTGGTCGGCCATCCGCTCGACCCGTCGGCCGCGCGGCTCCTGCCGCTCGAGGTTGCCCGTCGGATGTTCGCCGTCCCGGTTCGTTTTCTCGACTCGGGACGCATCGAAGTCGCCGTCGGCGACCCCGCAGACGTCGACGTCGAGGTCCTCGAACGCGTGCTCGGGCGTGGAGTCGACCTGGTGGTCGGCGAGCGCTCTGCGATCCAGGAAGCCTGGCGTTACTCGCCTTCCTGCGCTAACTGAGCGCGACGACCACACCTTCCCACGGCTCGAGGCGCGCAGGATCGTCGCGGCCGTTCGTCGAGAGGAGGACCTGTCCCGTGAGCGGCACGGTCGCCTCCGAGCCGGTCAGGTTCAGCGCGACGCCGGTGTCGCTTCCGCGCTGCCACGCCCAGACTCCCGTCGGGCTCGTGATCGGCACGTAGTCGCCCGAAACGAGATCCTCCCGGCCGCGTCGAAGAGCGATCGCTTCACGGCAGAAGCTCAGCACTGATCCAGGATCGGCCCGCTGTTCCGCAACAGTCGCGACATTCGCGCCGAGCGGGAGCCACGGGTCGCGCCACTCGGCGTCGCCCCATGGGAGCGGCGTCCGCGCTCCGTCGCGGTCGTGCACGTCGCGCACCCGATCGGCCGGAATGTCGACCTGCCGCATGCCGAGCTCGTCTCCGTAGTAGAGGAACGAGGTCCCCCGCAACGTCAGGAGCATGAGGAGCGCCGCGCGCACCTTGGCCTCGTCCTCGTCGCACATGCGCGTCGGGAACCTGACGACATCGTGATTCGACAGCGCCCACACGGGCAGAGCGCCCGCGGGAAGGACGGCTTCCGTGCGCGCGACCACGTCCTCCAGTGCCGACGCATCGAGGCCGGCGAACATGAATGGGAAGTTGAAGGCGAGCTGCAGCTCGTCGTTGCTGCCGTAGAACCTCGCCAACTCATCGAGCTCCATGACCCACGTCTCCCCTACGAGCAGTCGCTCGGGGTCATAGCCGCGCGCCAGTGAACGCCAACGCCGGAGCACATCGTGGATCTCGGCGCGATTCGGCCGGCTCGGCGGATCCTTGACGAGCTCGTGCACGACGTCGATCCGGAAGCCGGCGACACCGCGGTCGAACCAGAAGCGCAGGATTTCGTCGAAGGCGTCGCGCACCTCCGGAAGCATCCAGTTGAGGTCGGGCTGCTCGGACAGGAAGAGGTGGTGGTAGTACTGGCCCGTCCGCTCGTCGTACGTCCACGCTTTGCCGCCGAAGACACTCTCCTGCTCGCCGGCTTCGTCACGCCAGATGTACCAGGGACGGCGAGGAGATTCCCTCGACGAGCGTGAGTCGCTGAACCACGTGTGCCGGTCGCTCGTGTGGGCGGGGACGAGGTCAAGCACGATGCGGATCCCGAGCTCGCCCGCGGCCGCGATCAGTGCATCGAGATCGTCGAGCGTGCCGAAGTCGGGGTGGACGTCGAAGTAGTCCGCAACGTCGTAGCCCCAGTCGCGGTTCGGCGACGGGAAGGTCGGGTTGAGCCAGATGCCGTCGACGCCGAGCCAGTGCAGGTAGTCCAGCCGCTCGCGGACACCGGGAAGGTCGCCGATGCCGTCGCCGTTCGAGTCTGCGAACGAACGCGGGTACGCCTGATACAGAACGCCCCCTGACCACCAGGGCTGCGGGGGCGTGGCCATGGGCAAAGCTACCCTGGGCGCGATGGATCGTGCCTTGTTGCAACAACGTCTAAGCGAGCGCGGCGAGGCGGCGTATCGCGCCGGTCAAGTCTGGGACTGGGCCGCCCGCGGCGCGGCCGGTTACGAGCAAATGACGAACATCCCCGGCCTGTTACGCGCACAGCTCGCGGAGGAGGTGCCGTTCTCGAGCCTCCAGCTCGTCCAGGAAGCGAAGGCAAGCGACGGCACGGCCAAGGCGCTGTTTCGCACCGGCGAGGGCCATTCCGTCGAGGCCGTCCTCATGCGCTATCGCGACGGCCGGCGCTCCGTTTGCCTGTCGTCCCAGTCCGGCTGCCCGCTCACGTGCGCCTTCTGCGCCACCGGACAGATGCGCTTCGGGCGCAATCTCACCGCATCCGAGATCCTCGACCAGGCGCTGCACTTCCGACGGATCGAGCCAATCGATCACGCGGTCTTCATGGGCATGGGCGAACCGATGCTGAACCTCGACTCGGTGCTGGAAGCCGCGCGGGCGCTGCCGGACGTCGGAATCACCTGGCGGCGGACGACGATCTCCACGGTCGGCTGGCTGCCAGGCCTCCGCCGGTTCGTCGACGAAGTCGAGGAGCCGATCAGGCTGGCGTTCTCGCTGCACGCCCCGACCGAGGAGCTCCGCAGCGAACTCATGCCCGTGAACGACCGCTACCCGCTTGCCGCTGTGATCTCGGAGTGCAGCCGTTACTTCGCCGCACATCGGCGGAAGGTCTTCGTCGAATACGTGATGCTGCGCGGGGTCAACGATCGGGTCGAGCAGGCCCGCGCGCTCGCGGCGCTGCTCGACCCGAAGGTCTTCAAGGTGAATCTGATCCCGTACAACCCGACCGGGATCTACGACGGCTCGTCGTCGAAGGCGATCGCGGCTTTCAAGGCGACGCTCGATCGCGCACGGTTGCCGTCGACCGTGAGGCTCACGCGCGGGCGCGACATCCAGGCCGCTTGCGGTCAGCTCGCCGCGACGGCGACGCTTCAGCGCGCGTAGGACTTCAGGTCGTGGCTCAGGTCCCGTTCCTCGCGAACGTTGCCAGCTGACCGCGCACGCGATCGATCTCCGCGCCGTACATGAGGAGCTCGCCCTCGTCCGCGCCGCACTGTTCACGGAGCCCGCGAACCAGGACTAGACCCTTCAGCTGAAGGACCAGGTCGTCGAGCTTGCGAAAGCCGTCGCCCAATCGTTGTTCGGCGGCCATCAGGCGGCTTCCTCGAACGCGACCACCTCGCCGTCCGCGAACTGGGCCTCGGCGCTGGGGGCGGGAGCTGACTTGACGAGGCCGACGGCAACCAGCGCGCCGACGACCAGCAAGCCCGTGAGAACGTAGAGAGCTGTCTGGAAGCCGTGGTCGAGCGCCACGCCGCTCGAAGCGGCGACCCCCGAGTGGGCCTGTGCGTAGTTGCTCGCCGAGGTGGCGGCGATCGCGCTCACCGCGGCGAGGCCGATCGCGCCGCCGATCTGGCGGCTCGTGTTGATCAGTCCCGAAGCCACCCCGGCATCCGAGCGGCCCACGCCGGTGAGGCTTGCGATCGTGACAGGGACGAACGAAAGGCCCATCCCGGCACCGCCGAGCACGAACCAGGGGAAGAGATCCCAGAAGTAGTGCCCGTCAACAGGAAGGCGCGTGAGCGCGCCAACCGACACGGCAGACGCAAGCAGCCCGGCGGTGAGCGTCGGCCTCACGCCGAAGCGCCCCACGATGACCTGGGCGACGTTCGATGTCACGACGACCGTCCCCGCGAAGGCGACGAACGCGACGCCGCTCTGCATCGCGGAGTAGTGCAAGACGTCCTGGAGGTAGAGCGTCAACAGGAAGAACTCGGAGAACGCGACGGAGCCGACGATCGCCATCGCCACGTTCGCCCCTGTGAGCGAACGCACGCGGAAGATCCGGAGGGGCAGCAGCGGTGACGGCGAGCGCAGCTCGATTGCAACAAACGCCAACACCAAGGCGATGGCACCACCAAGAAGTACGATTGTCGAGCCCGCGCCCCAGCCGTCGGTCGTTGCTCGCGTCATCGCGTAGACGAGCAACATCAGACCCGCGGTGATCGATGCCGCGCCGGGGAAGTCGAAGTGACGGTGCGCCAGCTCGGCACGGCTCTCCTGCAGCAGCAGGGGCGTGAGCGCGATTGCCGCGACGCCGACAGGAACGTTGATGAAGAAGACCCAAGCCCAGCTGAGGTAGGACGTGAGCAAGCCGCCGAGAAGGACGCCGGCCGCCGCGCCACTCCCCGAGGCGGCCCCGTAGATGCCGAGCGCGAGATTGCGTTCACGGCCCTCGGCGAACGTCGTCATCAGCAGCGACAGCGCGGCCGGAGCGAGCATCGCTCCACCGAGCCCCTGCAGCGCACGGAACCCGATCAGCGAAGTCTCCGACCAGGCCAGACCGCAGAGCAGCGAGCTTGCAGTGAAGAGGCCGAGACCGGCGACGAACAGCCTCCGGCGGCCGAGCAGGTCCGCCAACCTCCCGCCGAGGAGCAACGCCCCGCCGAACAGGATCGCGTACGCAGAGATCACCCACTGGAGGTTCGCCTGGGAAAAATTGAGATCCGCCTTGATCGACGGCAAGGCAACGTTCACGATGGCGACGTCGAGAACGACCATGAACTGTGCAGTGACGATGAGGGCCAAGGCGCTCCAGCGCCTCTCGCTCTTCGTGAAGATCCCCACTACTTGACCTCCGAAATAGTTGTCGTGATCAATGTTATAGCACAACAACGCTTGTACGCGCTACTCTGTTTCACATGACCGTCACAAACCCCGAAACACAGCCGCGCACGGCGCCTCAGCTGCCTGAGGAGCTCGTTGCGTCCGCCACGTTCTTGCTCAAGCGGCTGGGCTACGCCGCGAAGGAACGAACGATGAAGGCCTACGAGGGGACCGGGCTCCATCCGTATCACCACGCGATCCTGCTCGTGCTCGACGCGGGGTCGGCCGACACGCAGGGCTCGATCGCCGACGCGCTCGGCTACGACCGCGGCCAGCTCGTGGGACTGCTCGACGAGCTCGAGGAGCAGGGGCTCATCGAGCGCCGTCGCGATCCGGACGACCGGCGGCGGCACCTCGTCCGTCTCACGTCGGACGGGAAGCGAACGCTCAAGCGGTTGCGCGCGCTCTCGAAGGAGATCGAGGACGGGTTTCTCGCCCCCCTGGGCGACAAGGACCGCGCGGACCTGCACGCGCTTCTGCTCCGCCTCGCGGAAAAGCACGAACCGCGCTGCGCGCTCTTGAAGGCGTAGCGCTGCCGTAGGCCGCGTCGCCGCGGCCTACGGTCAGCTTGCTGTAGCCAGGTCTCAGCTCGCGGCTGTTGCGCGCTGCAGCGCAGGCGTGCAACTGGAGCGGCCGCGCTTCTCGAGGTACTGCTGGTGGTAGTCCTCGGCCTCGTAAAACGGCTGCGCGGGCTCGACCTGCGTCACGATCGGTGCGCCCCAGTTGCGCTGCTCGCCGGCCTTCGACTTCAAAGCGTCCTCGTGCTGCTCCTCGTCGTGGAAGAAGATCGCCGAGCGATAGTTGTCACCGATATCCCAGCCCTGTCGATTCAGCTGGGTCGGATCGTGCTTCGCCCAGAAGACGTCGAGCAGTTCCTCGTACGAGATGCGGTCCGGGTCGTACGTGACCTCGACGACTTCGGCGTGTCCCGTCGTGTGCGAGCAGACGTCCTCGTAGGTCGGATTCTCGGTCTTGCCACCGGAGTACCCGACGCGCGTTCGCGTCACGCCGTCGAGCTGCCGGAATGCTGCCTCGACGCCCCAGAAACAACCGGCGCCGAACGTTGCCTTCTTCTCCACTATTCCTCCTCCAGGTCGAGTGCTTTCGAATTGATGCAGTAGCGCAGGCCCGTCGGTGCGGGCCCGTCTGGGAACACGTGGCCGAGGTGGCCGCCGCAATTCGCGCACGTCACCTCGGTGCGCACCATGCCGTAGGTGGTGTCGCTTTCTTCGTCGATCGCGTCCTCCCCGGCGGGAGCGTAGAACGCCGGCCAGCCGCAGCCCGAGTCGTACTTGCTCTCGGAGCGGAAGACCTCGGCGCCACAGCCCGCGCAGCGATAGGTGCCGGGATCGAAGGTGTGGTCGTACTCACCGGAGAACGGCGCCTCGGTGCCCTTCTCCCGGAGGACGTGGTACCGCTCCGGATCCAGCTCCGCGCGCCACTGTTCCTCGGTCTTCTGGACTTTCGTCATCGTTTCTCCCTCATTCGGGTGCATCCCTACAGTCTTGCGACTGGAGCAGGCATTACGCGACTGAGGGATGGAGGGTCTCCCGGCGGCCGCCGATCCCTGCCCTTGAAGGAGGAGCCAAAATGAAGGAAGCAGCCGTGCTCATGAGCTTCCTGCGGCACGACCCTGTAGGGCAGCGCTTCGGCGTGGGCGCCCTCGTCCTCGCGTGGTTCGCACTCGCCTGGACGAGCCTCGCGGCGGCGCTCGCCGTACCGCTTCTGCTCGTGGTGTCGGAGCTCGTGCGTCGTCGTCGCGAAGACCACATGCCGATCGTGGACGACCTCGACGATCTCTACTAGCTCTAGACGCGTTCCCGCAAACTCGACCGGTGCCGAACCCCGTGGAGGGCGACCGCACTGAGCAGAAGCATGTCGCCTGCGATCGCGAACAGGTCGGCGAGATTGAAGGCGAGCCCCTGCACCCTGCCGGCGACCACGAGGGGGTCGGGCACGCCCTGTGACCACACGAGCAGCGAGATCAGATTCCCGAGCGTGCCGCCACACGCGATCCCTGCACCAACCGCGGCCGCATTCGACGGGACCCGCGGTACGAGAACGACGAGCGCAGCAATCAACGCACCCATCACCAGCGTGACGAACAGCGTGCGCGCATGATGGAAGTGCGCGAACGCCAAAGACTTGTGCGCGAGATCGATTGCCGCGAAGGAAACAGCGATGCAAACGAGAAGCGTACGACGCGGTTTCACTCTGCAGAGCATGACACGCAACTCAAGTCCGTCCGATGCACAACCGAAGATTTACCGATGGGACAACGCCGCTATCCGGAATGTGTGCCCCGCGAGGGAAAGCCTCGCCTACGTTCGTTGGAAGAGGTCGTCGCATTACCGCGACGGAGCCCTCTCGCGGCGGAGCTCCAGCGTGCGCTTGCCGCCGCGTCGAGGCTGCACGGACTTCGCTCGGATCTTTCGCCCGTTCCGGTCGTCGCAACGGCGACGATCAGCGAGGCCGGCGCCTACCGCTTTCGCAAGCGTGATCCGATCGACCTGCGTGTCTCACGCGTCGGCGGGCGATCCGCGCTCGGCTTCCTGCACGAGCTCGGTCACCTTCTCGACCACCAGATCTTCTACGACCGCAAGACGCGTTCGTGGGCATCGGCTGTGCACCAGGCCTTCGCACCCTGGCGCGAAGCTGCCGCGCTCCTCGACAAGCGCGTGCTCCCCGGCGGTTCGTCGCGTCAGCGGTACTTTCAGTCGGTGCACGAAGTCTGGGCGCGTTCCTATGCGCAGACGGTCATGCTGCGATCCGAGGACGGCGCGCTTGCCCGACAGCTCGGGAAGCTGCAGGCGGAAGACGACGCGCACATCTGGCAGGCGAAGCAGTTCGCACCTGTTGCGATCGAGGTCGAGTTGGTCTTCGAGCGACTGGGGCTCAGGCAGTTGAGCCTGCCGCTGGCGGCGTAAGGATCACGCGCCTTTCTGGGCCTCGAGCTGCCGGGGCTCAGCCCGCGCGTCACTGAGGTCCGGGTGCTGGTCGAAGCCGTATTGCACGATCGCGCGCTTCGCGGCGAGCACCTCGTCCAACCGCTTGACGGGCCGCGCGTGCGGGGCCTCGCGCAGTAGCTCCGGGTCGTCCGCCGCCTCTCGCGCGATCGCGAGCATCGCGTCCGCGAACTCGTCCAGCGTTTCCTTGGCCTCGGTCTCGGTCGGCTCGATCATCAACGCCTCCGGCACGACGAGTGGGAAGTAGATCGTCGGCGGATGGAAGCCGTAATCCATCAGCCGCTTCGCGACGTCGAGTGCCGTGATGCCGTGTTCTCGCTTCAGCGAGCGGGCGCTCAGGACGAACTCGTGCATCGCGAGGCGGTCGTATGGGAGGTCGTACGCCTCCCGCAGCCGGGCGAGCAGGTAGTTGGCGTTGAGGACGGCGACCTCCGACATCTCGCGGAGGCGGGGCCCGTACGAGCGGATGTACGCGTAGGAACGGACGAAGACGCCGAACGGTCCCGTGAAGCCGCGCACCTTGCCGATCGACTTGGGCCGGTCGTGGTCGAGACGGAACCGCTCGCCGTCCCGGACCACCGCCGGCACGGGCAGGAAGGGCTCGAGCTTGTCTCGCACGACGATCGGGCCGCCTCCGGGCCCACCTCCGCCGTGCGGCTGCGAGAAGGTCTTGTGCAGATTGATGTGCACGATGTCGAAGCCCATGTCGCCCGGCCTGGAGATGCCGCAGACGGCGTTCAGGTTGGCGCCGTCGTAGTAGAGGAGAGCGCCGACCTCGTGGAAGATCGTTGCGATCTCTTCGATGTGCTCGTCGAAGAGCCCGAGCGTCGACGGGTTCGTGAGCATGAGCCCGGCCGTCCGTTCGTCGGCCATCTCGCGGAGATGCGCGACGTCGACGTTGCCCCGGGCGTCGGTCTCGACCTTCGCGAGCTTGTACCCGGCCATCGTCACGCTCGCGGGGTTCGTGCCGTGCGCCGTGTCGGCCGTGATGATCGTGTCACGCTGCTCGCCCTCGCCGCGATCCGCGAAGTACGCGCGCATGAGCATCAGACCCGTCAATTCCCCCTGGGAGCCCGCGGCGGGCTGCAGCGAGCACGCATGAAGGCCCGACACCTCGATCAGCGCCTCCTGCAGCCGCCACATCAGCTCGAGTGCGCCCTGGCTCGCGTCCTCGTCCTGGTACGGATGAAGGTCTCGGAAGCCCGGCAGCATCGCCAGCCGTTCGTTGACGCGCGGGTTGTACTTCATCGTGCAGGACCCGAGCGGATAGAAGCCCGTGTCGATGCCGAAGTTGCGCGTCGAGAGCTCCGTGAAGTGCCGGACGATCTCGGGCTCGGCGAGCTCAGGCAATCGCGGCGGGGTCTCCCGCCTCAGCTCGTCGGGCACCTTCGCGCGCGGGAGCTCGTAGTGCGGCAGCTCACCGCCGCGCCGGCCGGCTTGCGACTTCTCGAAAATGAGTTTCACGGTGCGAGCGCTTCCACGAGCCGGTCGATGTCCGCGGGCGTGCGGCGCTCCGTCACGGCGACGAGCAACGCATCGTCGAAGCCCTGGTAATCGCGGCCGAGCGCATAGCCGGGATGCACGCCGCGTTCGCGCGCAGAGCGGATCGCGTCCTGGGCATTCCGTCCGGTGCGCACTGCAAACTCCTTGAATGTTGTCCGTTCGGGAAACGACGACTCGACCCCGGCCTCCGCCAGCCTGCTCTGCGCATAGGCGGCGAGGCTCATGCAGGTCTCCCCCACCTCACGAAGCCCCTGGGGCCCGAGCCAGGAAAGATGCACCAGGCCGGCGAGCGCCAGCAGCGTCTGGTTCGTCGTGATGTTCGAGGTCGCTTTCTCCCGCCGGATGTGCTGCTCTCGGGTCTGCAGAGTGAGGACAAAACCCCGCTCACCCGCGGAGTCGAGCGTCTCACCGACGATCCGTCCCGGCATGCGCCGGATGAACTCCTTTCGTGCAGCGAGGAAGCCGTAATGCGGGCCGGCGAACGACTGGTAGTTACCCGCGCCCTGACCCTCGCCGATCGCCATGCCACAACCGTAGGCACCCGGTGCTTCCAGCACGCCGAGGGAGATCGGGTCGACGTGCGCAACCGCGATCGCCTCTGCGTCATTGGCGGCGGCGGCCAAGTCGGGCGCCGGTTCCAGACAGCCGAAGAAGTTCGGCTGCTGGAAGATCACGCAGGCCGCGTCTGTCGCCGCGCGGCGCAGTTCGTCCGGGTCCGTGACGCCCCCGCGATGAGGCACCTGGACGACCTCGAGCCCGAAGCCGGGGGCGTATGTCTTGACCACCTGCCTTACCTGCGGGTTCGTCGCCTCGGTCACGACGACCTTCGTCCGGCCCGTCGCATGCTTGGCCACGTAACACGCGTCCGCCGCAACGGTGGTGCCGTCGTAGCCGGAAGCGTTCGAGACGTCCATACCCGTGAGCTCGCAGATCACGGTCTGGTACTCGAAGATCGCCTGAAGCACGCCCTGGCTCATCTCCGGCTGGTACGGCGTGTACGCCGTCAGCAACTCGCCTCGCTGGAGCACCGTGTCGACGACGGCCGGAACGTAATGGTCATAGATGCCGGCGCCGAGAAACGAGAGCTCTTTGCTCGAGTCGACGTTCCGCTCCGCAAGCTCTTCGAGGTGACGGGAGAGCTCTTGCTCGGAAAGCGGCGGCCCGAGATCGAGCTCGCGGCCGAAGCGCACGCCGGCGGGGATGTCGCGGAACAACTCCTCCACGGTGGAGACGCCGATCGCCGCAAGCATCTCCTCGCGGTCCCGCTCGGTCAGCGAGAGGTAACTCAAATCAGGCTTCGGCTACGACTTGCTTGTATGCGTCGACGCCCAGCAGTGACTCGGCTTCGGCCGGATTCGTCAAGCGCACACGGACGAGCCAGCCGTGACCGTACGGGTCATCGTTCACGGTCTCCGGCTCCTCGACGACCTTTGCGTTCACCTCGAGCACCTCACCGGACAGAGGCGCGATCACGTCCGAGACCGCCTTTACGGATTCCACCTCGCCGTACGCCGAATCCTTCGCGATCGTGTCGCCCTCGTTCGGCGGCTCGTAATGGACGAGCTCACCGAGCGCGTCCTGTGCGAACCACGTGATCCCGAGCACTGCCTCGTCGCCCTCGATGCGGGCCCAGTCGTGTTCTGCGTGGTACCTCAGATCCTCGGGATAGGTCTCGCTTGCGGCCAACTCGTGCTACTCCTCTCGCTTGTAGATGGGTCTCTTGACCACGCGTGCCCGCCGCGACTTCCCGCGGACGTCGAGCACGAGTTCTGTGTCCGGCGTCGCAGAACCGGCGGGGACGTAGCCCATTCCGATGCCGCGGTCGAGCATCGGCGAATGCGTGCCCGACGTGACCTCGCCCCCGCCCTCGATCGTCATTCCCTGGCGTGGCACCGCCTTCTCTTCCATGACGAACGAGACGAGTTTGCGCTTGGGACCACGAGCCTTGAGCTCACGGAGCTCCGCGGCGCCCGAGAACTCCTTGTCCAGCGCGCAGCACCAGCCCAGCCCGGCTGAGATCGCGTCGGTGTCGGGCGTGATGTCGTTCCCGTGCAGAGGCAGCGAGGCTTCGAGCCTTAGCGTGTCGCGCGCGCCCAATCCGCATGGGACGGCACCACGGGCGAGCACGCGGTCCCACAGGTCGACGGCGTCCTCGGCCATGACCAGGATCTCGCACCCCTGCTCCCCGGTATACCCGGTGCGGTTCACCATGCACTGGACCCCGTCGATCTCTCCCTCGGCGAACGTGAACTGGGCAGCTTCAGGCAGTCCCAGCCGCTCGATCGCCCGCGGCCCCTGGACCGCGAGCAGCGCGTACTCGTCGGAAACGTCGCGAACGTCGGAGCCCGGAATCTCGCGCTCCTTCAGCCAGTGGAGGTCGACCTCGCGGTTGGCCGCGTTCACGATGAGCAGGAAGCGGAAATCATCGAGTCGGTAGACGATCAGGTCGTCGATGATTCCGCCGCGGTCGTTCGTCAGGAGGGTGTACTGCGCCTGGCCGGGACCGATTTTGTCCAGATCGTTCGAGAGGGTCGCCTGCAACAGCGCAGTCGCGCGCGGGCCCTCGACCTCGAACTCGCCCATGTGCGAGACGTCGAAGACGCCACAATCGGCCCGAACCGCACGGTGCTCCAGGATGACGCCTTCGTACTGGACTGGCATCTCCCAGCCGGCGAACGGGACCATGCGCGCACCCAAGGCGAGATGGCGGTCGTGGAGCGGCGTCCGCAGGAGCATCTGGGCCATAGGCGGACGATGCTAACGAGCGTCGGAAAGGTGCCGCTCCGGCTGTGTCTCTGGGAGGCGCAACCGGAGCGACGGACCGGGTCGTGGGGCCAACCGGGGAGGATGAACCCCATGAGGACAGGCGAGAGATAACCGCGCGGAATCCGTTCTAAACCCATTCGACGAGCCGAAGGCGAAGTCCTAACCCCACCCGCGGAAAATGCGGAGCATTTTTCGCGGTTTAGTCGTCGCGGAGGAACGAGGGAACGTCCAGCACGTCGCGCGAGACGTCGAACCCTTCGCGTGCAGCGCTTGCCGGCAGCGGAGCCTCAGGAGCCGTCTCCCTACGCCGGGCGCGCCGGCCACCCCGGCCACCGAAGCCGGTTGCGATGACAGTGACCTGCACCTCTTCCTGGAGCGAATTGTCGATCACGGCGCCGAAGATGACGTTGGCGTTCTGATCCGCAGCTCCCGTGACGACCTCGGCGGCCTCGTTGACCTCGAAGAGGCCGATGTCGGAGCCGCCGGTGATGTTGAGCAGGATCCCGGTCGCGCCTTCGATCGAGGCCTCGAGGAGAGGAGACGAAACCGCAATCCGGGCCGCCTCCGCGGCTCGGTTCTCCCCCGAGGCACGGCCGATTCCCATCAGGGCCGAGCCGGCGTCACGCATGATCGTCCTGACGTCGGCGAAATCCAGATTCACGAGACCGGGCTCGGTGATCAGGTCGGTGATCCCCTGGACGCCCTGCCGCAGAATGTCGTCGGCCATCCGAAAAGCCTCGACGACCGAGGTCTGTCGCTCGACGACCTGCAGCAAGCGATCGTTCTCGATCACGATCAACGTGTCGACGCGATCCCGAAGCTGGTCGACGCCGCGCTCAGCCTGATCGGCACGCTTGCGGCCCTCGAAGGCAAACGGCCGCGTCACGACACCGACCGTCAGTGCGCCGATCTCCTGGCCGAGCTCGGCGACGACAGGTGCCCCTCCCGTTCCGGTGCCGCCACCTTCGCCTGCCGTGATGAAGACCATGTCCGCGCCCTTGAGCGCCTCCTTGAGCTCGTCGCGGCTTTCCTGCGCGGCGGCGAATCCGATCTCGGGATCTGCTCCCGCACCCAGGCCGCGCGTCGCCTGCGCGCCGACCTGAATCTTCACGTCGGCGTCCGTCATCATCAACGCCTGCGCATCGGTGTTCACGGCGATGAACTCGACGCCGGCGAGGCCCGCATCCACCATGCGGTTGACCGCGTTGGTGCCTCCGCCGCCGACGCCGACGACCTTGATGACCGCGAGGTAATTGCCTGTTTGGCTCATGACACTGAAGGTGGCTCGACCTCAAGCTGGACTAAAGGCTTGGGGCTACCGAGCGGCTCCTCCGCAGGAGGGTACGCTGCGATTCCCGGGGTGTCAATGCGGACAACCCTCACGCTCAGCCTGAGGGTTGAGGGTTGCGGCCCACGACGGGGCGCTCGGGCACGGTGATGTCTAGATAGTCGGGACCGCCGGCGGCGGGGAATGCGAGCATCGGGAGGATGCCCCGCGCGATCGCGACCTTGAGGCGGAGATCGATCGGCGCGCCAAGCTTGATCTCGAGGGCGTCGCGGAGTCCAAGCGTGATCTGACCGTCGAGCGCCCGGACGAACGCGATCCGGCTGGAGAAGCCGCTGCCGACGAAGGCGGCGAGTGAGTGCGCCGCAAGCGCGCCGGGCTCGTTCGTGAGAAAGGCGCCCGTCGCAATCTGAGTGCGGGTCGGAAGCCAGATTCGCGGGAGGTCGCGCCGGGCTCGGCGCGACAGAGTCGCGATGACTCGTCCGCGGGCGGAGACCAGCCACGACTCGGTTCCCCGCCGGAGCACCGCCACCGGCATTTCCGGCAGGACGTGAATCCTCAGCGTGTGCGGGAAGGCCCGGTCGACCATCGAGCTACGAACTGCGGCGAGCCCGTCGACCCGTTGCGCCACCTCGCCGGTGTTCAACGAGACGAGGCTGCGCCCGTCGAAGGAGCGAAGCTCCGCTCGTATCTCCCCGGCCAGGGCCGGTGAGGCGCCGTCGACTTCGATCGAGCGCACCGCGAACATCGACGTCCCACGCGCCAAGCCGTACAGCCCGCCCGCGAGCAACACGATCGAGGCGCCGATCACGAGCGACCGGCGCGACGGTGCGAACCGCAGCACGTCGATGCTCCGCTTGCGCGGCAGCCGAAAAACCTTCTCGCCCACGTGGGTGACTTCGCCGCTCTGCCCGCGGGTCCTACCCGGAGATGGGAGGCAGCTCGATCGCGCCGAGGAATTCGACCTCGTGTTGGAGCTCCACTCCGAACTGCTCCCAGGCGCGCCGCCGAGCCTCGTTCATCAGGGCGATCGCATCGGCCGAACGGGCCCGGTCGGCGTTCTCGATGAAGTTCGCGTGGCGCGCCGAGATCTGAGCGCCGCCGATCCTGTGCCCCTTGAGACCACAGGCCTCGAGCATCTTTCCGGCGGAGAGCTCGTGGCCCGGGTTCTTGAACACACTCCCGTACGTGCGCTTGTTCGTCGGCTGCGCGGCTTTTCTCTGGGCCTGTAAGTCCGCAACGGCGGCCTTGATCTCGGCGGGCGGCCGCGGGGTCAGCCGGAATTCGACCTGCGCGACGACCTGGCCGTGCTTCAGGTTCGAGTGCCGGTAGCTGAGACCGAGCTCGGGGGGCGTCCGCCAGTCCACGCTCTCGCCGTCGACGACGAGCGCTCGCTCGAGAATCCCTGCCCAGTCACCACCGTAGGCGCCGGCATTCATCCAGACCCCACCGCCGGCCGTTCCGGGGATCGCGCACGCGAACTCGAAACCACCCAGCCCGGCGCCGCGCGCCCGGTGTAGCGCGACGGCATTGGGTGCCCCGCCGCCGGTCACGAGCAGCTCTCCCTGAACGTCGACCTGCGCGAGCTCACCGGCGAGCTTGAGGGCCAGGCCGTCGAAGCCGTCATCGGCCACGAGGAGGTTCGAGCCGAGACCGAGTACTGCAACCGGCACGCCCTGCTCGCTTGCGAAAGCAAGAGCTTCCTGCAGCTCGTCCAGCGTCTCGGGTCGCGCGAAGGCCCGAGCGCGCCCTCCCGTGCCGAGCGTCGTGAAGCGGGAAAGTGTGACGCCTTCCTCGATCTTCACCGCAGCGCCTCCACGAGTGTCCCGGCAGCACGGTCGACGTCGCCCGCCCCCATGGTCACGACGCGGTCGCCGGACCGGAGCAGACCCGCGAGGAAACGCGCACCTTCGTCGACTGAGGGCACCCACCCGATGAGCATCCCCGGCCGGAGATCGGCGAGTGCATCGACGACGAGCTTGCCGGTCACTCCCTCGACGGGCTGCTCGCGCGCGGGATAGACGTCGGTCACCGCGACGACATCGGCCGCGGCAAGAGCGCAGGCGAGCTCGTGCGCCAGGTGCCGGGTGCGCGAGTACAAGTGCGGTTGGAACAGCACGAGCAGGCGACCCCCGTTTTTCAACGCCGCGAGCGTCGCGGCGATCTCGGCCGGGTGGTGAGCGTAGTCGTCGTACACCTCGACGTTCGCGGCGACGCCACGGTGCTCGAGGCGACGCGCCGCACCCCGGAACTCCGCGAGCACGGGCGCAGCTTCGTCGAGGCCGACGCCCACGAGCTCGAGGGCGGCGAGCGCGGCGGCCGCGTTGCGCCGGTTGTGCGCACCCGCCACGGCGAGTGGTCCGTCGTACAGGTCGAGCTCCTCTCCGCGCACGACCGCCGGAACGTTCGCGAGCCAGCGCTCGAAGAGCTCGACGACCTCCGCGCGCGAGCCGAAGGTCGCATGATGGTCGAGGTCGACGTTGGTCACGACCGCCACGCGTGGCCGCAGCTCGGCAATCGTCCGGTCGGACTCGTCTCCCTCGACGACGAGCCATCCCTCTCCCGTTCCGGCATTGCCACCGAGCTGCGGAACGTCGGCGCCGATCAGCCAGGCGGGGTCGCGGCCCAGCTGCGCGAGGCAGAACGCGATCATGGCGCTCGTGGTCGTCTTGCCATGGGCACCGGCGACGACGATGGAGTTGCGCAAGGACACGAGCTCCGCAAGCAGCTCGGCGCGGGTCTTCCCCGGCACGCGCCCGGCGAATGCGGTGGACACGAACGCCTCCCAGCCCTCCGGCGGCTGCGGCGGTTCGTCCGAGATCTCGACGTCGATTCCAGCGAGATGCTCGGTGTACGGGGTGTGGGTTCGATCCCAGCCGCGCACGTCCGCTCCCCAGGCTCCGGCGAGCACGGCGTACGCGCTCATGCCCGCGCCGCCGATGCCGGCAAGCCAGAGCTTTCGCCCCTCAAGAGGCGAGGGCAATGAGCTCCTCGGCGATCTCCTCTGCAGCATCGGGCCGTGCGAGCCGCGTCATCGCGGCCGACATCTCCGCCAGCCTGCTCGGGTCGTCGAGCAGCGAGCGAATCAGATCAGGCGCCTGCGAGACGTCCTCCTCTGGCACGACGACCGCGCCTCCGCCCTGCTCGAAGTACTGCGCGTTCTTCGTCTGATGATCGCCGGTCGCAAAGAGACCGGGAACGAGCACAGCCGGCTTGCCCGCAGCGGCGAGCTCCCAGAGCGAGCCGCCCGCTCGGGCGAGCGCGAGGTCGCTCGCGCCGAGAGCTGCACCGAACTCCTCGGCAAAGGCGAAGAGGCGGTAGTCCGGCCGCGTCACTCTCGTGCGCAACCCGTCGTAGTCGCGCGTGCCGGACAGGTGCAGCACGGCCGGACCTGCCTCCCCGAATGCCTCGATCGCGAGCTCGTTCAGCACATGTGCCCCGAGCGAGCCGCCGAAGACGAGTAACACCGGTCCCTCCCGCGGGAGGCCGAAGAGGCTGCGCGCTTCTTCCCGCGGCACGGCCCGTGAGCGCGCCGGTATCGGCCTGCCAGTGACTCTGTATTTCGACCCGTCGCGCCCGGCAATCGGAAACGAAAGGAAGACGCGCGCCGCGAACGGCGCGGCCAACCTGTTGGCCAGCCCGAGATGGGCATCGGCCTCCATCAGCGCGGTTGGAATCTTTCGGCGTGCGGCCGCGTACACCATCGGTCCCGCCACGTAGCCGCCGCCTCCGAGGACGACGTTCGGTCGCCGCGCTGCCAGGATGCGCGCGCAAGCCCACGGTGCACGTCCGGCGAGCAGCAGGGCCCGCGCCAGCTCAGGCGAGGGCCGGCGCGGTAGGCCGGAGATCCGAAAGGTGTCGAGCTCGTAACCCGCCTCCGGAACGAGCCGGGCTTCGATCCGATCGGGCGACCCGGCGAACGTCACGTGCGCGCCGCGCCGCTGCAGTGCTTCAGCGACCGCTAGCGACGGCGCGACGTGGCCCGCTGTCCCGCCTGCTGCGATCAGGCACCGCACGTTTGGCCTCTGCTGCTCCATGCCTGCCGGCGATGTTAAGGAGGATCCCTACTCCCAGGAGCGCGACAACGAGGCTCGAGCCGCCGTAAGAGATGAAGGGCAGCGGAATCCCGGTCAACGGAGCCAGGCCGAGGACGGCTGCGAGGTTGATCACGGCCTGACCGCAGACGAGCCCGACGATCCCGGCCGCCAGACGCTTTCCGAACGGGTCCTTGCAGGCGAGTGCGACGCGCAGACCGGCGTAGGCAAACGTCGCGTAGGCGGCGATCACCGCGGTCACTCCGAGCAGTCCGAGCTCTTCGCCGATCACCGCGAAGATCATGTCGGTGTGCGCCTCGGGGAGATAGTTGATCTTGGCCACGCCGTGGCCCAGACCCGCACCGAGGAAACCGCCGGACCCGAATGAGATCAGCGCCTGCACCGTCTGGAATCCGGCGCCCTGCGGATCCTTCCAGGGATCGACGAAGCTGAAGAGGCGCGCCCGTCGATAGGGCTCGAACCAGATCGCGACGAGACCGAGCCCGACGGCGATGCTCGTTCCCGCTGCCAGCGTCGAGACCGGCGTGCCCGAGATGAGCAGCACCGCGAGCAGGACGACCACGAGCGAGATGGCCGTGCCGAGATCGGGCTCCGCAAGGATCAGCACGCAGAAGACGCCGAGGAGCAAGCCGATCGGACGCCACAGCTCCTTGAGGGAACGCGGCGCCGGGTGCTTCGACAGATAGGCCGCCGCCCAGACAGCCAGCGCGAGCTTGGCGAGCTCGGACGGCTGGAACGTCGCAGGCCCGAGCTCGATCCAGCGGCGCGCGCCGTTGATGCGCGCGCCGATCACCAGCACCGCGAGGCAACCCCCGAGCGCAGTCAGCACCAAGGGGGGCGCGAGCAGGCGCAGCCGCCGGTAGTCGAACCGCGAGGCCGTCATCATCAGGGCGACACCGATCAAGGCGTAGATGGCCTGCTTCTTCAGGTACGACATCGGATCGGTGCGTGCGAGGGCCGCGGGCGCCGAGGTCGCGCTGTACACCATCACCAGGCCGAACGCGACAAGAGCCAGCGTGACCATGACGAGCAGGTGCGATTCGAGCTGCGCCCTCTTCACCACAGCTCTCCGACGAGCCGCCGGAACGTTTCGCCGCGCTCCTCGAAATCGCGAAACTGGTCATAGCTCGCACAGGCGGGCGAAAGCAGCACGACGTCGCCGGGCTCGGCGTCTCCGGCGGCAGCACCGACCGCGGTTGCGAGGTCGCCGGATCGGCGGAACGAGCGCCCGGCGCGCGCTAACGAGGCTGCAAGCTGCTCGGTCGCCTCGCCGATGAGATCGATCGAACGAACCGAGGCGGGAAGCTCTTCGGCGAGCTCGTCGAACGACTCGCCTTTCAACGAGCCGCCGAGAATGAGCCGGAGCGGCCGGCCGGCGTAGGCGGCGATGCCCCGCCGTGCCGCAGCCGTGTTGGTCGCCTTCGAGTCGTTGACGAACCGAACGCCGTCGAGCTCGGCGACGAGCTCGAGGCGGTGTTCGACGCCGCGAAACGTGCGCAGTGCTTCGGCGATGGCGTCGTCCTCGATGCCCGCGGACCGCGCTGCAGCGGTCGCCGCGGCAGCGTTCTCACGGTTGTGCTCGCCGGGGATGAGCGGCTCGGCGGGAAGCGGATCGTCCGCCCGGAACTCGACGCGGTCAGCGCCACCCGGGATCACTCCGAACTCGCGCGGCACAACGGCGACGTCGGCCTCGGTCTGGTTCTCGAAGATCCTGAGCTTTGCGTCCCGGTAGGCGTCGTAGGACTCGTGGCGGTCGAGATGGTCGGGCTCCAGGTTCAGGAGGACGGCAACACGCGGGCGGAGGCGGTGCACGTCCTCGAGTTGGAAGCTCGACAGCTCGCAGACGATCCAGGCGTCCTTCTCCAACGCGCCGTCGAAGCTCGTCAGCGGCCGGCCGACATTGCCGGCGACGGCCACCGGCGTGCCTGCGGCGCGGAACATCGCGCCGAGTAGCTCGCTCGTCGTCGTCTTGCCGTTCGTCCCCGTGACCCCAACGAGCGGGTTTCGAAGCAGGCGGAAGCCGAGCTCGATCTCGCTCCAGATCGGAATTCCGCGCACGCGCGCAGCCGTCGGCAGCGGCGATTCCCCGGGCACGCCCGGGCTCTTGATGAGCAGCTCGACGTCGTCCAGCAGACCTTCCTCCTCAGTCCCGAGGTGGACTTCGACGCCAGCTTCGGCAAGCCTCCCGGTGTCCAGGCCGTCGGCCCGGTCTACGCCCACCGTGGGCACGCCGCGCCGGGCGAGTGCCAGGGCCGCTGCCTGGCCGGATCGTGCCAGCCCGAGGACGAGTGCCCGGTGTGGAAGTTTCACGGCTTCTGCGCGGCGACGGCCAGCCGGCCTGGTGCCACCGCGACCGTCACGGCGGTGAATCCGGCGTCGCTGAACAGCCGCTCGACCTCATCTGCATCTAAGTTCAACACGGGCCCGGCCTGGTCCTCGTCGCTCGTTGCAAGAGCTACCCGTCCTCGAGGACGAAGGACGCGGAAGAACTCCGCTGCAGCGTCCACGGTGGGAACGGCTGTCGCGAGGATCTCGTCGGCGCTCGCGTCGGTCAGCGGTAGGACGTCCATCGAACCGACTAGGTAGAAGACGTTCGAGGCCGTGGTGGTGTCACGCAGATGCTCCAACGCGTCGACCGACCGGTCGACCACGAGCACGTCACCCTCGGGAGCGACGCGTTCCGCAAGCTCGGAGACCGAATCGCCTGCTCCGATCCTGATGACGGTATCGCCGGGCCGCTCGCTCAGTGTCGGAAGAACGTGAAGTCGCGGTAGAAGAGTGCGAAGCCGATGGCGCAGAGGATCGCGGTGATGATCCAGAAGCGCACCATGATCTTGGTCTCGGACCACGCTTTCATCTCGAAGTGGTAGTGAATCGGCGTCATCAAGAAGATGCGCCTGCCGTAGTACTTGAAGCCGATGACCTGCACGATCACGGAGAGCGCCTCGATCGCGAAGATACCGCCGATGAACAGCAGCAGGAAAATGGTCTGAGTGAAGATCGCCATCGCAGCGAGTGCGCCGCCGATCGCCATCGCCCCGGTGTCGCCCATGATCACTTCCGCAGGGAAGGCGTTGTACCAGAGGAATCCGATCGTGGCCCCGATCAGTGCGGCGCCGACGATGGCGAGATCGAGTCGGCTGTCGAACCGACCACCCGGGTTGCCCGAACGGATGTAGGTCACGACCGAGATGGCCGTGAAGGTGATCAGGGCAATGATCCCGGTTCCCGCCGCCAGCCCGTCGAGCCCGTCGGCGAGGTTGACACCGTTCGCAGTTCCCGCGATCACGAGGAACAACAGGATGTACCAGCCCCACGAGAGCTCGACGTTCCAGTGCACGATGGGAATGAAGACGTTCGTGGGCAGCCGCTGGTGCTGGGCCGCGAAGCCGACGCCGACGGTGATCAGGGCGAGCAGCAACATCTTCCAGCGTCCGCGCAACCCGAGCGAGCGCTTGTGCGTGAGCTTGATGAAATCGTCGAGGAACCCGATCGCTCCGCAGCCGAGCGTGACGAAGAGCACAGTGAGCGCAGGAACCTTGTACTTCGACACGGCGAGGAACGCGCCGGTGGCGACGACAAGGATGAGCAGGCCACCCATCGTCGGCGTTCCCTGTTTCACACGGTGGCCTTCCGGTAATTCCTCACGGATGTGCTGGCCGAACTCGTTCCGGCGCAGAAACGCGATGAACTTGGGACCGACGACGATCGACACGATCATCGCGACCACTCCTGCGGCGAGAACGCGGATCACGTCGTCGTGGGTGTCTGAGTGAGTGCGGCTGCCACAGCTTCGAGACCGACGGCACGTGACGCCTTCACGAGCACCGCGTCTCCCGGCCGGACCAGCTCGTCCACCTGACGCAGCGCGTCGTGGACGTTGGCGGCCCAGCGACCCGGGACGCCGCCTTCAAGGTACCCGCGGGCGAGCTCGCCGACGGCGAGCAGCTCGTCCACGCCGAGCTCCGACGCGGCGACGCCGACCTCCCGGTGGTAGCGCGGGCCCGTGCGGCCGAGCTCGGCCATGTCGCCGAGAATTGCGACCCGACGGCGGTCGTCCGCCCGCTCGGCCAGATAGGCGAGTGCAGCGCGCATCGAGACGGGGTTGGCGTTGTAGGCGTCGTTGATGAGCAGTCCGCCGCCCGGGAGCTCGTGCTCCTCCCCGCGCCAACGGGCGAAATCCACGTCGACGGACTGCGGGCGCGGCAGCTCGAGCGCGTCGAGGGCGGCGAGCGCGCTCGCCGCGTTCTGGATCTGATGCTGCGCGGTGAAGTTGAAGCTCACACCACCGACGATCGTTCGCCCCGCGACACGGGTCGCGTCCGGAGCTCCGATTCGCACGACGTCGACGTCGTCACGGGAGACCGGAAAGTCCGCGGGGACGATGGCCATGCCGCCGCTGGGCAGCGCTGCGATCAGCTCACTCTTCGCCCGGACGACGCCGTCCAGTGAGTCCACGAGCTCGAGGTGCACGGGACCAACGTTCGTGACGACACCGATTTGCGGCCTCGCGATCTGCGCGAGCTCGGCGATCTGTCCGAAGCCTCGCATGGCCAGCTCGAGGATGCAGACCTCCGTGTCCTCTTCGAGGCGGCAGAGCGTGAGCGGCACGCCGATCTCGTTGTTGAAGCTCGCCTCGGCAGCGATGGTGCGCGCCGACGGCGTGCTCAAAGCAGCGAGGATGTCTTTCGTCGACGTCTTTCCCATCGACCCGGTGATCGCCACGATGCTCGCCGAGGTGCGCTCGCGCACGGCGGCGCCGAGGCGTGCAAGCGCGGCGAAGGCATCATGCGGTACCAGCGTCGCGGCCGCGCCACGGCCGAGAGCGTCGTCGACGAACTCCGAGCCCGTGCCCACGGCGACGAAGAGATCTCCCGGGACGATGCGCCGCGAGTCCACTTGCACGCCGGTGAACGTGTCCGCGCGTGCGTCTATCTCACCGAGCCCGGTCAGTGTGTGCAGCTCGAGCGCGATCACGTCGGCGCCCCCAGGCGGCGCAGAGCCTCGCGCGCCACTTCACGGTCGTCGAACGGAAGCCTGCGCCCGGCGATTTCTTGACCCTGCTCGTGGCCCTTGCCCGCGATGACGACGACGTCGCCCGCCCGTGCCGACTCGAGCACCCGCTCGATGGCGCAACGACGGTCGAGCTCGACCTCTAGGTCGAGCCCAGCGACGACCTCCGCCGCGATCGCGGCCGGATCCTCGCTCCGCGGATTGTCCGAGGTCACGAGCGAGACGTCTGCGAGCTCCGCGACGACCCGGCCCATCAAGGGCCGCTTTGCCCGGTCGCGGTCGCCCCCTGCTCCGAAGACGCAGAGCAGGCGGCCGCCAGGACCGAGCTCGCGCGCCGCCTCGAGTGCCGTCTCGAGCGCTCCGGGCGTGTGCGCGTAGTCGACCAACACGGTGAACGGCTGACCCTCGTCCACTCGTTCGAAGCGGCCGGGGACACGCGTGACCGCCTCGATCCCTTGCTTGATCGCCGTCTCGTCGATGCCGAGCGCGCGCGCAGCGGCGGCTGCGGCCAGTGCGTTCTCGACGTTGAAACGCCCGGCGAGCTTCAGGTCCACGTCACCCAATGCGTCATCCGGCCGAAACGTGATCGCACCGGAAAGCTCGGCGGCGAGGCGCTCGCCGTACTCGTAGCCGACGTTGACGACGGCATGCTCGGCCTGGGCGAAGAGACGCCGCTTCGATTCGAAGTAGTCCTCCATCGTCCCGTGGAAGTCGAGGTGATCTTGCGTCAAGTTCGTGAAGACGAGCACAGCGAACCGAGCTCCCTCGAGCCGTCCCTTCGCCGACGCCATCGAGGTCGCCTCCATCACGCACGCGCGATTCCCCTCCTCGAGCATCTCGTGGAACAGACGTTGCAGGTCGATCGACTCCGGCGTGTTGAGGCCGACCTCGCGCACCTCGGCGCCGACCCGCCGTTCCACGTTCGTGAGCAGCCCGGGCTGCTCACCCGCGGCGGCGAGAATCGACCAGAGCAGGTAGGCGGTCGTCGTCTTCCCGTTCGTCCCGGTGATCGCCGCGACCGGCAGCTTGGCCGTCGGATCCTCGAAGAACTCCACCGCGGCACGAGGCATGGCAGCCCGGACACTGGGCACGACCACCTGCGTCGCATCGAGCTCGAGGCGGCGCTCGACCACGAGCGCCGCCGCGCCCAGTTCGAGCGCCTGAGCGGCGAAATCGTGGCCGTCAGCCTTCGTGCCCGGGACGCAGAAGAACAGGGAGTCGCGCGGCACCTCCCGCGCGTCGTACGCCAGCTCGCGGATCTCGAGGGCACTGTCTCCAACGACGTCGGTCGGAGCAAGCGCTGCGATGAGCCGCTCCAGCTGCATTTCGCCGCCCAAGTCTAGTGTGGGCGGCCTACGGCGTTAGGGTTGCGCGGTGCTGGACCGGCTCCCGCACGTGCTGCTTCGGCTGGAGGGCCTTGCGGTCGTGGCCGCCGCGGTCGTGCTCTATTTCCACGAGGATTTCGGGTGGATCCTCTTCGCGGCCCTGATCCTCGCCCCGGATCTGTCCTTCGCGGGCTATGCCTTCGGCCCGAAAGTGGGGGCGATCGCCTACGACTCGCTGCACACAGAGGTGTTCCCGGTCGCGCTCGGCGCCGTGGGTGTCGCGGCCGACGCCGGCGGCGCGACGAAGATTGCGTTGATCTGGCTCGCGCATATCGGAGCAGATCGCCTGCTCGGCTACGGGCTCAAGTACCCGACGGCATTCAAGGACACCCACCTGAGCCGCGTCTAATAGGTAGACGCGCGAGCGCCCGGCTACTTACCGGACGCAGCGTCGGGCGGGACCTCGAGGTACTGCAGGTCGAAGCGCGCGATCTGCTGGAAGGCCGGCGCCGCAACGGTGCCGCCCCAGATTGCGCCGCGCGGCTCGTCGACCGCGACGAGGATGACGAAGCGCGGGCGGGAAGCGGGCACGATCCCGACGAACGAAGCGACGTAGCGACCCGTCGCGTAGCCACCGTGCGAATCGGGCTTCTGGGCGGTGCCGGTCTTGCCGGCGACCTGGTAGCCGGGCACGGCGGCGAACTGTCCGGTGCCTTCGGCAACGACGTCTTTCAGCATCGTCATCAATTGCTTCGCGATCTTTGGTGAGACGAGTCGCCGGTGGTTCAACGAGGGTCGCGCTCCACCCGCGACATGGTCGACGAGGTGCGGTCGCGACCAGACGCCGCGGTTCGCGATCGCGGCGTACGCCGCCGCCATCTGGACGGGCGTGACCGCGATTCCCTGGCCGATCGGCACGTTCCCGATCGTCGAGCCTGACCACTTGTCCGGCGGCAGGACGATGCCCGGGCTCTCACCGGGGAAGTCGATGCCCGTCGTGCGCCCGAAACCGAACTTCGTGATCCAGGAGGACAACCGCGTGCGTCCCAGCATCTCTGCGAGCGTGATCGCGCCGATGTTCGAGGAGTGCGCCAGGATCTGGGCGACGGAGTAATTCACGATGCCGCGCTTCTCTGCGTCGTGAATGACGCGGTCGGCGACGTGCAGCGAGTACGGCAGCCTGAACCGCGTCCTCGGCGAGACGATCCGCTCCGAGAGCGCGCCCGCCACGGTGACCAGCTTGAACGTCGAACCGGGCTCGTACGTGTCCGTGACCGTTCGGTTCCGCTGGAGGTCGCTCGGCGTCGACGGAAAGCTGTTTGCGTTGAAGCCCGGCTGGACGGCCATCGCGAGAATGGCGCCGGTGCGTGGATCGAGGACGATCGCGCTGGCGCTCTTGGCCGCCCACTTGCGGACGGTCTCCCGGAGCACTTCCTCGGCGTTCGCCTGGATGCTGTGATCCAGCGTCAGGTACACGTCACGCCCAGGGACCTCGGGAATCTGGTTCTGAACGTCGATCACCTGGCCGCTCGGGTCCTTGGTGATCGTCTCCTTGCCGGGCCGGCCCGCCAACTGGTGATCGAACTGCAGCTCCAGGCCCGAGAGGCCGTTGCCGTCGGTGCCGACGTACCCGAGGACCTGCGCGGCCACCGATCGTTGCGGGTAGTCGCGACGCTCCTCTGGGTAGAAACCGAACCCGGGGAGCTTCAGCCGCTGCAGGGCGGCGGCTTGCGCCGGATCGGCCTGGCGGGCGACGTAGACGAAGCCCCGCGTCCGGTTTGCGAGGGCCGGGAGGATCTGATCTGCGTTCACTCCGAGCGTCCGCTCCACTGCGAGCGCGGCGCGGCGCGGATTCGTGATTTGCATCGGGTCCGCATAAACGGTCGTCGCCTGCTCGCCGAGGGCAAGCTCCAGGCCGCTGCGGTCGAAAAGTGTCCCGCGGCCCGCGGGAATCGTCACCGTCTCCCGGTGCTGGATCTGAGCGAGGCTCGAAAGGGCGTCGGCCCGCACGGTCTGCAGCCACGTCGCCCGGACGAGCAGTCCACCGAAGACAAGGGCCAGCGTCGCGAGGAAGAGCCTGATCCGCCGGTTGACGAGGCGGTTCACTACTTGTGGAGCGTGAAGTAGGTCGTCTGGTCGGAGGTCGCCTGGACCCACCCGAGTTGCTTCGCAGCAAGCGTCTGGATCCGTGGCGCGGAGGCGGCGCTTGACAGCTGCGACGACAGCTGTGCGTTCTGGGCACGCAAGTCGGTGCGCTCACGACCCAGCTGGTCGAGCTTCATGTTCAGGCGCAGCACGGCGACATTCGTCGCGACGACACCTGCAAGCAGCGTGGCGACGATCCCGATCCAGAAGACGCCGCCGGTAACCCGGAGCTCGCGCTTCGCGACACGTGGTCGCGTTCGCGGTCGCGTTCGCGTGCGCGGGCGCAGTGGAGCGGCTGTCTCCTCGGCCCTGGCGGCGGCGGCCCAGGCTGCCATGGCTAGGTCTTGACTCCTACACGGAGTCGGGCGGACGACGATCTTGGATTCGCCGCGGTCTCCGCGGCGCTCGGCCGAACGGCCTTGCGCGAGGTCGAGCGGAGCTCAGGCGTCTTGCCGCACACGCAAACCGGGAAATCGGGGGGGCATTCGCAGCCGCGCTCGCGGTCCCGCATGAAGCGCTTGACGATCCGGTCCTCGAGAGAATGGAAGCTGATCACGGCGAGCCGGCCACCGGGCCGTAGCATCGAGAACGCGGACGGGAGCGCAGCTTCGAGGGCACCCAGCTCGTCGTTGACCGCGATACGCAGTGCCTGGAACACGCGCTTGGCCGGATGCCCGTCGCCGAAACGAGCAGGCGCGGGAATCGCGGCTTTGATCGTCTCGACGAGGTCACCGGTCCGCTCGAATGGCTGTTCCTTCCTGCGCCGGACGATCGCCTTCGCGATCTGCCGCGCATAGCGCTCCTCGCCGTAACGCTTGAAGATGGTCGCGAGGTCCCGCTCTGCGGCTTCGTTCACGATTCCGGCCGCGCTTACGTCCGCCGAGGGATCCATGCGCATGTCGAGCGGCGCGTCGGCCGTGTACGAGAAGCCGCGTTCGGGGCGATCGATCTGCATCGACGAGACGCCGAGGTCGAGCAGGATCGCGTCGGCCTCGACGCCGTTGCCGGCAAGTTGCTCGAGGACGACCGAGAAGTCACCGCGCAAGAAACGGGTCTGTACCTGCGCGCGCTTCGCCAACCGGTCGAAATACACGCGCGCACCCGGATCGCGATCGATCGCGATCAGCTTCCCGCTCCCTTGAAGGTCGGCCGCAAGCAGCGAGGCGTGCCCGCCGGCCCCGAAGGTGGCATCGACGACGGTCTCCCCCGGCCGGACCGCGAGGAGCTCGCGCACCTCGCCGGCGAGAACGGGGACGTGATCAGTCGCGCTGGTTTGCAAGACGTTCGGCAACATCCTCCGCACTCCCTTCGACTTCTGCCAGCTCTTTGCGCCAGGCGGCGCGATCCCAGATTTCGAGCCGGTCGTTGACACCTGCGACGACGACTTCCTTGCCCAGCTTCGCGTGCTCGATCAGCTGGGCGGGAATCATCACGCGGCCCTGTTTGTCGAGCTCGGCCTCGGACGCTCCGGAGAAGAAGTGCCTCTGGAGGCGACGGCCCCCCGGGCTGAGCGGATCCAGCGAGGACAGTCGCGAGTCGACAAGTCGATCCCAATCCTCACGACGGAAGGCGTACAGGCAACCGTCGAGGCCGCGGGTGACGACAACACCGTCAAGGAAGGCTTCACGGAACCGGGCCGGAAGAGTGAGACGGTTTTTGTCATCGAGTGTGTGGTCGTATGCGCCTAGGAGCATTCTGGGGGCCGGGTGGAGATTACCACTTCGCCCCACTTTAAACCACCGCCCCCCACCTGTCCACCCCTGAAGGGGGATTTTTTCGGCGGCCTAGGGGACCAGGGATTCCGCCCCGAGCTGCCCGGCGAAGGGCCCTCGGCCGGTCATCACAGCGGCGCCGCAGCGGGCTGCCAGTGTGACGGCGTCCTCGACGGCATCCCCGCGGGCCAGGGCGAAGGTCAGGCCCGCGGCGAAGGAGTCACCGGCCCCGTACGTGTCGACGACCTGTCCCGGTAGCGGGGCGGGCCGAAAAGGCCCGCCGGGCTGCAGCCAGCCGCCGAGCCCACCGGCGGTCGTCACTGCGACCTTGGGTGCCGGAACGAGGTCACCCGGGTGGTAGAGCTCGGCCTCGTCCTCCCCGCTCCCGACCAGAGCATCCAACTCCACACCGGCCTCCTGGATCGTCGCCAGCTCCCTCGACGTGGCAACGAGCACGCGGGCCGTGCGGCAGTGATGCAGCGCCTCGGCGTCGCCGCTGACGAAGTAGACCCCGTCCATCCCTGCGAGCTCGCGCCAGGGCAACCTGCTGTCCCCACCCCGCGGTCGGAGCTTCTCGTTCAGGACGGTGATCGTCCTCTCGCCGGTGTCGTCCACGTACGTGAGGGCGCGGCGGGTGGGCTCGGTCTCCGGGATCGCCCTGACCTCGACGCCGAGCCGGCTCAGCTCGGCGCGTGAGCGGCGTCCGAGCTCATCGGACCCGAGCGCCGTGAAGAGCGAGCAGGAACCCGCCAGCCGCGCCAGTTGTGCTGCCGCGACGGCTCCTGCTCCGCCGGGCTCTTCCCAGGTCTCGAGGGCGTGGACGATCTGGCCGGAGAGGGGAACGGTCCCCACCCGGACGAATTCGACCCACTCGACATGACCCACTACGGCGACCCGCATGGCGGGATCCTCACACCTGAGGCCCCTTCGGCGTTTCAAGATGTCGAGGATGAGCTTGCCGCCCTTCGAGCGCTTCTACGAGCAGCACCGGGAGGAGATCTTCGGATTCCTGGTCCGCAGGCTCGGACGCCAGCACGCCGAGGATGCGTTCCAGGAGACCTTCCTCCGCGCCCTCCGCGCGTATCCCAACCTGCGGCACGGCGAGCACCTCCGCGCCTGGGCGTACACGATCGCAAGCCGGATCGCCGTCGACGAGCACCGCCGCCCGCGGGCCGACGCCGACCTGCCCGAGCTGGAGTCACTCGACGGCCGACCCGCCTTTGCGCAACTCGAGCACCTCGCCGATCAACTGCCGCCCACCGAGCGCGCCGCCGTCGTCCTGCGCTACGGCTACGACCTCGATTACTCCGACATCGGCGCGGCACTCGGATCGAACGCGACCGCCGCCCGCCAGGCGGCCTCGGCCGGCATTCGCCGGCTACGACAGAAGGAGCTTCGATGAATGCCGTCTCCCCCGACCTCGACCGCCGCTTCCGCGACGCCGCAGCGGAGGAAGGCCTCCTCGATGCGGCCTATGACTTCGTCGACTCGCCCGTCGGCCCGCTGCTCGTTGCGGCGAGCAAGCGCGGGCTCTGCCGGATCTCGTACGACGCGGAGCCCGACCGTGAGCTCGAGGAGCTCGCTCGAGACTTCGGAGCTCGCGTCCTGCGTTCGCCGAAACCGATCGACGCGGCTCGCCGTGAGCTCGACGAATACTTCGAGGGCAAACGGCAAAGCTTCGATCTCCCGGTCGACGTCGCGTCGCTCGCCGACTTCAACCGGCGCGTGCTGCGCGAGCTCGCGCGCGTGCCGTACGGCGAGGTCGTGACATACGGCGAGCTCGCAGCGCGGTCGGCGCGGCCGCGTGCAGCGCGCGCGGTCGGGATGGTCATGAACCGGAACCCGCTGCCGATCGTCCTCCCGTGCCATCGCGTGATCGGAGCGAACGGGAAGCTCACGGGCTACGCCGGTGGGCTCGAGCGCAAGGAGACGCTGCTCAGACTCGAAGGCGCCATCCTGTAGGCTCGGCCCATGCATCGCTGGCGGGCCATCTGCTGCACGCAGCACGGCTAGTCCGCCGCTTCCGGCTTAGAGCGTCCGTGGAAACGGCGGGACAGGACGCGCACCTGACCCAGGTCGAGGTTGCGCGCGCCTTCCCGCACGTCTGAGAGGAAGGTGACGCGATGCCCATGCCGCATCGCACGCAGATGCAACTGATCAAGCGCCGGCTCGTCGGCAAGGACGGCTCGGACAAAGTCCGTGAGCTACGCGCGATCCTCGCCGAGCTGCCCGGCTACAAGAACGGCCCCTACGCCGACATCCGCAAGTGGGTCGAGTCGCAACTCGAGCACACGCGGGTGCAGAAGCGCGTGACTCATCGCGACTCGATCGCCGTCCGGCGTGAGGGTGCCGCGCAGATCGCGCTCGTAGGCGCCCCGAATGCCGGGAAGGCGTCGCTGCTGCAGGCGCTCTCCAACATCCAGATCAAGACCGGCGCCTACGCCTTCACGACGACGAGGCCCGTGCCGGCGCTCACTCGGGTGGGCGGCGTGCTCGTGCAGCTGGTGGAGATCCCCGGCTTGATCGAAGGCGCCTCCGCAGGCCGGGGCGGGGCACGGCCGCTCCTCGGCGTGCTCCGTGGTGCTGACGCGATCCTGTTCTGCCACGACGCAAGTGCACCGGTCGCTGAACTGCGGGCGGTCATCGACGAGGTGACCGACGCGGGCATCGAACGCCCGGCGGTCATCGCCGCGACGAAGAGCGACGAGGCGGACGGCGCCGCGCTGCGCGCGGCGTTCCCGGAGCTTCAGGTCGTCGAAGTCAGCGTGCTCGACGACGCCAGCGTGGAACGTCTGCGCGAGACGATCTGGCAGCTGACGGGACTGATGCGCGTCTATCTACGCGACGGCGAGCATCCGATCGCGCTGCACCCGCCCGCCACGGTGTTGGACGTCGCGGATTCGATCCATCATGACCTCGGCGTGCGCTGCACAGGTGCGCGGGTCTGGGGCCCGTCGGCACGCTTCGGCGGTCAGCAGGTCGGCCGCCCGCACGTCCTGCTGGACAGTGACACCGTCGAGATCCTGGACTAGTGCCCTTCCGGTAATGCCGTCGAGCTTCTGGGTCGCGAGCACCAAGCCAGAGGCCGCACTCGACCGCAGCAAGGCTGGTCTGCCTTGCTAAGGGCGAGGGTGGAGTCTGGCGCCGCGTGATCGCGGGCCAGAAGCCGACATGTATTGCCGGAAGGGCACTAGGGCCAGCGTGGCCGGCGCGGCTCGGCACGCTCGGCCTCGCGCCAATCGTCACGCGTCGGCACGAAGACGTCGATGACCACAGCACCCTCGGGCCCGACCTGGACCTCGTGGGGGACATCGCTGGGAATCGACCACGTGTCGCCTGCAGCGAGCTCGCGGCTCTCGTCTCCGACGCGGAACACAAGTGAGCCGCGGAGACACATACCGAGCTGCTCGTTGTCGTGCTGGTGCTCCGGAACGTGACTGTCGGGATCGAGCTCGATCACGCCGAAAGTGATTCGCTCACCATGTACGACGCGACCGTGTACGCCGTCCCAGATCCGTTGCAGGTCGAGGGAGGAAAGACCGGCGAACGCGCTCATGCAGGACGAGCTTAACCGCCTAGCAGCCGGTAGCCCACCCCCCACACATTCAGCACGAAGGGACCCTCGTTCGCGGCGGCGCCGAGCTTCCGCCGCAACCGTGATGCGTGCGAGTCCAGCGTTCTTGTTCGCCCTAGCGAACGAAAGTCCCAGACCTCCCGCAACAAGTGCTCCTTCGTGAACACGCGCGTGGGATCCGTCATCAACTTGAGCAGCAACTCGTACTCCTTCCCGGCGAGGGAAACCGGCACGCCGCCGACCGTTACGCACCTCGTCGCGAGATCCGCGGCGATCGGGCCCGCCCGCAGGACCTCGTGCGCGGCCGGTGACGTCCGCCGCAACACGGCGCGGATGCGCGCCAGCAGGGCTCAGTTTCAACTTGCGAGCCCAGCACCCATGCGCGTTTGCCGAAGGCCTTCGGGGCTTAACGGGACAATTTCGGCGATTTCGAACCGAGCAGGCCGCGCTTAACGGGACGAAGTCAGAAAAAGACCTGCAAACAGGCGTGAATCAGGTCGGATCATTCGGTCTCCATTTCAGCTTAGAAGGCCGCTGAGCAAGCGTCATTACCGGACGTGTTGAAAACCTTCGCGGGATAATTTCGCCCGTTTCATCGAAGCCAGGAACCGTACGTTCCGCCACGGCGGCGCCGCGTCCGTCCTTGGATCTTCAGTTGGATGACGTGGCCGTGGCTCGCAAGACGGCTGATGATTTATTTGAAGCGCTTTGATAAGACGCGTGAGCTCGCTCGGGACCGCCTCTTGGCCTAACTAGGTTTCTCTGGTCAGGCTGGACGCTAGCGCGCTGAACATAGTGCTGGATGTCGACTGGTTGCTTCTTAGCGTTGCCGTATTCACTCAGAACGGCAGACATGCTCGCGCGTAGCGGGCCGCTGTTCCTGAGTCCCACTGCGCGAGGTCGATCGCTGTCTCGAAGCGGCTGACGCGCTCGCTCACCGCAAGCGGTGAGATGTAGCCGAGGCGCTCGGCGATGTCATTGGCGACGAAGGTTCCCGCCGTCTCGTCCTCCGGCTTCTGTTGCACGTACCCGTCGACCGCGCTGCAGAGCGCCTGCTTGACAGTCCGCTCGCTGTCGCCTTTCCCGGCGAAGTCCTTCAGCTGCGCGCGCAGCGCGGGAATGTCGTACTCGACACTGTGAAACTGCTCGCCCCACCAGGCCAGCGAGTGGCCGGCGCTGGCGAAGAGGACGCCGGCCGCGTGCAGGGTCGCGACAAGCGCGCCGCCGCCGAGCAGCGCACCGCCGCCGCCGACTCTCTTATCCATCGTCAGTCCCCCTCCGGGCGAGCGTCCGCGGCGCGTTCAGCGGCCTCGGAAGGCTTGGGGGAAAGTGCAGCGAATCAACCAATGGTGGTCGTGACTGGAATTTGGTCCTGGTTTGCGACGCAGTCGGCCGGACGGTGGTTTCTCAACGTGGGGCTGGTCCTCGCCTCGTTGGGCGCTGCCTGCGCCTTCATGAGCCAAGCGCTCGATGCTGAGATCGAAAGGAAGCCGGGGGCCCGGTTTGGACTTGCCGGCGCGTTCATCGCGGCGATCGGAACGGGACTGGGCTCATTTGGTGTCAGTACGCTCGGGCACGGCGCGATCGTATACCTGCCGACGATGGTCCTTGTCGGGCTGCTTGCCACTGCGTTCGCTACTTATGAACGACTTCGTCGACGACGGGCCAAGAATCGTGGCCCAACGATGAACGCATAGGTGAGTAAGAGCATGATTCCGAGAAAGACCGTCATCCCGCCGGCGGCATAGCTCCCGAACCCGAGAAGGACGAGACCGGTAACCACCGCCCCGACTGCCGGCGGCACGATCATCACCGTCGCCATCCTGGCGGCCAGCCCGTCTAGATCCTCTGTGTCTTGCGTCGGCATCCGATGACAGTAAGGCGGTCCCACGTGGATGACCTTGCTTTTGGCGAGGCCGCTGGTGGCGAGGGAGGAGTCCGAGGACGCCGGCCTCTTGATGGCGGCGCGATCGTTCGCTCTCCTAGGGCTGTCCGACGCTAGACAGACCCTCGATTTCCGCTTGGCCGTGAGGGCCCAAGGCACAGAGAACCTTGAACTCCTGAACAACCCTAGGAACAAGGCTCTTGTGAGGTGGCTCACGTCTTTCGAGAGATAGCTTGTCGCACTCGAGACGCTTCACAAGGCGGCGCGTAGTCGAAGATCAGCCTGACGACGTTGTTTCAGGTTGCAGGTGCCTTCGGCCTTCGCTTGCGGGCACCTGATCAAACGAGTCGGGCCGCACAGTGCTACATGTTGGCGATGAACTCGGCGCGACCCCGACCAGCTGGCGCACCAGGCGCACGCGCAGTGAAGCTGCGTCGACACGATCTGCCCTTCTTAAGTTACTGGAGGAGCGGGGCGCGACTAATCCCCGCCTGTTCGGTTCCGTCGCCCGCGGCGAGGAGCATGAAAGAAGCGACATCGATCTCCTCGTCGATCTACCCGACAGCTACACGCTGGTCGATCTCGCCGGCTTGAAGTGCGAGATCAGCGAGCTACTCGGCGAGCCGGTCGATCTGGCGACTACGGATCTGCTCAAGCCTGATCACCTCAAGACCGCGCTTGAGGAGGGGGTGCCGCTGCGTCGATTGCTCCATCCGGCAGCGCTCGTACAGTCGCCGCGTGGCCTTGATCGATCTCTCCGACGAGGCGCGGGCGGTCGTGGCTCGCGAGCGGGAGTCGGTCGTCGGCCGCGTCGCCGATCTTCGGCGACAGTCCGAGCAGCTGCACGTGATCGTCGACGGGGTAGACGCCGACCTCGAGAACGCCGAGCTGTTGCTGCGCCGGATGGACGAGATCCTCGGGCTTGCTCCACAGCTCGCGCTCGAGACGCTGCATGAGCAGCTGCGCGGGCAGCGGCTGCGCGAAATAGCGGTCGAGGTGCTCCGAGTGAAGCGCGGAGTCGGGACGGTGATCCACTATCGCGAGTGGTTCGCGTTGCTGGCCGACGAGGGGGTACGCGTTGGCGGTCGGGACCCGATGGCCACCTTCCTTACCCAGATCGGCAAGGCGCCCGAGGTCGAGACGGTCAAACCGCGCTCTGGCCTTTACCGGCTGAAGAACGCCTAACCGGCGTCTCGACGCGGCGCCATCCGGCGGGCTTGCTATCCCATAGCTGTCAGCTGGCGTCAGCTGACAGGCCAACCTGTCGAGCTGGCGAGAACGCAGGTGTAGTACAGGAGGTGCAGAGAGATGGCCCAGTCGAAAGGCGTCCTTCCCCGCGGCGAGGACAAGGATGTCCTCTACAAGAACCCGCAGACGTGCGGTTACTTCATAGGCGTCAAGCTGGACCCGGTTATGGATCGGGCGCGGCTCGAGGCCTGGTTCGGCCAGGTCGATGCCCTGATCGCGCAGCTGGTTGACCGGCTGCCGCCGAAGCAGGGGCAGGAGAAGGGGGACAAGGTCGCGGCGGTCGCTGTCGGGCTGGCGCCGAGCTTCTTCTCGCTCAACGGCCAGCCGCGCTTCGACCCGCCAATCGAGCTCCCGGCCGGGTTCCGTCCGTCCGTTCCGAACGCCGCCGCGGGCCAGCCCGACGTCCCGAACCCGCTGCCGAACGCGACGGCGCCGCTCGCGGGGGTCGCGGTCGTCGACGCTGACGTGCTCTTCTACGTCGCCTCGGTCTTCGAGGCTCGCGTCAACGAGTTCGTCTCGCGGCTCGTGACGCTGCGCCCGGACGTCGCGGCCGTCACGCTCGACCGCGGCTACCAAAGGATCGACGGAACGGAACCGTTCGGCTACGCGGACGGGCTTCGCAACATCCGCACCGGGGAGCGTCCGCGCTTCGTCTTCGTCCACCGCGACCAACGCCAGGTCGAGGAACCGGCCTGGGCGGACGGAGGCACCTACATGGCGTTCATGCGCATCCGCCAGCAGCCGGACGCCTTCGCGGCGCTGCCCGACGACGAGACGCGCAATGCGACCATCGGTCGCCAGAAGGACGGCACTCGACTCGACCTAGTCGGCCAGGGCATCGATGCCAAGCATGAGCCGACCGAGCCGGCGCCGAACCTGCCGGCGACCTCGCACGTGCTGAAGGCGGGGCCACGCACACGTCACGACGACACGCAGATCTTTCGGCGCGGGCTGCCGTTCATGGAGGCGGTCGACGGCCAGCTGCGCGTGGGCCTCAACTTCTGCAGCTTCCAGGCCTCGCTCGATCAGCTCGACGTCGTCTTCAACGACTGGATGATGAACCCGCGCTTCCCTGTCGAGCAGGGGGGCGGTGCGGACGCCTTGCTCGACCCTACGAAGCAGTTGACCATGATCGAGAAGGTCGGCTTCTTCTTCGTGCCGCCGCACGAAAACGCCGGCCTCGCCGCTTCGGTGCTCGCGCAGAAGGCTGAGCACGGCAAGCCGGAGACTGGCCGACTTGGGGTGCGCAAGCGCGTCGTCGACGACTCCGATTCCGGCAAGCGCTTCGAGCGCGGCGGCTTCGTCTTCCAGGTGCTCGACTCGCAGGGGCAGCCCGTCGGGGCGCAGTTCACCTCCGACTCGACCGGCCGCGCCATCGCGCCGGCCGAGCTCAACCTGGGCGCGACCTACACGCTGCAGGAGGTCGCTTCGCAGCTGGTCCAAAACGTCGAGTTGACGACGGTGCCCTTCACGATGGACAAGCCGCACAAGGAGCTCATGTTGGTCAACCACGTGACCCGGCCGAACACTCCCTACAGCACGTGAAGGAGTTGCTGGCGAGGCCGGATAGGAGCCGTTCGGCCATGCACCTTCGACAAGCACGAACGGGCACGAACGCTGCAGGCGAGCCTACGCCGGCACAGTTCTCACCAACGCGAACATCTCCGGTGTGAAGTGGTTCCAGACGACCTGCCCGACGGCACGCTCAGCAACGACAACGGCGGCGCCTGCGCCGGCCACCTAACGACTTATTGAGCCCCGCTGCCCTCAATGACGCAATAGACGGAATTTGCGAACGATTAGCCCGATCGGCCTCTTGAAAGTCGGTCTGGAAGGTGAGCAAATGACAGCGCCGTTAGTCTCAGAAGTCAAAGGGGGGGTCTACTCATGCGCTATTCAGCCGTCGGAGTTTTTGCGCTCGCCGTTGCTGGTATTTCCGCTCTTCTACTTTCGATCGGAACATCTCCGGCGCGCGCGGACAGCCAGTACGACACGTGGTTCCAGACAGACAGTGCGCAGTCACGCTACGCGTCGCTTCTCGACGGACAAAACTCGGCGATGTGGGGCGCAGAACAGAGCGAGCTAACCACCGGTTCTGACATCGCCGCCCAGGCGGCCGAATACCTCGCCACTTTCGCAGCAGACGCAGGCGTGGAGGAGGGAATCGGCACGGCCCTTGCGGGTGCGACTCTCGCAGTGCCCCCAACTGCCGTCACGGTCGCCGCGACCGCCCTGGTCGTCGCTGGAGGAGTCTACTTCTTCAAGAAGTTCTTCGGCAACGTCGGCAGCTCAAGCGACACGGCAACGAATGTCGAGACATTCGTGTGGCAATACTCGAACCCCTGCGGGGGCAGTAACTGGACACCGTCGCCACCGTCCGGGCCGTGCTGGAACCTCCGCACCACCTCGTATACGTATTGGTGCGTTCCAGGAAGTCCTAGCGGCTGCTATAGCGTACGCCCGAGTTACCTCTCGACCGATGGGGAGGCAGCCGCAACTAGTGCGGATTTCCCGGTGACGCGCGCGACGAGCGATGCAAAGCTTTACCCGTACACGGTCGAGCGGTACTGGACGACAGACCTCGGTAGCGCATTCGCCGCCCAAACGGGATGGCAGAACAACGGCGGATCATCGACCTGCGCCGGCACCGTTGCGGCGTGCCTCACGTACCCGCCTCTGGCCGTGCCGACAACGGGCACGCCCGCCATGACAGCAGAAGTCGAGAGCAGTCCGGATGCGGTCAAGTACTGGATCTACCACACAATCATTCACTACGATCCGCAGCCGAACGATCCGGCCGATCCCGGCGACCCCGTTACTGACCCGAACTGGACATCGCCAGACGGCAATGGCTGCCAACTGAAGACCCACTGGCCACACGTGTCGTACCCGCTGAACTCTGTCGACGTCAAGGCATCAGCTCAGTGCACCTACGCCCCTGAGACTGTTCCCGTCACCGTGACTCTCTATAGATGCGACCAACAGCCGCAGCCCGTTGAAGCTTCGCTTGCCGACGGCATGTGGGGTTGCGACCCGGCAGCAACGAACACGGAAGATGTCGAGGTAGATCTGCCACTTAAATGGTTCGGTCAGGTTCAGGCGCCGCCTATCGGAGGCACGATTGTTCCCCCAGACGGAAAGTGGTTTATCGGCGTGGCCGAATCCCCGCTCGCCGCTCCAGCATTCTCAGCAATCCGACAGCTCTACTAAGGAATCAAACTTGAACGTCCGGCTCGTAGAAGCCTGGGAAGGACTGAAGTGGGAGGAGCATCGACCATCCTACCGTGCCGATATCTGGACGCAGAAGAACGCGCCGCCCGGATCTCAACAGGACGACATCGGCTGGGGGGTCTACTCCTACGAATTAACTGACGTTGATGACGTCACGCGAACAATCGAATGGGCAGAGGAGAAGACTCGCGAGGCGCGGAAACAAAACGACGTCCACGCAGCCGTCTGCGCCTTGTACGCGGTGGTCCGGACTGCGAAGGGTGACGGACACATTCAACTTTACGGTGTCAATCCGACTTGGTGACATAACGAGGGGAAAGCCCTCCGATCCCTGCCCCCTGCTCACGCGTACCGGACGAACTTGTTCGGAATCACGTTGGAACTGACTCTCAGAGCCAAAGTGACCTATTAGCCCACCTCGCGTCGCAGCGAGTCGCCCAAAGGGTGGGCTTTCAGTACGAAGGCCTCCTCCGTGCGCATGTGATTCATCAGATGGCCGACGACGAGACTCGATGATGTTCTCTCTGCTCCCCGGCGAACTCGTGCTGGCGCTCTCGGCCAAATAGGTGGGCTGGCCTGGGCACAGACGGCCTCAGCACGAGTTAAGCAATCTAGTAACAAGAGGTATCCCGTCTGGTCAGGCTTCTTACCGCTTCCAATGCGAGGCCAGCGCTCAGGAAGAGCACGATCCATCTGGCCGGAATCACTCCGACAGCAGAGTTGGTCGAAATTGTCCAGCCGCTCCGCCAGCCTGCGCGCCACCGGGCTTCACTCCAACGCCCTCTTTCCGCCCTTCGCTGACTACGCATGCTGACCGGGCGAGCCGCTCGCTCCAGTACATCGCCTCGACGGCGTGGAACAGCTTGATGACGCGGCCCGCTCGAAACTCAACGTGGAGACCGCCACCGGCGGTGAACGTGTTGAACGTGATACCGGGGTCTTCGGCGGGACCGAGAAGCCCGAAGTTAGTGCCTTCCTTGACGTCGTTGCGAAGTGTCCGCCATCCGCCGAACCACTCGACGTAGCCGTTGAGCGGTGCTGACCTCAGCAGTTCCCCGACGGGATTCGCGGGTTTGTCAACCGCTTTCTGCATCCTGACGTTCCCCGCGCGATTGCCCGTCAAGAGTTCGAATAGCACACCGTAGATCGCGTCCTGGTACGCGCGAGTGAAGAGGAACAGGGTCTTGTATACGACTCGAAGGCGGTCTCCAGGTCGGATCGGCTGCGAGCTCGCTGTCCCAAATCGGAATAAGAACCTTCCCTGGTCCGCTTCTTCACGTAGCTCCGCTACGGCATCCGCGTGGCACTCTCGCAGCATCAGCGATGCGATGAGGCTGTCACGGGCGAGTTCCGACGCGCGGCCATAAACGTCCGCTCGCACGAACGCAGGAGATGCACGAAGCAGGCCGTCGAGCTCGTGCGTTGCGTTCTCGAATGCTTCTTCCTGCTTGATCAAGACGTCTAGCGCTGAGACCTCGGCCATGCGTCGAGACTAGCCCCACAGTGCCGCATGACCAAGGCGCCTCGCGCTTGCCGTTGCCTGTCGCCTTTCCGACCAGAAAGCGACAAGCGTGACGTCGACCGAGCGGATGTGATATCCGCGCGCGTGCGTCTACTCCATAGGCCGATCGGGCCTGAGCGCGCGACCCGCGACCGTGGAACGATGCTGTGCCCTTCGGCCGCCGAGCCGGCCTCAGTTAATCAGGTTCCCGGCGGTCGATAGACCGACGCCGATGATCAGCAAGACCGCCCCGGCGACTCTGAGCGCGCGGTACTGAGTCCCAGCCATTGCCAAGGCACCGGCGACGTGATCTTCCATTGCGGCGCGACCCTCCTCGAAGCGCTGCGAAGTTCCACTCTCCAGATCCTCGAGCCGACCACGGAGCTCGATTCGATCTGCACACCCAGAGCCGTCCTGGTCCTTTTCCGCGCTCTTCCAAGTAGGTCGCGCGTTCGACGGATCCTTTCGGTCAGCTAACGCCTGCGCGCGATCTCCTCGCGTCCTTCTGAGAGATGCCCAGCCCCAACGAGTTCGGCGAGGTGTGTCCCGACTCTGTGGAACTCGATGAGGCGATGAAGGAGATCTAGGGCTGGACGGCGGCGTCAGCCCGTTGCGACGCCGACGGCCGGGCGCGACTCAAGGGATGATGTCCTTACCCGAGCTGCGTGGCGTCGACCGGTTCTACCCGTGCGTGTTGGCCGTGGACGACGATCAGCCCGCCGCCGCGTTCGCGCAGCACGCCACGCATCCAGGCGACCGCCTGGATGTCGGTTTCATGGTGGCTGCATTCAATGCCCTCCGCAGTCGTCACATCCCAGCCGCCGCAGTCGTTGCGCCGGACATGGTGCGTGCCCGGCTGCGGCTGAACAGCGGCGTGCCTCTTCTTTCCTCGGCCCATGAGCCGAGAATGGGCCGACGCCGGGAGCGCTGCCGAGTTTTCGCTAACTGGAGCTGACACGCTCTTCGCCCGCGACATTGCCCGTGCGGTCAAGGATCTTGACGACTCCCCCGCCGGCTTCGCGAACGATCACACGGGCCCACACCCTCGCTTGGGCGTCGGTTGTGTGGTGGGAGTTGACCTGGTCGCCGCGAGCGTTCGTGACGTCCCAACCGCCATATCCATTCGGGCGGACGTGGCGCTCACTCAGGTCCATTGGCTCCTCACGTCCCACGACCCTAACACCGTAGGAGGGGCATCGGACGGCACTCTCAGTAGGCGAGCCGCAAGTCACGGCGCTGCGAGGCGCGGTACATCTGGTCGTAGACAGCGTGCGCGTAACCATCGGTCATGCCGGCGATGTGATCGCAGATGAGCCGCGCCTTTTCCGGCCAAGGCTCGCCCTCGAGTTGCTCCGTCGTCCCCTTGGCTTTGATCGGCAGCCACTCTTCCCGACGCGGTAGCTGCTCCGGGCTCGCCCAGTAGCCCTCGAACACGCGCGTGATCAGCCGCTCTTGACCGAAGTGGATCGTCGCCATATCGGTTCGCTCGATCATCCAAAGCCAAGCCATCTCTTTCAGGAGAGCGATGCGTCGCGCGACCTCGTCCGTCGGTTTGACGAACTTGCCGGAACCGCTGACCGCATTGATCAGCTCGCCGATAAGCCAAGCGGTGAAATTCTTCAGAGTCGCCCGTGCTTCGCGAGTACGGTCGTAGCCCACATCGCGGAGATACTCAAGCCGATCGATTGCCTCCGCAGACTCGAACAGCTCCTCAAACGTCGGCGCGAACTCGTCGCTGGCGAAGAGCTGCTTGTCGGGGTCACGCTTGCTGTCACTGGCAAGAACCTTCTGCTCGAGCAGGCGTCGGTAATGGGCGTTTCCCTGCAGGAGCTCGTAGAGCGGGATCATTCCTGCCCACACGCCGTCTTCGAAGTCGTGGACGGCGTAAGCGATGTCGTCTGAGACATCCATGATCTCGGCAGCAAGCGTCTTCTTTGGCTCAGCGAGGCCCTGCCAAATCCAGTCGTAGTAGTTACGGTCGGCTCGATCGTCGTAGCAGCCGAATTTCGGGTGCTTCTCGTCGAGCATTGCCACCGTCTCGATCTCTGGGTACTTGATCAGCGCTCTCAAGGTCGACCGCGTCAGGTCAAGCCCGAGCCATCGTGGTGTCGACGGCGCGAGCTCGGTCGGCGCGAACACCTTCGGCTCCAGGAGAGTGGCGATGCGCAGGCTCTGCGGGTTGCCTTCGAAGAGACTTGAGTTCAGCTTCCGCATCTGTTCGGCAAGTGCTCTCTCGCCGTTGTGGCCAAAGGGCGGATGACCAACATCGTGAGCGAGGCACGCTGCCTCGACGAGGTCGGGAAAGTCCTGCTGGTCGACCACGACGGTCTCCCAGGCGTCCTTACTCATCACATTCGTGGCGATGCCACGACCGATCTGCGCACACTCGAACGAGTGCGTGATCCGAGTGCGGAAGAAGTCGCCGACCTCGACGCCGACGATCTGGCTCTTGCCTTGCAGGCGCCGAAACGCGCTCGAGTGAACGATACGGTCGCGGTCCTTAGCGATCTCCGAGCGCAGATCGTCGGTACGCAGTTTTGCAGCGTCGTACTGCTTGTTCGCTTGGAAGCGGTTATAGAGGGTCGGATCGGTCATTGGGCCTGCGCAGCTGTGGAGCGGGTGTGTAGGCGCCACACCCCATGAGAGACGGATCTCGGGAGTTACCTTCGACCTTGCAGGCCACCCTCCCGCCACCGGGCCAGAGGACATATTCCGCGGGGTCTTCGTGAAGGCCTTTAGGGCGTCTCTGCCGCTCGCCACACCGAGGCGCGCAGGTCGCAGCCGGGAAGATTTCGGCGCTTTCGCGCGTTAGAGGCGTTTCTTAACGGGATCGCCCGTCGTTAAATCCCTGGTAATCCCGCGTTTTCCGAACCATCGAGCGAGCTCTTCCCGATTTTCGATCGCCCAGCGGTCGACGTCAGCCTTGAGCCAGTAGGCGCGGCCGCCGACGCAGCCTGTTACGGGCGCGATCAGCCGATGCTTGGTCGAGTGGTCTGCCCTGCGCAAACCAAACAACGCGGCGATCTCACGCGAGTCGTAATAGAGAGAACGTAATTCGTTCTCGACCCGCGGCGGAGCCGTTCCAGTGTCACGGTAGAGCTCGATGTCTGTGCGCAGCCACGCGCGCCGACCCAGGAAGATCGCTACCGGCTTCGGGAACCCTTGCTGCTTAGAGATGTATTCACAGTTCGATACGCCGACCCCGAAGATCTCGGCGACAGTCCGCCGGCCGATGAGGTCGTGCGGGCCGGTCGTCCAGTCCTTCCGAGGCGATGTCGATAGCTTCTCCGCTTCCTCCAGCGTCGCCTCTCCACGCGCGACTCGGAGGACGTCCGGCCACGCGATCGCCAGAGCGGTGCGAATGGCGGCGGCCCCTGGCAGCAGTGGCTCCTCCTCCGAGCTTGCGGCGTTCTCCTCGCGCATCCAGTTGGCGTAGTCCTTGACCCTCTCCTTCGCCGGTGTGGTGGCGAGCCAGCGTCGCACTGAGGTGAGGTGATCCTCGTGGTTGCGATCGTGGCCTGCGTGGCGTGCGCGCAGCCCCTGCTGCGCCGCCGTCAGCCGGACGAAGCCGCCCTGCAGGGCATCGCAGGCGAACCGCCAACGACCCCAGACGCGAATAACGCGGGCGCTTGTCCACCCGAGTTTGAGTTCTTGTGAAACGCGATCGAACTCGACCGTGGTCGGGACCCTGTCGGTCAGGCCGAGATGAGTTGCTGCTTTCTGAAGGACGACAAGGCTCTCCTGTCGGCCGACGATCTCACCATCGACGCCGTTAACGGCCGGGGCGTGCGCGCCAAGAAAGTCGCGCATCGCCGTGAAGGCGCGTAGCTGATCGGCCGCGTTGAGAGCGAAGAAACGCCGCATGGCGGCCTCGAGTTCGGCGTCACGAGTGCGTCGAAGGGCTCGAGCTTGAGCAACCGGTTTACGCGGTTTAGGCACAACGATGTAATCGGCCACACGGCGCTCCGCCTGAAACGCTCCTCCGCCCATGCTCGGCGGGCGACGCGCCACCTTCTGGCCAGCCGTGAACCTCGAACTCTCTGAGGACGAAACTGCATCGCTCTATCGGGCCGTCGGCACGCTTAAGCTCTTCGTCAAGCAAACGAAGCGGGGCTGGTCACATCCCGCCGTAGACCCGAAGTGGTGCAGCGCGGCAGCGCGGCGGCTCGTCTGCCTAGCCAAAGGCGATCAGCCAGTCGACGATGACCACCTGACCATTTACCGGGTCGCAGCGACGATTGCTGGCTGCGAACCATTCGGTATGGACGTGACCATCCGCGACCTCATCGCGGTCGCCACCCGCCTCGCCCCTCCGCCGATCGTGGCCCCTCTCGGCACTCGCAGCCGTCCTTCGCCGCTAGGTGACGAGTGAACGAGGGCCGCACCCCCTCGAGCGGCATCCTCGCCTACTTTGCCGAGCGCCGGCGCGCCCGCCTCGACCGCCAGGCCCGACACGCCGAGTGGGACTATCTGGCGGCGCGGATGGAGCCGGACGAGATCTGCCAATCAGTTGGGTTTGGCTGGCGACCGCTGGTCTGCGAGCTCTACGACGAGTTGCTCGAGCTCGACCCGCTCTACAGACTCGTAGGCATGGAGGCCAAGGCCGGAGTCCTGCGCGTGTTCGCGCAGTTCACCCCCGAAGTCGCGTCAGAGTGCGAACGGCTGGTCGGCGCTGCTCGCTACCGGGCGTGCGTAACCTGCGAAGTCTGTGGTCGCGACGGCCATCGACGTGAGCGGCCAACGTCGCTACGGATCCTCTGCGACGAGTGCTTCGCCGCCGACCGTGCCGCCGCTTCAGAGCGCGGACAGCGTTACGCCGATCTCGCCCTTGAGTACTTCATGAGCGGTGACTCTGACTTTCCCGAGCCGGCCAAGCTCGAGCAGTGGCTTAGTCAGCTCGAGAGCTAGAGACGCACGTCCGCGCACTCGGCGCAAGCGTGGTTGCCGAGATCAGAGTCTCGCTCTCGAACTTGCCTTGTATTAGCTCTGCTTGAGCAGCTCGCTACTGAAGCAGCCGCTCAAGAAACGGCTCTTCGGCAGGAAGCGGTTTCAGTTCGAGCTGCAAGAACGCGCCAAGCGCTTCGGCGAAGCGCGCCAATTGGCCAATCGTTAGGTTTGCCTTCCCAGCCTCGACCTTCTGGACGTAAGCGGGTGAGACATCGAGCCGCTCGGCCAACTCGCTCTGTGTGAGTCCGGCCGCCTCGCGCGCGCTCCTAAGAATGCTGGCAACGTAGCTGTTTGCCGTGACCGAGGTGGCCGTGCGCGGCATGGCGCATCAGACCATCTGGCGCACGTCGATCGCCTCGGCCAGCGCCCGACCGGCCGCGGCAGGATCCGACGCGACGATCCTCTGCTCGTCTTGCGGCCGCTCGGCGACGACGACGAAGTAGTCGCCCGCCCGGTAAGCAGAGGGCAGTAGTTCGGCCCAGCGCTCCGGGTCGTCCTCTAAGGTCACGTCCCGCCTGGCCTGGACGTCGTAGACCGGCATCGTCTTCGGAATGAACTCCTCGCCCGACTGCACGTGGATCCCATCTGCATCCACAGTAAAAACGGCGACGGGCTCGTCGTAGGGGGTGTCAGTATCGAAGTTGTAGCCCGCGCGGGCGATCGTCACGTGCTTCATGGGGCCTCCTGAGACCTCACTCTAGCACAACCTGTTGGGTTGTGCTAGGCTTCCCGTCTCAAAACTCAAGGACATCCAACAACTCGGCGCTGGTCTGCATCCGCTCGGCCCGCACCTTGAGCGCAGCGAACTGCTCCGGACGGAGAATCCGGGAGAGGTTGTCGAGAAGCGGTTGGTTGCCAAGAAGCGTGCCGAGAGCGCCGACCTCGGCTTGCGAGAGCGGTTTACGTCCGTCTTGGTTGCGCCGCTCAACGAAGAGCGAGGCGTGCGGGAGGAAGACACCTCCCGTCGCCGAGCTAGATCCCGGAGCGGCGAAGGCGTAAGCGTTGTCGATTAGACCGAGCGATCCGGAGGCCTGATCCCACCGGTAGTTCGTCTGGTGGCGATCCTGCTGGCCGATCAACGCGTCGAAGAACGCCGCTGCATCGCAGACTGTCGCGTCATTCAACGGCTCGACCCGCGAGGTCTCACCCGGCTTGCCGACCGAGAACACACCGAAGCCGTGTACGAGCGGCGGCGCGGGCCAGAGCGAGCGGATCATCGTCGGCGGAACCATCGACGCCCACCGCTGGCCGAGCGCCTTGGCGACCATCCAGGCGGCACTCTCATTGATCAGCACCGACCAGCGATCGTGGCCGTACTGTGCTGCCTGCGGCCCATCGACACCGGCCCCTGCCTTGTGGAATGCGACCCGCCTCGTGGCGAGTGCAGCCTTCGTGACGTTTGATGACCCCGGATGGGCGGTCTGCGTTGAGGCAGACCACATCCTCCTCACGTCCGCCCGAAGCAACTCGTCCTCTTCCGGTGTCGGCCGGTACTGCTGGAGGAGCAGCGTCACGGCCAACCGTTCCCATGTCGTCGCCAGAAGCTATCGCCCCTTCACGAGGAGAGTGGTCGCCGCACCGTTAGCGCTGTTGTGCGGCGGCCTGGTACCGATCAGCTCCCTATGCACGGCTAGCTTGTCACTATGCCAACTAAGCAACGGACGATCGGGCCCTTTGCCGTCACCGGCAAGCTCGGAGAAGGCGGCAACGCTGTCGTTTATCGGGCCCAGCGCCCTGGCGATCCCGACGTGGCCTTGAAGGTCTTGAACGCCACAAACGTCCATCGCGAGCCGTACCGGCGGTTCGTGCAAGAGGTTGAGACGCTCGAGAAACTCCAGGACTTTGCCGGCGTGCTTCCGCTGATCGAGTTCCACCTACCTGACAACCCGAGTAAGGAGGACCCGGCGTGGCTCGCGATGCCACGCGGGACTCCGATCGCTGACGCGCTCGAGAGCCAGCCGCTGGAAACCGTCGTCGCAGCGGTGCGAGCGATCACCGCAACTCTCGACCGGCTGAAGCGGGAACACGGCATCGGCCACCGCGACATCAAACCCCAGAACCTCTACGAGATGAACGGCGCCTGTCTCGTCGGCGATTTCGGGCTCGTAGCGGCGCCGGATTTGGACGAGCTGACGCGAACAGGCAAGCCGATCGGTCCCGCCCACTTCACTGCTTACGAGATGATCCGTGACCCAGCGAACGCCGACGCCCATCCAGCCGACGTCTACTCACTCGGCAAGACGATCTGGGTGCTGGCGACCGAGCAGCGTTTCCCGCCGGATGGACACCAGCCCGCCGATACGCGCGACCTGTCGATCGCCGACCTGCGCCCGCACCCGCACGCGCTGGCGCTCGATGGGTTGGTTGACCGCATGACAATGATCCATCCCGAGGCGCGACCTACGATCGAGCAGGTCGTCAACGACCTCGACGCTTGGCTGACGCTCGCTGCAGAGCCTGTCCGGGTCGACGTCAGCGAGGCCCGGCAAAGACTCCGCGCGAAGATCGAGAAGCAGCTCGCCCAAGAGGACCTTGAGCAGATCAGGAAGGAACAAGCCCGCGAGGTCGTCCGCCTCCTGCAACGGCTAACCGAGCCGCTTAATCAGGCGCTCAAGGACGTCCACCCTCGCGCCCAGATCGACATGATGGCCGACCAATACGTGCAGAACATGCTGCGCGCGCAGCAGTTCGACCAGACCGAGGACTCGATCTTCCGCTGGCATCGACAGAGTCAGATCGTCTTAGGTCATCCGCACATGCCCTGGGTCGTACGTTTCGGCCGCGGCGTCGAGCTACAGGCAGATGGCGAACTCGCCTTTCGCGCATTGATCGACGTCGGGTACACGAGCGTTATGGGTGGGCCGAACTTCGATTGGCAAAGCGGCGTACGCTCCGCGCCGGTCGGCAGCGTTCAGCTCCAGAAGATCCTCGAGACGGCGATGAGCGAGGCAGCCGAGCAGCTGCCGGCGGCGCTCGATGTCTTTATCGAGCACGTTCCCGACGGCAGTCCCTGACAAGCGCTAAGGACGTGATGGTGTGCCGCATATCAGGCAATGGACCGGTCGTGTCCAATCGTCGACGACCTTGACCGGCTCTGTCGGGTGGCAGGCAAAGTCGACCCGGCGCATGTCGTCCAACTCGGTCAGAGGATCCGCTGGGCGCGGTTGGTCTGACTCGAGGTCGACCTTCAGAAGCCCGCCGGACTGGCGACCAATGTCGCGCAGCCGCTGACCCAACTCCTTGAGAGCCGGCCCTATCACCTCTTGATTGACCGTACTGTCGATCAGCGCCAGTTGCGGCTTCGTGAACCAGCTGTCACTCGGGGCCTGGATTGCACAATAAGGGCAGAAAAAGCCACTCTCGGGTGGCGGCTCACTGTCGCCTTCCTCGCTCGAAAGCCACTTGAACTCCCTTTCGCAAGTCGGGCACTCGCGCCGCAAGAAGCCATCGCTGTCCAAAGGGACGGACACCACGAGCTCAGGGTCATCCGACATGTAGGTCGAGCGTAGCTCCGTGGACGAGCCTTAGGCTGAAGCCAGTTCGTTCGCCCATTTCATCTCATCTGCGACCGCCAGACAGGCCCGGCCTCGGGGCCCGCACTCAACGAACCGCTCAACCTGAGCCGAACTGGAAGCGCTTGAGCGATTCGTTGCTGGCGTCACGGCCAGGCTCGAGCCGTGCATAGACCTCTTCTGCCGAGAAGCCGAGGGCAAGCAACGCCTTGTCCCAGCTGCCCCAGCGCCGGCGGTACGGCGAGTCGCTCGGCAGGAAGAGCCCCTCCCCACGCGCTTTAGCCAGCTCGAGCTCGCGCTGGCGCCAGTGCTCGAACTCGATGATCAGAGGCACGTGCCCGAGATCACGGGCGCAACGCTCAAGGGTCTCGCGCAGAGTGTCTTCGCGGTAGCGGTGAACCTTGCCGACGAGGCGCGAGCGGAAGCGGGCCTCGATCTTGTCCGCTGTCTCGACCTCGGCGAGGCCGATGGCGTCCTTGGCAGCGCGCCAGCTGCCGAAGTAGCGCAACAGCGCGTTGAACTCGATTACTTCCTCGCCGTCGGCAACCAGTGTGCGCCGCGCGGCCCGGTACGTCTCCGGCGTCAGGTCACCGTCAACGACGTCAGCCACACGGCGGAGCGAGCGCAGATGACGCGCCATCTCGCTGTCGTCACCGGCGAGACGAGCAAGGCGCAGACCGTGGATTCTCACGTACGACTCGTCCTGCTCATCAGCCGCGAGTGCCGAGAAGGCGGTGACGACAAGATCGATCGCTGAGGTGGGTTTCACCGAGGACTGCGTGCACGCAACGTAGGGACTGCTCGAAGCGGCATGGACGGGAGCTCCATGTCCTGAACTCGTTGCGCTAGCGGTCTTAGCCATGAGCAAACGCCCCAATCTGTCAGCGCTTTATTCCGCGGCGACGTCGGCACGCTCGAGCGAGCCACGCGCTGTCGAGCGGCGCAAGCGACCGCGCCGATCGCGGTAGCACTCGCACCACAGGAGGTCAGACCACAGACGCTCGCGAAGCAAACGCTTATTCGGAGCATTCGGTGATGATCAGAGGGAGCGGCCTTCGGGCCGCTCCCTCTCCGCTTCCCACCCTGAGAAGCAAGACGCGGTTGTGGACTGCGGCCGACCCAAACGCCGACCGCGCTCACTGTCCCTCCCCGGCCGTGTTGTATCCAGCCATCCAGCGAGACCGCCGTGGACGAATTGCTTGCCGATGACGAGGTGCGTGCAACTTGGCGCGGCGTCTGGCAGTAGAAGATGGACGTGATGGGGCTGCGTGGGCTGCGGAGAGGTCGACACCCGCCGCTGAATGACGTGGCCTTTTTAGTAGCGGTGCAGGATTTGAGCCTGCGACCTTCGGGTTATGAGAAGTGCGTGGCTAGGTCAGGCAAGGTCAGAAACGGCGGTTTTTGGCCATGCTCGATCAGCTTAGGTCAGCTCGGATCACCTCAGGTGGGCAAAAGTTCGGGCAAAGTTTCAGCCGGCTTAGCCTGAGATGGGCAAAGTTTGGGCAAAGGTTCCGGGCCCAAATCGCGGGTGCATCACGATGGGCGAAGCGCTCCGAACCCGACCACGACAGGTGGGGCCAACCAGCGAACTTGCTGAGGTCGTCCAGCAGTCGCTTGTTGTCTGGACCAGGAGAACCCAGGCGGAGACAGTCGAGACGGCATAGTCGAAGAGTCAGGCAGGGCGACCCTCGACACACGGCGGCCACCTCCGCGACTCTGTCATCCTTGCGTACGCTCGTTGTTGGGGGGTGATTCTCGCTTTACCAGAGCGCTGACGAGTGCGAGTGCGGTGATGGCGAATGCAGAGAGAAGTCCCAGTCGCCCGGCGCCGCCTCCGAATAACCAGTCCCCCAGAAGACCGAGTAACTCACCAACGAGTGCGACCGCAAGTGCGAGGCGAACCTTGGATAGAGGAAGCGTAATGCGACCTCCACGAATTCGCTGAGTTTGCGACATCGGCAGCCCGTGTTCGACCGCACGCATCCGGAGGACCAGACCAGCGAGCCAAAATGTGAGCACGATCGCCCCGATCGATACGCTAGCAGTCCAGCCGCCAAGTAGATACCCAACTCCTAAGGCAAGCAGGGTCGACGGCACAATGACAATCAGTCCGTTAACCAGGACTCTCATATGCCGCCCATCTACCTGAAGACCTTTCCCCAAGCGTGGACCGCGTCGCGACCTTGGAAATAGGCGGCGGTACCAGCGCCAACGATGCCCACGGCGCAGGTCGGCGCAGTTACGACCGCTCCAACGACTGTTTCCCACGCGGTAAAACAGCCCCAACCTATTACGACACCGGCGCCGACGTAAACCTGTGTATCGACGGTGAAGAACACGGCCACGCCGATTTGCTTCAGTTTTTGCTTGATGTCATCGAGACTCGGAAGGACAGGGAAAACTATGCTCAAACTCAAACTGCATCTGCCCCGCATCATGTCCAGCAGCCCGGCAACAGGCGACTGGCCGCAAAGTCCCCATCGGTCCACGAGATTCGTGGGACTGTCCAACGCGTAGAGGTAGAAGTTTGGGCTTCCGCCTCCGAGGCCCATGGGATCCTCGGGGAGGAAGCGCTGCAGCACTGGGCTGTAGTATCGGGCTCGCAACGCTAGTAACCCATTCGCGTCTGCTTCGCGGCCGGTGTATTGGAAAGTGTTCGTGCTCGTCGCACCGGTCGAAGTGGCTTTGCCGAACGGTTCGTAGGTGTATGAGGTCGTGACGGCGCCGCCCGTATCGGCGAGCGCGAGCGTCGAGCCGAGCGCGTCACCCAAGAGTGTCTTCTGATCCGAGCCGATCGTCCGTGAGAATGTCTCATCAGTTCCGAGGCCGGTGAAGAGATTCGCGGGCGACGCTGACTGCTCCTGAACGACGTTCGGGCCGTCGTACAGGAAACTGGTTGCACTGCCGCCGTTGACGGTCTCCGACGTCCGCCGTCCGAAGGCGTCGTAGGTGTAGCTGACCGAAGTACCGGTCTTCGATGTCGAGGCGAGCTGGCCGCGGTTGTTCCAGGTGTAAGTTGTCCCGAGGGAGTCGTTGGTCAGGCTGCCGTTCAGATCGTTCGAGGTGGCCTTGTTCGCCCACTTGGTGAGCTGATTTGCCGCGTTGTAGGTCGTCGACGAGGTGACCGCGGTCGGCAGGCCTGTCCTTGCGTATGTACCCCAGACAGCGTTTCGCTTGCCGGCCGAGTCGTAGCCGTAGTTGAGGTCGCCGAGCGTGGCACCTGCGAGCTTGTAGGTAATTCCGGTCAACTGGGAGGCGTTGTCGTAGCCGTACTGCTCGACGATCGCGTCCGGAAGGGTGACGCTTGTGCGGCGGTCGGCGTCGTCGTAGCCGATCGCGACACTCGATGTGCCTCGTGTCAAAGAGAAAAGCCGATCGGCGTTGTCGTATTGGTAGTCGACCTCCGGCTGGCCGCTGACGGTCATCGTCAATCGCCGGTCAGCGTTGTCGTAGGTATAGGAGATCGTTCCCTGCGGAGTCGTCTCACTCATCAATCGGTCGAGGTCGTCGGGGACGTCGGTTATTTGGCTTCCTCCGTTCGCCGAGTCGACAGTCGTGATCAATCTGTTGCCGTTGTCGTAGGTGTAGTCGATCCTCGTGTTGTAGACCTCGTTGGGCGGGGTTCCGGTCGTGCCGAAGCCGGCCATGGTCCGTCTGTTCAGGGCGTCGTATTTGTAGGTCGTTACCTGGCTCTTGCGGTCCGTAAATCGAGTCAGGTTGCCATTGCCGTCGTAGGCGTAGCTCTCCTGGTGGAGGAGCGCGTCCTTCCGCGTCGCCACTCGGTCGAGGTTGTCATAGGTGTATGCGCTGACGTGGCTGCTGCCGACCGGGTCGGTAACGCTGGTTAGGTTGTCGTTGGCGTCGTAGACGAACAAGGTCGGACCTGCCTTGGCGTCGGTGATCTTCGTCACTGCGTTCAGCGGGTCGTACAGGTAGCTCGTACGGTTGCCAGTCGGATCGGTCACTGCCGCAACTCGGCCGGCGTTATCAACGAAACGCGAGGTCTTGCTGCCGAGTGGGTCAGTGACCGAAACGAGATCCCCGGCGAGATATTCGTACGTGGTCGCATGGTTGAGGGCGTCTATGACCTGACCTGGAAGTCCGGACGCGTCCGGCACGAAGGTTGTCGGGTGGGTAAGCGGGTCAGTAATCGATGTCAGCGCGGCAATCGAGTTGTACCCGTACGTCGTAGTGTGATTGAGGGGATCCGTGACGGTCTTGAGCTGGTTGAACTTCGTGTCGTATGTGAACGACGTGGTCACTGGGTTACCGGTGCCAGCCAGCCGCGTCACCGAGCTGAGATTCCCGCGGGCGTCATAACCGAGCTCGGTGCGCCGGTTGCGGGCATCAATCGTCGCGGTAAGAAGATCGGTACCTGGCTGTCGTTCGAATGTCGTGGTCTGCTCGATGGTCGTACCGACCGCGTCGATCTCTGTCTTGGCGTAACCGTCTGCGTTGAAGATGACGCGCTGGACGTTGCCGCGCGGATCAGTGATGTCGGTTTGTTGATCTCCATTTCCGTTTGTTGAGTAGGTGTACTGGTAGGTGGTTGCGGGCGTGTCGGCTTGTGTTTGCGTCTGCACTCGGTCGCTGCCGTCGTAGGCGAGTGTCATGTAGACGATGGTGCGTGGATCCTTGATCGTCTGCATTTCGTGCCCGGCGAAGTAGGTGTAAGTGGTGATGCCGCCTTTGGCGTCGGTTACCGTCTTCAGCTCTCCGCTGGTGTAGTAGGTGTAGCCGACGATGCGACCGGCGCTGTCCGTCGCCTGCATGACTCGGTGTGACGCGTCATACGTCAGTTTGATCCAGCGTCCGCTCGACGAGGTGATCCGCGTGATGTCTCCCACCGGGGTTGCCCGGGTCAGTGAGATGATGTTGCCGAAGCGGTCGCGGATCGACCGCAGTGGGGCGTTTTCGCCGAACGTGTAGACGCTGCCGTCGGTTCGGGTCAGGTCCCAGCCGTTAATGCTCTCATTCCAGGCGAGCGTTGAGTGGAGGAACGGCGTGGGTGTCGTCTGTGCTTCGTAGACCGCGTCAGTGAAATTCGTGCCGGGGGATATCCGCACGTAGTGAACGCGGGCGCCGTCCGGCATGATCAGTTCGGCCGTCTGGTAGTTCTGACCGGAGCCCGCCCAAAGCCGGAGGTCGTAGGGCATCGTCTCGCCGATACCGAAGGTGTAGGAGTTCGAGTCACCCTGCCGGTAGCTGCGCGTGAGCGCGATCGGCGCCGGACCTGGCTCGACCAGATCGGTCTTGGTGTAGGCAAACAGTCCGCTGCTCGGATCGACCGGATCGCCGAAGAACTTGCCGAAGTGCGGCCAGGTGATCGGTGGGATCGGCACACCGGTGATCATGGCGCCGGTGAAGGCCCAGATGCGCGTGTCGTCGTCGGGGACGACCTGTTTTGCGTCTGGGGTGACGGTGCCGCGGCCGTAGATGTACCAACCCTTCTTGTCTGGGTCGTAGTTCCAGAAGGGCACGCGCTGGCCGGGCGGGAGATGCGTGTAGTTCGGGTAGATCAGCTCTGCCGGCTTTGATAGGTAGGCGCCGCCGGGCTGGATCGTGAAGTAGAGCGGGACCGTTACGCCAAGCGGCAGGGGGAACGGCGGCCGATCGACCGGAACCGGGGTGATCGAAATGGTCGTGACAGCCTTACCGTGCTGGTCTTTGATCGTTGTGCCGGGCTGCAGGTGCAGCTCGAGGCCTGGGATGTGAGGTGTGGTGATGACGACCTCTTTCGAGGTGGGCGAATCGATGGTGACTTCGTGGCCTTTGTCGAGTCGTGTCATCCAGATCGTGTCGGTGATCGCGGTCGTGCGACCGTTGACGAGATCAACTCCGATCTCGTAGGTGCCGTAGGGCTTCCCCGTTGTGCCCGCGGTCTCGCCGTCGACGATCAGAACCTGGTGGCCTGCCGCTGTCGGATAGAGGAGAAAACGGCCGCTGTCGTCGGTTTTGGCGGAGGTCTGGCCGTTTTCGAGCTTGACGGTCACGTCGGCGAGCGGCTGGCCGTTGAGGGTAAGGGCCTGGCCGGCAAGCGCGGTCACGCCATGCGGTCCTTGTAGGGCTGCCAAGTGCTCCCACGGACTCCTGCCGCGGTGCGTCTGCCAATCGCCGGTTCGGTTCTTCGCCTCTGGAGTCCACTCCTCCGGCCCCGGGGAGGGCTCTGCCTTCGCACTGGTGCCAGCGAGCCGGAAGGCCGGCAGCAGAGGCGTTACCGTCTGAGACTCGGTCTGCTTGAGCCCGTGGCGGGTCGGGTTGGGTGGATCGGTCAGGGTGAGTCGGAAACTGACTGCTGCGTCACTGAATGGGTCGATCAGGATTCGATACGTGTCGTTGGCGGGAAGGGTTGCGCTGATGCTCGAGCCGAGGAAGTACCACAGCGTTGGATTGACGATCGCGTTGTTGCTGGAGTCGTAGATGGAGACGTACGCGTATTGTCCCTGACTGAAACTGACGTTCGTGATCATGAGGTTGATGTTTTTGCCGGTGGTGCCCGCGAAGGTGTAGTTGCCGTTCTGGCCGGTCGAGAGCGAGCTGTCCACTGGTGGGCCACCGATCGTGATCGTGCCGTTCAGATCGGGCGGGACGTTGTAGAGCGTAAGCCCGAAACTTCCTGTGATCTCACCGCTTGGATTGACAACGACCGTGTATGTGCCGGTTTGCGTCAGTGTCGCGGGTTCGACGAGGGTTCCGTTCGAGCCGAATTGGATGAAGTTGGCTAGGAAGGTGCCGTCTGGATTTATGACCGAGAGTGCGACCCCGCCACCACCGGTGAGGCCCGAACCGCTCATGTTGACGTGGTCGACGCCGACGCTGACCCGGTCTCCAATCGCGCCGGCGAACGTGTAGCTGGCGTTTTGGCCACGTGTTCCGATCGTGACTGTCGCCGGCGAGCCGACGCTGAACGTTCCCGACGCGTCGGCCGGAACGTTGTACAGCGCGACGTCCACGTTGCCGGAATTCGCGACATCCGGATCGAGCAGGAGCGTGTAGGTGCCCGTCTGCGGGGCTCGGATCGGCCCGATAAACGAGCCGAAATAGCCAAACTCGGTTGTCCCCGCGACCGCGGCTCCGCTCGGCGAAAACAACGTGTAAGTCACGCCATTGCAACACGAACCGCCCGATGCGGTCACATTGGTGAGATTGACGGCGAGGTTCTGGCCGCCAGTAGCGTCGAAGAGAACGACCGAGATCTTATTCGCCGCGGTCGAGATCGTCTGCGAACCGCCCATCGACATGCGCACGTTCGAATCGAGGTCGCTGGTGGCGTACAACGCCGGCAGCGCCACCAAATCGGTGCTAGAGACCGCTTTGCCGTTCGGGGTAACCACTGTGATCTTCCCGAACGCAGGCGCAGGAATGGTTGCTGTCAGACTCGTGGCGCTCGCCGTCGTAAGGGGTGCGCGCACTCCGCTCAAGAGCACGACATCGTTTTCCTTGGTGGGATCAAAGCCCGAACCAGAGATCGTCAGCGTGTCGCCCTCCCTTGCAATCCCAGGACTGAAGCCCGAGATCGATGGAAGAGACGCCACCGTGTAGGAGCCGCTCGAGGTTGCACTCCCGCCGGGAGCGGTCACGCTGATCGTGCCCGTCGTTGCACCACCGGGGACGTTCGCCACTAACTGTGTGGCGCTCGCCGAGGTGACCGACGCAGTCGTGCCGTTGAACTTGACCGTGTCCTGGCCTATCGTCGCACTGAACCCTGTCCCGTAGATCGTCACGGTTGTGCCGGTTGGGCCGATCTTGGGGCCAAAGCTCGAGACCGACACGACAGTAACCGCCTGTCGGGTGATCGATGTGATATTTCCGGCCGCGTCATAGGCGTACTTCGCAGCCCCATTTGCGGGATCGGAGACCGCTACCAGCCGACCGAGCTCGTCATAGCCATAGGTAATTGCGGTTGCCGGCGCAGCGCCCGCCGCTCCAGAAAGAAACGTGACTCCCGCCGCCACCGCGATGATCGTGACCCAAAGAAGGCTCGCCGGGCGCGCGGAGGCTCGACGGCGCATCCTGTGATAGAGGCCCATTGAAGTCTCCTTTGCTCGGGGAAGGAGACGGGGCCGCCCCGCCACGTCCAACTCGTGCCGATCGATACCAATACCACCAGGCACTACGACTGTCAACAAATACGCCTACAACTGGTGGCACGAAGCGGGAAAAACCACCGGACTCCAAGCCCCGCATCCGCGTATCGGCGGCCGGCGCACATCGGCACGTTCGACCGAGTCGCGCACCGTAAAGCGCCGTTCCCAGCGACCGCGCCGATCGCGGTAGTAACAGCAACAGGAGATCAAGCCACAAGCGCTCGCGAAGCGCTTATTCGAAGCGAAGGGTGATGATCACGAGAGCGGACTCTGAAAAGGAAAGAGCACGCGTACCGCGTCGATCGTGCTCGCCTAACGGACCGACGACCGCGCCTAGCCTGTCCGTCCCGGCCGTGTTGTATCCAGCCCTCTAGCCTCAGCCCTGCCCTTACGCTTCAATCGGCCCGATGACCCTCTACGCCCTGGTCGCCTCGGACTCCGACTACGCCATCGACGTCTTCCCCGCACTGACGCTGGCCGAACAGGCCCTCGCCGACGTCCTCTTCGACGAGCCCGGCTTCGCCTCACTGCTTTCGATCATCGCCCTCCCACTGCGCTTCGATATCCATGACGACACGGCAGCGCCCTACTTTGCCCCGCTATGAGCAGGGAGATACGCCGGGGCGACTCAGGGAAGCCTCGGCCACCCGTCAGACGCCCGAACCCTCGCCCCAGCGAGGAGCGGCGGCTGCGGCCCGACCACTAACTAACGGCTGAAGAGGCCGGGCGTCGACAGACGCCCTGCCTCTCGGTCTTAAGCCCGTAAGAGCTGTGGGACGGTCGTTAATCCTGAGCCGCCAGTGGGCTTAGGCGACTGCGTCTCGTCTCGCCCACGCCGATCACTATGAACGCGGACCGGTCGGTGGCAACAAGCTGGAGTAGGTACTCCCCGAGGTAGTCGCCATAGGCGCTGACGATCTGGGTGAGGGTATGCGCCTTCGGGATCCTCGGCGATGCGCTCTGGGTCGACCGCACGCCGGTCGAAGACGACGTCAAGGATATGCTCGTTGAGGAGTTCGAGTACGTCATCGCTCGCTTTGTCAGCAGTGTCATGGCCAACTTCGCGAGCGTAGTAGTCGAGGTGGGCGACATTCAAGACCCCCGCTTCTTGCAGTGCCGCGAGCTAGACGCGCAGCTTGACCTCCGCTTCGCCTTCATCGGCCTCGACGATTATTCTCGCTTCCGCGTAGCGTCCCACTGCTGTTTGAATCGGCTGCAGTCGCTTTCTGCATAAGCCTCAGTCGAGCTCGTCGTACAGCCCGTCGTAGCCGGCCTGGCGGAAGAAAGTAAGGCGGTTCAGATCCTCGATCGCTCCTGGCGTGCCCGGCGGACAGGGCCGCCAGCCCTTGTCCGGCAGCCTGATCGCCCACCACCCCAAAGCACGACACTCTGCCGTTCCCGGCCACTCACCGGACCAGGCCGCGGCAAGAGAGTCGTGGCCGGGACAGTCACAGAGCAAGCGCTGTGCGAAGCAGACCGAGCAGCGCTCGACGTCACAGCCTGGGCGATGGGACTCGCCGATCAACGCGCCGCAGTCCGGGCAACTGGGCTTGAGCGGACGGACGGACGAGACGCCGGTGGCGGTCTTCACGCGCTTCGCGGTCGCCACGGGCACGACACTGCTGCCTGTCCTGCCGCGCCTTCTTCGCCGTGGCTTGGCCAGCAGCGCCCGCGCCAGCGGATCGGCGAAGATCCCGGTGACTCTCTTCGTCGGCCCTCTCCACTGGCCAAGTTTCGGTAGCCCGTCACTGCGGATGACGTCGGCGACCAGGGCTTCGGTGTAGTAGGGCTCGCCGAGGATGAGAATCAAGCACTCGCGTGGCGGGTCGACGTCTGTCTGCCAGCCCGGCATCACCCAGCAGAAGCGGTCGGCCCGGCTCGTGCGGATTCGTTTAGGTAGGAGACGCGCGGCAAGGTCGCGCTTCTCGAACTCGCTGATCCAGGCGAGCGAGCGCATCTCTCCCAGCACGAGTCCCTGGTCGGGAACCTCGAGAAAGAGGACGCCGGGCCAGGTCGAGTCCGAGCCTAGGAGCGCGGCGTTCATCCGCTCGACTGTCTCTAGGACATGGGAGCGGAATGATTCAAAGGTTGGAAAGGGTCTGAGTTCGTCATATTCATCGTCTCGCTCTTCCTGTGCTCTACTCAGTTTGATCATTCACCAGCGCACGGCTTGTTATCGAAATTGACAACAGGAAATCTCGCACGCTGGAAGCACGGAGCTGCAAGCTGAGTTCATCGCTCGCTGTGTGTAGCGCGGTAAGCCGCTCGGCGAATGCGCCGAAGCAGGTCAACGAGGACGGTCAGCAGAGACGCGCTCGAGCGCGAGTCGTTCCAGCTCGCCACCGGACGAACATGTGGCTCCGCCCACCATCATGGTCGTGAGTTCGCTAGTCGGACAAGAAGCCTCGAACGAGGACGCGATTCTCGCGGCAGCCGCGCGATCGTCGCCTTGCACCGCGCCGACAAGCGAAAACCGGCGTCGGCGGCGAACGGCGTGCCGCCGACGCGCAGTGGAACCGCGCACCGTCAACGAGGCGATCGACGAGCAGCGCGCGCTGGGGCCGGCTCGGCAATCTCCCGACTAATGAGCGCGTCGGAGTAAGCCTCGGCGTAGCGGGAGACGGCAAAGGCGCCCCACGCGGGCTCGTCGCCAGCTCGGCGGCGGAACTTGGGTTGCGCTCCTCTGACCTCGCTCGCATGGCGAGGAATCGCTCTCGCTCCACTACGGCGTCCGCGTCCCATCCATCGGTGATAGACCCGCCGCGTCGATCTCGCCGAACGTTCGCATCGCGGGTACAAAAAGGGTCTGGCCGCGAGCGAGGGTATGCCGAGCACCCGGTAGCGAATTGTGATAAGTGCGGGCGCGCGTGAAACTAACTACGCTGCCGGGGCTACCGCGAGCGCGTAGCCAGCTTGAGTGTGACTTGAGTGGATCCATGGCTGCATCTAACGGTCGCCTAGGACCGTAAGCCCTTGACCCCTGCCCTCGAAGGTGCAACTCTTAACAAGAGTCAATCAAGGGAGAGGTTCGTTGGGCCGGCGAGCGCCTGAGTATGACTGCGGCTCGCAGATCACACGTCGTGTCTTCCTGCGCGCGAGCGCGAAGACGGTCGCGTCGGCAACGATCCTCGGCAGTCCTCTACTCCGACCGCAGTCGGCGTTCGCGGTTCCCGTGCGCTTGCGCCGTGACGTCGGCAATCTCTCCGCAAACTCGTCGGTAATCAAGTCATACGCCAAGGCGGTAAAGGCCATGAAAGCGTTGCCGACGAGCGATCCCCGTAGCTGGGCCTACCAGGCGGCCATCCACGGCACGATGGCGAGCCCGCCCATGACTGCCTGGAACACGTGCGAGCACGGCACCTTGTACTTCTGGTCGTGGCATCGCATGTACCTCCACTACTTCGAGCGCATCGTCCGGAAGATGTCGGGCAATCCGAAGTGGGCGCTGCCCTACTGGAACTACGAGTCGGCGAGCGAGCGCGAGCTGCCGGCTCCCTTCCGCGATCCAGCCAGTCCGCTATACGAAGCCATGCGCGGCAGCGGGTGGAATAGTGGGGCGAGCTCACTGCCCGCCTGGGCCGTCGACACATCGGCGGGAATGGGAATCCTGGACTACGCGCTGGCGAGCGGGAGTCTGGAAGGCACACCGCACGGCGCCGTGCACGTCATGATCGGCGGCCTGATGGGCTCAGTGCCGACGGCGGCTCGGGACCCGATCTTCTGGCTCCACCACAGCAATATTGACCGCCTCTGGAACCTCTGGCTCGCACAAGGCGGCGGCCGCAGCAACCCGCTGAGCGATGTCGCCTGGAAGACGAACAAGTACACCTTCTTCGACGAGAACAGGAACCAAGTGCAGTTGACTGGATGCGACGTGCTCCGAGCCGCACTGCAACTCCATTACCGCTACGAGGGCGAGCCCGCGCAGGTAAACCAGTACTGCCTCCGCCTCCCGCCATGGATCTTCGAGCGCGAGGTCCTCTTCCACTGGCCGATCCCGCCATTCGCTCTCACGGCACGACAGGTCCTGCAAACAGACGTCACGCGTTTCCGCGAGCGCCTCCAAACTGTCGCGCGGAATACGAACGCATCCATCCTAATCCGGCTTAGCAACGTCATCGCCTCGAAGCAGCCGCAGACGGTCTGGCAAATCTTCCTGGCTCCCCCCAACGTCAAACGCCTCGAGCCGGGCGGGCCGTACTTCGTCGGCACGCTGGCGATGTTCGGCGCAGGTGTGCGCGGATCACACGAGTTCAAGCCCGCGAACTTTACCTTCGTCGCTGATAAGGCCGTCCAGGCTGCCCTGCGCGGGGGCACCAAAAGGTTCGCCCTGACCTTCGTTGCTGCGGGGCCACTCGTCAACGGCAAGCCCTCAAAGCCGCAGATCGGAGCCAAGGTTCGCGTCGGGTCAGTTGACATTCTGGTGCAGACTCGCAAGCGTCGTTAACCCGTTGTCCAACGCGGCTGCAGCCATCCCGCAGAGGGCGGCGGCCGAGCCGAGGTCCACAGTTTCAAGCAGGCTGGTGTCCTAGATGAGGGCGCGCTTGAAATCGTGAGCGGCCCGCCGCTTGACCTCCTACCAGCGGACCTGCACGAGCAGCCCCCGCGGTCGCCGTGAAAGCGATAAAGGCCAGATCCGATGGCGTCCTTCCCTTCGCTCTGGGGACGGGGACGTCCTCCAGTCAAGAGCATTCCCTGGCCGTCGCTGATGGGCGATCGTCAGGTGCAGCCAGGCATCGAGGAGAGCTCCACAACTTGGCGGGGAAGCAGCAGAGGGAGCGACTGTCAAGCAGGCACGCTGTCGAGCACTGTAAACAGTACGTGCGCGATCAGCCGACGAGGATAAGCCGCTTCGACGGCAATAGCCCCCGCCGGAGTTCGGTTGCATCACGCTATGCACGGGTCAGCAGCCAGCAGATGCCGCTTAGCTCGCCGCCAGAGGCGTAGCGTCGCGTTCAATGCCGGTGAGGGTCCGCTCGACGAGTGCACGCCGCGCTGATTGGGGAGGTAGATCGCGGTTGGCTGCTTTGAGCACACCGGTGACTTGCTCCCGTTGCTTGTTGGAGAGACCCGGTCGAAGTGCTTCTAGCGCGCTGAGCGCGTGGAACTGTTCAAAGGGCGGACTGTTCTGTACGGCGCTCATGACACGGTCGAACGCCTGCGGATCGGCGGTGGCCTGCACGGCGGCTAGCCCGATCGCACGCTCGCCCGGCGCATCTGATGCGAGATATGCGTCAATTTCCGGACCTTGGAGCTGAGCATCGAGAGCCGCGACGCGGGCCTCGGAGACAAACGCATCTTGCTCTTCTGTTGAGGCATCCTCACGGAACCGTTTCACCAGCTCGTCGAGCCGACTGCGAGCGGTGGGCTCCTCCACGACCGGACGGCGGGTTTCGATCTTCAAGCGACTCTCGAGGACAACCCGGCCGACCGCAGATGCTTGCGACGCGGCCACGACGACATCCTGCAGTAACTCCAAATCCGCGTCGCGAACGATCGACTGGGAACCAGCAAGCCGCCCGGCGACGGCGACCCTTATGAGAAGTCGACGCCACGATTCCTGGAAGCGGTCATTCCAGCCGTCGTCGGCCCACGTCGGCTTCCATAGATCGTCCGTAAGAGCGCGCTCACCTAGGGCAACAATGCTCGCAGGGCTCTCGACGGCTTCGTCGGGCAGGCTGTTGAAGGCACCGATTCTCGCTTCCTGGCCCATTGCGCGAAATAGCAGGTTCCCGTCCTCGTCTTTGCGTTCCCTGCCATCGGCCGTAACGATCTCGCGTTTCAACGCTGCCGTCTCTTCACGCAGCGCTCGGACGACCGCGTCCTGACCGGTGGTGATCGCGCCTACGAGCTCTGCTAGGCGCAAGACCTCCCGCGGGTTGCCGCCGGCGATAACCGCTAATGCGCGAGCGACGTCGAGCGGCACCCGCCCACGTCTTTGCAGCAGTTCAGCGCACTCCTGTGGGCGTGTCGGGGGGAGTTCGACAACGGTGTAGAACGAGCTGTTGAACTCGTTCCGGCCCGCGAGCGCCCCGAGGTTGAGTGTTCGAGCCGCCTCATCGGAGACTGAGACAAGGAAGTGAACACGCGGAACCTCGAATATTCCCTTGATGTCGCGGAGCAGGGCGATAACTCGGTTGGGATCCGCCATCTTGTCTAGCTCATCGACGGCAATCACGACGCGCCCGGTTACCTCCCCCGCCTGCTCGGCAAGCGCACGGAAGTCATTGACGAGCGTGCTGAGAGTTGCCGGCCGTTCGACGAGCTCGCGCTGCCTCGAGGTGCCAAAGCGCGCGACGATCCCGCGACCTCCCTCCGCTCCCACCTCGGTGGACTCGCGGCGGGTCGCGGTGAAGCGCGCCCGTTCGCGAACGAGCGCCGCCTCACGAAGGAGGCGCCGCTCAGGATTGTAGGGCGCGACGCCGCACCAGGATGAAGATGCCAACGGCCGAAAAGGCGGCGACCGCAGCAGTCCCGCGTACGCCCCCCACGACGGCCACGCGACGTGGGCAAGTAGGGCGGCTGCGGCAGCGACAAGCAACAGTAGAATCGCCGTCGTCGAGAAGGGTCCGAGCGGATTCCGGTCTGGATACAGGACGTCGGTATCGCCGATCGATCTCGGTGGCGAGGCTGTCCGAAAGAGACGCCAGGAATGCGAGCGGGTCGTACTCGCTCGGGCTTGGGTACCAAAGGCCAAGGCCGCTCCTCGAGTAGGACGCCACGGGGCCGCGCACATCCGCGATCGCCGCCCGGAGCATCAGCCACGACTTGCCCGCCCCTCGCGGACCTGAGATGCCGAAACAGCCTCCGGTTCCGCCAAGGATCTTGCGCAGCCGTGCCCAGGACGGCCACTCGAGAAACTCGCTGTGCTCGAAAGCTCGGAACACACTCTGTTCCAGATCGATCACGAACACAGACTCTTCAGGTGCCGCCGTCTTCGTTTCCGCCCGTATCGTCGTCATGCCCCTGCTCGTGGCTTAAGCGGATGATGAAGTCCTGCGGGATCTTGTCGTTGTCGACATCGACAGGAGCATTAAGCGATGTTGAAGCGGTAGACACGGGCGTCGTGCGGTCCGAGCCAGTCAGTGAAGCCGACGTTCGCGACGCGGACATACCTGAAACGTTGTTTGCCTGGATCGACCGGAGGGGACGGCGGATCCTGAGCGTATTCGAATGCCACATCACCAACGGTGAGCGGGTTCCCATTATTCTTGTGGGGGAGACCACTGAAGTGGACTTGGTCGGTTTTTGTCGCACTGCGCCTTATTGCGATTACGTAGAGCCTGTTGGCGTCTTTGCGTGTTAGCACCTCGACGTCGGCGGCACTGCTTGTGACGGCGTGTTGCGCTGGTGGAGCAAGAAGCGCGGGCCACACGGTCGGTGAATTGAGCTCCTCGAGAAGCGGGCGCAGCACCAACTGCCAGAAAGTCCAGTTCCAGCCGGTCGCCGCATCACGGGGTCGCATCACCTGCGTGTACTGGCCGCCGAAGAATGCGAGGCCACGGGCGCCATTCACGATCGCTTGGTAGGCCATAAATCGCAATTCAGGGAGGGATGGAAACCGCGGTACCCTGTCCGGGTCGTCGTGCGTTGGCAAGATGCCGCTCCAAGCGATCTGAAGCGTCATCCACACCGGCTTCCCGCCAGCCGCGTTCACCATCTTTTTCGTCACATCTCCGACCACGCTAATGTCGCGGTTTGGAAGGTCCGATGCGTGCGGGTGCCCGTAGCTGAGCGGGTAGATGTCCGCGCCGGTTACGTCAAACGCCGGCCTGTATGGAACCAAATCTCCGACTGGCCCTAGAGGTGCCTGCGTTATCACGATCGGGCGATCTGGGTCAAGGGTCTTCAGCTTCTGATAAGCGTGGATGAGGCCCGCAGGAGCGGTGTTTCCGTGAGCCGGCTCATCGGCCCCTTTGTAGACAGCCAGCGCGGCGTGATCCTTCAGTCCGCCGACGATCTTCTCGAGTAGCTGCTCTGGCTCTGACACGCCCGCGGTCGAGGTAGGCAGATTGGCGGCGTTCACTAGCCGCAGCCAGCAGTGCAGCCCATTCGCGCGAGCGGTATCCATGCGTAGTCGCTCTTCAGCGATTTGCGCGTCGATCTGTGTCAGAGCCCACGGTTTGGCGAGCGTGCGCCCGCTGCGAACGAAATTCGCACCGAGGTCGCTGTTCGCGACCTCCGCCCAAGCGTCCTTGCCGTCCGGTGTCTTGCCGTCCGACGGGGGCGCGTCTGAAAGGATGAGCGGGAAGACTCTCTCGCCGTTGAGGATCAAGCAGCCGTTGGCGTCGAGTCCGGTAGCAGGCACACGGCGATCTTACATTTGTATCCACTCACGTAGAAACTAATGTCGCCCACCTGCACCTAGCGCTCGATTGGTGCTCCTGGGTTGTTACCACTCGGCATAAGCACTTGTGTACTCCCCCAGAAGCGTCGACTGCTCGAACATCAGGGTGACGGTGACGCCTTATTGATCAGTCCATAGACGGCCTCGTAGCCAAGCCCCGAACAGAGGATCCATGAGACGACGGCGAAGGCGGAGGCCAAAGTGATGGTCGCCAACGGCCCGCGGGAACGACGCGTTCCCATCGGCTCCAACCGAGCCCAGAGCCATTGGCCGCGGCTTGCGAGCGCGTAGTTCATACGTGCGACAACGAAGGTGAGAGAAACGAGCGCGAGCACGACTGCAGCGGCAAAGAACAACACTCCGACCACCTGATAGATAATGAAGACGAGGCCATCGAGCCCGAAATGATCGATGACCCCCGAGAAGCCACCCTTATCAAAGGCGTGGAGAAGCTTCGCGTAGCTGCCACCGGCAAAACGCGGGTTTGCAAGCGCCTGCGCGTCGGCAAGGCCGATCGCGACAACGAGGAGGGCTCCGATCAGCACGGCGAAGACATCAAGGCGGCGAACCGTGCTTCGCAGCGACACGTACGCGATCATCCCGAGCCCGCACCCGTACAAAGACAGACTTCCAAGCGCGACCCCGGCGGCGATGGGGACGCGCCAGCGCAGGAACAGGGTGACGGCCCCAAGGGCAATGGCGCATGCGAAAACAAGCGCGTCGTCCTCGGAGAGCAGAGGTTTGCGGCGACTGGCCCGCCCGCCCGCGGAGGCGTGGTGGGAGTCCTGAGACGGCGCCACAACGAACGCGGCAAACGTCGAGGTATGTCTGCTCAGCACAATCGCCGGGAGTTCCTCGGTTTGCCGGGGACTGACGAGCGCCTGGAGTGCTACGCCGAGGACGGCGCCGATCCCAGCCGTGATCAGACCCCAGACGAGGTCGAACCCGTGCCCATGGATGACGCCTTCAGCGATCAGCGCACAAACCACCGAGCGATTGCCGTGCGCGCGTAATGCTCACGCCATGGCGCAAAATGCCTCGCCGCGGTTGAACTCACAGATCGGATCCGTTCTCGTCGCCGGCGGTGGATTGCCAGTCGTCGTCCTTGCGATGCTGCATATGCTTCTCCGGCACGCTTTTCTCACCGTGGCCCTGTGCACTGTCGCCGAGAGCGGGATCGTGTTGCTTCTGGGCGAGCTGTATTACAAGGCGCTCGCGCTCGGGGGACAATGGCTCAAGAGTCATCCGCGTCGCAGCCCCCGCCCCGCTCCTCGCTCCGTACCAACTAGTTCGCGAAATCGCGATGCCTGACTTGTCCTATTGTGGAGAACTCAGCAGCGGTCGAGGTTTTCGAGATTGTCTTTCTTCGTACTGTCGGGGTTGGTCTTGATATACGGCTTCGCTGAACATCCCGACTTCGGGCAATACTGCACCGGCTTGATCGTCGCCTCGTAGCCGCCCGCGCTCGTCTTCCATGTGTTGCCGGCATTGATGCTGTCGACGACCTCCGCGCGGGTGTAATGCGTTCCGTCATCAGTGCAGACGCCCTCGATGTGCTCATGTGTCCCGTCGTCGGACAGCTCCTTACGAACTTTGGTCACCGTGTACGTCGCCATCTAATTTCTCCTTTCGTTCGCACTCGTTCGGAAAGGGTGTCGTCAGTCAGACCACAGCACTGACGTAACTCGAGTCACTGCAGATCATACACGAACATGAGTTCGCCCATAGTCGGCAAACGGCTTGCCAGAAGGGAAAAGGACGCCCGAGAACGATCGTCGGGGTCGCGATTCTACAGCCCGTTCTTGCACCTGCGGCCTTGGTCAATTACTTGACAATAGTTTCCAGACGGAAGAGGATCGTCCCGTGGACTGGCACTACTGGTACACGATGTGGACGACCGGGACCTTCACTGTCTCGCTCACCATTCCGCTCGACTGGCAGCGCAGTTACCTCGTCACAGGCGGCTTGACCCAGACCGATGGGGCCGATTACGCCCACATTTACATTTCGACCGTTTGCAGCTATGACGGCGGTGATCAGGTCCTGTGCGGGATCCGTGATGATCCCGATGACAGCGGCTTGAACCTGATCGAGGCCCTCGGCGGCGCGAGCAGCGTGACACTCAAACTGCGAACGACAGGTGGGAGACATCGCGCCGAGGGATTCGTCTTTGTGGACTGACTGAGGAGGTGCGCGAACATGCCGGCCTATCTGATCTTCGAGCGTGAAACTGGCCAGATCGTCCACGTTCACATCGAGCCCGATGAAGCATCAACGCCGCGCGAAGGGCTCATGGCTATGGTCGACCCCAGCCACGATCCTGACGCCCTCGACGTCATCGTCACCGATCTCGAGCAGCTGCGCGAGGGCATTGGCGGACGTGTCGATCCGCAGACGCGGGAGACGACGCCGACGGCCGACAACGAGATCGGCTTCGCCGGCGGATGGGCTGGCCCAAACCGGCCACACTCACTCCCCCACCACGCCCGGCACCAATACGTACGCGCAGGCGACAAAAAACGAAGCGCCCCTTAGGCGCTCGCGAGTGGTACGAACGGCCACTTTCAAGACAGCACCGAGGTTACGGCCATGAGCGGCCGGTCCCGGGGCGGAGCCGATGAGACGGTGACACGCGGACAAGCACGAGATCGAGTAGCCGGGCGACGGGTCGTGACCGCGACCCATCGCGCAGGGGTTGAGGCCTCGGTGCCCGACCGGGAAGAATCACCGGTCAAGCGGCAAGTGCCGCAGATCAGGCTCTCGCCCGCAGACCGCTGATGTGGACGATCTGTAACCACTACTCGGAGGATGTTTGGGCAGCGATCCTGTGGCTGAACACCGATGCCTGTGGTGGTGAGAGCGACGATTGGATGACACGGGGCTGGTATCAGATCGCGCCCGGGAGTTGTGCAAACGTGCTCGACGAGGATCTCGATGAGATCAACCGCTACTTCTATTACTACGCTGACAACGGGGACGGAGTTGTCTGGGCCGGAGAACACTTTTTCGCCTTGCCAGAGAACGCGTTCGAGCGCTGCATCAACGTCAAGGGCGGCGACGACATCGCGCGGGGTTTCCGCGAAGTCGACATCGGCGACGGTGACAATCTGATCTTGAACCTCGTCGGTTAGCGGCGGTCTTACAGAGCGATGCCTGAGGTTGACGAGCGAGAGCCGCCGCGGTCATACGTACGCCGTTATGGAGCCAAGGTTGTTGCGATTCTCGCTGCCTTCGGTGTCCTAGGTGCCGTCGGGACTCGTCTCGTGAGTCCCTTTTCTCGAGCGCAGGCGAGAAGCTCCATCCTGGCAAGCCCCTCCTTATCGGCGTTCGCGAGGATCCTCACGGCGGAAGCGACGGGTTCTTACTTTCGGCGAAGTCCCCGACTGGGTTCGACACGACGTTGCGCACGGCTCACGATTGCGATCCCCTGATGAAGGTCGCGAAGCTAGCCGGAGCCGTGAACCTTGCGATCACTGATCTCATCACCGCGCCGCTGGCGCCGGTAGCCGCTTCACTTGAGCAGCAGCTCACCCTTGGCGCGCTGAAGCTGAAGCCGTATTTCGCGCCCGCTGCCGGTGAAGTCATCGACCAGCTGACGGTCAGGTTGTTTGCAGAAGGCGAAGAAGGTGCGCCTGATGTTTTTTGTCATGTCTGACCCTGAGATCCTCGCCGCTGTCGGTGCTTTCAAGAACGCCTCGTCTGATATGCGCGGCATCTACGACCCGAACGGGATGAGGAACGTCACTGGTTCGAAGACGCTGCCGCCGGGAACATTCTGGTTCATGACCGACAAGCGATTCGTGAGCAGAAGCAGTGAGCGCAGTTTGTGTACTCAGGGGCGACCGGACCGGCCGCATTCCAAACGTTGTCTACGTAGGCGGCTCGCGCCGCCACCGGGAAGGAGCAGGGACAGTGGATGAAAACCTGGCCAAGATCGACCACATCGTGGTTCTGATGATGGAGAACCGCTCGTTCGATCACATGCTCGGTTTCCTCAAGCTCGAGCTCGGGCGGGACGACATTGACGGGCCGAGCTTGGAGATGAGCAACAGCTATCGCGGCGAGACCTACAACGTACACCCGGCGCAGGCCACAACCCTCGTCAAAGCGCAAGACCCGTCCCACTCTGGCTGGAGCGTCGATGCGCAGATGGCTGACAACAACAGCGGCTTCGTCAGCAACTATGTCTTGACGCGGCAGGGCCAGCTGGTTGGCAACCCGGGCATTGTCATGGCCTACCACACGGCAAAACAGCTGCCGGTGTATGCATTCCTGGCTGAGCAGTTCGCGATCTGCAACCGCTGGTTCTGCTCTGTTCCTGGCGCGACGATGCCGAACCGCTGCTACGCGACCGCCGGCACCTCAAACGGACACCGCGACAACCTCAATCCAACCCAACCCTGGAACCTCGCCTCGTTTGTCCGCCACCTCGACAACGCCAAACCGGCCGTCACGTGGCGCTGGTACTCGCACGACTATGTGCCGATGCTTTGGATCATCGATCCCGAGTACGGGCTCAGCGAGGAAGCCGTCCCGGCTTACTTCGATCGCGTCGACGTCTTCGGGCATGCAAGTTTCCTCCAGCATGCTGCTGCCGGAACCCTCCCTTCTGTGTCGTGGATCGACCCGAACTTCTACGACCTGACCTTCGGACCCGCCGGCTCCAACGACGACCACCCGCCCTCGGATCTCCACGCAGGGCAGAAGCTCGTCCTCCAGCTCGTCGACGCACTGCTGCAAAGCCCGCTTTGGCCGAAAACACTCCTGGTTATCACTTACGACGAGCATGGCGGCTTCTTCGACCACGTCCCGCCACCGGCCGCTGCCGACGACCACGGAATCACACGCTACGGGCCGCGGGTGCCGGCGATCGTCGTTTCGCCGTTCGCCGGTAAGGCGTCGGTCTCAAACACGGTCTTCGATCACACCTCGATCATCAAAACAATCCTCACCCGCTTCTGCAGCGACGCTAACGGTGCCATTCCGAACATGGGCGCTCGAGTCGCCGCCGCCAACCACCTCGGGGAACTGCTCAGCGAACCAACCGCGCGAGCGGCGATACCGAAAAGCGATTACCAGCCGCTCATCGTCGAGGCCGCCAAGTGGCACGCCGACATGGTCCAGGCGGGCACCCATAATCAAGGAGATCCTCTGGCGCACACACTGAGTGACTTCCAAGCCGATTTCATCGGCGCCAAGCGAGACCTACTGGCGGCTCGAAAACAAATCACCGCAGTGGCCGGGAAGATCATCTGAGCTTGCGGCGCCGGCAAACGCGGACTCGCCGCCGCTTGGGATCAAACCGTGCAACTGCAACCTGTGAAGCGGCGCGGCAATCGCCCACGCCGTGCAGTAGGCGCGCGCTCGAGTCCGGCCGCAGCATCGACACAGAGTTGGCACGGTCGCGATCGTTACCCGGGCACAACCTCCAGGGCGTCACTCTTCGTTACTTTGTTGCCCTCCTTGGTAACGACAATAGCGTCATAGGTCCCGTTCAGGAACGAGTTGAACGGGAACCCGTCGGCATCTAGTACAAGGCCCTCGGTCGTGGTGCTCTCGACGACCCTCGCCGCATCGACGCCGCCGTTGATGTTTTCGAAGCGCACCGTGTCGGGGGCGGATCCGTCGGCGTTGAGCAGACCCGTGCCAAACACTCTGAGCTGCGCCTTCCCAGCCTGCCAGACGCCGAGTTTGACCTGGGCCGGTTCGACCTTGGTAATCGCCCGCGTCTGCGAGGGAAGCGCTTTCTTGCCGACGTAGCCGACCGCCGAGACGCTTGTGAGGCCGAGCAGAACGTCGGGGATCGTCGGGAGCCCGAGTTGTGGGGACCCGAGAAGCTCGCCGAAGAAGAAGGTGAGGGCGACCGCGTTGAACAGCACATATTGGAGGTCGCCCAGATCGGTGTCCCCGGAGTCGTTGCTTACGAGGTCCGAGACCTTCGCGCCATCTTTGGCCGCGGGCTTGCTCTGGCCTTTAGCCACCTGCGAGGTAACCAGTCCCTTGGCGACAATCGCTGCGCCCAGTGGTCCACCAATCAAGAGGGCATACCCCGCCTGCAGCCCAACGCTTACCTGCAAGTTGTAGGCATGCGGGTGGCCCCACCACTTGGCGATGACGATCGAGAGCAACCCACTCGCCACCGCGTACGTCCAGACAACGGCCACTGTCTTCGACGTCGAGACCCTCTTGTCCGTTCCGATAATCCCTCCACGGATCCAGCCAAACACCACCGGCGCACCCAAGCCGTCGAGTCGGCCCGAGCAGACCCGCACGATCAACTCCAGCACCCAAAGCAAGAACGGGAGCACGAACAGAAGCCCGAACACTGCGATCAGCAAGCTCCAACGCCCCGCCTCTTTCGACTCGTGCGGGACCCAGTTCGTCGTTCCGGCCTCAGCAGCACTGGTCCAGACCAACGCGACCGCTAGACAACCCACCGCGACCAACACTCGAAAAGACGCCGACGCCGCGGTGACGCCTGCGGAACGCCGGCTCATCAGAATCGGCGACCGTTCCATCAGATCCACACCAGAGTTTCACGCACTGCCTAACTCAAGTCAACGCCGGTGGCCGAGATTTGGAGGAAGAAGCGTTCTGGCTACCGAAATCTGATCCTCATGTTCTCGCTGCGAAAAACGAGACGCAGAAATGCAGAAACAGCGAATCATGACCATCCTTGCCACGCTCACGCCTTCGGCCTCGGGGTGCGTAGGCCCTCGGATGTCGCATTTTGGATGTCATAAGGGCTCTGTCCTGAGCGCTTGAGGATGATCGGGCCTCTGTGTCGAGGAGAGGAGGTCGGTGATGTTGTACGCGGCGATCGACATCCACAAGCACGCGTTTCAGGTGGCTGTGCTCGATCCCGACAGTGGCGAGGTGGTCGAGGATCGCTTCCCGGCTGATCGGGAGAGTCTTGCCCGCTGGGCCGAGCAGTGGCGGGGCGGCGTCGCAGCGGTGGCGATCGAGGCGACGACCGGTTGGCGTTGGGTCCTGGCGCGAGCTGGTCGCCAATGGTTTCGAGGTGCGCCTGGCGGAGCCGCTGCAAACGCGCGCTCTGCTCGGCCGCCGCCGCAGCGCGAAGACCGACCGGCTCGACGCGCGCTGGCTGGCACGCCTGCTCGCGAAAGAGATGCTGCCCCAGTCGTGGATCCCACCCGAGCAGATCCAAGAGCTGCGCGACCGCACGCGGCTGCGCAAGGCGCTGGCCGAGGACCGGCGCCGCTGGGGTCAGCGCCTGCACGCCTACCTCTTGCACGAGGGCTGGCCCTGCTCGCGCTCGAACCTGCTCAGACCGCCGGGGCTGCGCTGGGCGGCCGCGCTCCAGCTCTCTGAGCACGCGCGCCTGCAGGTCGACTCGCTCTTGGCGGTGATGGCGGCGCTGGAGGCGCAACTGGACACCGTCGACACGGAGCTGCGTCGCTTCGCCCACGGCGACGAGCGCTGCCAGGCGTTGCAGTCGATCTACGGGATCGGACCGATCCTCGCCTGCCACCTGCTCGCCGAGATCGGCGAGGCGTCTCGCTTCCAGCGCGCCGAGCAGATCACACGGCTCGCCGGCCTCGACCCCGTCGTCGACGAGTCCGGTGAGACGCGCCGCCGCGGCCACCTCGCCAAGGCCGGCTCACCGCATCTGCGCTGGGCGCTGGTCGAAGCCGCCGTGCACGCGCACCGCACAACCGCCCCCGACCTCGAGCTCTACCGCGCCACCCGTGAGCGGCGCGACACGACGGTGGCGCGACTGACCATCGCCCGCAAGATCGGCAAACGCGCCTTCCACGCCCTGCGCGAGCTCGAGCTCGCCACAACCTGACCGGACAGAACCGGCCTTGACGCGCTCCCGTTTCCGCCTGAGCCCGGCAACCGCCGCGCTCCACTTTGGAATGAGCCGTCTCTCGCCACCCCGACTCGACAACCTGCGCCGCGATCCGTCGCGCGCCAAGATAGGCATGGGTTACACCCGCACCCCGCAAGCGTCAAGACCGCCACCACGGACTTGCGAACCCGACCACCCTTAGATAGGCGGAAAGGCGACAACAACTCCTGGTGCTGTCGTTGTCGGCGGGTTCGGACCGAGGTTTCAGTGTTTGGCGATGATCAGCTCGGTGAATCCTTCGGCGAAGCGCGCGCCCGGCCAGACGGACTCCCGCGGCAGCCGGGTTCAGCGTCGCGCTGCTCGGCGAGTCATCTGGGACGCCGTCCTCAACCACGGCTCCGCCCGACCGCCATGCCCGGCGGATGACGGAGGATTACGGGCCCCGGGCATCGTTGATCCTGACCGTGAAGTCCGGCTAGTTTCCGTTCTCGAAGGGATCCAGGCCCGTCAGTCGATGGAATGCGCTCGGTATTTCTCGTCGGCGCGCAACGCCGAGTTTGTTCTTCAGGGCCTCAACATGCGCTCGCGCGGTTCGCGGCGAGATCCCGAGACGCACACCAATCTCCTCATCTGTCAAGCCGTCGGCCAGGAGCGTTAGGACCTGCTTCTGGCGATGCGACAGCTTGACCATCCCCGACCCCGGATTTCCTGCCGCAGCCCCGTTTTGTTGACTTACGGCGAACTTTACGCGCTGCCGCTGCGGAGTGCCCGATTCGAGGCAATCGACCCGTCGAGAACTGGCAGCTCGCGTCTCCGGCATCTGTCGCTCACGCGCGTCCTGAAGACGAACGAGTACGGCTCAACCAGGCGCGCGATCCACGTCATAGGTCAGCCTCACCATGGCCAGCTCGCTGCCAGCCTTCAGGATCGGGTTCGTTACCGCAGCCGGGAAAAAGGCGCCAGCTAGATGGACGCCGCAAGACAACGGCTGAAACAGCCCGATCAGACCTACCCGGGGAAAGCCGCACCGCGCTGTCGAACGGCGTTCTAGGCCTAAAAATCGCCGCCCTTCTGCTTGGCTTCCTCAGGGGAAAAGACCTCAAGGAGCGGCAATTCAGGCTAGGCCGAGATAGTTCGCTCCTCGGCAAAGCTGCTCTCTCAAGCGCGAGGCCCGACGATCGTCGGGCCTCGCGCTTACTCGATTACTTTGATCCCGGCCCTGGCACTTCCGACTCGGTGTAGACGATGTTGCCGTTGGCGTCGAGAGCGACGATTCTCGCGATCGGTGACGTGATTTCGCTCGGCTGCAGGGACGTCGTGGCGTACACGTTGTCGATAACGGGTGCTTCTAGGACGACGTTGCCCTCGGAGTCGAGAGCCTCGACCTTGGCAACGCCGTCAGCCGCGAGTCCGCGCAGGTACAGCAGATACGGCAGATGCTGAGGGTTAGCCGAGGGCTCCTGCGCCGGCACCATGAGCAATGAGTGGTTGAGAATTGGCTGCTGCGGTGACGGGAACTTGTTCAAGCATTCGATCCCGACGCTCGTCGGTGCTCGCTCCCCGGCGGCCCCGGTGAGAAGACAGATCACTCCGCTTTCTGTCCGACTCGCGTAAAAGGCGACGCCCGCGCGCGTCGCGAGCAACTTGATGCCGGCACCGGGAATGACGTTGTTCTCCTTGAGGACTTGTACGTCTGTGAGGTCAAGCTTGCTCTGATCCACGCTCGTACCTTGATTAGAGAAGCCGAACAATGAGCCCAACTGCCCACTGAAGGCCAGCGCTGGCACCGCCAAAACGATCAGGGCTGCGGCGACAATCGTCGCTCGGCGCAATGCCGGCACCCTGAAGCCGCCTTGCGTTCCGACCCCTTCGGTACGCCCGGCCAGGACCACTGCCAATGTCTGCTCGCGTTCCGGCGCCCCGCCAAGCGCGGCTTGCTCAGCAGCCGGCAGCGGATTCGCCGCCCGCAGTACCGCAATCGGGTCAAAGCTCTTTGCTTTCATGGTCCTACCTCCTCCTCGACTCGCTGAAAACGCCCTGCGGCGCGGGGCCGATGGACCTCCTCACCACGGCTAAGCTCGGTGGCCAACCGACGGCGTGCGCGGTGCAAACGGACGCGGCACGCCGGCCCTGGCTGACCGAGAATCTTGGCTGCCTCGCTTGGCGTAAGGCCGTCCCACGCGATTAGTCGCAAGAGCTCACGGTCGGGCTCGGGAATCCGATTAAGTGCCTCAACGACCTCACCGAGTGTTAGTGCCGGCATGGAAGCGTCCGGCGCCAGATGCACGATCTCCTGAGACTTTAGTTCCGTCAAGAGCGACTGCTGCCTACGCGCAGATCGGCGTTGATTGGCAAGCGTCTTGCGCGCGATAACCAGAAGCCACGGCAGCGGGTCTTTGGGCAGGCGCTCGCGACGCCGCCACGCAACCGTGAAGGTTTCGGCAACCACATCGTGGGCAACCTCCCACGCTGCCCGCCTCAGCGCGTAGCCGAGGACACGGTCGTAGTACTCGCGATAAAGAGCTTCGAAACGCTCCTCCATACGATCACGCGAGGGTGCTGTGCTCGGCCGCTGGCGAAAGAGGTCCATCGCCCATGTATATGTCCGCTCAACCATCGGCGTTACCGAATTCAGTCGCTCACGAGTTGGGGGCAAGCGCCCGTCTCGGTTATCTCAGGCTTGAGCGAGGTACCGAAGATGCTCAAAGTCCCCGGAATCAACCCCTTCCTCGAACGGATTCAGCCCTGTTGGCAGAAGGGTCGCGACCGGGCTGGTCGGCATCCTCGCGCCGATCAAGTGTTCCCCATCTACGTGTTCCTGCATCTCGTCGTGGGCCAATCCTTCCTCGGCCACCGGGGATCCTCGCCTCTCCAGCGATGCGCGGCATTTCGCTCCGGGGACTCGTGAGACTAGTGACTAGCTGACACCGGTGCTGAAGGCAACCTCGACGCCTCAACACCGATCAAATTCACGACCATGGCAACCCGCGCTCTTCGACATGGCGTGACACGCCTTGTCGGATCGCGTCATCTTGCGGCGGCGAAATACGGCGGTACGCTCGAAGCTCGGTTCTATAACTACTCGCCTGCGGCCTTTGGAGTGTCGTGACGAGGGGGGGTTGATATGGATCAATCAGTAGACATGGTGCCGAGGCGAGTTGCCTGGCTTGTCGGTCTGATGGTCATCGTTGCGGTCGCAGCGATCGCACCGGCAATTGCGAGTGGAGCGACGTTTTTCTCGGGCACGCTTTCGTTGATTGGCCCAAATTCGTGCACTAATCCATCTACACCCACATGGCCTTACGGCGGTTGTGCTCAGTCCGGGTTCAACAACTGGAATTACGTGACGCTCCAGAAGAATACGGGCGATCGAGTGGCGCTCGGAATGCGCGCCAGCAGTGGCACCTACATTTTCTTCACGTACGGTGCGGCCGCGAACGGCCATACCTACACGCTGTCGAAGTACGACCTCGGCGCGCCGGGCTACAACGCCGGCTTCTGTGGCTATTACTCGGGGAACAGTTCGAGTGTTAGCTGCAGCGTGAGCATGTAGCGCGGTGCGATTGCGTGATGAGGCGACTCGCGCGAGTGACGGATGCGCGGGTCGCCGCATTCGCTGCGCTCGCCTTCAGCTTCGGACTTGTCGGGTGCGGCAACTCACGCGAAGACAAAGGTCCATCGGGGCTCTGGCGGCTTTCAAACCAAGGCGTTGCCGTGAGAGTCCGATCTCCACGCCGACTGGCGCTATTTCACCGCGCGACTGTCGATCCACGCAGCGTCCGGCTACTCGCACGCCGCGAGGGTATCAGCGTCTTCATAGCTCGCTCGACGAATCAAGGACCTTGCTTTCTCACCGCCGTTCGTGGCGGATTAGATCTGACCGTCTGCGGCCAGAATAAGCACCCGTTCCCATCGGCGAAGCTTCCCGCGATCGATCTATCAATGCTGAGTGCGAAACGCGGTGATCGCCATCCACGAATCGACGCTCTTGTCGGGATCGCTGCCGATGACGTTACGCGTGTTGCCGTACAGTTTGTCTACGGCCCAGGTTACGAGGTTCCCGTCATTGGGAACACGTACATTGCCCGTCCGGTACCTCAGCGACCTGCGCGGATGGTCGTCGCGCTCGATCCGCGAGGTCACAAACTGATCGGCTTCCCTTTGCAGATTCCGCCTCTGCCTAAATAGTGGGATCCAAGCTTCGGCTTCGCCGGTACGTGATCGGCGATCGGATCTCGCCGTCTTCGGTGGGCCGTCGCCAGCGAGTACGGTGACGGAGCGGCCGCCCAGCAGAACGACGAGGGTGGGGAACGGGCCGGGTCGATCGTAATCGGCAGCTGCTCCGGACCTTAGGAGTCGCTTGCCTCCCCGAGCGCTCCGTTGCGCGCAAGACCTGCCGCGGGTTGAAGACGGTCACCGGATCACGGACGCCGTTGATGCGGCTGGTCGTCACCTGCCAGCCCGCAGGAAGGGTAACGAGATGCCGCGCGGGAGCGTCACGTGCGAGACGGACGTGACCGTTAGCGTGACCGCCCAGACAACGAGCATCACTAGCCGCGGCATCAAGCTCCGTCGTGGGTCATCCCGATTTTTAGGGCGGCCACGTGGCCACAGTACCCGCACTCTGCGCGCTCATCTCAAGCCGATTGGTCACCATCACTCCGCGCGCCCTCGTCTCAGCGACGCAGATGTCGATCGGCCGCGCGCCTGGTGTATGTCAGACGGTTAGGCAAGGCGCAAGGCATCGAGAGCTTTGAACTCAGTTACGAAAGCAGTGCACGAGCACGGAAAGGACAAGGCCGCCGGCGGCGATTGCGCCGACTAAGGAGAAAATGCTCGGCACTCCGTGACCGGTGAGAGCAAGCGTAAACGCAGCGCCAAGATAGAAGAGGGCAGCCAGACCAAGAAAGATCTGACCTGCCGACGAAGTAGAGCACTCGGCACTTGCCTCATGGGGAATTCTTCGTGCGAGGTAGGCGAGCGCATCCTCGTCATCAGCGAGCTTCTCCGCGAGTGCCATTGCGGTCGGCGAGTCAGTCCCCACTGCCCACACTTCCGCCTACCTTGTCTTTAGCTGGAGCGTCGGGCGGCCGCTCAGGGAGCGCGCGCCTCGATAGCACGGCCTTGCCAAGGACAAGACCAAGGATGGTCGACAAGACCGGAAGGCCAGCGTCGGCTGTGATAGTCCCTGTTAGCAGTAGCAGAGTCACCGAACCGATGGCCAGCGCGGTCAAGATGAACTGGCCGTAGAAGGTGAGGAACTCGTAGCGTCGCGTGACGATCTCGTCGATCAGCGCGGTGACGTTGTCAGGTTCGGGACGCAGGCGGTAGATCCATTGTCGCAGCGTGTCCTCCATCAGCGAGCCACGCTGGATCGAGCGAAAGAAGATGAACAGAGCAATCAAGCCGAGCAGGGTTAGGGCAACTAGCAAGCTGGCGGCCAGCGCGAGCTCCCACCCATGAATGGTTGGAGCGGCGGTCGTACTGGCCGGTGTCGTACCTGTCGTCGTTGTCATAGCTGCCGCGACCAAACCCACGCCCCAAGGCTATGCCGGTCAATGACATGAGTCAATGCGCGCCTGGACGAACAATGAGAAAGGAGAATGACGGCGCGGGCCGTACCTTACGCTGGTAACCCGCGCCGTCGACCAATGTCGCCTAGACCAGCCCCTAGATTGGGGGCCAGTACGGGCCGCCGGCGATCGAAGCCGCGGCGATGCAGGCGCCAGCCATAATTAGGGCAAGGCGGAGCCTCATGGAGCCGTCCTTTCAGTGGTCGGTACGGGACAGCCCCAGGCGCCTGAGACGACGCCGAGTATGACAAAGGATTACTGAAATGCCAAGACAAAAGTCACGACACGTTGATAGCGCTGAGCTCGTCGGCCGTCGACTCAAGAAGGCCCGGCTAAAGGCGGGTCTCAGTCAGCGAGGCTTAAGCTTCCCCGGCTGCACCCCGGCCTACATCTCCCGCGTCGAAGCAGGCGACCGGGTCCCGTCGCTCCAGCTTCTTCGAGTCCTCGGTGAGAGGCTCGGGGTCAGCGCCGACTATCTGGCGACTGGCCGAGAAGCGAATGCGGCCTCGTCCGCTCTTGTCGAGGCCGACGTGGCGCTACGCCTGGACGACCTTGATGACGCCGAAGCCCTGTTCGAACGAGCACTTAAGGAGGCGACAAGCCGGGAAGAAGAAGGCCAGGCTCATGCCGGACTTGGCCAACTGGCGTTTCGGCGTGATCGGCTTGACGACGCGATCGGCGAGCTTGAGCAAGCGATGCAGCTCTTCGCAGACGGCCGATTCGCGTACCCGAGGACAGCGGACACGCTCGGAAGGGCTTACGCAACCGCCGGTCGCCACGAAGAGGCGATCGCGATTTACGAAGAGTGGCTCGAGGCCATGAAGGAGCGAGAGGACGCGGTCGAGATCGTTCGTTTCGAGGTGCTGCTCGCGAACGCGCTGATCGATGCTGGCTCGTTTGGCCGTGCCGCCGAGCTCTTAGGCTCCGCCCTCAGGAAGAGCGCCGACTGGAGTGATCCTGTCGCTCAGGCAAGCATGTATTGGTCGCAGTCGCGACTACATGCCCTGCAGCATGACGGTGATGCTGCGTCGCGCTACGCTCGGCGCGCGCTCGAGATCCTTGAGATGACGGAACTGACGAGCTATACCGCCCGCGCCTATCATTTGTTGGCCTTTACGGAACTCGAACGCGGTGACGGCGGCGAAGCTCTGAGTCTGATTCGCCAAGGGCGCGAGCTTCTCGGCGACAGCGCCAACGACTCTGACGTCGCGAAGTTCCAACTTGAAGAAGCGCGGGCCCTCGCGATGGTCGGGGATAAAGAGGAAGCCGCATCCTTGGCACTCGCGACAGCACCTTTGCTCCGCGGCTTCGACCCGGCCGATGCCGGTCGCGCCTACCAGGCGCTCGCGGGAATTTTCGCCGACCTCGGAGAGTTGGCTCGAGCCCGCGAACTCTATGAGCTCGCGCTCGAGTCACTCGAAGAGGCTGGAACACCTTTTCTCTCGGACGCGTATCGCGGTCTTGCCGACGTCCTCAAGGCCGACGGCAAGACCGAGGAGGCTCTCGCCATGCTTGAGAAAGCTTTCGCCGCCCGGAGCCAGACCCGTCGACCTTTGTGACAGGCATCCGAACGTCCGAGGATCGCAGTAGTCGACCCTACGAGCGGACGCCTCCTGCAAGTTCGCGGTAGATCTAACCGAACGATCGCGCCGTAGTTTTGCGGCATACGACGTCGAGCACGCGGGAGAGCGACGTCCGTGGGGGAATCTCGGCGGTCGAAACGAAAGGACGAAAAACAACGTAGGTCGATCGAGGGGACGCAACGACACAAATCTAGGGTTGGCATCGATCTCGGCGTAGGCGCCGTGCGCGCCCTACCTTCTACTGATGACCAACATCGATCGCTCCTGGGAGAGCCTTCTTCGGACGCCCGAGGAGATCGTCTCTGTGCTCGGTCTCGTATCCGTGCAACCGATCGAAGAGGCGATCCAAAACGGCGACCTCGGTTCCATCAAAGTCGGCAACGAAAAATACGTGGTCTATGCCGACTTCATTTCCTGGGTCGTTCGACAAAGCAAGCACGGGTTCCAGATCACCGATCCGGATGGTCAGGTCTGGGTGCTCTCCGATCTTCGTGGCGTGCCCGGGTCGCCGTTGAACAAAAGGCTGAAGAAGTCCGGCAGCGCATAACCGCCGACAATCCCGTGGCCGTACCGAGTGGCCACGCGTCGAGCGCGGCCGCGAGCGGTTCGACGAAGTGACCGCTGACCCGTCGCGCGCCAGCGAGGAAGGGCCCGGTCTTGGTAGCGACCAAGTCGGGTCGGCCCCGCAGCGATCAGCGTCTCCGCAAGCAACAGCCGCAGGACGCTGTTGTCGGGAGCAGCTAGGCGAGACCAGCGGCACAAATTGCGCGTCGGCGATACGCAAGACGCTGACCCACTGCCGACGGCGCCCACGGGGCTCGAAGATTAAGGGTGCGCATCAGCCGAAGCAGGACGCGCACCGACAGGGCAAGCGCCCTTCGATGTCCAGCCCCGATGCCAAACGAAATCACCGCGGACGACGCCCGCCTGAGTAAGCGTCCTCCGGCAACACCTCGGCGTCTGCCTCGATGACAAACCCAGAACCGACATCGGCGACCATCAACACCTTTTTGCCGAAATCGACCAATGGCGAACTCAGGCACGAGACGCGCGACGAGCCAAAGAACAAGGAACACCTTCACCCGATCCCGACGGGGCCGGCTGGAACTGGCAGCCGACGCAGCTGCAGAACGAGTTCTGGGCCTTCGCCGCTGCGATGCGCACTCGGGGTCTCCCCCGGGTCAGCCTTAAAAGCCTGATGGCCGTTCCGAGCGCACCTCCAACCAGAACGAGCAGCATGACTGCAGTCGGACTCGGGAGTTTCCTCTCTGGTCCCGGAGCGCGCTCATCATTTCTTGTCGTTCGATCAGCTACTCGACGCCCACTCAGCGAAAAGCCTCCTCCTACGACCTGATACCGACATTTTCAATCCACTGCGATCGACGTGCAAGCTTCCTTCTACTCGCGCGGCACCGGTGGCTGCTTTCATATACGCAAATGCACGGAGTGGATTTGCGTACCTCTTACCACTTGACGAAACTCAGCGCGCAGCTCGCTCGGGGAAAGCCGAGGAGGTTTTATCCTTCCGCTTCGTGACCTGGTACAGCACCAGCTCGCCAGCCGACTTCCCGAGGTAGAGGACGCAGCCGTTCAGTCGGCGGGCGATCCAGCGCGACACCCGAACGGTCACTAAGGCGACAACGCCCCAAGCACAACGGAATTAACGGCGGCGCTGGGACGAGGCCCGTTCCAGCAGCCCAGCGTTGAGAGGAGTTACAGAATCACGGCCAAATCACGGCCAGCATCGCCGCAGCCACACACACCACTGCGAAAAACTGACAAACAATGGAAGCCAAGAGGGCCGCCGCCTTGGTGTCATTGCGCTTTTGGCTTACCTCTAACGCGTCAATGAGTTCGTCCAGCGTCGTCGTGCTAATGGGCTCTTGCGGCCCACCTCCACCGTTCGGCGAAGATGACCGTCGCAGCGTGTCACTCGTCAGAGAAGCGTAGTTTCTCGGCGTATTTGTCGCAATACCGAAAACCGCTGAGACGACAAAGAAGAGCAGCGCGAAGCCTATGAGCCACTTTTCCCACGCCGCAAAGTTGTTGAAGTGGTGTCCCTTTTGTACCGCGGTCGCGAACGCGAAGATCAAGGTCACCAAGACCCCCGAGGTGGTAATTACCGCTAACCCCTTCTTCTCTAAGGATTCCTTTCGAGCGAGTTCGCGAGTCCATTCTTGATTTACAAGATCAACTCGAGACATGACGCTACCGGTGTGGGCAGGCTGGGTCGTGTCAGGCTCCGTTAGGCCTTTCCCTTTCGCAGTCCCTCAGGGATCCGCTCAGAATCGAAGAGTATGATCCCCAGCCATTTGAATGGCCGCATAAGCATCACGAGCAGCCAGCGCTCCTAGGTCGACATGACCGCAACCCGCTCTGCACGGCGGAGCAGTGGTCGTAGCTCGCTGTTAACGGTTTGAGAATAAACCGAAGCATCTCAGAAACGACGAGGGCGCGAGGGTTTCCGGCGCACCCGTGTTCTTGAGAAGCCGATCGGCAATCTCGTGGATCGTCATTACCAGGGGCCAGCTTACGTTCGGAGAGCCTTCTCGGCTGAGGCGTACATGAAATGAGAGCCTAGTCGCCAGAAACGGACTCGTCTTAGGCACCAGCTTTCGCCATCAAGCTGCGATAGATCGCAAGCCCGGTAGCCCGCTGCGCGTCCATCAGCTCGAAGAAGGTGATCTTGCGCGAAGCGACCCCGGTACGGCCACCGTGCGCGCTGCGCTTGTCCCGTGTCTCGCGGAAGCGAACGACGCGAGCGAGCATCGTCTCCTCAGCTCTGCACGGATAGCCGTCGGTCTCATCGGGATCGATGCCCGCAGTGATCAATCTTGGGCGCAGCCGATGTGGTTTCTTCGGCGGCAAGCCGCCAAGCACGGCCTCGACCGCCTTGAAGCAGTTGTGGAAGCTCTCCTCGATGCGGACGCGATCGATCGCCGACTGCGGCGCGTCGTCGTCGTCCTCGAGGCCCAACACCCAGCGCACGTCGTCGCCGACGAAGGCGAACTCGAGCTGCGAGACGAGCAGGAAGACGAGCGCCGCCAGCAGCCCGCCGCCGGCATCGGCATCGTCGACGACCACCGCGACGTGGTCGAGCGCCCACTCGATCGGTTCGTCTCGGATGTAGGTGCCGCCCTCCATGCCAATCATGTGAGTCGGCTGCAACCGCTCGTGATGCCAGAGCTCTTCTGCGAGATCCTCTTCGATGATCGTGTCGGCGTCGGCGAACTCGGACGGAAGCTCCATTAGTGTCAGTTGGAAGCCCCATGGCCCGCCGTAGAGGTCGACCAGCCCTGAGAGCGCGTCGGTCGCTCGCTGTGCGTCGTCGCGCGTCGCGCCGGCGTCGAGCTCAACGACGAGGCGGCCGGCGCGGTACGTGTAGTGCTCCCACTCGCCCTGCTCGTTCTGCCGCCCCTCGCCGATCGTCGGGATCGTCTTCTCGCGGCTGTCCCAGCCGATCCAGTGGAAGCGGCCGCCATCGAAGCGCCACTCGCGTTCTTCGAGCTTGGATGTGACGTTGAGGAACGGGATCAGGTAGTGGGTCATCCCCGCATTCTCGCCTAGGCGATGACTGCTGGCAACAGACGAAGGATTCACATGGTCGCCGCGTGCGCCATACCTTTCGCACCGTGGCCCGCGACGAAAGCCCGGCGGCGATCGGCCGCCGCATCCATGAGCGACGACTTGAGCTTGGGCTGTCGCAGCGCCAGCTGTCCGGACCCGGCGTCAGCTACGCGTACATCAGCCGCATCGAAGCCGGTGCGCGTCGGCCGTCGGTCCGTGCGCTGAGGCGACTGGCGCCAAAGCTCAAAGTCAGTGTCCACTGGCTCGAGACCGGCAAGGTCGCCGCAGCCGAGGAGCTCGCGCAGCTGATCCTCGACCATCGCGGCGAGCCGCCGGCCCGACGTGCGCTAGTGCTCGCTCGCCGCGTCCTAGCCGAGGCTGCCGCCAACGAGGGCGACGGCTCGACTTAGCCTGAGCGCGCGCGAGCCAGGCTCATGCTCGCTACTGCAGCCCGCGGCGATAGCCCTTCACGCCGACGGTGATCGCATGTGCGATAAGGAATCCTTGGCGATCTCTTCGCGCGTCGCCGCCGCTGCGACTCGCGGCCGTAGGTCAACCGCTCGCCCGGTCTGCGCTCCGGCCACGTCATTTCTTCGGGGTGCTCGATCAGCCGGCGCAGGAACGCCCGCGACGGCGGCCCGGAGTGCTCGAAGCAGCGCGGCAACGCGATCGTCCGGCCGAGCACGCGGCCGGGATAAGCACGTGCCTCGGCAAGAATCGCCAATAGCTGACCGGGTGCGCTTCGGAGTGTCTCCGACAAATGGTCACGATCCGGGACGTTCTCGAGTAGCCAGCCATTCCTCGCTGCTCCCGCTCTGCGCCAGCAACGCGCTGAACAAGGGACGGACGCGCGTGATCGAGCTGTTGAACTGGCCGCGCATCGAGGGAATCAAAGCGTGTCTTCCTCGCGTCAGTCGAGCCAATTGAGCACGGCCCCTTCGACCGTATGCCAGGCCGCGAAGTCGCTTTTCAGCGCGACCTTGTAGAGAAGGTCGGCGAAGTTGACGAGCGCCAAGACCGCCGTACACATCGCCGCTGCTCGCGCGCCCTACTCGCTCATCGCCGGGTTGTCTGACTTGTCCAGCCAGGAGAGGTCGCGTCCAGCTTTCCCTCCCGACCGCTGCCGGCTTGATGCGACCGCCCCGGTAGCAAGCCGCAGACTAGTGCTCACGCTTACGTCGTCGTTTAAAGGGACGCGTGCTGTGGGTCCCCACGCAACGGCTTCGTCCCCCATGCTCAAGCCCATGTCCGACAGGCGGACGCGAGGCGCGCTACCTTCGCTGAATGTGGAGAGTCGGCCGCAGCGAACCGCATGATCAGGTCAACGCTGTCTTCGAGACGATGCCCGACCTGGCGGAGGCGCTTGGCCGGCTCGCCGTGCTCAAGCGGGAGAGACCAACCACGTACGTCTGGGCGAGCGGCGACGTCTTCGACGTGGCAGTCCGGCAGCTCGAGACGGGTGAGATCGGCTTCGTCGTCTGCCCGACCACCGAAACTGACAGCGAGCCGCCGGCGAGCTGCTACCCCTACGGCACAGGCGAGCTGCTGAAGCTAGCAGCAGCCGAGGCGGCGGTCGTCCCAGCCGACGAGGAGTGTCCGACCTGCGGCCAGCGGTGTCGCGGCCGTTACGCCAATCGAAGCACGAACGGCGGGCCGTTCTTCCTCTGCAGCACCTGCGAGCAGTGGACGGAGACGCTGCCAACTACTACTAAGCCCGGCCGCCGCTCACGCCGTTCCAGCTTGGCGGAGTAGCCGGCCGGCGGATGACAATTCGGCTAGCCCTAGGCTCGTCGCGGCCGTGCGAGGCGAATATGCATTCAGCCCTCGCGACTCCTCGTTAAGTGGCCCGGACGAGTCGGTGAAGTCCTCGCAACTGGGTCAGGGCCGAGTCGTCGGCGTCGGCTCTGACAACGGCTCATCGGGCTGTTCGAGGTGCGCTACCGCTGCACCAACCGCCCACTGGAAGGACGGCGAGTCCGCAAGGAAGAATTGAAACCGTTGACTCGGCCGACCGGTAGCTTGAGCCATTACGAGGCCGTAATTCAGACGTGGCGACTCGACGATCCACAAATCACCGAGATCGCCGACGCGAAGCTCTCCCCCTGGGTGATCCCCGAGCTCCTGGTGCGGTAAGCCGCTGGCGACGAGCTCGCGCAGGCGTTGCTGGAGCTCAAGGTCGGCCATCGCGATGTTCTAGCGAAAAACGTGCCGCTTCAGGCACGCCGTACACAGACTCAAGTAATGACCGTCACCTTCAACCGTGACGCCACGCCCCTGTTGGAGGAGGTGCTGAGCGACCCCGCCCTGGGCCCAGCCGCCCGACACGTTCTTGAGGCCATCATCATTGGCGCGTCGTTCTCTGGCGACGTACCAGCTTTGATCGATCTGATCAGCCGCGCGATATTCAGCCCCCACCTCCTCGAAACCGAGACGTTCGAGGCGATCGACGAGCGTGGCGGTCTTTACCGTGATATCGAACTGGTCGGCCGGATGGCTTATGGTCGGCACATCCTTGCCAGCGTTGAGGCTCACCTCGCGACCGAGTGGAACTCCGCTGCCTCGACAAGCGCCCTCAAGACTCTCAGCGGCCGTGTCCTCCGCGTCGTCACGGTTCCCAAGATCAACCGTGCCGATGCCAAGATCTACCGCGAGGGGGTCTGGCGTGAGCTCCACCCCGGTGACTTCGACGCACCGCGGCCACTCCGAACAAACACCGCGACACCGACAGCCGCGCCGACGACCACAACGTTGAGCAGTTCCGCTTCGACATGCTGCTGATTGGCGCCGACGTGATGGAGGAGAGTGAGCTCGTCTTCGCACGCGGCGTGTTGCACTTGCGCGGGCTGCGCGAGTGGATGAGTGCGAGCTGGCGCGGTCAAGCGCCGTATGCGTTCCGCAAGCTGGTCGCGTCGCCGCCGCGGGGCTTGCGCGAGCGATTTGCCGCCCGGCGCGAGGCGCACCGTCGACGCGCCGATATCGCCGCCCTGCCCCACCCGCTTGAGGTCGCGGTTCCGAGCACGACGGTAAAGCTCGGCTATGAGCGCAGTGTCGGCGGCACGCGTTTTCAACAAGTCACGGACTACGACGCCGCTATAGATGGCTCGTTCGCCCGCGCAGGTCGCGAAGGGCGAACTGCGAGTGTTGTAGAACGGCTGTCCTGCGGCTTGCCGAAGTGCCTGCTCCTCGTTAACCACGCGAGCGTCGTCAAGAGAAGCCTTCATGTCGAGCACCTGCTTCTTCGTCGGCTCAAGAACGGCGTCCAGGCGGCGGAGCACAACCATCGGCAGGATGACGCCGCGGTACTTGCCGCGTACCTAGAGATCCCGGAGTTCGTCGTCCGCGATGCCCCAAATGAAGTTGGTGATCCAGCTAAGCCGGGCCTGTTCCATCCTCGGATCCTCGGGTGGGATGAACGGCTGGCTGGAGGAGCTCATGGCCTGGGACACCTGCCAGACGATAAGTGCTGGTGCAGAAGTCCACGCCCGCGAATGTCTGGAAGTCGGCCATATGACGACGACTGTGCGGCGCGCGTACACCGCATGACGCTGTTTTTCTCTTATGGGCTAGGGCCGGGCTACGCCCCAGGCCGTGAACTGGCGAGCGGCGTCGGCGGCCTGCCGTTGGCCCAGCTTCAGTTTGAGCTGGGGATAGGAGTCGCCACCGCGATCACCCGGCGCTCGTCCCACCACGGGTACTGCTTGGCCTCGACTTGGAAAGGTGTGGAGCCGCCCGGCAGGGGCTCGACCGAACGCTGCACACGCGGCGATTCGAGCGCCCGGACGAAGACCGAGTCGTCGTCGGCCGACTTGTACTTGGGTAAGAAGAGCCGCAGGTTCCGGGCAACGCAGTAGCGGACACGGAGCCGTTCGGGCACTTCTTCGCCGCGGCGGAGTGACGGGCGATCAGCGGGCTTGTGGCCCCAGCGGAAGACAAGGAGCACGGCCGGCTCGTCCGCGAGCGTGATCAGGCGATTCGCGGCAGCTTCGAGGCTGACGTCTGCGTCACGCGCCAGCCGCTCGACGTCGCGCAGACCGGTCGCAATTGAGTACTCATCCGCAACGAGGTGCTTCGGCATCAGGAGGGCTGCGGCGCCGTAGTCACAGAGGTACTCCTCTTCGTCGCGGAGGTTCTGGTTAACACCAACCGCGGTGTCGACGCGGTAGCGCGTTTCGCGAACGAAGCCGGGGAACGCTGTATGGGTCACCTCGTGAGCGCAAGTGAACCTCTGCCGAACCTCGGGATCGTCGGCGCGCAAATCCATGATCAGCTGGCCGTTGTCGTCGGCGTAGATGCGGCCCGCGAAAGGGTGGTCTGCGACGCGACGGCGGATCCCGCGGAGAGAGGCGATCAGGTCGACGTTGATCGGAAGTGACGTCTGCTTGGCCTCATCGAGGCACTGGGCGGCGAAGTCCTCGATGATCCCGCGCGGGTCTTTGCCTCGGTGGCGACGGACGAGGCGCTCGACGAGAGGGTTAGTCCACTCAGCCGTTGTGCTCATCTAGCTGCCGGCTCGCGCGTAGAGAGTCGAGGATAAACCGCCACCGCTCCTCCGTCTGCGGCTCTTCGCCTTTGCGCCAGCGAATGCTCGCAAGGGTCCGAATCTCCCGCTGGCTGAGCTTGGCTTGATCAGCGAACGCGCGGAGTGACGGGGGGATGGTCGCGTCGTCGGGCTCGAACTGCGTCTGCGGTGCGCCGATCAAGTCGGCGACCGTGATGTCGAGGGCGTCAGCGATACGGTGCAGAACCTCAAGCGACGGGTTGCTGGCCGGGTCGGTCTCAAGACGCACAAGGTAGGTCTTCGAGAGGCCCGTGAGCTGGGCGAGCCGCGCGTGGGACAAACCGGCGCGGGTTCGCTCAGCGCGGAGGCGCGGCCCGATGCGAGTCGCGTCTGCGGCCATTCCGATCGAGTTTAGTGCGGGCAACGGCTGGACACCAAGCGGTACCCATCGGTTGCCCATCAAGCCCGGATCAACCAACGGTCACGGGCGAGACATAGGTGGTGCCGTCCCAGAACGGGACGGTGACCGCGCCGCAGGCGTTCGCCGCGGCGCCGATGAGCATGGCCAGGGTTGCAGGCCCGACAATCAGGAGGTGCTTGTGCTCGCCGCGGTCGTTCGCCGCCCGCAGCTCGTCCGCAGTCGCGCGGGCGAGAGCCCGAATCTGTCCATCGTCGAGCAGACCGTCGACGTGGAGAGTGACCAGACGCCGGGCGCCGACCGAGTCGGCATATCGTCGCGCCGCGCCCGGCGTCCCGGTGCCGCATGAGGCAACGACCACGGTCACGTCGTCGTTAGAGACGAGCTCCTCGGCGATGGGCGCGCCGATCGGCGCCGTCGGTCCGTCGGCGCTGATCCATCGGAACGTCGAGCCAGTGCGTTGGTTCACCGCTAGCCGCAGGCGGGTCGTGATCCGCCACTCGTAGCCGACCAGGTAGGCGAGCGGCAATGGCAAGTCCGGCTCGACCCGCAGCTCGGGACTGTTCGTCCGCGCCTGCGCGATCTCCCGTGTGTTCGCGAGCGCGTCGATCATCGCGTCGAGCGCGCCGGGCACGAGCACTCGCCGGCGAGGGTCGAGGAGTTCGCGCCAATCAAAGGTCAGATCGTGATCGCCGTCGGGCTCGCTCAGCGCGCGGAAGGCGATCGTCAGCGTCCCGGCTCCGAGCCCCGTGATCGCATCGCGGACGTAGCGGCGCGCGACCCGTCGCCGGAATGCTTTGGGATCCTCGACGCCGTCGTAGACCACGCCGTTGTGCGCCAAGAAGTCGTCGGTGTGCGAGCCGACGGCGGCGCGAATCGCAGTGGCATCCGCACCTGGGCTCAGGTCGATGAACAGGGGCACGATCGGGTAGGACGGCGTCGTGGTCGCGCGCGCCACGGCGGTGGGAATCTCGAGCTCGTTGATCCACTTCGACCCCAGGGCCTTCTGCGTCCCCCACCAGATGAAGCCGCCCGTCAGCTCGTGGATCGCCCGCTCGAGCTCGTCGCCCGTGTTCACGCCCAGGCGCAGATCCTCGATGTCCTTGTAGCCCCCAGCGCCGTAGACCTTCAGCTCCTCGCGGAGCGCGGCGACATCGGACTGGTCCTCGCGCTTGTGGCTCAGGAAGGCGCGGATTCTCATCGCCAGCAGCACCTCTTCGCCTTACGCCCGGAGCCGCAGCTGCAGGGCTCGTTCCGGCCTGGCCGTCGCAACGGCGGCAACTCCAGCGCGGGCTCAGCCGTGGCGGGCGTAGCGGCGTTCCCGTGCGGCGCCTCCTCGATCGGCCATCTCTTCCTTCCGCTCTCTCGCCAGAGGTACTCGCCGACGAGATGCCGCCGGGCGAGGTCGAAGAGCCGGAGCAGCCCGTCGCGCGGCCGCCAGCGCCGCTCGGGCGGATCGTCCTTGAAGTAGAGACAGAGCTCGACCGGTCCGTTCCGGTGCTCGGACGCATCCATCCCTCGCGGCCCGTCGAGGCAGAGGACGCGCGGATCCATGCGCTCGGGCCGGAGCAGGAAGAGGGCGGCGACGCGGAAGCGACCGAAGGGGCCGTCGGCAAACGCGCGGTAGGCGAGCACGTCGGCCGGGGTGATGTTTCCGGTTATGTACGAACGCAGATCTGCGTTCGCCTCGATTTCGTCCGCGGTCAGGCGGACGATCGTCGGGTCCTCGCGCAGGCTCGAGCCCTCGAACTCGGCGAGCGCCCTAGGGCTTGTCACCCACCACCGGACGGCGTCCCAGACATCGCTCAGCTCCTCCGCCACGGCCTCGACTGGATGACCGGGCGACCGCGGTCGGCCTGAATTCCGGCCCCGACAACGCCAGCCGTTCGGGCCGCGAGGGAGGCGGCGATCTTTTCGGGCGCGGTGCTCGGCGCCGGGAACGAAGGGCCGAACACGTCGACCCACACGTCGAGCGCCTCGCCGACGTCGTCGATCTCCGCAGCCGCGTGCGCAGCTGCACGTGCCTGGTCGACCTGCTCGCGAGCCTGGCGCCGGTCCTCGTCCTCGAGCCGGGCGTCTACGTAGGTCGTCGGCTCGCCGGGATCCGGCGTCAGCACGCCAGGAGCGAGGGCGTCGTAGGCGGCGTCGAAGAAGCGGACGACAGCCTCGGCGTAGTCGAGCGGGCCGTCGAGCTCGTGGTAGAGGATCGACTCCGCGTGGTAGCTGCGGAGTGGCTTGCCAGCGCCGGCGTTCCAGAACTTGATGATGCGCACCGCGGGGATGTACATCTCGCCGCACTGCTCGTTCTTGTCCCAGGCAGCCTCGCGCTGGCCGCGCGGGTTAGCCTGCGACCAGTCGTCGTAGCCCTCGTCCGGCAGGTTGCGGGCAAGGAGCAGCCCGTCGCCCGAGGTCGGCTTCAACGCGACGACGAGGTCGACGTGGAACTCGTAGTTGTGGAGGAACGTGCGCACTGAGCGCACGCGCTTGGCTGTGCGGCGGACGAGGTCGCAGTCGCGAATGGCATCCTGGACTGCGCCGAGAGCCGCGCTCGCCGAGGCCCCGTACTCCCCGTTCGGATCGTCGAGGACGAGGATGACGTCGATGTCTTGGAGCTTCTGCCCCACCTGGACGTGGCGGCTGTAGCTCCCGGAAAGAAAGTCGTCGACGATGTCGTCGAGCTCCGCCTTCACGGCCTCACGGATCTTCGGGTGCACCTCCTTGGCTGCGTCGTTCTCCTTCTTCGGGACACGGACCTGCTCGCACTCGAACTCCTCGAACGCCTTTTGCACGCTATCGATCGCCATTTCTTCCTCCAAGGGTCGGGGTTGTCCGCGGGGTCAAGTGGTCGCTTTTGATGTACTTCAAGGTCGTCCATAGAGTACCAGCTTTCTCGGCGGCCGTACGGGGGTCACGCGGCCGGTGCAGGATCCGTCGTGCCCGATACCGGCGAGCGCCCTCTCGCAGCGGGCTCCCAAGAAAAAGGGCAAGTGAAAGGAGACGTCATGAGCGCAGAGCCAGCGGCCGCTAAGAGGCCCAAGTACCTGATCAACATCGAGGGGACCGAGCATCCCTGGAACAAGGACACGATCACCGTGCCTGAGATCCGCGAGCTCGGGAACCTCCCCGCGACCGACCCCGTGATCGAGGTCGACCTCAAGGACAACACGGAGCGCACGCTCACCGAAGACGAGGTCGTCGAGATCAAGCCGGGCAAGGGCTTCGGCAAGAAGGTGAAGTTCCAGCGGGGATGAACGAGCGCATCGAGCCAGAGCTTGCGCTGCTGAGGACGGTCTATCCGGACCTGGAGTGGCACCCGGGTTCGTTCTGGGTTCGGATCCCGTCCTACGTGCTCCCGGACGGCGTCTGGAAGCAAAGCGAGATCGAGCTTGCTTTCCAGATGCCGGAGAATCTCCCCGGCCAGCAGCCCTACGGGTTCTGGGTACGACCGAGCCTTGAGCTTGCCGACGATCGGGCGCCGAACAACTACACCTTCCCAGTGACAATCCCCCTCGGGGACAACTGGGGCCAGTTCTCGTGGTCGCCGACGACGTGGCAGCCACAGGCCGAGATCACCGCGGGATCGAACATGCTCAACTTTGTCCGCTCCATCGCCGACCGGCTGCGGGAGGGCTACTAGATGGCCCGCTTCGTCATCGGGCGTGAGCTCTACGGAGCCTTCGGCGGGCACCTTGGCGCACGAGCGGAGCAGGTCGGCTTCTTCCTTGCCGAGTGGCAGTTCGGCCGGGTCTTCCTGCTTCGCGAGTGGCGGCCGGTGGCGCCCGACGGGCTCGAGTACCAGAGCGACTTCCACGTGTCGCTGACCGACGAAATGCGCGCCGAAGTGATCAAGTGGGGCTGGGATAGCGGCATGAGCCTCGTCGAGGCGCACTCGCACGGTAAGTGGGGGCCGGCCAAGTTCTCGCCGAGCGACCTTTGGGGGTTCGAAGACTGGGTGCCGCACGTGTGGTGGCGCCTGCAGGGTCGTCCGTACGCCGCGATGGTCACGGCAGACGACACCTTCGACGCAATCGCCTGGGTCGACGGGCCGCGGATGGTCGAGCAGGTCGATGTCCTTGAGGTCGAAGGCGAGGAGACGCTCGTGGCCACCGGCCGGACGCTGCGAGAGGGTGACGGGTCGGTCGCGCACCCGCCCGACGATGGAGACGACAGTGGGGCTTGACGAGAGCCGCTACAGCCGCAACATCGCCCTGTTCGGGCCCGAGGGGCAGAAGAAAATCGCCAGCAGAAAGGTGCTTATCGTCGGCCTCGGCGGGCTTGGTTCGCACCTCGCGCAACAGCTCGCCTATCTCGGCGTCGTCGACTTTGGGCTCGTCGACGACGACGTCGTTACCTCGTCAAGCCTCAACCGACTGATCGGCGGCGTCGAGTTCGACGTCGTCGCGGAGACGCCGAAGGTCACGGTAGCGAAGCGTTTGATCGTGCAGATCCAACCCACGGCCAATGTCGGAGCCGTTGACCGCAAGGTCGCCGATGAGCGCGTACCAGCGCTTGTTGCGCGCGCTGACATCGTCTTCGGTTGCGTCGACCGAGACCTTCCGCGCCTGCAGCTGACCGAGCTTTGCACCCGGCACGCGAAGCCGTACTTCGACCTCGCCAGCGACACCGGCGGCGAAGGAGCCGACGCGTGGTTCGGGGGTCGGGTCGTTTTCTGCGACGGCACCCGCTGTCTGTCTTGTCTGGACCTCCTCGACCAGGAGCAAATGGCACGCGACAGCATGAGTCCGGAACAACGCGAGGCCGACGATGAGATCTACGGCATCGACCGCAAGATGTTCGACCAGTCGGGCCCGGCGGTCGTCTCCGTCAACGGCGCTGTCGCCTCACTCGCGGTCACAGAGTTCATGGCCGTCGTGACTGGGATTCGCCATCCCGTCGCTCACCTGGTCTACCGAGGCGACCTCGCGCAGCTGACGAAGTCAATCGACCCACCCCGCGAGGGTTGTTGGTACTGCACGCAGCTCTGGGGATGCGACTCGTGACGCTCGATCACTAGGTGGGTCGACTCGGTTAAGGCGTCGCGAAGAGCGTGCGTGATGTCGCCGCCGTGCGCTGCGCGTCCGCGAGCGCCTCAGCCAACGTCTGGAGTCGGAGCTCGATCTGCTCGAGTAGCCCGTCGGGATCGCTCGGCTTTCCCGCTCGCACCGCTTCCTCCGCGTCGTCGATCAAACCGGCGATCGCACCCTCGACCGACCAGGTCGTCGACAGCAGGCGCTTCACCTCAGCCGACGTCGCAGCGTGTGAACCCGCGCTCCCGAGCAGAGGGGTCAGCTTGTCGGAAGCGTTGGCAGCTACAACCGGCCCGCGGCGCGACGTGTGCGCTCCCCAACGCGCTTCGAGGTGCGCACCAAGATCACGATCCAATCGCAGCGAGCGCGCGTTCTTCAGTTCTTTGGCCATGTCGCTGTTCTTGATTGCCACGCCCGTCGCATAGCGCAACTCGGCAATGCCGCCGGAGAAGTCTGCGTGCACCGGCATCGGGAACCTAGAGAAGGCAGAGGTGTTGAGTAGGTCGGCGCGCTCGTCAGGATCCTCAGGAAGTCCAAAGACCGGCGCGAGGTGTACCCGGCCGCGCTCATGCCTGATCAACACCGTCTCGAGGTAGCAATCATCGTTGACTGCGACCATTGCCTTCGGAACGTTTGAGTGAGCCAGGACGAACTCGCTGTCTTGGTCGCGGGCGACGTGGGCCCCATAGCCGGTATGACCTCCTTTGGCCTTGAAGGGGCCGAGGCGTGCGGCATCACTCTCAAGCCAGGCGTCGAAGAGCCAGCCGGCCTCGAAGATATCGCCGAAGCGAATCTCCGCCTCGTCCGGCGGCTTGATGTACATCAGCGCTCCGCGGCGAAGCGCAGAGACGCCATGCCTCCGTCGGGAATGATCAGGATGTCCTCGGAACGAAGTCTCGGGTGGTCGTCGTAGTCGGGCTCGGCGACAGCCGCGCGTATCGACGGTGCTGGCTTTGCGGCAGCCATTGCGAACTGCTCGTCGAGGAACTGCTCCCACTCGCTCTCGGTGATTCCGTCAGCGAGCGCAAGGCGAGCTGTCTCGGCGAACGACTGCACTTCCTCCTCGGGTAGACCGTGGAGGAACGCGAAGTCTTCATGAAGGGGCTGGTGAGCGAGAGCCGCCGCAACCGACTCCGCGAGCTCGCGGCGGGTCGCGTCCTTCCAGTCGATCACGACAGCCTCCTCCTTCGCCTGCTCTCCGAACATTGTGGGGACTGCCTTCAACACCGGCTCCAGCTGCCCCTCCTCGAGAGCTTCCTTGGGCGACTTCGAGCCTAGAGCCCCCCAGGGTTGGTCAATGACGTACTCGAGATCACTCGGATGCACCCCTACCGAACTGAGGAGCTCGACGACCGCGTCCATTTGGGCGACAAGCTGCGCGTGCTTTCTCCTCATTTGCCGCGTTGCGCTGCGCCAGCCAGCAATGGCGTGGTTATCGGTGCCGAGCATGCGGCCGAGCGCTCGGTCGCTAGGGACGCGCTCGGCTAGGCGACGGAGCGCCTCCCGCGGAGGGCGGAGCTGCACTTGGGGCTCGACGGCGATGCTCATGGCTGGAGTATAGCACAACGCACCCACTTATCTACTCATTTAAAGACTCGTGTTTATACTCATAAAGATACTCAGTAATATACCCAATAGATGAGGCCTAACCTCCGAAAACTGGACTGCTAGCTCGCCGGCGGCGAGCCGAACAGGCTCTGTTGTGGCATGGCGACGAAGCGCAGCCGCTCGTTTTCAGTGATGCCCTTGCGGGACTCGCGCTCGATGCCGCCAAGGTCGACGAGCTCACGAACGGCGTTGTCGTAACTCCGGGCGGCGAAACTCGGCGAAGTGGTCCGGCACGAGCGCGTGGCGGATCTGCCTGAGCGTAGCCGTCCCCTGACCGACGCCGAAGGCGTGAACCTCGTCGCGCAGCTTCACCAGTTTCTCTTGCCGCCGCTGCTCTTCCCAAGCGATATCGAAGCTCCCCTCCCAGTGGCGCTCGAACAGCGCGCGCTCGTAATCGCAGGCGAACTGACTCATCAGGTCGACGCCGTCGGCCGAGCGCGTGCAGAAAACGAGCCGATACTTAGGCCGATCGAGAAGCGCGTCCCGCATACGGATCTCGTGCACATACGAGAAGCCCCGTTCACGTAACTGCGAGCAGTAGAGAGCGGCGATCTTCTCGATTCGTACCTCGGTCGGCTGCACCTTGTCTTCCCAGATCCGCCGCCAGAGCGGCGAGGCGATGACCGCGTCGAGCTCCTCAAGCTTGGCGACGGCTGCCCGTTGACCGACCTCCTGGCGCTCACGCTCGTCGAGATGGCCGGCCATCCGCAGGAACGCCCGATCGGAGAAGTGGATTAAGAGCTCGGTCTTGCCGCTGCGCTCGCGGATGCGATCGATCAGCGACATCTCGATTCCACGGAGGCCGAACGGATCAAGGAAGAACAATGCCGGGTCACGGCCGACGATCTTGAGGATCTCGTCAAGGGACTCCTCGAAACTCGCCATGAAGTTCGTAGTCAGGTCCCCGAATTGCGCGAGGTTCCCTTGGAGCTCCACGAACGTCGCGCGGTCGGCCTCGACGTTGATCGTCCGCAGCAAGGGTTCGCCGCGCTCGAGCTCGAGCTTACGGGCCAGCCTGCCTGCGGCTCGCGGCGAGCCGTCCTGCACGCGACCTTCGCTGTTGGGCCGGTATGCGCCCGCGCCGGCAAATCCGTCGACGAGCCAAAGCCGCGGCGAGCGGCTGCCGAGCTTGTAGCTGAACGGGAGCAGGTACTTCTGCAGGATCTCGACCTTGGCAATCGAGGCCCACTTGGGGTCAGAAAAGAAGTCGCCGGAAGCGACCATGATCGGAATTAAAGCCTGGCCTCCGGACGGCGCTCAGACCGCGGCGAGCGCGGGGGCCGCTCGCAAGCGCGGCTCGGGCATCTCGCGGCGGCGGAGCTCTGACGGGAAGAGCTCGGGGTCGGTGCCCTTGCGATCACGGGCGCCGTGCTGGCGGGCGAGGACGGCGCCGAGCTGCTTCATGAAGAAGGCCGTCCCGGTCGTGCTGCACTTCTCGGCCAGCTCGAGCGCCCAGCCGAGATCGAGCGGCCGAGCGTGCGAGCCCGATTCGCCGCCGACGATCAGCCAGTCGATGTCGGCGAGTTCGAGCTTCGTCACCTCGGTCAGTAAGGGCTCGGCGGAGATGAAGCGCACCGCCGCCGGGACCTCGCGCAGGGAGTCGGCGCGGTGGACGAAGCGGCGGTTCTCGATCGTCACCCCCATCCAGACGTTCTCAGGCCAGGGCAAGAGGGGTGCCAGCTCGACCAGCCGCTCCGGCCGCTTGGTCAGGATCTGGAAGATGTGCCGGTCGGCTGCGGCCATTACCTCGAACACCTTGGCGACGTACTCGTCGGGCACGCCCTCGTGGAACAGGTCGGACATCGAGTTGACGAAGATCCGCCGCGGTCGTCGCCAGCGCAGCGGCTGCTCCAGCCGTTGGGGCCAGAGCCGTAGGTCGAAACCCTGCTCGTAGTGATGGCCAGGAATGCCTCGCCAGCGCTCGGCGAACGTCTCGGCGTAGCAGTGGGCGCAGCCGGGACTGACCTTGGCGCACCCGGTCACCGGGTTCCAGGTCGCCTCCGTCCACTCAATTGAGCTCAGCTGCACTCGGGCCTGCTTCGCGTTCCTATGCGATTCTCCTACAGATGAATCGAACATACGTTCGAGAGCGTGCCGACCACACCGGACGGCACGCCCGGTCCGCCCTCCCGGTTCGGGCGCTCGCGTGACAAGTCAGGGCCACCCCTACGCTCGCTTCCGTCGCGCGCTCGAGCGCGGCAACGTCGTGAACGCCTGGGCCGCCGCGGCCGAGTCTCGAGCAAGTCTCGCTCGCCGATGCTTACGGGCTCTGCCTGCTCGTCCGAGATGGCGAGCCAAGGCCCGTCCCTTCGCTCGCGGTGCGCTGGCTGCTCATCTTGCCGCCCTCGCCGGCGGCGAGAGTCGGACCGCGTCGGACGCTCACTGGTCGAGCTACTCGAGGCCCACGGCCGACGCGAGACCTCCGACGCCAAGATGAAGCTCAGCGCCTCGACGGGCTCAACGCCCGTGACTCAGGGGCCCAACCGTCGCGGGCTCCAACGGTCGGCTTGCTCGCTATGACTAGCCCTTACGATTTTCGCGCATATCCACTCAAATCGAGTACGAACGTGCGTTCTTGGTGCGACAGGCTTAGCCTTGTAGCCGACAGCGGTCCAAACGCACGAGTTACTTTCCGACGCGCCCTACGATGTATTAGGTAGATGACTGAGGTTGCTCAGGACGAACTCGTCTCTCGCTACGAGAAGGTCTATCGCTACGTTCGGCGGCGGACCAGGAGCGATGCTGCGGCTGAGGACATGACGCAACAGACGTTCGTCGATGCGGCCTCCTCGAATGCAACTGACGACCAAAAGACAGATCTGGGCCTGCTGTTCACGATCGCGAAAAGGCGCCTAATCGATGAACTGCGAAAGCCGAATCAGAAAATCGTTTCTCTTGATCAGGCAGCGCAAGTCCCCGCGGCAGAAGTCAGTCGTGACGTCGCAGTTGCCGTCTCGCAGGCGATCGAGCGTCTTGACCCCACTCAACGCCAGCTTGTCGTACTAAAGCTGCTGCGCGGCCTATCGTTCGCCGAGGTTTCTCAGATCCTTGGGCTAAGCGAAGGGGCCTGCAAGATGCGGCTCCGCCGCGCACTCGAGCGTGTTCGCAGCGACCTTGAAGAGAAAGGTATACACCGATGAGCACAGCTTCGACCATTACGGATCCTGAGATACTCGAGAGCCTCGCCGATGACCGCGGGCTCCTTGCAGTCGCAGATCTGATCATCGCGACCCAGATGTCCGAAGGTGATCTGCAAGCGCAAGTTGCTCTCCACCCACGGCGGCGGCTTCGACGGCGGATGATCCTGGACGGCTCCCACTTGCATGCAAACGGTGGCCTTTCACGCCGTGCGGGAGTCGCGACCGCCATTGCAGTTCTCTTTCTGTCGGCTCTCGTCCCCATCGCTTTCGCATTCCGAAGCCAAATCGTCGACCTCATTTCGGGCGAACCGGCCCCGCCATCTGTTGCGGAGACCTTCAGCGCCTGGAGTTGGGCCACTTCTGGGAGTCGGCTCGGGCACCAGGCTGGTCCATTCAGTCAGTCCGTGGCAAGCGAGGCTGTAGGCGTGCTTCGTCTGCACGCTCCAGACGGGCCTGTAGATCTGTATGCCGCGCCTTTGGTTGGTGGCGGAAAATGCTTCATGCTTCGAATTAACGTCAAAGGCCCGCCCGAAGCAATCGGCCGATGCGACGACTCTCAGGGGCCCAGGTCTGACTATTCGAATCCGGACGCGATCGTGCCGTGGGCAGTCTCTTTCGCGGAAATGCGCGATGCCGCGTTCGTTCTCGTCCGCGTGTTCAACGCGGCCAGCGTTGAGGTCAAATTCAGCGACAACTCCACGATGCCCCTCCAGATCGTCGATGGTTTTGCCCTGGGGGCGATTCCGCCCGATTCGATTCCTCCGAACGGCAGACCGCCGGTGACAGTTATCGCCAAGAACTCAAGCGGCAACGTCGTCGCGACTGACCCGCTGCTCCACATGAGTGGTGTTGGTTGACGAACTCTGTGACGTTCTAGTTCAAATGTATGGCTAAGCACTGACCGTGCGCCACGCTAGAGAAGCTTGAGGCGACTCAGCGGCGAGAGAACAGCGACGACCTTGCCGACGATAGCCGAGTCGGGAATCGCGCCGAAGTTACGACTATCGCGTGATCTCTTTCGATTGTCTCCGAGAACGAAGTACGTTCCCTTGAGAACTCGCAATCGGTGGAAGCTGCGCTGATCGCGGTACTCTCGTCGTACGTACGGTTCGCTCAACAGATGATCATTGAGAAGAATCCGTCCGCGTCTCTCTTCGATCTCGTCGCCTCCAAGGGCAACGACACGTTTGATTAGGAATATCGATCGGCCGGCAGGCGGGGCCACAGCACGGAAGACGACTATGTCGCCACGGTGCACCGAACAAAGTTGATAAATGAATTTGCTGACTACCACTTTGTCCGAACGCAACCGAAGGCAACCAGCTCCAGCAGCACAGTGAAGGGTCGGCTCCATCGATGATGACTGAATGCGATATGTAGAGAAACCGCGTACCAACGCGATCGAGAGGACCAGCACGGCCGAGATGCCGAGCGCAAGAGCGAGTGATCGCCGTCGCGGTCGCAACACATGAGGAGGGTAGTGGCGTGGTGACAACGTTAAGCGAGCCAAACGGCGTAGGCATCGCAAACCCTGTCACCACGCGCTAATTCAGACAGACCTCTACCTCTAACCTAGTCGTGCCACGTGGTTTCGCAAAGGCCGAAGTTCGAACTGCTTGTGAACACGCAATACGAGTAGGCGTAGTTACTCCCGCTTCCGACCCCGATGTGCACCGACGGACCAGTAGCGCAGGTTGTGTAGTGGCTGCTGCCACCCCATTCGTAGTGCACACACATGTTTTGGTTCGGTGAGGCGGCGGCAGTATTGTCGTCACGTAGAGCTGTGCCGGTGGTGTGGTAATTATTCCCCGCACTCACAGCGTGAAGATCGGAGCATTGGTATTGATTATCCTGACTGTAGGGCGGGGTGTAATGCGTGCAGTGATTGGCCGCGTTCGCTGTCTGAGCATGGGCAAACTGTGCGACAAGAAATGCCAGCAACACGCCCATGGCGGCGGCAATGAGGTATCGCGCGGCGAGTGAAGAGCCGCGATGCGCGAACAGAGACTTCATCGAGGATCCTTTCGTCATCAAACCTCTTGACAAGGACAAGGTCGCCCACACTTAACCCGCGGCTGCCTGAATCGGTAGCACACGATCCCGCGGTTCCCGCAAGCCGGCATGTGCTGGCAGGATGAAGCTCCCGCCTTTGACTGCTAGCCCGACGCGGACACCGTTCAGCTCTAGAGCAACCCGTCGCACCGATTTGTCGGTGATGCCCGCCCCGAGCATGCTGCCTGTATTTTGGTCATCAACATAGAGACCGAGGATGTGGCCATCCGATCCGGGATTACCGCAGGCGGACCCGTAGCGAAAGACGATGCACACGCCGTTTGTTCCAGGGACGACATCCATGACCTCAGTCCCGGTCACAAGAAACTCCCGCGTCTGGCTGAAGGACTCATCGGTAATTCCAAAGCGGGTCACTTGGTAGCTACCAATCGAGTTGTTCAACGCAATCTTGGCTTGGTCTGTCAACGCGACGGGCGGCAACGCTGCGACGGGAAGATCAGCCGGCAGAGATACATCCCTCCCCGAACCACGTGCGTACGACACCACCGCGAACGAGATCGCCAACGTCGCAGCAAGCGAGAGCAGTGAAAACAACCTCCGAGACTTGCTCGCCGCCGTAATGACAGAAGCGAGACCAGAGCCTGGGCCCCAGTTCGAATCCTTCATCTTTGACTCCTTCCGCTAGCGTGAACTGGAAGAACTTGGCCGCAAGTACACCGCAGTCTCAGAAACATTCAGGGTGCCATGTCTCCGCGCACCTTTTGTGCCAATCGGAGCCTCCTCTCACTAGAAGTGATCGTCCGAACTGAGTCGGTCGGTTCCGACTCCCCCGTACGTCGCGCACGCAAGCTGACGCTTTCAGCGAGCCGGAGCCGCTCGGCAGAAAAGCGATCACCAACGTGACCGTCGGAAACGAGGATCACGTTCTCACTCGGTCGCCTAAAGCAGAGAAAACCGCGCCGAGCGTCGCGGACGGTGACGAAGCACGATTGCATTACCGGCGGCCTCCCCGCGCCAGGTGGAGTGGAACCCGGCGGGACCTTACTGGTTCTGCTCGCCTCATGTCAACAACGAACACACGTACGGTTAACCCATTTCTGGGGTCTAGCCAATAGGCTTTTGGGCGGGCCGGCGGCAGCCTCCCTGGAGTGGAACCCTGGGTGCTGCGGCCGCCGGCCTTTTAACCACTGCGCAGAAGGCGAGGGGAGAAAGGACGCGGCGCGGAGAATCTGAAGCGCCCGATCGTTTGCCGTGCGTCGTCAAACTCAGGCTGCATGCCTCCGTGCGACTTCAGCCAGTGTCTCGGCCTCTCGACCCAGCGCTCGGAGCGCTCCCTGCGCGCCAGAGACAGTCGGCGGGCGGGGTCTCGGTCGCCACGACCCGCCTCCGCTCTGCCCGGACATCTGCTGTCAGCTACGCCTAAATAAGCCGCGTCGAAGCCGGTGCACGGCGAGTTCGGTCCGTGCCTCGAGGCGGCTAGCGCCGAAGCTCAACGCGAGCGTCCACTAACTTGAGACGGGCGAAGTCGCGCCCACCAAGGAACTTGCGTGACTGATCGTCGAATCGCGGCGAACCGCCGCCCCGACGAGCGTTGATGCCCGCTCGCCGTGTCCTGGCCGAGGCGACTGCCGATGACGCTGACGGCTCCGCCTAGTCTGCGAGCGCGCGAGGACTCGTGCTCGTTACCGCAGCTCGCGGCAGGCCGTGACACTGAGGTGGATGGCGAGCGCGAGCATAGACGCCTTGTGGATCTCGTCGCGCGTGGCCGCAGGTAGCCACGGCGCGGTCGTAAGCATCGCTTCGAGGAGCAGCAGCACCATATGGATCCGAGTTACGCGACCAAGGGGCGCCCGACCGCTCAATTCTGCGCGGAGCTCCCGTAGAGCGACACCGTAGATCTCATCCCAGGTCGGTGCGTTGCTTTGGGCGGCGAACCACTCGCGAAGGCCCAGCGTTGCCGCGCCGCCGAGCATCGCTCCGATCGCATCGGCGCGGACGTTGAAGGCACCACCGATCACGGAGGTCGCGATCGGCGCGCCGAGCAGACCGCGCCTCAGCGACATCGCCGCCAGGACCGCACTGTTCTGCTTAGTGATAACGTTTCGCAGGCCGAGCATCTGCTCAGCAATACCCAGCCTTCCTGCCGCGCCGGGCAGCGTACCGATCGCGCTCGTGCGCATGTTGAAAGCGCTGGCGATCGCCGAAGTCGCGAGTAAGCCGCGCTTCGCCGACATCGTCGCGAGCAGGGCGCTGTTCTGCTCACTGATCAACCTGTGACGCGCGTGCATCTGCTCAGCGAGCTCGAGCAGGGCCGACGCGCCGCCGCCCAACGGCATCCGCGCCGCCCGCGCGGCGCGCGACAGACCGGCCAGGCTAGCGGCGGTCTCGCCGTCGAGCACTTTTCGTCGTCCACGCATCTGCTCCGCAAGACCCGCGCCGATGCCCGATGCACCGTAGACCCGCGACAGGCTCTGCGCGTCCACCGTCGCATTCGCGAAGCCGGCGAAGTTCGGATCTTCGCCGAGCCTCTGCAAGGCCCGCATCTGCTTGGTTAGCTGAGCCGCGGTGCCCGAGGCGCCGTAGCCGAGGGACAGCCGCCGCGCGTCTGTAGCTGCCTTGAAGATGCCAGCGTTCGCTCCAACACGGGAGATGCGCGCCGCTTCCGACCAGTCGCGCACGGCTGTGCGATTAACGATCTGTGCAACACCCCCTCGGAGATCGTCGTGCGTCCGGAAGTAGTCGCCGACGCTCGGCCCGAACGAGCGGCGCAATGCCCGCTGCTCGGCGAGCAGCTTTTCCGATGAGGAGACCGGCTCCTTAGCCGGGAGCGGTGACGGGGTTGGGGAAGGTGAATCAGTCTGCATGTTCACAACTCATCGTAGGCAACGTTCACGACATCCCACCTTGCGCTCTCGGGACGACTATCGGAAGTGACCCGTATAAACGCCAACGCTGACCCCGCTCAAGCGCCTCCTCTCGTTCCAGCCATTCCGTAGGCGGCGGTTCCTGGCGGCTGCCGAGCCAGTGCGTATCGGCAAGCGGCCTTTCTCTTCGGAGATCACGGCGAATCGCGCTGTATCAGCGCGGTGACCAAGCCGTTGACACAGGCTTGGCTACTACCCCGCTAACCAGGCGGCTTTGCGCCAACCCGGCGCGCGACCTCAACCGCAGCGCGAATCCGCGTCTCCCCGCCCCGTGAGCGTTCTCCCGAGCTGACCGGGCAAGAAGATCCAGTCGAAACCGCGTAGCTGGCGAGCGCCGCTAACTGGGACTCGCGAAGGTCGCAGAGCTCCGGCGTATTAGTTTCGTCGCGATAGGCAGCGAGAAGGTCATGCCAAGCGGCGACGACCGCCTGTCCCGTGTCAAGCTCGTCGAGGAGCTTCTCGAGTTCTGCGGCGGCATGCATCCGCTCGGCAGGGCCCGCGTCCTCCTTGAGCTCGAGCGTCGGCGCCATCGCTCCGACCAATGGCGGAATTTCGTCGCGCAGCTCACGGCCGAGCTCTCCTAGACAGAGCGTGAGGTCGTCGAGCAGCTGATTCCAGGCGCGCAGGCGCTGCCCACGCTCATCGAACGCGCGCCTATCACTGAGCCAGGCGATGGCTTCACGGACAACGCTGACCGAGTCGATCACGCCGAAGGGCGACTCCGGCATGCGGTATGAAATGCGGGTTCGCTTTCCGATCTGGGCTGAGAGTTCGGCGACCCACTCCTCACCCGCAGGCTCTGGGATTGCTTCGCTCGTCGTAGCCTCCGCAGTCGATTTGGTCAAGCGCCATCGTGGCAGGAAAGTCAAGCCCGCAAATGGGCGGACGCGCTAGACGGCCAGCCGGCGCGAGCCGATCGCTGCCGCAGCAGTTGCTGGAGATCGTGCCGGCTCGGCCGGCCTGCGGGGGAGCCCGTCGTCGTCTGGCGGAAAGGCGACAGGACTCCTAGTACCGCGGTTGACCCCCTTCTGTCCAGGAGTGGCTCTTCGCGCGAGGCGACTTCGTGCTGAGCGGCATTGGTTTTCCAGACCCAGCGCGGACGGTACTCGCAATCTTGATGCGGCCAGCCCGTGATCCCCAGGGTTCCAAGCCAAGGGGGTTAGGGCCGGCCGCAGATTCAAGAGAATAGCTCTCTGACTGGAGGCTACGCGACTTGAAAGTCGTTGTCGCGGCGAGGTTGTTGTCAGTTTGACAAACGGCAGAGAATTGTCTAGCTTCGGCTCCGGTTCCAAGCTGTTGTTTGGGGGTTCAGATGGAGTGTTCGTGCTCCTGCGGCGTCGGCGGCCTTTCGGGCGACACGGTCCGTACTCGGTATCCGATGAGAGCGCGGTCTTGAGAGCGCTCCGTCGTCCTTGGCGCTCTCCCTCAGCTCATGATGCGCCGACGCTCTGCCTAGCCCGGCGGCTCCTGATCGCGGGGATAGACCTTACGGATGTGCGCCGCGCGCGGTACGTGCAGGCCGTCGGGGTGGTTCTGCTGGTAGTCGAAGTCGTTGATGTGGGCGTCGGCGACGGTCGAGGGATCGGCGACGGCCGGGTCGGCCAGGTTGTCGTCGAGTTGTGAAAACGGGGTCGCGAACCGCAAACCCCGTAGTCGTAGGCGAGCTTGGCACGAGTCCCGTCTCCGGTATCCCGGCGTTCCAGACCGATCGTCCATTGACGTCTCGGCGGAGTCGGACAGAGACGAGGGCTACTTACGTAAAGCTGGTTGACGGGTTCGAACTGAGCGCCGGAGGCGAGATCGTCACCTTGTCCTTGGCTCCTCAGCGGCTCGTAGCTTTTCTTGCGCTCCAGACGCAGCCTCTGCAGCGGGCGTACGTTGCAGGGAAGCTGTGGTTCGACGCGACGCAAGGTCATGCATATGCGTGCCTTCGAGCAGCGCTTTGCCGGGTGCGCGGATGCGGAGTGCCGCTCATCGAGGCAACGAGGACCCAACTGTGGCTCGCCCCGCATGTCTGGGTCGACGTCCGCGAGCAAATCTACCTCGCCCGCCAAGTGCTTGATCCATCGACGACGCTGGACGAAGCGGCTCGCGACGGCATTCTCAACGGCGAACTCCTTCCTGATTGGTACGACGAATGGGTCCACTTCGAACGAGAGCGGCTTCGACAACTTCGCCTTCACGCCTTGGAGATTCTCGCTCAGCGCCTAATGGCGGAGGGGAGGTACGGTCAAGCCGTGGAGACCGCTCTCGCAGCACTCCGTGGCGAACCGCTGCGCGAGAGCGCTCATCGTGTCCTCATCGCTTCATATCTCGCCGAGGGCAACCGCGCCGAGGGGATCCGGCAGTACCGCCTCTACCGCGACCTGCTTCGACGAAAACTCGGGGTTGAACCCTGTCGTGAAATCGAAGCGTTGATGGAAGGCCTGCCCGCTTGAAGAGGGCGGCCTGGCGGGATCCGAATGGCCTCCGTCGTGCCATCGAAGAATCACCTCCCTGCGCATAACCAGCCGCCCGCGCAGATCGGCTTCGAGTGGAGGATCCGTGGCGCGAGTTTGGTGGGTTATCTGAGCGCCACGCTACGCATTACGACGATCCCCGACGCCCGTCCGCTGCGCAGAATTAGAAGCCAACAGCCTGTGGATGAGACGTCTATGCCCGAAGGAAAGGAAATTCCAGGGGAGTTATCGCTCGCTATCCCAAAGCGCTGTGCGGGAAGTCCACCTGGAGCATCAAGTCGGCGGGCCAGAACGATGAGCGAAAGTCCCGCTGTTCTGGTCGCAAACTTCCACAAAATCTTTGTGTTGCCGTTGTTCGGCGCAGTCTTATTTGGGTAGATCGTTGCGACGGTGACGTTCGCGGGCAGTTGATAGAAAATGGTTCCGGTTACTCCTGCGGAGGCGGGCGTCGCTACTAGCCAGGGCATCGTGCGGCCTATCGGATCAGGGGCATCGCGCCGGATCGGCGTCGCATCGCAGGAGAAGGTCGCTGGTGGATCCACCACCGTCGCTACGAAGCTGGCGCGCGCCTTTGCTGCGTGGACCGTGAGCCGCCAACAGCCTACGGCCGGTATCCGAACGTTCGAAGCGATCCGACCACCACGCTTGACGTATCCGACAACCTGCCGAAATCCGCCCCGAGCATCGAGCCTCTCCCCCACCAGCACGAGACGCCCGTGGAAGGGGGCAGGAACGGACCAGGCGATTGTCATCGGTGGGTCGAGAGGCTGGCGACGATCCCGATAGATGACCGCTCCTGAGGCTTGGTTGACATTACGATCGGATAGTGCGGCGAGGTAATAGAGGAGAGAGGCGCGTACTCCGTGTTTCGCACTTACCCAAGGAGCGCCGTGAATACCCCCAGCTTCATAATGAACTGGCGTCGCCGGACACGGAGTCATAGGAAGCGAGAGACTAAGGATCAGAGTTGCCAAACTCATCGTTGTGAGTGCCTATCGTCGCACCACATCGTACCGATCGTAAGATACGACGACGCGAAGCACTTACCTCAGCTGTCGAAAGGAATGCCGCCGCGATGTGGCGAAGTCTTTGCGCGACAGCGACACGACGCTCGAGCAAGAACACTAACAGTGCACGGAGCTCGTCATCCGTCACTGGCCACTCTGGTGGAAGGCTGGCGACGATGCTCTGAAGCGTCGCTTCCGTCACTGCCTCAAGGCTTCGTGCGAGCCGGAGAACTTCCCGAGGATCAAGCAATCCAGATATGAAAGGAAGCTCCGCCGGCTCCCGCCCGTGACTCTCGATGGATTCTATTGTCCAGCCTGGTCCACCCGGGAAGTATTCGCCGTGATCGTGACTAGAGCAGAAACGCTCTTCGTTCATTCCGACTAGCCAATGTGGATTTGATCCAACCAGCCAGTCATACAATGCGTAGAATCCTGCGTAGCGCTTCGGGTTACCCCGAGACAGAAAGGCGGGTACCGAGCGCGTTTCGCCGATGATATCCAGGGCGACCGACCCGTGCGCCCATCCCGGCTTAAGGTGGTAGCCCTTACGAAACTCCCAACCTGCGAGCGCCTCTGGAATCATTACCAAATCACTATCGCAAGTCGCCGCGCCGAGGAGTCTCCCGAGGCGGCTGACGAGTTGCTCATTTACAGGAACCTTTGGATGAAGAGGATTGTTGATTACCTTGCACCAATACCGCAATCCATCACTCGCGCTAACAAGGAACGCAGCAGAGCCCCCACAAGGCGCTCGGCGGAGTACCGCCTGAGCGGTGACGCCGTGGGTCTTCCCGGCTCGTAGGACCGGCCCCACGGGCGCCCTACCGTTCTCCCGGCCCGTCTTGAAGCGGCCAGAGCACGGGATGTGGTTGCCTGAATGCGTCAATCTCATCAGGTGCCACTAGTCGGCGATCCGCACTGCAAGGTAAACCGTCCATATTGCTAGGGCCGCAACGAGCAAGGACCGCATCAGATGCGAAAGGGCGAGGGCACGGATATTCGGGCGAGGATGCCGATCGTTGCGGTCGAGGAGAAAAACGCCGACAAACACGTGTGCGGCGACGCCTACGCCGTAGAAGATCATGATCGTCGCTCCACTAGAAGGCGATCCCTTGAGAAAGACGGCGAGGGCCGCCAACCAGTAAAGGGATCCGACCCGGATTGTCGTGAAACCGAGTCCAAGGTCGATACCCCACAGGACGGTCGCCGACGACGAGCCTCGAGACCTCCACCACGTCGAGTTCGTCTGCCGTCTGAGCGTCGGAGTCTTTAGCCCGGCGATCCCCACATCGGCAGCTAGGAAGAGTACGCCGGCGCCGGCAAGGATGGCGATCGCCGTAATACCACCACGAATGCCTGTGAGCCCGCCGAGAAGGCCAAGCAACGTCCCAGTAATTGCCGAGCCGCTCACGGCCCCAACCGCGAACATAACGATAGCCGCGGTTCCTGCGAGCTTTCCCTTCTCAACGAGAAGGGGCCTGATCGCACCGATCAGGGAAGCCCCTCAGAGGCTACCTATCTGCGCGAAACCCGCGGCTAACGCGGCGCCGCCCGCCCAGAGAGTTAGCTCTTGGCCCATCATCGTCAGCGGCCTCCCAGCGTCAATGCCGGTAAAACGGTTTCACGTCGGCAGTAAGTCCCAGCTTTCGCGCTCGCTCCGCGAGTTCAGGCGTGCAGGGGCACCTGCCGTTGCATGGGATGAAGTATGCGTATGAACAACTACACGCATAACACTCGCCACAAACCCAGGTGCAAAAGTTCTCGCCGCAAAGCCACTCCCACGGAGTGTCGGAGCATGGACACTGATGCGCGGTGAAGTCTGAGTTGCACCAATTGCTGGGATACGCGAGCGTACAGCAATGATAATTCGCAGCATGCGCTGCCCCAGGAAATTCTGCGATCCCGGCGAGGCCGGCAGCGATCGCGGCGGAAGCCTTTGCGACTCTGCCGACGAAAGTACGTCGCGACAGCCGCCCAGGTTTCGCGGCGAAATTCTCAAGCTTTTCGAGCGGTGCCATGTATCCTCCTTTCCGTTACGGAACCAGCTCCGCATAGGTCGTCTCGGTCGTAGCTGGATCCTCCCCTTCTGCAGACAAGCTTCTGCGGATTCCCCTTACCTTCATCTGGTCAAGTGGAGCGGTGGCCCAGAGATCGCTACTTTGGCTCGGTCCAAAGAGCTGGAACAGACCTGACCAAATCTTGGCTCCATGTCGCCGCGCCCAGAACACGCGGCTCGGATGCGATGGGACAGCCGACTCGAACGCGGCAAACGCCGCTTGATGTTCCCAGATCGAAATGATGAATACACGCCTCTGGGTCATTCGGATCGTGCACGAGGCAACGATCAGACCCGGAACCGATCCAGCTTGGCGACGCATCAGCAGGAAGAATGCAAAGATGGCCAGGGCGTGATGGAGACGTCGCAGTTGTAACCTTGTAACGACGCATACGCGAGGACAGACCTCTGCCGCAGGCAGATCGGTCACGTGGGGAGCGCTCATGGTGAGAGGCCCGCCGGAGACGCCTCGATCGGACCCGGGCCGACCGGCTTCTCCACTGTGCCGGCGTGTCCAAGTTCTTCCATGACCAGCGCTTCAACTTGGTAAACGGTATTGACGATCGCCGCATGGCCGAGGCGGCCATCTCTCAGAGTTAGCGCCGCTGGCTTCCACGAGACGCCGATCCGTCTCGACGTCTCACCGTGCTCATCAAAGACAACGGCCCGTGGGTCGAGGTGGGTTGCCTCTAAAAATGTCCGACCCTCCTCAACCTGTGCCTCCAAGATCGTGGTGATCTTGATGGCTTCGGGAATTTCCTTCGCCAAACCACTCAGGTCTTCGGCGATCTCACGGCAAGTCACGCAGCTCGAAGTCAGAAAAACAACAACACCGATAGCTCCGTCGAAGTAGGAATCCCAAGACGTCGGTTCGAGAGTATCGGCGCGTACCCCGACGAGGTCGGGTACTCGTTCCCCAGTTGCCACAGCATTCGAAATGATTCCAGCGCCTTGCTGCGGTCCGAGCTGCCTGCGAAGTACACCTATCTGGCGGACCAACTCGAGGAATGCAAATCCCTGGCCCGCAACAAGAAGCCACAATCCAACATAGCTAACCCAGAATGAGATGTTCATTACTCTCAACTCCTGCTCTCAGAGGCGAATTCATCTCGAACTTGCGGTGACCCGCCAGTCGAAGCTTGTCGCTCGGTCACGAGTTCGCGAACGAGTCTCAAGCTCCCGAACCAGCGGCTGGCTAACACTGCTCCAAGCGCTAATGAGAGCACCGAGATCGACTCTTCCAGATCGACTGGCCACCTCGCCCCGTGTCTCACGCGATCGGCGTAGTAGTACAAGCCCAGAAGCGCCATAAGCACGAAGCTGCGGCCCAGGGTGCCCATCCCGAGCGTTGACTCTGAGCGGCCAAAACAACGGCAATCGATTCGCACGCGCTTCAACGACGCCCACAGCGAAAGACTTGCGAAGGTCGTAAAGAGTGCGAACGCCGCAGATGCCGAAAATGTTGGCAAGATCCCTATCGCCAATAGAACGGCCAACAGTGACTCCGACGCGACGATTGTGATTGCTAAAGCTGCCGCGGAAGTTCGCGAGTGTCGCATCCTGAACGTCAACAACAGTTCGCGTATCGTGTGCCGGAACGACTGGAGGTTCGCCGCCTTTCCGTAGGCCGCCGAGGCCAGAACAATCGCTACGACGAGGCGAGAAATAAGTCCGAGGTCCGTCATCTACTCGTGCAGCAAGACTCGTTGTCCATACGGGCTCGGCAATTGAGGATTTGCTTAAGTCGTGCTCCCATGCATACTCGGGCGCCATCCCAAGCTTGGGTGATCTCATGCCCTTCCGCTAGCGATAGATCAATCACAGTTCGTCGCCACTCGACGCACCCCTAGGATGCGAGTCTACGAGGGCTCCGTTACACGAACGTCATCCGCGCGTTACCGAATCCGTCACTCCGGCGGTTGACGCCAGTATTCATCTACCAGATTGCTAAACGCCGCGCGGTCGCGTGCCGACAACGGGCGTATGCCCCGGCGCAAACGGCCCAAGGACGAGATCCTCGCCGAGCACGAACACCTAGTTGGTCTCGAGATCCGGCGGCACCCCGGCCACAGAGATTGGGAGCAGGGGATCGTGCGCAATGTTGCTGTCGAAACAGACGGCGGTCCGGCGCTAGTCACAGTTGAGTTCCCTGAGGCAGGCGAGATCGAGCTCGAGGTCGTTCGTCAGCGCCGTCGTCGGGCCAGGCCCCACTTCATTCGCCTCCGCGCCCGCGACCAAGGACTGCAGGAGGGTGACTACCACTGGTACGACCTCGTGGCAGCGCTCAGCCCGCTCGCGCCGCCGCAGCCGACTGCTTCGTTGCGGATTGAGATCGTGGTACAGACGTGGAGGCGGGCGTCGCGCAAGCGCCAGCAGGAGATCGCACTGGCCCTGGGCTTCGCGGTCAAACAGGCGGTCGAGGACACGCTCGGCTTCTCCGACGGCTCATCAGCGGCCGACCTGACCGTGCGGGCGATGGCGACCCGCCGTGGTGAGAGCGACTTGTTCGACGTCGCCATCGACATCGACGTCTATGGCGGCGATGCGAGCGCGAGCGTCGCGATGTTCGCGAGGCTGGCATCGTTCCTCGACGCGGCGGCCGACGCCGAGGCCGAGCAGTGGGCGGTCTACCTGTCCCAGCAGTTCGAAGACCGCGCCAGCAAGCACCTCGGCCACGGCGACCTCAAGAAGTTCCACGCCTCTCGCTACACCTTGTTGGGGAGCATCGGCGACGACGAGCTCGAGCCGGTGCGCGGCCGCCTGAGACTGCGCTGAACGCCGAAGAGCGGAGCGCTCTCGCCGAACCGACGGTCGGGAAGGCAGTTCGACCAACTCTCGGCCAGCGCGATTGTCACACGGTGCGGGCTCCCCCGAATGAGTGACTGAGAGCCTCTAAGGACCCCACTAATTCGAATCCAGTCCGCGGACCCCATGCCTTCTCGGTATGGGCACGACGAAGGCAAATCGCACGAACGGCCGCTCGGGGCGCCGCGAGTTCCCGGCCGGGACGTTGGCGATCGCTGTCGCCGCCTCGCAGAACAGCAAAATCGGCGATGCCGCCACGACGTACGTGGAGCAACGCTCCTGCCCTAGCTCTTGCGTGTTTTTCGATGGTGGCGGCTGCTACGCGGAACAGGGAACGGTCGGAATGTTTATGACCGCGCCCCTAAACCGGGCCGCGGCAATGGTCGAGGCGTCGCCTGATGAGATCGCAGAGGCCGAAGCCGCACAGATCGACAGCCTCGTTGTTAAGCCCGGCCGACCGCTGCGCCTTCACACGGTCGGGGACTGCCAAACGGATGCCGCGGCACAAAGTGTCGCCGCCGCCGCAGCGCGCTATGTCGCACGCGGTGGAGGTCGGGTCTGGACGTACACCCACGCCTGGCGCGATGTCTCGCGCGACTCCTGGGGCGACGTTCACATCCTTGCCTCCTGCGAGAAGCCAGAACACGTCGCCGCCGCCCACGCGCGCGGCTACGCGACCTCGATCGTCGTCGACGAGTTTCCGACACATCGTCGCTACGACCTCGACGGCGCCTCGGTAGTGCCGTGCCCGGCTCAGACCAACGAGAAAGTGACCTGCACCAGTTGCCGGCTTTGTATGGACACGCCGCGCCTAAAGAAGAACCGGTTGACGATCGGCTTCGAAACGCACGGCACAGCGCTGGGCAAGCGGCGCGCGCTGCTGGCGCTAAACGATCCCAATAACCCGGATCGCAAACTCTCGAGTCGCGTCCTCATCCCGCGGTTCATTAAGAAGTTCGTTGACGAGCACGGGCGCGAACCCTCAACGCGCGAGATCGCTACCGCGCTCGCCATCTCCCTGTCGAGTGTCCAACAGATGCGCAAGAAGCTCGCTGCCGAAGAGCGGGAGACGTCGGCGTGACTACGCGGCGCACAAAGGTCACCCAAGCGAGCGATCTGCCAGGTCCCTCGAAAGGGTTACCGAAAGTCCATGAACCCAAGAAGTCGAGCCAGCGTCGCGCGGTGTCTGCGAACGGCAGCAAGACGAGCACGCTGGGCAATGGTGCACCGAGGCGACGCTTGCGTTGGCCGGAGGCGCTGCCGAAGCCCACCCCCGACGGCGGCCTCGTCCCCTACGCCAAGTCGCGGCCCGAGCTCAAGGGCCTGACCGAGGCGCACGCGACGCGGATGGTGCTCGACTCCAAGGCTTGGCAGGAAGTGATCAAGCCGGTGCTCGACCGGCTCGATCGCGACCGCGCTGTGCCCGGCAAGGAGAAACCGATCTACACCAGTGAAGAGCTGGAGTCGGTCCTCTACTACCAGCGCCTCTGCGGCTACAGCTCCTACAAGAGGGCCCGCAACGCGATTGCCGGAGATCGCGACGAGGCGCGCCAACTCCTCGGCTTCGACAAGCCGCGCAACCGCGGCCGCCGAATCGTCAAACTCCGCGACGGCGTCCCCTCGGAGGCCACCGTCTCCCGCCATCGGATGCGGCTTCCTGAGCGACGCCGGCGCGAGCTCTACGAGGAGCTCGAGCGCCGGATCCTCGAGGAGCATCTCGAGGATCCAGATTTCCGTGCCGAACTCCGGATCCTGAACGCCGACGGCACCAAGATTCAGACTCACTACACCGCCCCGATCATCGACCCGAAGACCGGCCGCGAAGTCAACTCAAACCGGATCACTGCGCCAGAAGCGGGCTATGTGCCCCACTCCGCATCGCCTGACAAAGCCGGCCACGGCTGGAACCTGGTCTCGATCACTACTTCGAGCGCGCTTCCGGTAGCTCACGCAATAGTTCCGCTGCAGGCTGAGGAGCCAACGGTCCTTCTGGACCTCCTCCGCGGCCCATTTACCGAGCGGATCTTCCCATCGCTCGAGAGCATCCTTGGCCCTAACGAAGTCGCCGTGCTGAGCGCGGATGGCGGTTTCAACAGTCAGGCGAACCGGCACGCCCTACGCGAAATCTCAATCCTTGAGAACGTCCATCACGTCAGCCACGCCGACAAACCGGAGAGCAAGGACAATGCCGCCGCTAAAGACGCGGTGCGCGAAGCATTCGTCGGCTACGACAACTGGTTCGCCAACGGACATCGTGAGCTCATCTGTGCTTGCGGCCAAGGAATCACATTCCGGCGAGCCGGTCGTCGTGGCAGGCTTGCATTCGCTCGGGTTGAAGGCTCGTGCCGCAACTGCGGCTCGATCACGATCACGTCCGGCGACTGGCGGCGTGCCCAGAACCCAAAGCGCTGGGTGCGGATCGACCCACGAAACCCACGTGATAAGTCCAACCTCGCGATGGGCAATCCCCTCAGCTTTAACGACCCGATCGCCAACGAGTACGGAACTCGTCGATTCGGCCATAACGAAGGCTTCCACGGAGCCCTGCAGTCGCGCTTCGGACTAATTAAGGACAAGCGCTGGTTCCGCCGCCTCGACGAGGCCAAGATCGCAACCTCGATGGTCTTCGTCGCTATGCACGTGCTCGCCATGGAGCAGCGCCGTCGAGCGCGGCAAGCACAACCCTTCGCCCAAGCGAAGGCTCCTCCCGCGTTAGCGGCTTAGCCGCTCACATTCGAGGAGGTAACCTCAGCGGGGGCCATAGGCCCCTGCTTCCGCCTGCGGAGCTGTGGCCTTAGCGGGACCGTTTCGCTTATTTCGCTCCCGTTTGGTCCCGTTTACGACTTTCAGGCATAACGACGAAGCAAGCCGGGACTGCGAAAAACCCTGCAAACAACGCTAGATCAAGTTGAAATCGGACCAGACCCTGTAGTTGAAATTGAGCCCAGCAGCTCCTCGTAGGCGAACGGCTTCGCGAGGAAGTCGTCACACCCACGGTCGAGCGCCCGCACGCGATCGACCGTGTCCGACTCCGGCTCGCCGAGGACGATGACCGGGACGTCGCCGTGACGGGCGCGGCAGGCGTCGAGCGCAGCCGTGTCCCCGAGGAGAACGAGGTCCGGTCGGGCCTCGGCGTCGACGACCTGGAAGCCGTCGTTCGTCAGATGCCGCTCGAGAAAGCCGCGCGTATCGGCTTGAGGCTCGGCGAGAAGCAGCGCCCTCGACATGCGATCGAAAGTAACGCCGTCTTCGCCGCGACACCAGATGTCCTTTCTTGCAAAAGCGTGACGAACGATCTACAAGCGGCCGCTTCGGACGACACCCCAAAGGAGCCATATTCCGAGCAGGCCGGCGAGCGCGAATCCGATGATCGAGATCACGTTGATCCCGAGCAGGTGCGGGCCTGCCTTGGCAAAGATGCCGATCAGGCTCGAGCCGATCAGGCCACCCGCGACGATCATCGCGACCACGAGGCGGTTGAAGACGACGTCCAGTCGGTTGAGGAACTCATCGAGGCCCTTGTGCACGAAGCCGATCTCGATCCGGCCGTCACGGAACTCCTCGAGCACGTCATGGATCTGGTACGGGAGCTCGAGCGCCATCGCGCCCAGGCGCAGGGACTCCTTCCGCGCACGGCTCGCCACACGTTGCGGCGTGAAGCGCTCCATCATCAGACCGCGTGCGTACGGACGAGCAACCTCGAAGACGTTGAACTCCGGGTAGAGATCGACGCCCACCGAGCCGAGCGTCGCAATCGCCTTGTCCAGCAGAAGGAAGCGCGAGGGCAGCCGCAGGTTCATCGAGTAGATCAGCTGGAACGCCTCGCGGATGACCTGCAGCGGGTCGATCTCGGCGAGGCTGGCCCCGTAATACCTGTAGTAGATCTCGCGCAGCTCGGCGAGAAACTCCTCCTCGCGCTCCTTCGGGTAGCGAACGCCGAGGTCGGCCAGGCGGCGGGGCAGCGCGTCGACGTTCTCCGCGGCGGCGTCGATGAACATGCGCGTCAGCTTCGTGATGTCGTCGTCCGTCAGCTTCCCAACTGCGCCGAAGTCGACGAGGCCGATCTGGTCGGGGCTGCCGAGCACGAGGACGTTGGCCGGGTGCGGATCGCCGTGGAAGAACCCGTGGCGGAAGATCATCGTCATCCAGGTCTCGGTCATCAGGTAGGCGATGTCGCGGCGATCCTCGAGCGACCAGTGCTCCGGATCCAGATCGGCCACCTGGATCCCGTCGAGCCACTCGAGCGTCAGCACGCGGGTCCGCGTGTAGCTCCAGAAGACCTTCGGCACCCGAACGTGAGGATGGCCGGCGAAGTTGCGATGGAACGTGTCCGCGTTCCGCGCCTCCAGGCGGTAGTCGAGCTCGTGCCGGATCGAGCGCCCGAACTCGTCGACGAGCTGCTGCACGTCGATGAAGTCGAGTGCGCGCACGCGTTCCTTGGCGATCCGCGCCGCCTGGTACAGGAGCGCGACGTCCGCTTCGATCTGTCGTGGAGCGCCTGGGCGCTGCACCTTGACGGCGACCTGCTTGCCGTTCGGAAGCGTGGCACGGTGCACCTGCCCGATCGAGGCTGCGGCGACCGGCTTCTCGTCGAACTCGGCGAAGAGCTGGGCGATCGTGAGGCCGAGGTCTTCTTCGATCACCTTCTCGACGTCCGCGATCGGAAACGGTCGTACGTCGTCCTGCAGGCCACGCAGCTCGGCGATGATGTCGGGGGGAAGCACGTCGGGCCGCGTCGAGAGCAGCTGGCCGAACTTGACGAAGGTCGGGCCGAGCTCGTCGAGCATCTCGCGCAGATGCTGGCCGCGCTGCGACGGCTGGCCGTCGACATCGAGCCGATTCCCACGCCGTGGGAAGAGATCGGTCAGCCGATGTGTGTCGAACCAGTAGCCGAAGCCGTGACGGACTGCGACCTGTGCGATCTCCGACAGGCGTCCGAAGTTGCGGGTTGCGGTCTGGGCCATGAGTTCAGTGTTGCACGGAACGATACGCTGATCGTGTGTTGCGACGGGAGCGGCTCAGGTCCTTCCTGATGCCCGCCGCGAAGGTCGCCGGCGCGGTCGGCGTCGTCGTGCTGATCACGATCGTGAAACCATTCGTGCATTCCGGGCAGCCGTCCTCCAGCGCCAATCTGCGGCCCTACGTCTCCGGCTTCCACAGCCCCACGTTCGTCGGAACCGTACCCGGACAGCCCGATCGCCTCTACGTCGTGGAGCAGGCCGGAACGATCCGCTACGTCGAAGGCCGACGCATCGAAGGAACGCTGCTCGACATCCGCTCGAAGGTAGGGAGCGGCGGCGAGCGCGGCCTTCTGTCGGTTGCCTTCAGCCCGAACTACGAGCAGAACCGTTTGTTCTATGTGGACTACACGGACAAGCAAGGCGATACGCGCGTGGTCGAGTTTCGTTCGCGTGGCGACAGGGCCGTCCCGGCCAGCGCACGACAGCTCCTGTTCGTGGAACAGCCGTATCCGAATCACAACGGCGGACAGCTGCAATTCGGCCCGGACGGGTTGCTCTACGTCGGCATGGGCGACGGCGGCTCGGCCGGCGATCCAGGGAACCGGGCGCAAAACCTCCACAGTCGGCTTGGCAAGTTGCTTCGGATCGACCCGTCCAAGCGAGGCGCGCGTTGGCAGATCGTCGGCTACGGCCTCCGCAATCCCTGGCGTTTCTCGTTCGATCGCGCAAACGGTGATCTCTACATCGCGGACGTCGGCCAGCAAGCCTGGGAGGAGATCGACTTCCGTGCGCACAGCCAGCTCGACACCCTCGCGAACTACGGGTGGCGCATCTACGAAGGCCGGGCGCGCTACGCGGCCGGGACCCCGGCGAGTGCCGGCGTCCTGGTCGCGCCGATCACCGTCTACTCACACAAGGAGGGCTGTTCCGTGACGGGCGGTTACGTCTACCGGGGTAGCAGCGTGCCCGCCGACCGCGGACGCTACTTCTTCGGCGACCTGTGCTCCGGCACGATCTGGAGTTTGCGCGTCGTAGACGGCCAGGCCGTCGGGCTGCGCAAGGAAGCGCCGCGCATCGGACAGCTCTCGAGCTTCGGTGAGGGCGCCGATGGGGCGCTCTACGCCGTGTCGGTCGGGAGCGGCCGCCTCTTCCGGGTGGTTGACTAGACCCTCAGAGCCGCGCGCTTCGCCCAGGGGCCCGGCGGCGTCAGGAGCGACTCGACGCGGAGGTACGCAACGCCGACCAGAAGCAGATCCGAGAACCGCTCGACGCAGAGGTACCTCGGGCGCCACTCCGGCGTGAACTTGCGGCTAAAGACCAGCAGCCGCTCGAGCTGGAACAGCCGGTCACCCAGGCGAAGGACGCTCCGCGCGATTGCGGCGAGCCGGTTGCGCGGCGTTTCCGCGAGCAGATCCGCGAAGACGCAGAAGTTGAGCGAGAGCTCCGCCGCGTCGCGCTCACGAGCCCAGCCGAGGAGCTCGACGATCAGATACTCCATCAGGCCGTTGGGCGTGTCCCGGCGTCGGCGCATCGCGCCCAACGAGAAGCCGCGGCCACTCGGTACGACATGGAGAAAGCCGCCGACCGTGCCGGCGCATTCCGCGATCGCAAAGAACGTTTCGGGCTCGCGGAACTGGTCGTCCATCGCCATCGAGAAGCCACGCTCGACGTTCGAGCCGCGCCAGGCGGCGGAGACGCTCTCCAGTTCCTCGCGAAGCGCCCCGTCGACGTCACCCGCTTCGACGACGCGAAAGCGATAGCCCTCACGTTCCAGGCGCGTGACCGATTGCCGCACCTTTCGGATCGCTCGGCCCTCCAGCGAGAACGAGGCCGGACACACGACAGCCTCGTCGCCGAGCTTGATCGCGCGCAGACCCAGCGCGCGCGCTGCCGGCAGCAGCTCGCCGCTGACACTGAGCAGCGCAAGCCGCCAGCCGCGCGCGTGGCAGACACGCTGGAACTCCGCAAGCAACTGCGGGAGCTCGCCTTTGTCGCCGACCGGGTCGCCACTCACGAGCGCGCAACCGCCCACGACCTTGTAGGCCACGAAGCTCTTGCGTGTCGGTGAGAAAAAGTAGCTCTTGTCCCGCCGGAGGCTGAAGAACGCGAGACTGTCGGTGCCGTGCGTGCGCACGAGCCCACGGACGAGGCGCCTCTCTTCTCCGGACTGACGAACGCGCTGCGAGATCGGCCGGAGCCACAGGTGCAACGCCCGGAAGCCGAGCACGAGGCTGAACGCCGCGAGGACGTCTTCGATCCGGTCGCCGCGGAATCCCCGCAGATCGAGCACGACGACCAGCGCGGCGGTCGTCGAGAACGCGAGCGTCGTCACGACCAGCGGCCGCACGAAGAGTGGATCGCCGGGAACGTCGAACCGCCCGCGAAAGCGGAACAACGCGACGAGCACGAGCAGGCTCAGCGACGCCTCCTCGAAGTCGAGGCCCTTCGCAAGATGCGCGACCGCCAGCCCGACGACCAGCACGATCGCGAGCTGCCACGCGCGACGGCGCCTGAGTGCCAGTGAGCGCGAAAGCCAGATGAGCGTCAGCCCGAAGGTGAGCGCAAGGATGCGCGCGGCACCCGGGACACCGGGCGGCAGCACGCCGCGGACGATGTCCGAACGGTCGGCGAACTCGGGAGTGAGCGCAGAGACGATGCCGATGGCTCCGACCGCCGCGGCGGCCCAACCGAGCACGAGCTCCCCACGAAGTCGGCGAAGCCCCACGCCCCCAAGGGTAGCTCGGCTCGCGGCTACCCGCCGGCCGGCGGCACGGCGCGTGGCCGTGACTCCATCAAGCGCAAGCGGTGCTCGATCTGCGCAACGCGGAGCTCGAGCTCATCCCATTCGTCACGAGTCACGAGACCGAGCTCGCGAAACACGCCGTTGAGTGTCGCGCCCGCGCGCTCGCCAACGCGAATCGCGTCGCCCCGCCACCGTGTCGTCGCTTCGTCGATGAAGACGCGCACCTCGTCCTTGCTCATCCCACCGCGTTGCGCGAGTGAGTCCGCGAGCTCGTCTGCGCGTTCAGCCGTCAGCGCGACGGCGCCGACGAGCGCGAGCATGAGACGCTTCAGCGGGTCCTGCTGTCCATGGTCCGCTCGACCGGTCATTTCAGACGGCCGCACTGGCAAAGCCCGTACGGCCTGAGAGACGGCACCGCAAGCGGCGCCTCAGCGGGCTCGTCCATGCGGACGCGCACGCCTTCGTTGGCGTCGCCGTTCCCGTTTCGCTGCTGCGGCGGCTGCCGCTGGCCCATCCAGGCTCGGCACGGGAGCGACGAGCTGCGGCGCCGGCTCTTCAGCGGCGTCCTCCTCGGCCTCTTCGAGGACTGCCTCCATGCCGCTCTTGCTGAGCGTCTCGCCCTTGCGTCGCACGTACTCCGGCTCGCGCTCCTTGAGGATCGCGAGGAGCGGCGCCGCGATGAAGATCGACGAGTAGGCGCCCGACGCGATGCCGACCCCCAGCGCGAACGCGAAGTCCTTGAGCGTCGCGCCGCCGTAGAGGAACAGAGCTCCGACGGGCAGCAGCGTGATGAACGAGGTCGCGAGGGAGCGGCGAATCGTCTCCCACAACGACACGTTCACGATCGTCGCGATCGACGAGCGACGCATGATCGGGATGTTCTCCCGCACCCGGTCGAAGATGATGATCGTGTCGTAGATCGAATAGCCGAGTACCGTCAAGATCGCCGCGACGGTGGAGCTCGTCACCTCCCTGCCCAGGAGCGCATAGATGCCGATGCAGATGAGGACGTCGTGCAGCATCGCCGCGATCACCGGCCCCGCGAACTTGAGGTCGAACCGGATCGCGATGTAGAGGACGACCAGGAAGAGCGAGAAGAGGACGGCGATGATCGCCGACTTCGCAATCTGACGGCCGAAGCTCGACGAGACGGTGGTCGCTCCGGGGGCGGTCGCTTGCAGCTTGTCCCCCAGCTCCCGCGTGACCTTGGTCAGCTTGTCGCCGCTGAGCGCCTTCGTGCGGACCTGGAAACTCTTGTACCCACCGTTGCTCGTGCTCTTCCCACGGCCCTGGATGACGGCGTCGGCGTAGCCCTGATCGCTCATGATCACGCGCACCGCACCGGTGGTCTGAGGCACCGGAGTCTTGAACGAGAGCTGCGTGCCCCCCTTGAAGTCGATGCCGAGGTTGAGTCCCCTGAACACCAGCGCGCCCGTCCCGAGCAGGACGATCGCACCGGAGATGGCGAACCACAGATAGCGCTTGCGCATGAAGTCGATCTGCAGCCACTTCGCGGTCTGCTGACCCTGCGCACCCATGAACCGTGGCTTGTTGAACCAGGAGAAGCCGGCGAGGAGGCCGAGCATCGCGCGCGTGGCCCCGACAGCCGTGACCAGCGAGATCACGGTGCCGATCAGGAGCATGAGGGCGAAGCCCTTCACCTGCGCCGTTGCGACGGCGAAGAGCACGAGCGCAGTGATCGCCGTCACGACGTTGGCGTCGAGAATCGTGTGGAACCCCTTCGAGTAGCCGGCCGAGATCGCGGCGCGCACGGACTTACCGGCGCGCACTTCTTCCTTGATCCGTTCGAAGACGACGACGTTCGCGTCGGCGGCAACTCCAATCGTGAGAATCAGTCCCGCGAAGCCCGGCAGCGTCAGCGTGACGTGGAAGAGCAGGATCGCTGCGTACAGGAACGCCGCGTAGATCCCCAGCCCGATCACCGCAACGAGGCCCAGGAAGCGGTAGAGGAGCAGGAGGAACAGAGCCACGATCAGGAGCCCGACGAGCGCCGCCTTCTTCGCCTGGTTCAGCGAGTCCTTGCCGAGCGTGGCAGAAACGTCGGTGCGCTCGGCCGTGTTGAACGTGACCGGCAGCGCGCCGGTCTGCAGAACGAGCGCGAGGCGCTTCGCATCGCCAATCCCGCCGCCTTGACCCATGTCGATCTGCGCGCCGTTGTCACCCGGGATGCCGTCCGGGTTCTGGACGAAGTTGATGTACGGCGCCGATTGGATCTGTCCGTCGAGGACGATCGCGAAGTGCTGCGCGCAGTTCTGGACCGACGTGCTGTCCGTCTTTCCCTGGCAGAGGACGGAGCCGCGCTGCGCCTCGCGGCGCGTGATCGTGTGGAAGATCTTCTTCCCCTGGCCCGTGAACTGCATCAGGACGACCGGCGAGCTCGTCTGCGGGTCGATGTCCGCGCGCGTCCCGGACAGCACGAGGTCGCCGCCCGTCATCTCCGGAATCGCGTTCTGGCCGTTCGCGTCGGGATCCTGGTGCCTGAGGAGGTAGAACCCGGTCTTCGACGTGATCGGCTGGCCACTGAGGCAGTTGCCGCTGGCGACGTCACAGCTGACGACCACCGTGTTGTGGGGCACCTTCAGGATCGTCCAGGTCTTCGGGATGTGCTTGCCGAGGCCGCCCCTGGCGACCGGCTTCTGTACGACCCGCGTGGCGAGCAACACCTGCTTGGTCGGCGTCGGCCCCGCCCGCAACACCTTCTTCGAATCGAAGAGGTACCACTGCGACGCCGACCCCTTGTCGGCGAGCGCCTGGGTCTGCGGGGCCGAGAGCAGGTCGTAGAGGCTCGGAGACGCCACCGGGACGCGCGAGGTCAGGCCGTTGATCGATGGGCCGGTGAGATCCGCCTCGAAGTCGTAGAACTGGAGCACGGCGGTCTTGCCGATCAGCTTTGCCGCGGCCGCCGGATCGTGGACGCCGGCGAGCTGGATCACGATCTGATCGCTGCCCTGCTTGCGGATCTCCGGCTCCGAGACGCCGAGCTTGTCGATCCGCTGCCGCATGATGTCGATCGACCGGGTGATGTCGTCCGAGGTCAGCTTGTGATTCTTCGGCGGAACCGCCTTCAGGACCACCTCGAGACCACCCTGCAAGTCGAGCCCGAGCGTGGGTTTCTTGTACACCGGCGAGCCCGGGATCGCCATGAAGCCGACGCCGATCAGCGCCGCCAGGATGCAGCCGAGCAGGACCAGGTGGGTACGGCGATCTTTCAAGCGGAATCAGGTGGAAGGGTAGCCGGGGTCTCTTTCTCTGCCGAATCCTCAGGTTCCTGGTCTTCGCTCACCACGCCGGCCACGGCACGCTTGGCGATCCGCACCTCGACTCCGTCGGCGATCTCGACACGCACCTCGTCGCCCTCGACGGCGGTGACGGTCCCGTAGAGGCCGCCCGCGGTGACGATCTCCTTTCCGACGTCGATCTTCGTCAGCAGCTGTTGAGCTGCCTGCTGACGGCGTCGCTGCGGCCGGATGATCATGAACCACATCAGGGCGAGCAGAGCGAGGATGAAAATGTACGCGGACACCGAGCCTCCTAGGCGGCGGCCGATGCGAGCCGGCCGAGAGCTTCGGCCTTGTACGCCGCCAGCCGGCCTTCCCCGATCGCCACACGCGCGTTCGCGGTCAAGTCAAGGAGGAATCGTAGATTGTGGAGGCTCAGGAGGCGGAGTCCCAGCAGCTCTTCCTGGTTGATCAGGTGGCGCAGATAGGCGCGGCTGAACCGGGCGCAGGCAGGGCAAGGGCAACTCTCGTCCAGCGGGCGAGGATCCCTTGCGAAACGGGCATTGCGCAGATTCAGCCGCCCCTCCCACGTGAGCGCGCTCCCGGTCCGTGCAGTTCTCGTGGGCAGGACGCAATCGAACATGTCCACGCCGCGCTCGATCACCTCGAGCACGCCCTCCGGATCGCCGATGCCCATGAAGTAACGCGGCAGGTCCGCCGGGAGCTCGTTCGCGGCCCACGCCGTCGTCTCGAACATCACTTCCCGGTCCTCGCCGATCGCCAGGCCGCCGAGCGCGTGACCGTCGAAGCCGAGCTCGGAGATCTCCGCGATCGACCGGCGGCGCAGCTCGGGGTCGGACCCGCCCTGGGCGATCCCGAAGAGAAGCTGTCCCTCGGCACGCGGAACGTCGCGCTGTCGGCCGGCCCACAGCGTGGTGCGCCGAACCGCCTCTGCGAGCTCCGCGCGCGGAACGTCGACGGGCGGACAGATGTCGAGGCACATCGCGATGTCGGAGCCGAGTGCCGCCTGAATTCCCGCGACCGACTCCGGAGTGAAGCGCGCGGTCGCGCCGTCGTAGACGGAGCGGAAGGTGACGCCGTCGTCGTCCACCGCCGCGATCGTGTCGCGCAGCGAGAACACCTGGAAGCCGCCGGAGTCGGTGAGGATCGGGCCGTCCCACGCCATGAAGCGATGGAGGCCGCCGAGCTCGGCGATCAGGTCTTCTCCCGGTCGGAAGTGCAGGTGGTAGGTGTTGCCGAGCAGGATGGGCGTGCCGAGGCTGCGCAGCTCTTCGGGATCCACGGTCTTGACCGTCCCCTTCGTCCCGACCGGCATGAACGCCGGCGTGGGCACGTCACCGTGAGCGGTGCGGACGATCCCAGCCCGCGCTGCGCCGTCGGTCGCGGTCACGGTGTACGTCTCGCTCATCGGACCGGGCGCTCGTACAGGCTCATCGTGCAGCCGTCGAGGACGAGGTCGCCGCGGTGCTCGAAGCCGAGATCCTCGTAGTAGTCGCGGATGCCCAGGTTGTCGCCGAGGCAGTCGAGCCGCAGGAACTCCCGTCCTGCCTCGGCGGCTTCGGCGTTCGCCCACTCGACGATCGCCGCGCCGATCCCGCGGCCGGCGCGGTCCCGCCGCACGGCCAGTTTGTGGACGTAGTAGGCGTCGGGCGGCCGGTCGCCCCAGTACGTCGGGTCGTCGGCCAACATCGACACGGTCGCGACGGCCTCGCCGTCCTCCGATTCGACGACGTAGACCTCGCCGCGATCGATGGCGGCGGCGAGCTGGTCGCGTGGGAACGGCAGCGGCCACTGGCTGAAGCCGAGGTCCTCGACCCACACCGTTGCCTCGTCGAGCAACCCGGCGATAGTCACGGCGTCGTCCTGGTGCGCGCGGCGGACGTTCACAACACCAGCATCGCATCGCCGAACGAATAGAAGCGGTAGCGCCGCTCGACAGCCGTGCGGTAGAGCAACCGCGTCTCCTCCACCCCTGCGAAAGCCATGACAAGGGCCAGCAGGGTCGAACGAGGCAGGTGGAAGTTCGTCAGCAGCGCATCGGTCCGTTGGAACTCGAAACCAGGAGTGACGAAGAGATCGGTCCGACCGGAGAGCGGACCGCCGGCGGCGATCGTCTCGAGCACGCGAACGGTCGTTGTCCCCACCGCCAGGACCCTGGGCGCAGCACTGATGCGCTTCCACGCGTCGGCGGTGACCTCGTACCGTTCGCCGTGCAGCTGATGCTCGTCGAGATCCTCGGCCGTGACCGGGCGGAAGGTGTCGAGCCCGACGTGCAACGTGATGCGTTCGACGTCGAGGCGCTCGAGTAGCTCGTCGGTGAAGTGCAAGCCGGCAGTCGGCGCGGCCGCCGAGCCCGCTTCTCGTGCATAGACGGTCTGGTAGCGCGCCGGATCGGCGAGCGGCTCGGTGATGTACGGAGGCAGAGGCGTCTCGCCTGCAGGCTCGCCGTGTAGACGGAGGCGCCAGCGTCCCTCGCCGAGGTGCTCGAGCAATTCGACCTGGCCGTAGCGGCGGCCGGGCCGCAGTCGACGTGTGGGCCGCGCGAGGCCGTCCCAGAGGCCGTCGTCGTCCAGTCGCTCGAGCAGCAGGACCTCTCCCTTCGGAGCCTCGATCGGAATCCGCGCCGGAACGACCCGCGTGTCGTTGACGACCACGAGCGCGTCGCCGATCACGTCCGGTAGCTCTGCGAACCTGCGCTCGTGGACGCTCTGGGACACGCGTGGGTAGACCAGCAGTCGCGACTCGTCGCGGCGCGCCAGGGGATGCTGAGCAACAAGCTCCGGCGGGAGGTCGTATTCGAGCTCCCTCGTTTTCATCCGGTGCCCACGGTACCCTTGCCCGACATGGACGACAGCGTCGTCGAGCGCGCACAGGAGCGAGTCGAGCAACGGGCCGAAGGCGCCGCCCTCGACAGCCTTCTCATCCGGGCCCGCGAGCAGGTCGACTCGCTCGCGGCCGCGGCAGCTGCCCTCGAGGACACGCTGCCGGCGCGCGTCGGCGAAGCGGTCCGCAACGAGGCGCAGCCGGTCGGCCGCAACCTCGCCGAGATCCGAGGGCTCATGAACCAGGTGATCCGCCGCTTCGAGCGTCTCGAGGGCGATCTCCTCGGAGAGCGCAACGCCCGCGTCGATGACCTCGCCTTGCTCGTCGATCTCGTCTCATCCGGCTGGAAAGGCGTCGACACTAGGCTGGCGCGAATGGAAACGGTGCTCAGCAGGCTGGAGCAGGGCGTGCACGAGAACCGCGGCGCCGTCGTCTACCGGATGGAAGACCGCCGTCCGGACGCCGCAAACTCCTAGTAGCGATCACCAGACAGCAAGGATGACCGCCGCGCAGACGGCCCAACCTGCGATGCAGAGCAGGATCGGCAGGTCGTGCAAGAGGATCTCTTCCGGCTCTTCGCCGAGGTCACGCCGATGGATGAGGAGCAGGTACCGGAACACGCCGAAGAGGACGAAGGGGATTGTGATCATCATCGCCTTCGAGCTCCGCGCCGTGAATGTGTACAGGCAGTACGAGATCACAGTCGACGCGGCCACGACGGTCACGAGCTGGTCGACGAGCACGAGCGAGTAACCCTCCAGCACGGGCCGCCCCGGTGTGGCCTCGGCTCCCACGAGCACGAGCTCGCCGCGCCGTTTCGCGAGCGCGAGAAAGAGCGCGAGCAGCGCGGTGCAGAGCAGCAGCCACGGCGAGATTCTCACGTGTACCGCCGCAGCTCCTGCCGCGGCGCGCACGACGAAGAGCCCGCCGATCGTCATCACGTCCAACAGCACGACGTGCTTGAGGGAGAGCGTGTAGGCCGCCTGCAGTGCGAAGAACGTGGCGAGAAACAGGATGGAAGCCCAACCCAGCGGCGCTACGAGCAGCACCGCTCCGAGGATCAGGACCACCGCGAGGACCAAGGCCAGGCGCGGCGACAGATCGCCCTGCGCAATGGGACGCAGGCGCTTGACCGGATGCACGCGGTCGTGCGGCGCGTCACGGACGTCGTTCACGAGGTAGCTCGCACTCGACGCTGCGCAGTACGCGGTGAAGGCAGCAAGCGCCTCGGCCCACCGGCCGGGGTCGCCGAGCTTCGCGGCGAAGATGATCCCCGCGAAGAGGAGCAGGTTCTTCGTCCACTGCCGAGGCCGGAACGAGACGAGGGCGGCACGAAGAGGGGAGCGCCGGCGCGGCAGCTCGTAGACGGGTGTCGTCTCGGGGAGACCCATGTCGACCGGAGACTATTCCGGGCCGGCGGGAAGGACGAGCTTGAAGCTGCTGCCCTCACCGAGACGGGAGTCGAGCTCGATGCTCCCACCCAGCGCCGCGGCGAGCTCGTGCGCGATCGCCAGCCCGAGCCCGGTACCCGAGTCGTCACGTGACCAGAACGGCCGGAAGATCCGCTGTTGCTCCTCGACCGCAACGCCTGGGCCGTTGTCGGCAACCGCGACAGCCACCTGCCCGTTCAACGCCGTCAGCTCGAGATCCACCCGGCCGCCGTCCGGCGTCCAGCGAAAGGCGTTCGAGAGCAGATTCGAGATGATCTGCAGCACACGATCGCCGTCGGACACGATCGTCGGCTGCGCTTCGAACCGCTTCGCGTAGTCGATACTGCGGCGGCGGGCCTCCTCGCCGAAAGCGTTGTACGCCTGATCGCAGAGCCGCTCCATGTCCACTTCCTCCGTGTGCACCGTGAAGCGATGAGCTTCCAGCTTCGCGAGATCGAGGACATCCCCGACGAGCCGTTCCAGTCGTGCGCCCTCGCGTGCGATCACCTCGAGGGAAGCTTCGCGGGCCTCGGGATCCTCTGCGACTCCTTCCCGGAGAGCGTCGACATGACCGCGGATGGCGGTCAGAGGCGTACGGAGCTCGTGCGAGACGCTCATCAGGAAGTTGCGCTCCTGGCGCTCGGCATCGGACATCCGCACGGCCATCTGTCGGAAGCTTTCGGCCAGATGCCTGATCTCGCCGCCACCTGGAACGATGGGCAGGTCGACGTCGTAGCTTCCCCGCGCGATCTCGTCCGTCGCGCGGGAGAGTGCCAGCACCGGCCGCGTGATCCGCCGCGACAGATACCAGCCGAGGAGCCCGGCCACGAGGATGCCGCCGAGCGACGCGATCGCCAGCCGCTCGAGCAACGGGATCAGCTGATGGTTCAACTCCGTCTTCGGCTTGGCAACGATCAGGTCGCCGAACACAGGCCCTTTCGACCCGAGCTTCAAAGGACGCGCAACCGCGAGGTACGTCTTGTTGGCGTGCGGTGGCGTGAACTCAAACGTGATCGTCCGGCCGGAGCGCCAGTCGACCGTGCTCTGCGGAAGGCGCTCGAAGCCGACCTTCTGTTCGGGGTTGGCGGTCAGCGAGGCGCCGACGTAGAAGAGACGATCGCCGGTCGCTCGCTCGAGCTGCCTCGCGATCCGCGGCAGCACGCCGGTGTCGTTTGCAGTGATCGCCTGCTGCGCGAAGACCTCGGTGAGCCCGATCGCCTCCCTGCGCAGATCGGCCTTCGAACGGCTGAGCACGTAGCCCTGGAAGAGCCGCAGCGCCACCACCGCCGCGATCAGCCCGCTCACGACGATGCCGAGCAAGAAGAGCGCCGGCAACCGGAAGCGCAGCGAGCTGAACATCAGGACCTACAAGTTACTTGGCGCCCCTACCGGCAATGCTTGGCGGCTTCTGGCCCGCGTGCACGCGGCGCCAGCGTCCACCCTCGCCCTTACCAAGGCTTCCAGCCTTGGCTGAGTGCGGCCCTGGCTTGGTGCACGCAATCCAGAAACTCACCAGCATCACCGGCAGGGGCGCTAGGCCTTGACCGCATCCCGCGCGGGCGAGACTTTGTAGCCGACCCCCCACACCGTCACGATCGGCGAGGCCTCGCCGAGCTTCCGCCGCAACTGGCGCACGTGGACGTCCACGGTCCGCGTGTCTCCGGCGAAGGTGTAGCCCCAGACCCGTTCGAGCAGTTGGTCGCGCGTCAACACGAGGCCGCGGTGGTCGAGCAGCTCCCACAGGAGGTCGAATTCCTTTGGCGCGAGTTGGATCTCCTCGGCGCCGACCTTCACCTCTCGGCGGCCCGAGTCGATCACGAGGTCGCCATGTTGCAGGACGGCGTTCTCCGGCTCTTTTCGCTCGGGTGCCGCCCGGCGCAGGATCGACTTCACGCGCGCAACGAGCTCGCGCGGATTGAACGGCTTCGTCATGTAGTCATCGGCGCCCACCTCGAGCCCGATGATCTTGTCGACGTCCTCGTCGCGCGCGGTGAGCATCAGAATCGGCACGTCGGACTTCTGACGGATGCGCCTGCAGATCTCGATGCCGTCGATGTCCGGGAGCATCAGGTCGAGCACGATCAGCGATGGCTGGTGGCTCTGGACCGACGCGAGCGCCTCGGTGCCGTTCGACGCGGTTCGCACCTCGTAGCCGGCGTTCTTAAGGTAGAGCGAGACGAAGGACGCGATCGAGGCTTCGTCCTCGACCACGAGCACTGACTGAGCGCTGGCGCTCATGCCGATGTCCTCAGGGACTTGTGGACGACAGAGGGAAGACGAAGGGGAAGCCGGGCACGGAGATGTAGTCGCCGCCGTTCACGGAATACGACCCGTCGTCGGCGGTGCCTGCACCGCTCAGTGTCACTTTCCCGGTGCCGACGACAGAGAGGTTGATGCCGCGTCCCCTCACGACGATCCGGAAGGAGCCACCGATGATCCGGAAGCGCACCTTCGTGCCGCGCCAGGTGGTGGTCGTGTCGTTCTTCTCGATCGGCGGAAAGTCGTCGCCGGTGACGATGGGACCAGTGCCGTCGCCGTCGATCGGGTCGCTGATCGTCACCGATCCGCGCGCGAAGCTGCCGATGACCCCACCACGGGCAGAGATCGTGATCGTGCCGCGGGCGTCGCGCACGGATACCGTGCCGTCGTTGGCACCTTGGGTGCGCGCGGCCGAAGCCGCTGGCAGCGCCAGCGCTGCGAGCATGGCAAAGGTGAGGAGGCGCCTCATCACGAATCAGTATCGACGCTTCAATTGTGCCGTGCATCATTGGAAGGTAAGGAGATTGTAAGGCGGTGACGGCACTCGTCCTCGCAGCAGCAGCGGTACTGACGACACCGGGCCCCGCGTTGCTCGACCTCGGTGTGACGAACGGTTCCACGGCCTACCTCGGCGACGGCCGCCTGTTGACCACGGTAAGCCCGAACCGCGACGGTTTCCGTGACCGGGCAATCGTGCACTTCCGGCTGTCACGCTCTGCGACGGTGCGGCTGGAGGTGGTCGCGACCAACATGATCCGCGCCGGCAAGGGCGGGACGACGATCGTGTGGCGGACAGCGAAGCACTTTCCAGCGAGAGTGGCCGACACGCTCACGTGGGTGCCCGCCCAAAACACGCAGCCGCGCACGTACATCATGCGTCTGAAGGTCGGCAGGCGCGTCTACGGCGGCTACGGGCCGAACGGACGGCAGGACGCGCCGGTCGTGCGTGTCCAGGGGATCGACGCCTGGTTCACGAAACGCAGCTACGCACCTGGAGAGACCGCCGAATTGCAGCTCGCCACCGACGCACGGCTGTTGCGGCTGCAGGTCTTCGCGTACCAGTCTCCGGGTCGGCCGAGCGAGCAGGACGTCAAGACGAGCGGGCTCGCGAAGACCGGTCCGATTCGCGTGGACTGGAGCGCGCACCGCGATGGCCCTGCACTGCTCCGGGTCGTGCGCACCGGCGACTGGCCGAGCGGCCTCTATTTCCTGCGCGCCACGGCGGCAGACGGCAGGGTCGGCTACGCCCCGTTCATCGTCAGGCCACGCCGTCTCGGCACCAACCGAGTCGCAGTCGTGCTCTCGACGAACACGTGGGCCGCGTACAACTTCGCGGACGGTGACGGCGACGGCTGGGGCGACTCGTGGTACGTCAGCGGCCGTCACCGCAGCGTCGACCTACAGCGACCGTTCCTCGACTTCGGCGTTCCCTTTCGCTTCCACGACTGGGACCTGGAGTTCGTCGCGTGGCTCAACAGGACGGGCAGGTCGGTGGACTTTCTCTCCGACGACGATCTGGCTGCCGTCGCCAGCGGCGAGGAGCTCGCCCGGCGTTACGACCTCGTCGTCTTCCCGGGCCACGAGGAATACGTCACGCCACACGAGTACGACGTGATCGAGCACTACCGCAACGCCGGCGGTAACCTCGCTTTCCTCGCCGCCAACAACCTCTACCGCCGTGTTGACCGAGTCGGACAGACGCTGGTGCGGGGTCCGTTGTGGCGCAAGCTCGGCCGACCGGAGGCGCGAGTCGTCGGCGTGCAGTACGTCGGGTCGGACCACGGTGAGCGGCAGGCGGGCTACACGGTCACGGGTGCGGTTGCAGCTCCCTGGGCGTTCGACGGCACCGGTCTTGCCGACGGGGACGTCTTCGGCCGCTACGGGATCGAGATCGACGCGCACACTCCCCAGTCACCTGCCGGGCTCCAGGTTCTGGCCCGCATTCCGAATCTGCTCGGTACCGGCCGCACTGCGGAGATGACGTACTACGAGACCGCGGAGGGCGCAAAGGTGTTCGCCACGGGGACACTCAACTTCGGCGCGTCGCTCGGCAACCCCCAGGTCGACCGCCTGCTCGCCAACGTCTGGGCGCGCCTCAGCGTCCCCTAGGCCACGGCTGTTCCGCCCCCGTCATGTGCCTGGCACCGGACGGGGGCGAGGGAGGACCGTCCGATGGGGCCACGAAGATGCGAGCCGTGACCGAACTCGCTCGTTCCGAACGGACGTCGCGACTGCTCGTCGCGCGACTCGACGCGCTCGCGAGCGTCGCCTCGCAGATCAGCCACGTGGAGGCCGAGCGGCTGGTCGAGCTCGCCTCCATCGCCACGATGCACGCGGTCGCGCTCGAGACGCTCCAGGCGGAGCAGGCCGAGGCGATCTGGCGCGAGGCTCATGCGCGCCACCCGCAGCTGCCGGAGGTCGTGGTCGACCTGCCCGAGCGGCTCGCCGCGTAACTAGTACTCGTAGAAGCCGCGCCCGGACTTCCGGCCGAGCGCGCCCTCTTGCTGCATGTGCACCAGCCGTTCCGGCGGCGCCATGCGTTCCTCGTCGAGCTTGCCATGCAGAGCCTGTGACGCGTGCACGTGCACGTCGATGCCGATCAGGTCGATCAGCGCGCAAGGGCCCAGCGGCCAGCCGGCGCCGTTCGTCATCGCCTTGTCCATCTCCTCCGGGGTGACCGCCGCTTCGTCGAGCACGCGCACGCAGTCGTTCAGAAGCGGAATGAGGATGCGATTGACGATGAAGCCCGGCGTGTCGTTGCACCGCACCGGCTGCTTGCCCGCCTGCTCGGCCCACCGATAGGCCGCGTCGACTGCCTCGTCCGAGCTTTCGCGGCCGCGGACGATTTCGACGAGCGGCAGCACCGGCGCGGGATTGAAGAAGTGCATGCCGACGACTCGCTCGGGTCGGCTCGTCGCCTCGGCGATTTCGGAGACGGAGAGTGCAGACGTGTTCGTCGCGAGGATCGCATCTGAACGCGTGACGCGATCGAGCTCCGCGAAGACCTCGTGCTTGAGCTCGAGCTCTTCGAGCACGGCCTCGATGACGAGATCGCAGTCCGCGAGGTCGGCGAGATCCGTCGTCAGCGCCAGACGTCCGACCGCGGCGTCACGGTCCGCGTCGGAGAGCCGTCCCTTTTCGACACCGCGGGCCAGGTACCGCTCGATGGTCGCGCGGGCCCGCTCGGCGAGCTCGTCGCTCACTTCCCGGCCGACCGTGTCGAACCCCGACTGGACGCTTATCTGCGCTATCCCCGCCCCCATAGTGCCGAGGCCGACGACACCGACCTTTCGAATCTCCACTAGGCCGCCGCTCGAGCGAGCGTCCAGCGAAACGAGACGTCACCGTGGCCGGGCTCGTGCTGGGTGACGACCTCGTCACGGACCGGCTCGAGGCCGGCCTCGCGCAGCAGCGGCCCGTACGCCTCGGCGCCGAGAGACGCAAAGAACATCGGCGCGCCGAGCCAGTCCGCCTCGATCTCCTCGCCCCCCTCACCCGCTGCGAACGTGCCGAGGAAGAAGCCGCCGGCGCGAAGCCAGAGGCCGATCCGGGCGATCAGGCCCCACTGCTCCTCGGCTGGCACGTGGCCGAAGACGAAGAGCGCGACGACCGCGTCGAGTGAGGCAGGCGCGACGTCGAGCTCCATCGCGTCACCGTGGACGAAGCTGGCCTCGGGGACGTGATGGCGCGCGAGCTCCACCTGCACGGCCGAGATGTCGACTCCCGTGACGCGGTGGCGGCGAGCGAGCTCGCGTGTCGCAGGAACGCCGCGGCCGCAGCCGAGCTCGAGGACGTCGGCGCCCTCATCGAGCCTCGCGTCGAGTTCGCGGACCCATTCCATCACCGGCGATTCGATCTGCCCAGCCCACTCCGCGTAACGCAAGGCGATCGCGTCGTAGCCGCGAGCGACGATCTCCTTCGGTTCCCGCGCGAGCGCGCGTCCTGCCATCTCCCCCACGCGCGGAGAGTAACGCTCAGACGCGTTCGACGACGCAGGCGAGCGCCTGGCCGAAACCGATGCACATCGTCGCGATCCCGTAGCGCGCTTCCCGGCGTTCGAGCTCGTTCAGCAGAGTCGCCGTGATGCGCGCGCCCGTCGCGCCCAACGGGTGTCCGAGTGAGATGCCGCCGCCGTTCGGGTTGATATCCGCCCAGCGATTTTCGAGGCCCGCGTCGCGTGCGAACTGCAAGACGACGGCGGCAAAGGCCTCGTTCACCTCGATGACCGACATGTCGTCCCAGGTCAAGCCCGCCCGGGTCAGCGCCTTCTCGCACGCCTGCGGATTCCCGTGCAGCATCCGGTGCGGATCGACGCCTGCAAGGCCGAAGGAGACGAAGCGGGCTCGCGGTTCCAGTCCGAGCCGGCCCGCGGCGCTCTCGCTGGCCACGAGCAGGGCGGCGGCTCCATCGCAGATCTGCGACGAGTTTCCCGCCGTCACCTTGCCCTCCGGAAGGAAGGCTGGCTTCAACGCTGCGAGCACCTCGGCCGACGTGTCACGCCGCGGCGTCTCGTCGACGCCCAGCACGACGCCCGTGTGCGGGTTGGTCAGGTCGATGGGCACGATCTCGCCATCGAAGCGACCTTCGTCGGCCGCCGCCGAGGCTCGTCGATGCGACTCGAGCGAGAAGGCGTCGAGCTCCTCGCGCGTGAGCCCCCACTCGTCGGCGATCACCTCCGCCGAGATTCCCTGCGGCACGATCTCCCAGCGATCGAGCAGCTTGTCCGAGAGGTCGCCCCCGTTCGACCCCATCAAAACGCGCGACATCATCTCGACTCCCGCCGAGACGACGACGTCGAGCTGCCCGGCATTGATCGCAGTCGCCGCACTGAAATTCGTCTGCATAGAAGAGCCGCACTGACGGTCGACAGTCGTCCCGCAGACAGATTCGGGCCAGCCGGCGACGAGCGGCACCATCCGCCCGAGGTTCCAGCCTTGCTCGCCGATCTGCGTCACGCAGCCGAGCTGAACGTCTTCGATCTCCGCGGGATCCAGGTCGTGGCGGGCGACCAAACTGTTCAGAACCTGTGCCGCCAACTCGTCACCACGGATGGATGCGAGCGAGCCGTTCTTCTTGCCGATCGGCGAGCGAATCGCATCGATGATGAGTGCATCGACCATCCCGGTCTAGACTAGCTCTGTGGTCGCTCAAGCCAACGAAAAACGGCTGCTCGTCGGCGGCGAGTGGATCGAGACGGGTGACTGGCTCGACGTCCGCTCGCCCTACTCCGGCGACGTCGTCGGCCGGGTGGCTAGGGCGGGCGCCGACGAAGCGCATCGCGCGATCGATGCCGCCGCGCGCGCGATGCAAGAGCCCCTGCCGGCGCACAAGCGCGCGGAGATCCTGGTCCGCGTCGCCGGCGCGCTCGGCCGCCGCCACGAGGAAGCTGCGGAGTTGATCTCCGACGAAGCCGGGAAACCGCTGAAGGCCGCGCGCGTCGAGGCTGCCCGTGCGATGTCCACATACACGTTCGCCGCCGTGGAGGCGCGCAAGCTCGCGGGCGAGATGGTCCCGATGGACGCCGCGCAGGCGGGCGAAGGGAAGCTCGCCTTCACGCTGCGCCGGCCGATCGGCGTCGTCGGCGCGATCAGCCCATTCAACTTCCCGCTGAACCTCGTGGCGCACAAGATCGCGCCGGCACTGGCCGCGGGCTGCGCGGTCGTGCTCAAGCCGGCGAGCCAGACACCGATGTCGGCGCTGTTCCTCGCCGAACTGGAAGAGGAGGCCGGTCTCCCTCCGGGCTGGCTCAACGTGCTCGTCGGTCCGGCGGCCGCGATCGGGGACGTCCTGGTGGAGGACGAGCGCGTCAAGCTGATCACGTTCACGGGCTCGAGCGGGGTCGGCTGGAAGCTCAAGGAGCGCGCGCCCAAGAAACGCGTGAACCTCGAGCTCGGCAATGCAACCCCGCTGATCGTCGCGGCCGACGCAGACATCTCGGTGGCGGCGTTGAAGGTTTCGCAGAACGCGTTCGCCTTCGCGGGCCAAAGCTGCATTTCGGTGCAGCGGGTCTACGTCGAGCGCAGCGCGTACGACGAGTTCGTGCGGCAGCTGGTCCCCCTGGTCGAAGCGCTCAAGGTCGGCGATCCGGCCGACGAGGACACGGACGTCGGGCCCGTCATCGACGAAGACGCACGGGTGCGCATCCTCGAGTGGATCAAGGCGAGCAGCGGAAAGGTTCTGACGGGTGGCGAGCTCGAGGGCGAGTTGATCCGGCCCACCGTGATCGCGAACCCCGGGCCCGAAGACGAGGTCTCCTGCGAGGAAGTCTTCGGACCGGTCTGCACGGTGACGGCGGTGGACTCCATCGACGAGGCGATCAGGCTTGCCAACAGCACCCGCTACGGCCTGCAGGCCGGCATCTTCACCGCAAGTCTCGACAACGCACTGCGAGCGGCGCAGGAGCTGGAGTTCGGGGGCGTCACGGTGAACGAGGCGCCGACGTTCCGTTCCGACCAGATGCCCTACGGCGGTGTCAAGGACTCCGGCAACACGCGCGAGGGCCCGCACTACGCCGTCCACGAGATGACCGAGGAGCGCCTCGTCGTCGTCGACCTGCCGTAGTGGTCGGGCTCGTGCTCGCACTGGCGGTCGTCGCCATCGTCGTGTCTCTCGTGGGACAGTGGATCGTCGGGATCGCGATCGGCGCGGTCGCGATCATCCTGTTCGTCCTCTTCGTGACCCGTTTCGGCCGGCGAGCCGCTTCGCCGCGCCAGCGGTAGGCGTCTCACCTCGCTGTTACATTGATCCGCGTGGCGCGGCCTTCGCTGCTTGCACGCTTCCGCCGCAAGGATGAGCGGACGATCGTGGCCGCCCGCTCCGCCGGCCCGCAGCGACGCGCCCTCCCCCATCCCGGCCAGCTCCGCAAGGAGCGGCGCGCCCTGCTTCGCGTGCGCGAGGAGCGGCTGCGCGACCTCGGCGGCCTCATGCTGGAGATGTTCCGTCGCGACCAGTTCCGACAGGACCTTCTGGTCGAGCGCTGCGACGAGCTGATTGCGCTCGACGAGCGCCTCCAAGAGCTCGACACGCTGCTGGCTGCGGCCGTCTCGGTCCGGCGAGCTGCGCCCGCGGCGCGCTGCGCGTGCGGAGCCCCGCTCGTCTGGGGCTCGCACTTCTGCGCCAACTGTGGCCGCGCCGTGGCTGCGACCCCACCGGTTGTCGGCTGCACGCAATGCGGCAGCGCCGTGGCAGCCGATGCCAAGTTCTGCGCGGTCTGCGGCCAGGCCGTCGTGCCGACTCCGAAAGGGGACGCCGAGTCGGCAGAGCGCCGCGCCGAGCTGCTCGAGTCGCTGCCCGCGCACGAGCGCTGGGAGCAATGAGCATGTCTGACCGCCCGCCGCAGAGCCCCCTCTGTCCCCGGTGCGGTGCGGCATACGGCCCCGACCAGGAGTACTGCCTCGAGTGCGGCCAGCGTCTACAGCCCGCCGGCGGGATCTTCGGCCGGCTCGCCGGGGTCTGGCAGCAGCGTCTGGGTTGGTATCCAGGCGACTGGATCTGGCCCGTTCTCCTCTTCCTGCTGATCGCGGTGGCGGGCGCGACGGCGGCAATCGTCCTTGCCGACGCGGGCACCGGGAGCTCCACCCTCGTTGCGACCCAGGGCGGAGCCCCGCACTCCCCGACCACCGCGCCCACGACGGCGACGGTCGCGCTGCCATCTGTGCCGAGCGGGACGCCGTCAGGCGCCCCTTCGACGCCGACCGCTCCTCCGCCGGCGACGACGGCGGCGCCGCGGCCCGGGGCGCTGACCGCCTGGCCGGCCGGCCAGAGCGGCTACACGGTCGTGCTCGAGTCGATCCCGGCGAGCGGGAACGGACGCTCCCTCGCCCTGGCCCGGGCTCGAGCTGCTTCCACGGCAGGTTTGCCGCAGGTCGGCGTCCTGGATTCGAGCCGCTATTCCAGCCTGCACCCGGGTTATTCCGTGGTCTTCAGTGGGATCTACAACTCCCGCGGGCAGGCCGACGCGGCCCAGACGGCCGCTAACGCCAAGGGCTTCAGCGCCGCCTACGTCCGCCAGATCACCCGGTAGCTCGTTCTCAGGAAAGGCAACGAAGCTGCGGACTTTGTAACACGGGCCCGGACCCTATAGACTCCTCCGCGAAAGCAAGCGGGCCGACCACGATTTACTGCGGGTTAACAAAGCTTTGCGGGGGATTAATGGCTGCTAGGGATACTGTGATCGAGGAATACACCGCCCAGCTTCAAGCCTGCATGTATCAATACTCAAGAGCCATCTACAGGTCGATTAAGGACCTCATCGATCCGTACGTGGCCCCCGAACTGCATCTGGAGTACCGCAGAGCGGTCCTCGAGGAGTGCGAGCAGACAATGGAGCGGCTCGCGAAAGATCCGCTCTACTTCGCCAAGCCCGACCGGGCACTCTTCCAGGACATCCGCCGCTACTTCCCGATCACAGCCCAGGCAGAGGTCGCCTGGGCCGTCAAGGAAGGCGTGGCTGCGGCGACGGCGTTCATCGAGGAGCAGATCGAGGCAGGAGCGTTGGACGGCGGCGTGGCGCGCTGCCGCGCGACGACGCGCAAGGGCAAGCCGTGCCAGCGCACGCCGCTGCCGGAGCGCGACTACTGCCCGTCGCACCAGCATCTCGAGCGCTCCAAAGTCGCGGCCTAGCTCCAAGACCACCTTTTTCCGACACGTCCTTTGAGGCGCTGCTCCGTCTTCCCCAGTCTCGTGCCTGGCACGTGACGGGACCGAGTCGGACGTGGAACGAACGCGTCGCAACCCCGGTGAGCCTGCGTTCGTGGCGTTACTTTCGAGGGATGGGACGCCCTCACCGTTACCTCGCTGCGGGCGCCTACTACCACGTCGGGATCAGGGGGAACAACCACGCGCCGATCGTGCTGGACGATGGAGACCGGATCGTCTTCTTCCACATCCTCCGGCGGATCGAAAGGCGTTACGGCTGGCGCACTCACGTGCGGTGCCTCATGGGCAACCACTATCACCTCCTCGTCGAGACCCCCTTGCCGAACCTCGCGGACGGGATGAGGGACCTGAACGGCGGCTATGCCCGCGCCTTCAACGAACGCCACAAGAGGAAGGATCACGTCTTCGGCCGCCGCTACTGGTCGAAAGTGATCGAGTCGGACGAGCAGTACGAGGCCACGGTCGACTACATCGTCAACAACCCGCTCCACCACGGATTCGTCCGACGGCTCGACCAATGGCGCTGGACGTCAGGGTCTGCCGTCCGTTCGCTAGATTCGGCCCGTGTCTCACGACACCGACAAGCTGATCCGTCAGCTATCGCTCGTCGCCTACCTGATGGCGGAGCGCCGGCTGCTGACCGCGCGCGACGTGAAGTCGAACGTCGAGGGTTACTCCGAGATGTCGGACGAGGCCTTTGCCCGCCGCTTCTACTCCGACCGCGCCGAGCTCCTTGCGCTGGGTGTGCCCCTCCAGTCACAGCGCGACGAGTTCACGGGCGAGGAGCTCTACACCCTGCGTTCCGAGAACTACTTCCTCGCCGAGCTCGAGCTGGAGAACGACGAGCTCGCCGCCCTGCAGACCGCGCTGTACCTGTTGGAAGGACAGTTCGCCTATTCCGAGCCGCTGCGGCTGGCGCTCCAGAACCTCGCGCTCGGGCGCCAGGGGTTCGGCGACCACGCGACCGAAACCGCCATCCGCGTCGAGGTGCTCGACCCCGACTACTCGCCTGAGATGCCGGGACGGCTGGGAAAGCTCGAGGGTGCGATCTCCAAGCAGCGCACCATCAAGTTTCCGTATTACTCGATCTCCCGTAACCGCCAGGGCGAACGCACGGTCAATCCGTACGGCCTCCTTTCGGACAACGGCAGCTGGTACGTGATCGGCCAGGATCTCGACCGCAAGGACATTCGAACCTTCCGCGTGTCCCGCATCCGGGGCGACATCAGATTCGCCACGCGTCGCGAGCGGGACTTCCGGATCCCGGCAGACTTCGATATCGACGAGTACCGCGGCCGCGCGCCGTGGCAGATCGGCGACATCGAGGGCGAGGCGCGCATCGAGCTCGCAGGCGACACCGCATGGTGGGTCGAGCGCGCGTTCGGCAACGCAGGCCAACTCGAGGACGGCGTGTTCGTCACCGGTTACTCCTCGGTGCCGCAGCTCGCCTCCTGGATCCTGAGACAGGACGGTCGGGCGATCCCACTCGAGCCGGACGCGCTCCGTCGCGAAGTGGCCCAGGCACTCCGGGCCGTCCGCGACCGGCACGAAGAGCCCCCACCGAAGCTGGCCACGCCGTCACCGGTGCCCCAGGTGGAAGCTTCCGGCGAGCGCCCGGCGGGCCCCGTCGTCCCGGAACGGTTCGCCGTTCTGCAGGCACTGCTCGCGTATCTGCTTGCAGCCTGCGGCGAGGCAAACGATGCCGTGATCCCGGCACACGAGATCGTCGACCGCTTTCACATTCCCGAGGAAGAGCTGGAAGAGCATCTCCAACTTCTGAACCTCGTCAACTTCGGCGGCGGCTGCTACACGGTCTACGCCGCACTCGAAGGCGACGACGTGCACGTCGACAAGGAGCTGTACGGTGACACGTTCCGACGCGCCCCCCGGCTGACGCCGCTCGAGGCGCGCGCGATCGGGTTGGCATTGGAGTTCGTGGGCCCGATGATCGCCGCCGACGCGCACACACCACTCGACCGCGTGCGCAAGAAGCTCGAGGAGACGTTCGGACAGTTCGAGCTCACGCAAACGCCCAATCCGCAAATCGTGGAAGCGGAGGCGGATCTGGTCGCGACCCTCACGGAGGGCATCCGCGAGCGTCGGCTCGTCGAGATCGAGTACCAGAAAGAGGGCGAGCAGACCTGGTCGAAGCGCATCGTGGAGCCTTACTCGCTCGAGCGTGAGCTGCCGAACTGGCGCGTGCACACGTGGGACCGCTCGCGCGACGCCGAGCGAAGCTTCCGTCTCGACCGGATGCGCAGCGCGCAGCTCACCCAGGAGCGCTTCGAGCCTCGCATGGCATTCGACCCGCACGGGTTCCGGGATGGACGGTCGGCGAAGATCCTCTATCTCAAGGGTGTGGCGGCACGTTGGGCCGCCGAGCGCGGAGCGACTCCCCTGAAGGACGGCACCGCTCTCGCGGAGATGCCGGTCGGTGGCGTCGACTGGTTGATCGGCGAGGTGCTGTCGCAACGCGGGGGAGCGGTCCTGCTCGAGCCCGAGGAGATGCGCAAGGCGGTCGCCGACCGCGCGCGCGAACTCGGGAACGTGCTCGGCGTCTCGCGACTCCGAGCAGGCGCCTAGAACGGGAGCTCGAGCGTGAAGACGGCTCCCTGCGCGGGTGCCGAGTCGACCTCGAGTGACCCTCCATGCGCCTCGGCGATCGAGCGCGCGATGAAGAGGCCCAGACCGGTGCCGGGCTTCGTTCCGCCCTCGACCGCGGCGCGCCCGAACTTGTCGAAGATCAGTTTCTGATCGGCGAACGGAATTCCGGGGCCGTTGTCCTCGACCGCGACTCGGAGGTGCCCGTCGTCCGTCCCGGCGATGACGCGCACCTCGGCACCCGCCGGCGAATACTTGACCGCGTTGTCGACGAGGTTCTGCACGATCTGCCGAAGGCGCACACGGTCGCCGCGGACACGCGGCAACGTGCCGTTCAGCTCTGCAATCACGCGGACTTCGTCTTGCGCGAGGTCCGCGGCGGCAACGACGTCACGCAACAGCTCTGCGAGATCGACGTCACTGAACGTGAAGCTGAACGTTCCTGCTTCGATCCGCGAGGTGTCGAGCACGTCGCTGATCAGATCGGCGAGCCGTGACGTCTCGTCGCCGATCAGCTCCAGAAACGACTGCCGTTGCTCTGCACTGAGCTCACGCCAGCGTTCCTGCAACGTACGAGCCGCTCCGATCACGGCTGCCATCGGGCTGCGCAGCTCGTGCGATACGAGCGAGACGAAATCGGCGCGCAGCGCCGACAGGCGCCGGAGCTCATCCGCAGTCGTCCGCTCCGCTTCGTAAGCGCGGATGTTCTGGACTGCGGTCGCGACGAACCGACCGAGCAGCGCGACGAGCTCGATCTCCTCCGGAGAGAAGGCATCCTGCTCCGCGCGCACGAGGCCGAGCATCCCGATCGTTCGGGGACCGACCTGCAACGGCGCCAGAAGCCGACTCTGCAGGCCGAGTGCAAGGAGATCTTCCTCTTCCGGATAGCGGTCCGGCTCCATCACCGGCCTGTAGACGAGCTTTCCCTCGAGCACCTCCTCGAGCACCGACCCTCGTACCGGCCGCGCCGAGCCGGGCGGAAAGACCGTGTCGGTCCCGCGTCCGGCGACGGCCATCACCTCGGCGCGGCCGCCCTCGACGAGCACGATCGTGACGCGTTCGAAGTCGACCAGCCCGCGAAGTTCCCTGATGAAGGCGCCGAACGCCTGGTCGACCTCGAGGGAAGAGCCGAGCGCTCGCGCACACCGGTTGGTCGCCTCGAGCAGGTCGACGCGGCGGCCGAGTTGGTCGCGCAGCGCCTCTGCCTCGCCGGCTCTCGCCTCGGCAAGAGCTGCTTCGTGCCGCAGCCGGGTGACGAGCCAGCCCACGATCAGGCCGGTGACGAGGAAGACGCCGAACGGAAAGGTCACGCGGTCCCACACGAAGCCGGGACCGCCGAAATGGTGTGAGCGCCACCACTCCGCGAGGACGAGAAACGGGAACAACGCGAAAGAGACAGCAGTTGCGCCGACGAGGCCGTAGCGGAGCGCGCCCTCGACGACGACGAAGATCAGAGCCCACCTCGTCGGACTCCCGTACTCGTACGAGTAGAGGAGCGCGAACGCTGCGATCACGCTCGCATCGAAGATCAGCGCGGCGAGGCCGACAGCCGGAACGAACGCGCGCCTGCTGACGAAGAAGAAGACCACCGCGCCCGCGGCGAAGACGGCGGTCGCGATCCAGGCGACCGTCTCGTAGCCGTTCGGATAGCTCGCCGTGAGGAGCCCCACCTCTGCCGTGGCGAACAGCACTGCGAAGAGACGGACGCGCGCGATCCACACCTCGATCTCTCGCGCCCGCGCGACGCTTCTCGCTTCAGCCGGCATGCCTCTCCCCGATTCGCGCCACCGCCCAGTCCGCCTGCTCGCGCAGGAGTTCGTCGTCGCTCGCGAGGAACGGCTCGGCGAGCGGCAGGTCGGCCGGGCCGCCGGTGTTCCCGAGCGCGACCAGCGCGTTGCGCCGCAGATAGCGGGCGTCGTTCTTCGGGACGTACAGGCGGTCGTAAGCCTGTGCCAGCGACGCGCTGTCACCCTAGAGCCAGTCCGCCAGAGCAACGTGCGGCTCGGCATCGGCCTGCAACGCATCACCGGCACGCCGCTTCTCGATGCCGCGGTTCCAGGGACAGACGTCCTGGCAGATGTCGCAGCCGTAGACCTGCGCACCCAACTCGACGCGATACTCCTCGGGAATCGCTACCGGGGCCTGGGTCCAGTAGGAGAGGCACTTCGTCGAGTCCACGACTCCCGGCTCGTCGAGCGCCCCGGTCGGACATGCCTCGATGCAGAGCGTGCACGATCCGCAGTCGAGGTCGAGCGGCGCAGTCGTCTCGACGAGCGCGGTCGTGACAAGCGTTCCGAGCACGACCCAAGAGCCGTGGCGGCGCGTGATCAGCATCGTGTTCTTCCCGTAGAAGCCGACGCCCGACCGGGCTGCCGCCTCCCGGTCCACATGCTGGTTTGCGTCGACGAGGACGCGGTACTCGCCGCCGAGTCGGCGCCCGAGCTCGTCCAGGCGCTCGCGCAGCACTGCGTAGCCGTCGTGCCACGTGTAACGGGCCAGTCTCCCCTCTCCCCCTCCGAGTGCCGGCTCCGGCGCGTAGTAGCAGTGGGCGGCGGAGACAACGGTGCGTGCTCCCTCCAGCAGCGTCTCTGGATGACACGAGACTTCGGGGTGTGCCATCGTGAAACGCATGTCCGCGAACAGCCCGCGCGCCCTGCGCTCCCGGATGTGTTGCTCGGTCTCTCCGTAGGCGGAAGCCGGCGCTGCGCCGACGACGTCGAGGCCGAGCTCCTCGGCGAGCTGCTCCAGCTCGGCGGCGGTCATGTGAAAGATTGTGCCCGTTGAAAGCCGTGCGCATTCACGACGACGGCGGACCGGACGTGCTCCGCTACGAAGACGCCCCCGATCCGGTGCCAGGCACGGGACAGGTCCTGATCGAGCTGCGCGCCGCCTCGCTGAACCACCTCGACGTGTGGATCCGCAAAGGTCTCCCGTCGGTGCCGAAGCCGAGGATCCTCGGTGCCGACGGCGCCGGCGTCGTGGTGTCCGGAGACGGCTTTGCACCGGGTGACCGGGTGGTCATCAACCCCGGGCACGATATCGGCGAGGGGAAAGTCTCAGTCGTCGGCGAGCACTCGGACGGAACGCACGCCGAGTTCATCGCCGTGCCGCGCTCGCAGGTGTATCGGCTGCCGGACGGCATCGACTTCGAGACAGCGGCCGCGTTCCCCCTCGTCTTCGAGACCGCCTACCGGATGCTCGTGACGAAGGCACAACTACACGAAGACGAGTGGGTGCTCGTCTGGGGAATCGGCGGCGGCGTTTCGACGGCGACGCTCGCGATCGCCAAGGCCCTGGGCGCGCGTGTGATCGTCACCTCGTCCAGTGAGGACAAGCTCGCACGGGCCCGCGAGCTCGGCGCCGACGCGACGTTCAACCACGAAGCCGACGACGTCGCCGTCGGAGTCAAGGACGTCACCGGTGGAGGCGCACACGTGGTCGTGGACAACGTGGGCGAGGCGACCTGGAAGCGATCGCTGAACGCGGCCCGCGCGAACGGACGCATCTGCGTCTGTGGAGCGACGACCGGCCCGAATCCGCCCGCGAACCTTCATCGCATCTGGTGGAAGCAGCTGACGGTCTTCGGCTCGACCATGGGGTCGCAGGCGGACTTCGAAGCCGTGTTCGAGCTGGTCAAGTCAGGTCGCGCAGTGCCCGTCGTCGACAAGGTCTTCCCCCTCGCAGCGGCCGCCGCCGCGCACGAGCGGCTCGAGGCCGGCGATCAGCTCGGCAAGATCATCCTCCGCATTCCGGCCTAGTCCGGTGCCTGGCACCGGCCCGGGAGCCCGACCCGGAGCGTTTTAACGGGGTTTTTACAAGTGGCGGCGAAGATGGTGCCGATCCAGCTTCAAAAGCCGCCACGACTATTCAGAGGGGTCTTCCGAATGAAACGCAAATCGCTTGTCTTCCTGATCGCGGCCGCGGCCGCACTCGTCTTCGTCTCAGCCGCATGGGCGTTGAGGTTCACCGACGAGAGCTACCTCACCCCCGTCGGAACGGTCGGGTCGCCCTACAGCTTTACGTTCGGAGGAGCAGGCGGATGCGGTCCGGCGTTGCCCTACCAGTTCACCGTCATCAGTGGATCACTGCCGCCGGGATTGTCGCTCGCATCGAGCGGCCAGGTGAGCGGCACCCCGACCAGCGCCGGCGCCTGGTCGTTCTGGGTCAACCTGAGCGATCAGAATCCACCTTCCGCCGATTGGTGTCGCCCCTCGGAGGCACAACGCCAGTTCACGATCACCATCAACGGCCCCGGTGGAAATCCCGCTCCCGCTCCGGCTCCGGCACTCTCGATCACCACCTCTGGCCTGCCAGGTGCGACCGTCGGGACCTCCTACTCGACGACGCTCGCCGCTTCAGGCGGCTCGGGCACCAAGAGCTGGACGATCACCGCCGGATCGTTGCCCGCCGGTCTGTCGCTCTCGTCAAGCGGCGTTCTGAGCGGCACGCCCGCCGCACCGGGCACCGCGTCGTTCACGGCGAAGGTCTCAGCCGGCAGCGCGAGCTCGCAGCGGCAGTTCTCTCTCGGCGTCGCCGCCGCCCTGGAGATCGCCGCACCCGCGACCCAGCTGGCCGAGGTCGCGGTTCCTCTCAAGATCGAGCTCAACGCCACCGGCGGGAGCGCCCCCTATCGCTGGGAGCTCACCCAGGGCGTGCTGCCCGTGCACGTGGGCTTCATCGGCGACCAGGGCAACGGCTCGACGGCACTGATCAAAGGTGTGCCTGCGGACGCAGGCAGCTTCCCGCTCACGTTTCGCGTTACGGATGTTCTCGGGCGCACTACCTTGCACACCATCACCTTGGGCGTGGCCGACAAGCTGCGGCTGGCCGCGGTGAAGATGCCGCGCGTCGCTCACGTCTCGAGGCTCTATCAGGCACACGGCGTTGCGCAAGGTGGTTACGGCAAGCGCACCTGGAGCATCGCCACCGGGGCCCTGCCGGCCGGCTTGCGACTGGATCCGACGACGGGCTCCATCACTGGCAAACCGGCTCGCCGCGGGCGCTACGGCTTCTACCTGACCGTCAAAGACGAGCTCGGAGCCTCGCGGTCGATGAAGCTCAGCATCGTCATCCGTTAGCCGATGCCGATGCCGAGAATGAACTTGGCATCATCGGACCTGCGGTCACGCCTGCTAGGCGGAAACGTGGGGCGAGTCGTTACAGAATCACTTTAGAACCCCGCTGGCCGCGCGGTTTATGTAGCGCGGTGCAACTCGCCGCGGCTTACCAAGTGTGCCCGTTTTGTACCCGCCGTCGCCCGATCGGACAACGTGTTGTGGCACCGCGCCTCGCGATTGTAAAACCTTCCTCGAGGAGGGTCGCGGCCGGGTTCCTCTTCAGCTTCGTAATGACGGGCCGGTGGTTAGTAGCGCGCGCGTTCTAGTTGGCGGGGTCGTCCGCACTAGAGCCCAGGAGATCGAGAAGGTGAGCCACGGCTGACGCTTCTTCCATGAGGCGTTCTCGTTCTCCTGGCGCCACGATTGCCCCCTCTTCGATCCTCCCTAATACCTCCTCGTACCACGCGAGGGACTCGCGTAGCTGTGGACGGAGGTCGGGTCGCTTCTCCTCGGGCATCCCGTTGAGTGTACGTCGCCGCTGAGGGGCGCCAACGAGGGCGTTTGATTGATGAAACCGGCGTAGACTCACCCTATGGCGAGTCTCATGGACAAGATCCGCAAGTGGTTGGGGATGGGGAAAAAGACTTAAGCGTTCTCACGTCCCAAACGGCGTAAGATGTCCTGACCTGGCCCTGCATTCGGTCCCGGCCCAAAGCCCGCAATCCACCAACGCGCAATGCGCGCGAGGCGAGGAGCCTAGGCGACGGAGTTTGATTGCGGGGCCAGCTCTTGCCGCTTGCCAAGACGGATGCGGTTTGCCACGGTAGACGTCGCATTTAGTTCGCCGACACATCCCGCCGGTCGAGGCTCGATCGGCACGACGCGCAGCACGTCTTTCCAGTCCGGCTCGTCTAACAGGATCTCCCGTAGCTCCGCCTCGGCCGCTTCGCGCATCAAGAAGAGGTCGCCCTACCGCACTAACTATTCCGAGGGCGTCGCCCGACTGACCGCCGAGCAGCCGCGAGCCGTAAGAGTCCCGCCACCAACAAGGTTGGAACAGAGCCGTAAACCATCAGCCCGCCAATCCGCCAGACCAGCTGCGATCCGCCCGTGGAGTCACCCCCGTACCCGGAAACGAAGACTAGGCCCCAGCCGAGGAAGAACAAGACGGCGGCGATAAGTAGCAGTCGGAAAGGCCACGCACTCAGTGGTCCGATTGCAATCCGGGCCGGCGGTAGAGACAAAACACGACCGACCTTACTCCGACGGTTGGCCAGCGTCCTTCCATGACGAGATACATAGGGAGAGGAACGGAGCCAGGTAGTCGTTGTTGTCGCTCGTTGTCGACTACCCCTAGCCGATGCCGAGAATGAACTTCGCGTCGTCCGACATGCGGTCGGGCGTCCAGGGTGGATCCCAGGTCAGCTCGATCTCGACGTCCTCGACCCCGTTGATCTCGCGGGCCGTGCGGACGATGTCCTCCTGGATCATCGGCCCGGCGGGACAGCCCATCGACGTCAGGCTGTGGATGACCTTGACACGCGGCCCGTTCACCTCGACGTCGTAGAGCAGTCCGAGTTCGACGATGTCCATCCCGAGCTCGGGATCCTCGACCTGCTTCAGCGCCTCGAAAACCTCTTCCTTTGTCGGCATAGATCGAGTCTAGCTGGAGGCCCGATCTGAAATTCTGCCGGGCCGGATGACGCACCAGACGCGGCGCCGGATCAGCACGTTCGCCCGCGGCGCGTAGCGCCGCTACGCACCGCGAACGACCGCACTGCCCGGCTTGGTCTGGAGCGCCCCCGCCGACGGCCGAATTTCAGACCTGACCTCTAGTACCCGAGGAGCCGGACTTCCTCGCGTCGCTCGCGGGCGAAGAAGTGGATCCCGTCGATGAAACGCACCCAGTTGCAGCGTGTGCACATGACGATCGAATGCGTTCGAGCGGAGTCGGTGAGGAAGCGGACCCCGCGTAGCAAGTCTCCGTTCGAGACGCCGGTCGCAACGACGATCACCTCTCCGGGAGCGAGCTCCTCCGTCGTGAAGACACGCGTTGGATCCTCGATCCCGAGCGCGTGCGCCTCTTCGATCTCGCGGCGCGACGTCGGCCAGAGCTGCGCCTGCAGCTCTCCGCCGAGGCAGCGGAGTGCCGCCGCGGACATGATCGCCTGCCGCGTCCCGCCGATCCCGACCGCCATGTGGTCGTTGGTGCCGCGGATAGCAGCGGAGATCGATGCCGTGACGGTTCCGTCCTGAATCAGCTTGATCCGCGCGCCGGCGGCGCGGATCTCCTCGATCAGGTCGTGATGGCGCGGACGGTCGAGCACGATCGTCGTGATGTCGTTGGGTCTCCGACCGAATGCGTTCGCGATCGCTTCCACGTTCTCGCTCATCGACTTGAGGAGATCGATCGAGCCGCGCGCGAGGGGACCGACGGCCAGCTTGCGCATGTACATGTCGGGCAGCTCGAGGAGGGAGCCGCGCTCACCGACCGCGATCATCGACATGGCGCCGTTACCGCCGCGCGCAACCACGCCACGGCCTTCGAGCGGATCGAGCGCGAGGTCAACCGTGTCGCCGCCCGCGCCGATGTCCTCGCCGGCGTGCAGGGGAGAGCCCTCCATCGCCGATCCGATCACGACGCGGCCGCGAATCGGGAAGTCGTCGAGAACGGCGCGCATTGCAGCGGCCGCGTCTGCCTCCGCAGCGTCCTGATCCGCCCGCCCGAGCCAGCGCGCCGCCGTCAGGGCGCCGCCCTCGGTGACGCGCACGTACTGCTCGCACAGGCAGAGGGCCGTGGTCGGCGGCTTGACCTCCGGCTGATCTACCGCCTTGTCGACCGTTTCGGCCATTCAGACCCGTTGTACCTGTTCGGCGCTCGCCAGCACGAGCTCGAGGACGGCGTCGATCTGCGCCCTGATGTCGGTGTTGGCGATCACGGGCACGTTGTGCCGCTTGGCTCGCCTGACGATGTAGTCCTGTACGCGCCGGATGTCGTCCAACCGGTCGATGTACTTCAAATGGGGGCGGAGGCCATCGAGCCCGGCGTCCCGAACCATGAAATGCGTGCTGTGCTCTTCCTCGTCCTCGATCGCGAGCACGCACTGCACGACGAGCGCGCCGTCGACCCGCGGCAGCATGCCCGGGACGAGGTGCACGCCCTCCAGCACCATCGACCACCCCTCCTCGAGCGCGCGCTCGATCGACGCCCGCACTCCGACCATGACGTTGCGTGTCTGCTCGAGAAAGCCCGCGATGACCGGATCGTCCGCCTGCTCCGGCTCGCGCAATCCTGCGGCCGCCTCGAAGCTGGAGTAGTGGATCGACGGCATGAACTCCTTCGAGAAGAACGCGCGCATCGTCTGCCGCACGAAGTCGGTCGAGGTGACGCGGGTGATCCCCAGGCGGTACGCGGCCTCGGTCGCGACCGTCGACTTTCCGGTGCCGGTCGCACCGCCGACGAGAACGATCACCGGCAGGTCGAGCTCCTGGAGCTCACGGAAGCGCCGCAGACGTCGTAACGCCTCCGAGCCCTCGTCCTCGCCGAGGACCTCGACCGCGAGTTCCTCGACGCGCTCGAGCTCGACACTCTGCTCCCCTCGCTCGACCAGATCCTGGTCGATCCGCTTCGCAAGTTCGTACGCGCGCCCGAGCGGAACGCCGACGGCGACGAGCGCCCGCGCCATCAGTCCCTTCGAATACGGGTGCTCGGGCGTGCCGAGCGGGAGCGGCTCGGAGTGGCGCGGATGACTCATATCGCTCTGGCTCCTGTGGGAACGAGCCGGAGGATCGCGTCGTCCAACTCGGGCGAGACGACTTCGTTCTCTGCGAACACGACCTCTTTGCCTCGCATCTCTGCCGCTACCGCGACGAGGTCGATCGCCGCCGCCTTGATCTCGACGAGATAGACGTCGGCGTCGGTTCCCTCGAGATCCTCGCTCAGCGCAGCTCGGTTCGCCAGATTGCGCGACACACTCACGACTTCCGCGTCGAGGTGATCCGTCGGCGCCTCGCCCGTGGTGAAGATAGCCACACGCCTTCCTCGCAGCGGAGCGATCGGCCGCAAACGAAGATCCGCCTCGACGACCTGAACATCCTTGAGCGCGCGGATCGCCCCGATGTCGCCCCCGCCGACGAGCACGACCAGATCGGAGACGAGCACACGGTACGCGTTGAGGTACGCGAGCGGATCGTGTCCGCGGCCGCTGACGAGAATCCGCGCGTCGACGTCGATCGGTGGAATCGCCGCCCCGCTGCCGTCGAACACGACCACATCCGGTTCACGCTCGGCGGCAAGCGCCGCGCCTTGCAGGACATTCGACGTCGTCACAGCACCGGCCAGTCCCCCACCCGCGCGGCGGCACCCGATCGTGACCACGCCCGCGAGCGCAGCGGTCTCGAGATAGTCGGAAGCCGCATGATGCCCCGCGCGCGAGAGGTCGAGCAGCGACGCGAGAGTGGGCTTCACCGCTGCGACCTGCGGCTCCGCGGGGCCGCCTCTTCCCATCGCCACGACGATCACGTCGCGATCCCGTGCAAGGAGCCGCGCAACGTGGCCGGTGACCGCGGTCTTCCCCACGCGCTTACCGGTTCCAATCACCGCCAGCGACGGCAGCGGGAACGACGCGTAGGACGGCGGCGAAAACTGGAAGTCTGCGCCCTCGTAGCGCAATCCGGCGGCGAGGACGCGACTCGCGAGCAACATGCGCTCGCGCGGTCCCAGGATCGGCTCGTCGGACATATCCACGACGACCTGGGCGTCCGCATAGCCGTCCTCGAGCGATTCGAGCAGCGGCACGCCGTAGTCGAGCTCGCCGCGCAGCTTCTCGGTCCCACCGGCGAGCCACGCGCCGATCACCTCGTACGGCAGCTCCGCGATCGCAGCGCGGACGACCGGCGGATAATGCTCGCCGTCGATGACGACCAGAGCCGGCGTCATCGGCGGGAGGTCACCTCTCCTTCGATTCGCGCCGTGTACTTCTCGAACTCGAGCGTGTCGATCGCGAACTGGATGATCTTCTCCTGGCCGTGGAACGGATACTTACGCCACACGTCGATGTGAGTGCCGGAGAACTCGATCACGTTGTAACAGGGCCGCGTGTTCCCGCGGAGACGCAGGGAGGAAACGGTTCCGGCATTGACGATGAAGAGATCCTCCAGCCGCCATGCGTACGGGACGTGCTTGTGCCCCGAGAGGACGAGGTTGACACCGGAACGCTGAAGACACTCGATGGCGTCGCCCGCGTCGTAGATGATGTTGCGCTCACGTCCCGTGCCCGGAACTGGCAGCAAATGGTGGTGGCACACGAAGACGCGAAGGTCGGCCGGCGCGGCGAAACTCTCCTCGATCCACGCATAGCGCCCGCGGCCGATCTGGCCATGGTCGAGGTCCGGCTCGGTGGAGTCGACAGCGACGACGGTGACCCCGCCGACGCGCGTCACCGAGTTGCGGTCGCCGAAGAGCTGCTCGAAGTGGACGTAGCCGACGTTCCGCGAGTCGTGGTTGCCGGGGATGATGGCGACCGCCTCGCAGTCGATCGTGTCGATGTACCCCTTGGCGAGCGCGTACTCCTCCTTGAACCCGAAGGTCGTCAGGTCGCCGGAGATGACGACGATGTCCGGCTCGAGGTCGTTGACCTCGGTGAGCGCCCGCTCCAGGAGGTTCGGCAGGAAGAACTGCGTGCCGCAGTGCAGATCGGAGATCTGGACGATCGTGAACGTGCCCTCACGGGTCGCCATGGGCGAAGTCTAGGCGGCGGGAGGCCACTTCAGAATCTCCGGGCCCGGCGATGGCCTTTCTCCCATCCCCGAAAATGCGCCGGCCTTTTTGGCGTCCGGACCGGTTGCTACCCTGAATCCAGGTGATACTGGAAACGCCTGATTTCCAGGCATATCGAGGCCAGGAACCTCCCCGCTTCGCAAACAAGGCAGAGCTCGAATGCGCCAAGGTCCTGGACTACTACGGTGTGCCCTGGGAGTACGAGCCGAAGACCTTCGTCCTCGAGGAGGACGCGGATGGCCGCACCATCGAGGCTTTCAAGCCCGACTTCTACCTCCCCGAGCAAGATCTCTACGTCGAGGTCACGGTGATGAAGCAATCGCTCGTGACGCGAAAGAACCGCAAGCTCCGGAAGCTGCGCGAACGCTATCCGGACGTGCGCATCAAGCTCTTCTACAAGCGCGACATCGAGCGCCTGGCGGAGCGATACCAGCTCGAGCTCGCGTCGTAGTGGCTCGGCCGGTGCCGTTGCCGCGCTTCTCGGTCGCGAGACGCAAACCAGACAAGGACGCAGGGAGTGCTCGGGCTCTACTGCCCGAGCGCGACTGAGGACGCCGGATGGCGCCGCCGGATCGCGGGCGAGAAGCCCGGATGATGGCGCCGGTCGAGCCACTCACCCCTGAGTCCAGGCTCGGGGACGTTTACCTCACGAGCGAGGAGCTACGGACGCGGGTCCGTGAGCTCGGTCGCGAGATCTCCCGTGACTACGAGGGTCGCGAGCCGCTGCTGGTGGCGCCGCTCAAGGCGAGCATCGTTTTCGCCGCCGACCTATCCCGTGCGATCGGGATCCACCATGGGCTCGACTTCATCGAGCTCGCCAGCTACGCCGCCGGCGCCGACCGCGGCGGCCATGCCAGGGTTCGCCTGCTCAAGGATCTGGACGCGGAGATCACGGGCCGCCATGTCCTGATCGTCGAGGACGTCATCGACACGGGACTGACGCTGAACTACCTCTGCAAGACCCTGGCGCTTCGCGACCCCGCCTCTTTGGCTGCGGTGACGCTCCTCGACCGGCCCTATCGCCGGCTCGTCGACGATCTCCCTGTCCGCTACGTGGGCTTCACGGTGCCGGACGAGCTGTTCGTCGGCTATGGGTTCGACTTGCAGGAGCGGCATCGGAACCTGCCCGACCTGCACGTTCTCCGCCGAGAAGTTTAGCCTAGGCTAAACTTCGTGGGTCGATGATGGCGACCCGCGCTGAGGAGGGCCCACGCCTGCCCGGGGCGGGCGAACGCGTACTGCAGGGCAACTCACGATGGGGCATCCTGCCCTTTCTCGGGCCGGCGTTCATCGCCTGCGTGGCGTACATGGATCCGGGCAACTTCGCGACGAATATCGCGGGCGGCTCGAAGTTCGGGTTCACGCTGGTCTGGGTGATCGTCGCCTCGAACCTGATGGCGATGCTGATCCAGACGCTCTCAGCAAAGCTCGGTATCGCAACAGGCCGGAACCTGCCGGAGGTCTGCCGGGAGCGCTTCTCCCGCCGGACCTCGATCGGCCTGTGGATCCAGGCCGAGCTGATCGCGATGGCGACCGACCTCGCCGAGTTTCTCGGCGCCGCCCTCGGGATCAAGCTGCTGCTGGGCATCCCGCTCTTCCCGGCGGCAGTCATCACCGGTGTGGTCACGTTCCTGATCCTCGGACTGCAGCGGTACGGCTTCCGCCCCCTCGAGGCGGTGATCACCGCCTTCGTCGCCGTGATCGGAATCTGTTATCTCGGGGAGCTCTGGTTCGCGCATCCCCCGCTGGGCGAAGTGGCGAAGCACGCAGTCGTGCCGGAGTTCGCCGGCAACGAGTCGGTCCTACTCGCGGTCGGCATCCTGGGCGCAACGGTAATGCCGCACGTGATCTACCTGCACTCGGCGCTCACACAGCATCGGATCGTTCCGCGAAACGACGAGGAGGCGAAGACCCTCTACCGCTACACGCGCATCGACGTGCTCATCGCGATGGTGATCGCCGGCCTCATCAACATGTCGATGCTCGTGATCGCGGCGACGGTGTTCTTCGGCAGCGGGCTGACCAACATCGCTTCGCTCGAAGGCGCGCACCGGACCCTGCAACCGCTCCTTGGGGGCGCATCGAGCGTGCTCTTCGCACTCGCGCTGACCGCCTCGGGGCTCTCGAGCTCCACCGTCGGGACGATGTCCGGCCAGGTCGTCATGCAGGGCTTCATCCAGCGTCAGATCCCGCTGTTCATCCGCCGAGCGGTGACGATGATCCCTGCGTTCGTGGTGATCGCTCTGACCACCGACGTTTCCCGGACGCTCGTGATCAGCCAGGTCGTCCTCTCTTTCGGGATCCCGTTCGCCCTGATCCCTCTCGTCATGTTCACGAGTCGTCGCGACCTGATGGGCGTCCTCGTCAATGCCCGCGCGACCATCGTGGCGGCCGTTGTGGTCGCCACGATCATCACGAGCCTGAACATGTTCCTGCTCGCGCAGACCTTCGGTTTACTCGGATAAGAAGAAGGGGCGGCTCATGCCGCCCCGCGATTCACCATCTGTACCAGCGAGCTCCCTCCGCACCTCGTGCGAAGAACCCGACGATCCAGACGCCGTAGCAATACAAGTGCCACGAGCTCTCCTTCTGGGTGAACAAGAGCGGCCACGAAGTTCCCTCGTCAGCCCCTCCGAAAACAACCGGCCGCCCCCGGGGGGAGGCGGCCGGCGTCGTCGGGAGACGACTGTCCCGCACCACGGCACGACCCTGTCCTCGACTCCCGCCGGGTACGAATTACAAAGGGGAAACGTACGACTTGGCGATCTGGGTACGGCTAGAGGAGGGTTTGGCGAAATACGAGGCAAGTCACGCGATCACAGGCCCCAGGACGTGCGGCGGCAATCCTTCCAGCCGTAGGCGCGCGAACTTCTCTAGGTTCTCAACGACCTGCGGGCTGTCGCCAACCTGTGCGAGCCACTGCTCCACTCCGCGAGTCACTTCCTCGACGAATATCGGGATGCTCATCCAATCGACGCGCTCCCCGTTGATCTCGGTCGAACTCCTATGCAAATGACCGGCGGCCGGGTGTAGAAACGCGACAGGTGACGTGCCCCCGTGGGGCATGGCTCGGCCTTGGTGCAATAGGGAGCACCGCAGGCCGTAGAACAGGTCTGCATAACTGGCTTGTTCCGGGACGTTGGCGCGGAGCCAGTCCTTGTACTTCGCGGGTGTCGCCGTCCCATCCTCAGAAGCCAGCGCGCCACAGATATCGGGAAGCACCAGCGCCCCGAGGAGCGCCAGAGTCTGCATAACTGGCTTGTTCCGGGACGTTGGCGCGGAGCCAGTCCTTGTACTTCGCGGGTGTCGCCGTCCCATCCTCAGAAGCCAGCGCGCCACAGATATCGGGAAGCACCAGCGCCCCGAGGAGCGCCAGGTAGTAAAGGCCAATCTCAGAGGCTGCACGGATTTGGGCTATTAGCTCATTCATGACGTCCATGGTGGCAGAGGGCAACAGGGATCTCACCTACTCCACAACCAGAACGACCGATTCGTGCCCGTCGTCGGGGCCAGGGCCGATCTCAACGTGAACGATGCTGCCGCCAGCCGTACGACAGTCGTAGAGGGCGGCGACGGGCATTTCTGACGGGAATACACACAGGCAGGCGACGAGCTGACCCACGCTCAACGGCTTCGTTTCGGGGTTCTGAGTCACCCGGATGTCCCCCCGACAGATGCCCTTGAGTAAGCGGCAACGTCCGATGCCCCGAATAGAATTAGTCCTGCAAATCCAAGGAAATAAGCCCCCGCGAAGCTGAAACTTCCGGGGGCGCGACCACAGGAGAGTGACCTCCGGTGGCATCTGGCAAGGTAGCGCGTCGGGCGGTCGGTTCTGAGATTTCCGCCCTGCTGGACTCGACCGAAATAGCGGCCCTGATTGGGGAGATCGACGCATCCGGCGATGCCAGAGGCCGCACGGGGTATGGCGCACGCGCCCTCGTCGGAGCCTGCCTCGTCAAAGCCCTCTACGGCCTGCCGACGTGGACGCGGGTTGCCGCCCTGATCGCTGACCATGCTGGTCTGCAAGCTGCCCTTGGCGGCGCTCCGAGCGTGTGGGCCTGCTACCGCTTCACCACGAAGCTGCGGCTCTACTCGGAGACGTTGGCCGACTGCCTCGACAGGATCGCCGCGTCCCTCCAAGTTGAGCTTCCCGGCATCGGACAAGACGTAGCAATCGACTCGTCTGCTCTTCCGGCGTTCGCAAACGGACAACGGCACGTCACTAAAGACGGCCCGGAGCGCAGGCGTTACTCCGATCCCGACGCGAGTTGGGGCCACCGCTCTGCCGTTAGTACTCGCGGAGCTGGCGGCTACTACGGATACAAACTCCACGCTGCCGTCTGCACCACTACCGGCCTGCCACTCGCATGGCGAATCGAAACAGGACGCCGCCAAGACTCTCTTTACGCCGAGCCACTTCTCGACGCTCTTACCGCTCGCGGCTACCGGCCCGAAACGTGCGCGATGGACAAAGGCTACGACCACCACGCTGTCCACCAAGCCTGCGAAAAGCGCGGCTGTCACCCCATCATTCCGGTACGCAAGAATCAGGCCACACTTGACGGGCGCGGTAGGCAACTCGTCCTCCTGCCTCCGGCACCCGGCGACCCTCCCACCCGACGCCACCCGCACATCCCCCGTAGCAGCAGACGCTTCGACACCCTCTACAAAAACCGCGTGGCAGTTGAGCGCGAGTTCGGACGACTCAAAAACGACTATGGGCTTCTGCCCCTCCGCGTCCGTGGCTTGGAGCGCGTCCAGCTTCACGCCGACATCACGATGCTAGCGCGGCTGTCGCAAGCGCTTATTCGGGCGCGTGCCGTCCCGGTCGCCGCGTAGATGAATACGGGGTCAGCCCCGTCCACGATACGGTTAGGAACCTGACAAACACGGAGGCTTCGTAGGTGCAAATCGTTCGACTGGTAGACCGCGTAGGGGCTGACTCCCTTATTAGCAACGCGCTCTTTGAGGATTCGATAATCGTCGGACCCGCCGTTGTGACCTTCATGGACACCGTGAGTCTTGACGACTGCCGGTTTGATGCCCCGCCCGAAGTTTTGTTCATAGATATTGGTGCCGAGCCGCGTGCGGTCGTCGGAATCATCGGTATTCGACAGACGACCTTCCGCAACTGCGAGTTCCGAAATGTCGGGATTATCGGGCCAACCGCAGTAATCGAACTGCTCCGCGCCAGCTTGCAGCCATCGCAACAACAACAAGCTAACTCTCCGAGTCCGATTCCTGTTGAGGCTCCGGCTGTTGCAACGTCAGTTGCTGGGCCGGAGGCTCAGCAACCGTAGTCCCGCTCACTTCAAGGTTTCGGGTCCCCTCAATCATGATCGGGTCACCTCCAGGCTGCGGAAGCGAGACGCTAATTGTGTCCATTGATTGAAATGTCTTAATCACCGATTGAGTCAGCGTTTTGCCGTGTTCGCTCCCGAGGCGGCGGTCCCGGATAACAAGCAGTTCTGCGAACGCAAACCCCGCAAAGACGAGCACCACCCACCAAGGCGAGGGCGCATGCCAGTGACGGTGCGAATAGAGCGCCGTTACAACCTGCGTGGCGCCGCCAACAAGTCCGGTGCCCCAGAAGAGAGCTATGAGCCACCACCCCCGCTTGAAGATGGCAACAAGGTCTTGGCGTAGTGCTTGCACTCGCCCGAGGATACGACCGCGAGCGCCGCCCCCCTTGGATTGTGGGGGGAGGGGCCCCCCCGACATTCATCCGACCCCGATCCGTCGTCGGAGCCGTCGCGGGGCGTTATTTCGCCAAACCCTCAGAGGTAACCCAGGGGGTCCACGGGGTTCCCGTTGATCCGGACCTCGAAATGCAGGTGGGGGCCGAAACTGTGGCCCGTGCTCCCGACATAGCCGATCACCTGACCCTGCGTCACATGTTCCCCGGTCGAGACCGCGAAGGACGACTGGTGCGCGTAACAGGTCGCCATCCCGCCGCCGTGGTCGATACAGGTGTAGTTGCCGTAGCCGCCGACCCAGCCGGCCAGCACGACGGTCCCCGACGCTGCGGCGTGGATTGGAGTGCCGTACGGCACACCGATGTCGATCCCGGCATGCAGTCGACCCCAGCGGTAGCCGAATGGACTCGTGACCGGCCCGTTCACCGGCCAGATCAGCCCTGATGACGAAGGAGTCGTGTCGCCCGCGCCCTGCGCCGCGGCGAGTTGGCCGCGAATCCGCGCATCCTCGGCCGCAAGTGCATCCGCCTCAGCGATCAGCACCTTCTCCTGCTCGCGCGTCGAGAGGAGCTGACCCTTCTGCCGCTTGCGCTTACCCGCGAGCGAGCCCTGGTTTGCGAGCAGCTGATCCTTCACGGCACGCTGTTGCTCTGTGCGCACAGCGACGACCTGCGTCTCGGAATGCACTCGGGCGCGGATGGTCTTCGTTCGCTCGCGCGCGACATGCACTTCGTCGCGCGCAGCGGCGACAGTGTTGGCAATGCGTTTGTCCTGCTGGGCGATCGCCTCGATGTAGTGAAGCTGATCGAGCACGTCCTGGAACGACTGCGACTCGAGGATCACCTCGACCAGAGTTGGATCCTGCGTCTCGTAGATGTCGATCATGCGCAAGTTCAGCTGGCGCAGGACCTTCGCGTACTGACTTCTCAGGAAGTTCAGACGGTCGGTCTCGAAGGTGAAGAGCGCGTTGAGCCGGTCGAGCCGCCGCTGGTGCAAAGCCAGGTCCCGCTCGAGGGTCGAGAGCTTCTGCGAAACATCACCGACCCTGTTCTCGAGGGAACGAATCTGCGACGTGACGTCCGAGATCTGGCCGGTGAGCCGGGCCTCCTTGGCGCGTGCGGCAGCGATCCGCGCCTGAACCGCGCCGAGCTTGCCGCTGTTGTCGCCGGCGGCCGGAGCGGCGAGAATCAGCCCGGCAACGAGGACGACGGCCAGTCTGCGGGCCATGAGCGAAGGTTCGGCAGGGCGTCGGACGTCCCTGCCGGCGGGAAGGGCGCCTCAGGCGCCCGCGCGCCCCTCCTCGGGCTCGTCGGGCGCCAGCGGGCCCGGCTCCGGCATGATCGCCGGCTCGGGCGGGTTTCCCTCGTCCGGCGGCGGATAGGGCTCTGGAATGACCGCAGGGGCCCCAGGGACGGCCTCTCCGGGCTCTCCGGGCTGCTCTGGCAGCTCGACCATCTCCGTCGGTTGAACCTCCAGCCGCCGCCGTTCGATCCGCTCCTGCGTTTTCGCCACGACTGCCTCCATCTCGGCCTCCCTCAATGCCGCGAGCTCGTCCAGCTCTCGGAGCTGCCGGCGGGCACTTTCGTTTCTTCGGTCATCGCCACGGTACACCGCATCTCCGAGCTCGAAAAGGAGACGGGTCCGCAACACGCTCATTCGCTGGAGCTCCCGACGCAGGCTCAGTAGCTGACGAGCAGCCCGGCCACGTGTCGCCAGCGAGTCGGCGGCGACACCGGCCCTGGCGCGAAAACCGTCGAGTGCGTCGGCCGTCGAGCGGGCGACGCCACCGTCCGGCTTGCGACGCGCGACCTCGAGGAAGACGAGTACGAGGAGCACGCTCACGCCGAGAGCGATCAGGGCGAACGGCCAGTGGCCGAGCGCGAACAGCACGACGGCCAGCGTCAGGGCAGCGCCCGCGAGGACGAGCACGAGCGTCGCCGGTGTGATTCCGTAGTAGCGCGGCTCGACGTGTGCGTACTCGACCGGAACCGGTCCGGTCTCGTCGGGGGGGAGCTCCATCACCTTTGTCTCGTCGTCCGCAGCAGGGTGGCCGCACTGCGGGCAGTAGCGACTCGTCTTCGACAGCTCCGCGCCGCAGCTCGCGCAGCTAGCCATGGGTGGGAATCGGCTTCTCCGCGGTTGGCGACGCGCGCAGGTCGAGTGCTCGCAACGCCTCCGCGGCGCGGCGTCTCAGCGGGCCGACGAGGTTGCGGTAGTCCTCGTCCGACACCTTGCCCGTGCGATGGTCGAACTCGAGCTCTTTCAACGCCGCAAGCGCGCGGTCGCGCTCCTCGGACAGGGCGAGTCGACGCTCCTCCAATTCATCGGGCCCGGCAAGCCGGTCGTCCGTGGCAGCCGGCTCGCGCAGGAACGGCAACGCGACCAGCGCGACGCACGCGAGCGCAAGCACCACCCCCACGATCAGCGCCACGGTCAGATCCGAACCGCCGCGTCCGCGTACCGCGCCGCCAGGCGGCGCTCTTCTCTCGCATCCGGCCAGAGCGCGATCAGCGAGCCGCCGACGAACACGAACCCCGCGAGCCAGAGGAGGTTCACGAGCGGCTTCTGCAACGCCTTCAGGTCGATGCTCCCGTTCGCATTCACCTGGTCGGCGATGAGGAAGAGATCGCCGCCCGTGAGCAGGTCGTGACGAATCGCCACCTCGTTGGAGACCTGGTCCTCGGCGAAGTACTGATTCTTGCCGGGCGTGTAGCGACCGAGGTAGTTGCCACCGCGGTAAACGTCGACGAGGCCGCGGATGGCGCGGTGGTTCGATTCCAACCTCGTCTGGAACCCGCGGAAGACCAGACGGTCGCCCGCGACGGTCATGGACTGGCCGGGTTTTAGACGCGCCTCGCGGACGGTCTGGTAGGCGCTCGCTCCGGTGATGCCGATTGCAAGGAGAACGATCGACGCGTGCACGACGTAACCGCCGTAGCGGCGGCGGTTACGTGCGATCAGCGACGAGAACGCGGCCGGCCAGCTGAGGCCTCCCAGAGCTTTTCTCGCCGCGGTTCCGCGTGCGAACTCGAGCACGATCGACGCGAGCACGAAGACCGAGAACGTGTAGGCGATCACGCCGATCCGAGACGAGCCGGCCCCGGCGGCGAGCAGCGCGATCCCCGCGATGAGCGCAGCGCCGAGCGGCCAGAGAAAGGTGCGACCCAGCGCGCGCAAGGATGCCCGCCGCCACGCGACCAGCGGGCCGATACCCATCAGCAACAGCAGCGGGAGGCCGAAGGCGTGGAGGAAGAAGTTGTAGTACGGCTTGCTCACCGTGGCTGCCTGCCCCGTCACGGCCTGCGACAGGATCGGATAGACGACGCCCCACAGAATCGTCAGGGCGAGCGCCACGAGGAGCAGGTTGTTGTAGAGGAACGTCGCCTCGCGCGACACGAGCGACTCGAGTCGTGTCTTCGAACGGAGCAGCGGCAGTCGTGAGAACACGAGCGCAAGCGAGCCGACGGTGATCAGACAGAGGAAACCCAGGAACCACGGTCCGATCGAACTCAGTGAAAACGAATGGATCGACTGGATGATCCCGCTCCGCGTGAGGAACGTCCCGAACAGCGACAGACCGAACGCGAGCACGATGAGCAGCACGTTCCACACCCTCAGCATCCCGCGCTTCTCCTGGATCATCACCGAGTGGAGGAACGCCGTCGCAGCGAGCCAGGGCATCAGCGCCGCGTTCTCGACCGGATCCCACGCATAGAACCCACCCCATCCGATCTCGACATAGGCCCAGTGGGCGCCGAGCAGCTGGCCGATGCCCAGAAACGCCCACGCTGCGAGAGTCCAACGGCGCGTGGCGACGATCCAGCGCTCGTCGGTGCGGCGAGCGAGCAGCGCGCCCATCGCGAACGCGAACGGGACGGTCAGGCCGACGTAACCGAGGTAGAGCATGGGCGGATGAATGGCCATGTAGGGGTTCTGCAGGCTCGGGTTGAGCCCGGCGCCGTCTGCAACCGCCGCCTGCGTGGCGAACGGGCTCGACACGAAGACCAGCACGAACGCGAAGAACGCACCGACGAGGCCGAGCGTCGGGACCACCCACGCGAGCACCTCACGGCCAACGCGTCGGGCTGTCAGCACCGCGGCGACCGAATAGCCGGAGAGCACGAGCAGCCAGAGCAGCAGCGATCCCTCCTGGCCGCCCCAGAACGCCGTCAGCTTGTAGCCGAGCGGCAGCTCGCGACTCGTGTGGTCGGCGACGTACTGGAAGGAGAAGTCGTGCCGGGCGAGCGCCGTCAGCAGGACGGCAGCCGCGACCACAGTCGCTGCGAACGCCCCGAGGAGCGCGTTCTGCGCCGACTCGGCAAGACGCCGACGGCTCTTCCACGCAGCGAGCGATCCCGCGACGAGCGCATAGAGGAGCAACAAGAACGCCGTGACCAGAGCCGCACGGCCGAGGTCAGCCACGAGTCAGCGCTTCGGCTGGTATTTCGACGGGCACTTCGTCACGAGCGTGTCCGGCACCGCGACGAACACGCCGTTGCGCAGCTGCCCGTCGACGACGACGTCGCGGCCGCTGCGGAAGAGGTCCGGCACGGAGCCCTTGTAGACGACCGGAACGGAAGTCGTCCCCTTGACGTCGCGAAGCTTGAACCGCAGCCCCGCAGCATGCGCGTCGCCTGCCGGCGTGCCGATGACCTGACCCATCAGCGAAGCCCGCCCGTGATGGCCGGCGAGCTGGCTCGGGCGGAGCACAGGCGTACCGCCGCCGGCGATGGACGTGTACAACAAGAAGACTGCGAGGACGGCCGCGACCGAGAGCGCGATGACGAGGCGCGCTGGGTTTCCTCTACGAGCCACCCTGCGATTCTAGTCCGAGGCCCACGAGAGGGCCCTCGGTTCCCAGGCGGGCTCGGGGCCGTAGATGGAGTCCAGGGCACGAGCCAGTGCCGGCTCGCGCCGGGATTCCTCGAGCATCGAGTCCACTGTCGCCGCCACGATGTCGGCCGCTACCTCCTCCACGGCCGACCGACGCTCCTCGGACAGCTCGGCAAGCTGCCTCCGGGCACGCAGGAGCTCGTGTTCCAGGACAGCCTCGGCGTGCCGGTGGAATGCGCGGTCGCGCAGGCTCACCTGGCCGCCGCCGCGGGCAGCGGAGCGGGCTCGGAGGCACGTGTGGGCTTGCGGGCAGGCGCGGTCAACGTGAAGCCGCAGAACATGAGCGCGATGCCGATCAGCTCACCGAGGTAGACGAGCGACGTGTCGCCGGTACGCGAGAGACCGGTGGCCGCCGCCACGGTGAGCGCCCCGCAGACGATCCACACGTTCGCGCGGACGCGCTGACGCCGCAGGATCGACAGCACCGAGCCGCCGACCAGGAGAAGCGTTCCGCTCGAGTTGAGAACGACAGCCCAGAGGAACGCGTGTCCGCCGAGCACGCCGTTCTTCGGGGGCTGTCCGCTGTGCGCGGCCGCAAGTCCGGCCACGTCCACCGGCGCAAGCAGGACCGTGACGACGGCCGCAATCGTTGCGACCGCGAGCCCGCCGAGCAGGATGTCTCGTCCACGACGCGGTAACAGCATCCACGCAGAGCCTGCACCGAGATAGGCGACGGTCAGGACGCCTCCGGCGATGTAGTACACACGGAAGAGCGCGGGGCTCCAGCCGGCACGCTGAGCGGCAGCCTCACTTGCCGCCGCGACTGCGAAGAGCGCGAAGCCCACCGCCCAGAGCGCCTTCTGCCCGGCGGTCCTTCGCAACAGCGAACGAACGAGCAGGAGCGCGAACGTGGCGGCAAGGAGAGCCGCCGCGATCGGCGGCACTGCGTCCGCGACCGCGGGAACGTCCGTCCGCTGATTGTGAGACACGGCAGTAACGGGGTCGCCGGGCGCAACGACGCGCAGGTACGCGAAGTCGCGCCCTCCGAACATTCCCTCGTGGCTTGCTGCAAAGACGTACTCACCCGGCCTCAGCCTTTGCTTCGGAGCGAGGACCAGCTCGCGCGGTGAGCTACGCCGAACGGCGAGCGGCATCGAATTGCCGTTCAGATCGAACAGGCGGTAGGCGGCCGGCGCGTCGACGGCCGCTGCGCGCACGCGCAAGGCGAGCAGGTCTCGCGCGTGTAGCCGCAGCGCGTCGGCGGGAAAGCTCTCTTGTGGATCGGACCAGGCGAAGAGCTTGATCGTTCCACGCGGAGTGGTGAGGAACTGGCCGGTCACCTCGGGCGTGAACCGACTCTGGTACGCGTACTTGACGGTGCTCCCGCCGATGCCCGCGACCGCCGGCACGAACGGCAGGGTGACCAGCAAGAGGCCTATCGCGCCGATCGAGACTGCGACCCGTGTTCGATAGCTGCGCCGTCCACGCCGCCGAGGCGGCGATCGGAGCAGCCGTAGGCGCCGGCGCCGATGGGCGCGGAAGAGCAATGCGGTCGAGATGAGCGTGCTCGCAGGCAGCCACACGAACTCCGCCTGCCAGCCGACCTGGACGAGCGGCCCATTCGAGAACGGCGTAAAGGCGAGCGGCACAGCCGCCCACGCGATTGCGGGCCCGACGAGCAAGAGGACCGTGCCCACCAGCGGATACCCCGCGAACAACCAGCCGACGCCGGGGAAGCCGAGCAGGCCCATCGGCACCTCGTAGGCAGCGACGGACGCCGGGCGACGCCGCCTCACATGCTTCGGGATCCGGCCCGCGTACGCCGACGGAGCGCGTCGCAAACGGCTGCGGCTTTCCGCGCGGTAGGCCGCGGTCCCATGCCACATCGCCCGGGCGTACAAACCGAATCCCAACGCAACCGCCAAGGCGGCCGGGACGAGCACGAGCGCCTGCCACGGCTCGAGCGACGCTACCGCCGTACCGAAAGTTTGCCCGTTCGAAACGCGATGCGCCTCGATCGCGGCGAAGGCGATGCCGCCTGCGTAATACACCGCCATCCCTCCGCCCACGCCGAGGAGGAGAGAGCGTGTCGAGCGCGGTGCTCCCGGGGTGAGCGCAAGCGCTGCGCCCATGAGGATGACCATCAGCCCTGCCAGCATGTTCAGTTGGGCGTGCAGGTTGACGATCACGTCACCGGCGTCACCGCCGCGGTCGAGGAGCTCGTTGACGGCAGGGAAGGCCTGAATCGGCCCCTGAAGCGTTCCGACGGCCAATGCCGCGCAGCTCGCCAGCACGAAAGCTCGAATCGGTCCGCGCGCATGCCGAAACGCGCGCACGAGCGTCACGAGCAAGAACCAGAACCCCGCCATCATCGCGATGCCCGCCGCCATGATCAGGAACGGATGGAGCCGCGTGGCCTCCTCGGCCTGTGAGGGCGTCAGGCCGTGGCGCACCACCAGCCTCCCCTCGTGGAGGCCGAGATAAAGGGCGACGCCGTAGAACGCGAGCGAACCGCCGAGGAGCGACCAGAAGCACAAGTTCGCAACGCGGCGCGTCGGGGGTTTGCCGCCGAGAGCTGGCGCGAGCGCGAAGAGTGCGCCTGCCGTCAGCATCGTCAGACCCGTGACCAGGTTGATGTGCGCGTGACTGATCGGATCGATCCACTCGCCCGCGTGGCCGGCACGGTAGAGCCACGCTGCGTGCGCCGGCTGCACCTGAATCACGCCCTGCACGGTGCCGACGGTCAAACCCGCCGCGCCGGTGGCGAGGAACTTCCAGAGATGGCCGGTCGGCTTCGGAACGCGCACGAGCCGCGACTGGAAGATGGTCAGGAACACATTCGCCGCGAAGCACCAGTAGCCGAGCCCCATCACGCCCGCGCCGATGCCGACCGGGACGCGGTATGCCTTCCCCATGTGCAGCTTGGCGGCCTCGTAGTCCCAGCCCGACGAGACCAGCCGTCCCATTGCGATCCCGTTCGCGATCAGCGCGACGTAGAAGACGAGCAGCCCGACCGCCGTGAACCAGAACGCACCCTGGGCGAGCCCCGGACTCGACAGCGGGCGGCCGACGATCCGCGGAAGCACGTACCAGCAGAGGCCGGTCGAGATCAGCGTGCCACCACCGACGATCATCACGTGCGTGTTCGAGAGGTCGCGCACGAGATGGCCTGCGTAGCCGGCACGAGCGAGCCATTCGGCGGTCCACGGCAGGTTCTTCAGGATCATGTGCACGCCGCCGAGCAACAGGAAGGCGCCGCCTGCGATGAAGTACTTGGGGAGTCTGCTGTCGTGCGCGCTCAGCTCGTCGTCGCTGTATGGCTCCGCGCGCACCGGCGGCTTGTGTCCCGGCAGGATGGACGCGATGGACACGACGATCACCGCGAAGAACGCGGCATACGTGAAGAACTCCAGCGACGAGACGCGCTGGGTATACACGGGCTACCTCAGACCCGGTTCGACGAAATAGACCGTCAGCGTCCAGGCGAGGTAGACCACGATCAGGATCGCGAGCACGATCCAGGCGCGCGTCATTGCATTCCGGCCGTGCCGGACGCTTTCACCGACATCCCGGTAGCCGAAGAGAGGTCGCGCCGGCCGCGTTTGGTCGTCCTGATTCTGCGCCATCAGAAGACCTTCTCCATCACGAGGCTGCGCGAAGCGGAGAGCTCCGAGCCGACGTCGGCGAGCAACCGCTCGACGGTGTAGCCGCGCTCGAGGAACACCTCGAGCTGCCCAGGCGTGTCCCAGGTGGTGTAGCAGTGAACGAGCACGTCGCCGTCTCCTTCCGCTCGCACGAACACATCGAAGCTTTGGCAGCCGGGGTATTCCTGGACGTGTCCCTTCAACGCCTGCAGCGACGAGTAGACCGCCGGCCACTGAGCGCCGGGAATGATCGTCTCGGTCATCGACGAGTACGAGACGAATGGGAGCACCGAGATCTCAGCCATCAGAACTTCTGTCCCCAGACGAGGTGCCCGACGATGAGCGCTACAGCGAATCCGACGATGAGGACGGTGAAAAGCAGGAAGAAACCGGTCGCCGGCCCAGCGCCCTCCGTCGTCCAGCCGCCAAAACTATCCACGGGATAAATGCCTGAGCGCTGGCGTGTGGTTCGGTACTGCCTGACCCAGAGGAACAGCACGGCGAGAAGCGCAAACACGAAGCCCCACAGCCACGCGACCGACAGCCAATCGACATGCCACGACTCGACGGGACGAGTCGTCTCTTGATGGCCGTTCAGGTAGAGATAGAACTGCTGGACCTTCTCGGGCGTATCGCCCGTCGGCATGCTCATTCGTCCCACTCCTCCTCGTCCAACGCCCACTCCGGCGTGTAGTAGTCCTCCTCTTCGATCAAGAGCGGGATCGCAGCCTGGCGCTCGAGGTCGTGGAAGGCCCCGGCCTTCCACGACCAGATGAACGCGACGAGCGCGAAGCCGGCGAAGACGAAGAACGCCTCGAGCATCCAGTCGACCATCACCCAGCGCGACTGCGAGGTCTCGGGCGCATCGTGAGCGAACGCAGCTGCGGGCAACACGAGGGCAAGTGCACAGGCGGCCGCGACGCTCCTGAGGAGGCGCTTCATTGCTGGCCGGGGACGGTCGGAGGAATTGCCTTCTGCGCCTCTGGTGGAAGCTTGTCGCCACGGGTACGGGCCTCGTTCCAGGCTCGGTCGAGCAGGTCCTGGTAGATGGCCTTGATCCCGGCAGCGGCGTCGTCGAGAGAGAGCGGGGTCTTGCCGTCGTTCAGGAGGAACTTGTCACCGGGCGCCAGCCCCGGGAAGACGCGCATCGCCTCCTGCATGAACGGGTCCGTCACCTGCTTCTTCGCAAACCCGGCATTGTCCGTGAGCTTCTGCTGGGTCTTGAGCCACGCAACCAGCTCCTTGGAGGGTTGCCAGACGATGTAGTCCTTGGGCTCGGGGACGACATTCTTCCTTAGCGTGTGGTTGGGGATCGTCTTGATGAACAGCACGACGCGCCAGATGTCGTCGACCGAGAGCCGCTCGCCGAAGTTCTCCATCGCCGTCCCCGGCCAGCCGCGCAGGATGCGGTAGTAGAAGTCGCCGGGGCCGGTGTCGCCGCCGCAGCAGGCGTCATCGGCGCTGGTGAAGTCGGCCGGCGACGGGGACATAAACGCCGCGCCCGGGCCCTTTCCGTCACCGGCAATGCCGTGACAGCCGACACAGCGCTGCAGGAAGACCTCCTTGCCGCGAAGAAGGTTCTCCTCGGTCACGGGCAATGGATCGCCCGAGAGCCAATAGCCCCGGTCGATCTGCGAAAGGTTTGGCGCCTCCTCGAGCTGGTTCTTCGGCGGATTGAGGATCTTGTCGTTGCCTTCGAGGATCGGCTTGTGTGCGCCCTGGAAGCCGGTGTACGGCTGCGGGAACCCCTGGTTCGTCGTGACGACGTGCTTCGAGTACAGCTGGCCGGCGTAGCGCAAGAGGCCCGACTTGCCGCTCCGCGTCTCGACGTAGGTGATCAGCTGCTCGATCTGCGTGTCGGAGAAGAGCGACTTCATCGGCGGCATCAGCGAGAGCGGGTCGACGAAACGCGGGTCGTAGAAGTGAGCACGTTGCCAGTCGTCGGGATGCCAGCCGGACTCCTGCGAGAGGTCTGGCCCGGTGCGCTCGGTTCCGAGCAGGTTCGGCGACTGGTCGCTGCCGAAGAAGTCGCCCGGCTGCGAGACCTTCGGGTAGAGGAAGTAGAGGCTCTCGCGCACGTCCTGCGGCCGCGAGTAGCCGGAATGGCAGACGTAACACCCGTTCTGCGCGAACAGGTTGCGGCCCTTCACGGCCTGGTCGGAGAGCGGCGTCCAGTCGAGCGATGCCGGCGGGTCGAACGTATGGATCGGCAGCCACACGACGATGAAGACGACGGTGAAGAACGCCAGCAAGCCGCCCAGACCAGCAACGAGTGGTGTGATGAGCATCCGCTCGGGTGGATGAGGCGCCCAGCCGCGGGGAAGCTTGGGGCCGTCGTGCTGCGTCTGCGTGCGCTCGTCGTCCATGCGCTAGCCCGAGACCGGCGGGGCGACGGCTTCCGCCACTCGGAGCGTCTCCTGCCGGCGACGCTCGTGCGTGTTCGTGAAAATCGTCATGCCGACGTTGACGATCTGGACGATCCCGGAGACGACGATCATCGCTCCGAAGATCCCTCTGGCGACGTAGTAGGCGTGCAGCTGCGGCAGGACGTTCACCTCGGGAATGCCCTCCGCCCAGCTGAATCCCTGCTGGAAGCCTGCGAGCGTCAGCACGCTGAAGAAGCCGGTGAACCCCACAGTGACGAGCCAGTACTGCCACTCGGTGAGAGTGCGGCTGAACAAGGGCCTCGCATAGACCTGCGCGACGATGTAGTCGATCACACCCATTCCGAGGATCGTGAACGCGCCGAGCAGTGCTAAGTGCGCGTGCGCGACGACGAAGTTCGTGAAGTGCTGGAGCTTGTTGAACGGCTGGATTGCCTCGAACGCTCCTTGAATGTTCACGAGGAAGTAGAAGAAGAAGGCCGTGAGGGTGAAGCGCAGGGGTAAGTTCGTGAAGAACTTCTCCCAGTTGCCTTTCATCGTCCCGAGGATGTTGATCGTGAACGCGAAGACGGGAATCAGCAGCGCCCACGAGGAAACCTCCGCGATCGTCTTCAGCCACGACGGCGTCGGAGACTGGAGGATGTGGTGGTCGCCGACACCCGTGTAGAGGAAGGCCATCCCCCAGAAGGAGATGAGCGACAGCGTGTAGCTGTACAGCGGCGTGTTCGTGACGCGCGGGACCATGTAGTAGGTGATCGCGATCAGCATCGGCGTCAACCACAGGCCGAAGAGATTGTGGGCGTACCACCAGTTGAGCATGGCGTCGGACAGGCTTCCCTCTAACGCACCGGAGGGAGCGCCCCAGATGCTCCCTGGGCGCCAGATGACATTGCCGATCGCGTAATCGACAGCGAGCCAGATGGGGCTGGCTATGAAGAACCAGACCGAGACGTAGATCGGGCGGATCGTCCGCAACGAAACGGTGGCGAGGATGTTGACGATGTTTGCGAGCCAGATAACGAGGAGGAGGATGTCGATCGGCCAGATGAACTCGCCGTACTCCCGGCCCTGGCTGTGGCCCGTTAGGAGCCCGATGACACCGAGCAGGAACATCAAGTTCCAAAGCCACGCGCACCACACACCCAGCCGCTCGCTCCACATTCCGCGCGTGCCGATCAAGCGCGGGAGCATGTAGAAGAGCGCGCCGAAGTACATCATCGTCAGCCAGGCGAGAATGACGCCGCTCACATGCGAAGGGCGGATGCGGCTGAAGCTGAGCCACGAGATGCCGCCGAAGGCCTCCGGCGTCACGAACTCCGTCGCGAGGACGAGACCGAAGAGGTCGACGACGGTCAGCCAGAAGATTGCGGAGAGGATCCAGTGACGAGCCGCGCGATCGGGAAACGGTGACGGACGCGCAGCTCTTTCCGTCAGTGGAGCGGGCGCCTCGCCGATCGCATTGCCGGCCTCCGGGGTTCGCTCGGCCATTGCCGGGGCCGACCATAGATCCGTCGTGGGCCAAGTCCGATGGAGATGACGGAACTGTCATCGGTAGGTCATCTTCATGTCATCGCAGGTCGGTTATGGTCGTGGCGGTGCGGATTCTGGTGATCGAGGACGAGCCTCGAATCCTCGGTTTCCTGGCACGTGGGCTGGAAGCGGAGGGCTTTGCGGTCGACGGTGCGCGCAACGGTCGCGAGGGTCTCAAGCGCGCGCAACGCGACGCGTACGACCTCGTGCTGCTCGATCTGCTTCTGCCCGGGCTAGACGGCCTGACCGTGTTGCACGAGTTGAACAGCGTGCGTCCAGAACTCCCCGTTGTGATCGTTTCCGCGCGGTCTGATCTACCGACGAAGCTGCGCGGCTTCGGGCTCGGCGCCGCGGACTACCTGAGCAAGCCCTTCTCTTTCGACGAGCTGCTCGCGCGCATCCACGTCCAGCTGCGTCGGGCGAAACAGGGTGACGACGGTCACGTCGTCCGAGCAGGAACGCTCGTGCTGGACGTTGCGCGGCGCGAGGCACACTTCGGTTCCGTGACCGCACAGCTGTCGGACCGCGAGTTCCGCGTCCTCCATCACCTGCTCGAGCACCAGGGCGAGGTGATCAGCCGCGAGCGGCTCCTTTCGGAGGTCTGGGGTTACCACTTCGATCCGCACTCGAATGTCGTCGACGTCTGCATTCGGCGGCTGCGCAAGAAGCTCGGCGCGGAAGCGCCGATCGAAACCGTTCGCCATGCGGGCTATCGCCTTTCTGCGGCGTAGGTGGCCCGAGGTCGCCTGGGCGGCCTTCGCGATCGCGAACTTCGTTGCGATGTTGGTGTGGCCCGGCTGGGAGACGATCCCGTTCCATTTCGTCTGGATCAGCCTGACGTTGCTCTACGGCTTCCGCGTCTGGCGACAGGCGGCCACGTACCTGACGCTGCTCGCGGTCGTGGCCGTGACCGGCAGCCTCATTCTGCAGGACGCGTTCTCCGGCGACCAGCTCTGGGGCGAGTTGTTCGAAGTGCCGCTGATGTCGGCGATGTTCCTTGCGATGGTCTGGCACGCACGCCGGCGCCAGGATGCACTCGGAATCGTCGAGCGTCAGGCCGCGCAGCGCAAGTCACTGCTGCAACGGCAGGAACGGTTTCTTCATGACGCGTCGCACGAGCTGCGCACCCCGGTCACCATCGCCCGTGGCCACCTCGAGGTGCACAGGAGAACGAACGGCAACTCGGCCCACGAGATCGATGTCGCGCTCGACGAGCTGCAGAGGATCGAGCAGATCCTCGAGCGGCTGCTGCTGCTGGCGAAGGCCGACCAGCCCGACTTCGTCGTCGCCGAGGAGGTCGATCTGGAGCCCTACCTGGAGGATGTCTTCATGCGCTGGTCCGAGGTCGCACCGCGCGCGTGGAACCTTGGGCCGCTCGTCGCGGGAAAGCTCGCAGTCGACCCCGAAGGATTGCGCGCCGCACTGGACGCCCTGCTCGAGAATGCCGTGAAGTACACGGAGAACGGGGACGCGATCGAACTGAGGGCCCATGTCTCGGGCGGCGATGTCGTCATCGAGGTAGCGGACGGCGGTGAGGGCGTTCCGGACGGCGCACTCGCAGAGATCTTCGAGCGCTTCGCCCGCGCGGATGCGGCGCGCACGCGCGCCAAGGGCGGGGTCGGGCTCGGCCTGGCAATCGTCGACGCGATCGCGAAGGCACACGGTGGCCGCTGTACGGTGCGGAACTCGCGCGCGGGGGCAACGTTCGCACTGCGCTTGCCACGCTTCCAGCAAGCCTTTGTGGGCACGCTCCAGCTCGCGGAGAGCCCTTAGGGACTGCTCGCTCTCCCCTCCGGGACTAGGGCTTCAGCTGATCGTGCGCCGGCGCGGGGCGGCGCCCCGGGATCCGGTAGCCGTGGTCGTGACAGAGCGAGCCCGGCGCGTCCTCGGTGAGCGCGTCGCAGTAGCCCTTCCCGTAGGCGGCACGCATGAATGCCGCGACGACGTCGAGATTCCACTCCGAGATCTCGCCGGCCTCACGCCAGAGGTCGGTGAGCCGGAGGTCGATGTCGAGCTCGAGAAGGTCGATGCGTGACGGCTTGTTGGCCATGGATTGAGGGTAGAAAGGCGGTCGGACATCATCGGGAGGTTCCGGTTGCCGCTGGGGAAACCTCCCGGTTTCCCCAGACCCCTTCCCCGG
>Ga0193729_1000004_pt1 | contig 169861 bp, 173 predicted proteins | sample U1c2metaG_FD_143036 | JGI IMG/M metagenome (GOLD analysis project Ga0193729, IMG submission 143036) | Soil microbial communities from a riparian zone of the East river system, Colorado, United States - U1c2 | ecosystem: Environmental > Terrestrial > Soil > Riparian zone | place: USA: East...
CTGCTTTCGCTTCTCAGTGGAGAGCCGATTCATACTGATCATTATGCCAGAGCGGTCACGCATAGTCAAGCCTATCTTGTCCCAGGCAAGGCAAAAAACCCTGCAAATAGGCCATGGACCGAGAGGGCCACCAGGGCTACACTTAAAAGTGCTGTACCAGGTGGGCCCGGGAACCCTCGGGCCCGCTGCCTTATTGCCCCCCGACCAGGTTCCTCTCGGGTTAGCAGTCGGGGTCGGTCTTACCTCCTAATGGTTGCTGCCCTCCTCGCTGGACGGAGTAATCGTGACGCGCGGCTCAGAGTCCTTTGGCGCGCGAACGTAGATCAAGTTGAAGGCTGCGAGTACGGCGTCAGCCCACTCTTTGCGGCTTGCGTCAGAGAAGACCGTCCCCACCGGAGGCAGCGTTTGGAGCAGGCCGCGGATCACAAGGTGGTCCGCTCCTGGCACCGCTCCAGCCGGCTTTGGCGTAGGCGGATCGACGCGCGGCTGCGGCTTCGGGGCGGTAATGCGCGGACGTCGTTCGCGCGCAGCAGGCTTCTGGCCGTTCGTGGCCTTCGCGGCGCGCCCTGGCTTTTCCTCGATGATTCCGGCTTCCTGGCAGAGTCCCAGGAACAGGGTCACCATGCGAGGCCGCATACCGACTGGGTCGTAACTGCGGAATGCGTCCTCGATCTTCGACGGATCGTCGGTTGTGGGGTCCCGATAAGTGAACACGTCGGCGTAGGCCGCGCGCACAACGTCTGCGAGGCGCGACGGGAACTCATCAGCGCCCACTTTCCGAAGGTCCTCCATGGCGGGTGTTGGCGTTCCATCCGCGTCCAAGAGGTCGAGCAGCTTGAGCGCCTGGAGCGTTCGCGGGGCAATGCTCGCTGGAACACCGATTCGCTCGATGACGTCCGTGTTGATCGGCGTCGGGATGGGGCGGTCGCGGTATGCGTGGATCACGCCCGTGACGGCTCCAGTCGGTGCATAAGGGGCCGTGCCGCCGCTCTCGATCATTGGACGCCTACCTCTCTAGTCGTTGAAACCTGGAACGAGAGTAGCAGAAACTGAAACGTAGCGAAACCAAGACGAAAGGAGTGTCCAAAGTGGACGTGACAGCGGAGGTCGTTCGGAGCATCGAGCCGGTCGTCAAGAAGACGACTGAGGGGTGGCTCGCGATCAGCGAGACACTGGCACCGCTGAGAATCGCGGTGGTCGGGCGATCAGAGGACGAAGCTCGGGAACGCTTCGCGGAATCTAGAGAGGCATGGGCGACCCTGCGTGGATTGCCGGACCCGTTCGATGACGCCTAGGCGTCTAGTTGTTCTTGGCCCACCGCGCCCGGGCGGCTTTCCGAGCACTCTCCGCGCGTTGCTCAGGGGTGAGCTTTGCAGCTCGTGCCTTGCCGCCCTTCAACCCGCCGCGCCTCCCAAGCGCGACGGCGGCAGGGTCCTTCCCGGCGTCAGGATCGACGGCAGGGACTTCCCCGGTCGCTTCCTCGACGAGCTGCTTGGCAAGCTCGTTCACGTCCGAGGGCCGCTTACGTGAGCGCTCAGGCATACCCCAAGCGTATCAGGGACCTAGAAAAGACGAAGGCCCCACGCGGGGGCCTTCAATCCTTGCGCAGAGCTGTCAACTGCACCCATTATGCCGAAAACCTCGGACAGCCACCATCCCCTGTCTGCGGTAGCAGTGGGGCCAGCCGAAGCTGGCCCCAAAGTGGTGGAGCAGACGGGACTCGAACCCGCGACCTCAGAGTTGACAGCTCTGCGCTCTTCCAACTGAGCTACTGCCCCTGCTGTGTAGGCATTCACCCAGTCCGAGCCGGTGACCATCAAACGTCGGAAACGGGACCTAACCCCTGTCCACCACTACAAAGGATAGCCGCCGCCCAGGACCGTCCCCGGCGAAACGAAACTGACCCACTACCGGAATCGCAGGCTTCCCTGGACGCGGCCTGCCGCTCTGTTAGCTTCGCGCCCGATGCGCTGGCCCGTTGCCTCGGGAGCCGCGGCCGCCGGGCTGGCCTTTGCGGCGCTCTTTTTCAGCGACGGGTCGAGCCAGTCGCGGGTCTTCTGGATCGGCGTGCCGGCGATCCTCGTGGCGGCGATCGGCTGGGCGTGGCGGCCGGTGCGCCTGCCGCTGTGGGGCTCCGTCTTCTTCTGTTCTCTGGCGGCATTCGTGGTGTGGCAGGGGGTGTCGATCGCGTGGTCGATCGAGCCGAGCCGGTCCTGGGATTACACGAACCGCGGGCTCGTCTACTTCGCGTTCGCCGCCGCCGGGGCGCTCGTTGCGCGCACGTCGCTGCGGCGGTTCGCGGCTGCCGCCTGCGTGTTGCTCGGGGCGCTGTTCGTCTGGGCGCTGGCGGCCAAGGTGATTCCGGGGCTCTTTCCCGACTACGAGCGTCTGGCGCGTCTTCGGTATCCGGTTGGGTACTGGAACGAGCTGGCGTTGCTCGCTGCCGCGTCCGTGCCGCTTGGGCTGTGGGTGGTCGGGCCGCGGCACGACCGGCGCGCCCGCGTGGGCGGTTCGCTCCTGCTCTATGTGGCACTCGTTGTCACCGTCTTGACGTACTCGCGCGTCGGGATCGTGCTGGCCGTTGTCGCGGCATTCGTATGGCTCTGGCTCGATCGTGACCGGCTCGCGGCGCTCGGGCCGCTCGCACTGGCGTGGATCGTGGCGGCGGTCGTTGCAGGAGTCGGTTTGCTGCTTTCGGGTGTCAGCTCGGACGGTCAATCGCATCACGTCCGCGTGCGCGACGGTCTCGTGTTCGGTGCGGTGCTCGTCGTCGGCGCGGCGGTCGTGGCGGTCGCGTCGCGGTTTGTGCTGTCGCGTGAGGTCGACCGGCGCGTCGCGCGGGTGGCGGCGGTTGCGCTCGTCGTTCTCGTCGTCGCCGCGCTCGCCGCGGCGGTCGTGCGCGCGGGCGGCCCGTCCGACTTCGTCAGCGCGCGCTGGCACGAGCTCTCGAACAAGGTCAGCGCGCAAGTGCCTAACACCCCGGGACGCGTCCTGAGCGGGAGCTCAAGCAACAGGTGGCGTTGGTGGAAGGAAGCGTGGAAAGCGTTCACCGACAAGCCGCTGCAAGGAACCGGCGCGGGAACGTTCGAGCTCGTCGACCGCGTCGAGCGCAACTCGCCGCTCGCCACGATCGAGCCTCATTCGGTACCGCTGCAGTTCCTCAGCGAGACCGGGATCGTCGGGGTCTTGTTGTACGCCGCGGTGGTCGTCTCGGCGGTGATCGCCATTCTCCGGCGCGAGCGAACGGGGGTGTGGCTGGCGCTCGCTCTTGGAGCTGCGCTCTGCTTCGTGCACTCGTGGGTCGACATCGACTGGGACTTCATCGCCGTCCAGGGGCCGCTCTTCCTTACCTTGGGAGCCCTCGTGTCAGGCCCGGTAGCTCCGGTCCCCGGCCGTCGCCGGTGGCTCGTCTCCGCAGCCATCGGCGTCTGTGCGCTGGCCGCGCTCTATTCGGTGACGTCACCGTGGCTGTCCGTCAACCGCGTAGCTGCTGCCTACGATGAGATTGAACGAGACCATCCGGGGCAGGCGATGACGGATGCCCGGTCCGCGCACGCGTTCAATCCGCTTTCCGTCGATGCGCTCTTCGTCGAGGCGCTCGTAGTTCCGTACCCGAAGGCGTTACGGCTCTATCGCCAGGCGCGAGATCTCGAGCCGACGAATCCGGAGACCTGGTACCAGCTCGGCGCGTTCGAGTTGCTGTACCTGAAGCGGCCGCGAGATGCGTACCGCGACCTCAACCACTCCTACACGCTCGACCACTTCCTCTTCGGGCCGAAGACAGTGCCGGGCCACCAACTCGACGAGGCCCGCTGCAAGGTCGACCCGGCTACCTGCCCATGATCAGCACGAGGTGCGCGCCCAGCAATTGTGCGGGGCGCATCCCGTCGAGCGGCCGGACGATGCCGACGTGCAGATCGTGTCCGAGCCGCACCCCCTCGGCTTCGTAGCCGGGGCGGTACATGATCAGCGTGCGCGACGTGCCGCCGGCGGCATTGCCGATCTGGCCGAGCTGATAGCCATGCGCGCTCACCCGAGCTGCGGCCGCGTGAGCGGCGCCGGCCTGACCCCCGCCGTTCAGCACCATGACGGTCGTGTCGGCTCTCGAGAGGGAGGGCTTCGTCGCGGGAGCGGGCTGGGCGGTGCGAACGCGAGGAGTTCCCGTAGCGGCAGCCTTTGCCGCGTTCAGGTGCGTGGAGAGCGGATTGCCGAGCGCCGCGATCGCGAACGCGGCGAGCGCGATCAGCTCGAGCGCGGCAACGGCGCTGACGGCGATCGTCGCCCGGCGCCAGGGCCGGATGAGGTCGAGATCGACGTCGATGTCCTGAGCGTGCTGCATCGCCCGGAGCAAGTTCGTCCCGCGCGCGCGTGCTCCTTCAACCGGACGTGTCGCCTCGGAACACCGCCTTCGTGGCCACGCCGGGGACTGTCCCCACCAGGTCCGAGCCAGTCACGTCCGCGGCCCGGCTATTCCGGACGGCATGGGTGATGCAAATGTGTGACGTTTCTTGCACAGTCGGCCGGGGCGGGCACGTCTTCTCGACGAAAATGGCATAGCCTCGAGCCCGGCACGCCGCGGTCCCGCGTCGAGGGACAGGTCCGTTACGTCGAGGAGATCCAGGCCCACGTTTCCGCGAGGCCTTCGTCCAGCGAATGCTGCGGCTCCCAGCCGAGCTCGCGCTTCGCGACCGCCGGGTCGAGGACGCTGCGCTGCAGCTCTCCAGGACGCGCATCCGTAAGCTCGGGCTCGCGCTCCACACCGGCGACGCGCTGGATCCGCTCGTACAGCTCGAGCACCGATGTCTCGACGCCTGTGCCGATGTTCAGGACGCCACCGGGATGCTCCGCCGCCGCCAGGGTCGCCGTCACGATGTCGCCCACGTACACGTAGTCGCGCGTCTGCGTTCCATCCCCGAAGATCTTCGGCGTACCACCCTCGCGAAGCGCGTTCATGATGATGGCCACGACACCGGCTTCCCCCTTCGGATCCTGGCGCGGCCCGAACGCGTTGGCGTAACGCAACGACACGTGCGTCGCCCCGTAGAGCCGGTTGTACGCCGCGATGTACTCCTCACCCGCAAGCTTCGACACCCCGTACGGTGCGAGCGGTGCGCGCGGATGGTCCTCGCGCGCGGGCCCCTCGCATTCCCCGTAGATTGCGCCGCCCGTCGAGCTGAAGACGATCTTCGTCCCGTGCTCGCGCGTCGCCTCGAGCACCTGCAAGGTGCCGAGGACGTTCACGTCCGCGTCGAAGTCGGGCCGCTCGACCGACACGCGGACGTCGGCCTGTGCCGCCAGGTGGAAGCACACCTCGGGGCGCACCTCGTCGAAGAGGCGCGAGGAGTCGCTGCGGATGTCGGCCTCGTGGACGTGGATCCCCTCGGCCACGTACTCGCGCCTGCCTCTGGAGAAGTCGTCGAGCACGTGCACTTCATCCCAACGGGCAAGCAACGCGTCCGCCACGTGCGAGCCGATGAAGCCCGCGCCTCCTGTCACGACCGCCCGCACGCGCCGTATCGTACGGACGGCGGTGTTCGTCACCTTCGAAGGCCTGGACGGATCGGGCAAGACCACCCAGGCGGAGCTCCTGGCCGATGCGCTCCGCGCTGAGGGACGCGAGGTCGTCGCCACCCGTGAGCCAGGCGGCACGCCACTCGGAGAGGAGGTGCGGCGTCTGCTCCTCGAAGGGACCGAGATGAGCGCTTGGGCCGAGGCGGCGCTCTTCGCCGCTGCCCGGGCCGAGCTCGTCGAGCGCGTGATCGCGCCGGCGCTCGATGCGAGCCGGGACGTCGTCTCCGATCGTTACGTCGATTCGTCGCTCGCCTACCAGGGTCACGCACGCGAGCTCGGCATCGACGAGGTCTTCGAGCTCAACAGGATCGCGACGCGTGGACTTCTCCCGGACCTCACCTTCGTCCTCGAGATCGACCCGGAGACCTCCGCGGTACGAGTCGGACAGAGCCCCGACCGCATCGAACGGGAGGGACGGGAGTTCCGGCAGCGCGTGCTCGACGGGTACCGCGTGGTCGCGGGCAAGTTCGGGGAGCGCGTCGTCCTGCTCGACGGCACGCGGCCACCTGATCTACTGCACGAGGAGATCCGTGGACGTCTTCGAGAACATTCCTGAGCAGGCCGAGGCGAAGCGGCTGCTGCGCGCTGCGCTCGCCGACGACAGCCCCGCGCATGCGTACCTCTTCTACGGACCTCCCGGCGTCGGCAAACGTGCTGCGGCGGTCGCGTTCGCCGGCGAGCTGATCGGGGATCGGGGACGCGTCGAGCGCGGCTCCCATCCCGACCTCTATCTCGTCGAGCCGGTCGGAGACCAGATCCGCATCGACGACATCCGCGAGTTGCGCCGCGACCTGCACATGCGTCCCTTCGAAGCCGACCGGCGCGTCTATCTCGTGTACGCCGCCGAGACGATGAACGAGGACGCCGCCGACGCGCTGCTCAAAGATCTGGAGGAGCCGCCGCCCTATGCAGTGATCGTGCTGGTCGCGGACGATCTCGGGCCGCTGCCGGAGACGATCCGCTCGCGCTGCCAGCTCGTCCCGTTCACGCGACTGTCGGAGCGGGCGATCCGCGAGGAGATCGACGCACGTGCACCTGGGCTCGAGGCGGACGAAGCTGCCTCGCTCGCGCGGCTCGCGTCGGGGCGGCTCGACCGTATGGGACGGCTCCTCGATCCCGACAGCGCGCGTAGGCGGGAGGCTCTGCTCGAGGTCGCGCGCTCCGTCTATACAGAGGCGGCGTTCGAGCCAGGCGAGGCGGCGCGGCGCATCCTCGACGGCGCCAAGGAGTGCGGCGCCGAGGCGAAGCGGAGAGCGGACGAGGGGCTCGAGCTGCTCGACCTGCCGACCCGGGAAGCAGAGCAGCGGGTCCGACGCGCAGCCCGCGGTGCAGAACGTGAAGAGCTGCTCGCATCGCTGGAAGAACTCGCCTCCTGGTACCGCGACCTCGTCGTCGTTGCGGTCGGGGCGGAGCGGGCCGTCGTTCATGCGGACCGGCGCGGGCTCCTCGCGCAGGACGCGACGACCGAGCGTCTCGCCGGCGCAGAGCGCGCCTGCGAGCTCGTGCGCGAGACCTGGCGCGCGTTCGAGGAGTTCAACCTCAGCCCGCCTCTCGCCCTCGAAGCGCTGTTCGTGAAGCTGCGTCGCGAGCTCGGCGCCACTGCGGTACTGGTCTAGCGCCCCTACCGGCAATACGTGCCGGCCTCTGGCCCGCGATCACGCGGCGCCAGAGTCCACCCTCGCCCTTAGCAAGGCAGACCAGCCTTGCTGCGGTTGAGTGCGGCCTCTGGCTTGGTGCTCGCGACCCAGAGACTCGGCAGCATCACCGGCAGGGGCACTAGCGACCCTCGTTCTAGGGTCGTCCCGCTTCCAGGGGCTGCCGACACTCGCAGTACGAGCGCCTCCGGGCGGAGCGCTTGTACCCGCAGCAGGAGGACAGGTGGCCGCAGAACCATCCATAGGTCGGGCAACCCGCGTCGAGCGACCCTTCGCTCCCGGCGCCGATGCCGCCGGCGGTCTCTACGAGCGCTACTCGGCTCAGATCCACGGCTACTGCCTCCATCAGCTCGGCTCACGCGAAGAGGCGGAGGACGCCGTCCAGACGACGTTCATGAACGCCTTCCGTGGGCTCTCGCGCGGGATCGTCCCCGAGCTCGAATCCGCCTGGCTGTTCAAGATCGCGCACAACGTGTGCCTCTCTCGCCGGCGCTCCTCCTGGCGCCGCGGCAAGATCGAGGCGCCGAACAATCTCGAGGTCCTCCAGGAAGTCATCCCCGGGCGCGAGCAGATCTCCGACGAGCTGATCGGTCTGCAGGACGTCCTCGAGACGATGCCGGAGAACCAGAGGCGCGCAATTTTGCTGCGGGAGTGGCAGGGGCTCACCTACCGCGAGATCTCGGCCGAGCTTGGGCTCTCCCAGGCTGCCGTCGAGACACTGATCTTCCGCGCACGTCGTGCGCTCGCTCAGGGCCTGGAGCAGGACGCAGACACGTGGAAGAAACGGCTGCGCCGCGGCGCCGACGTCGGTGGTGCAATCGCATTCGTGAAAGCACTGCTCGGCGGCGGCGGCGCGGCAGCCGTAAAAATCGCGGCGACTGCAGTCGCAGTTGCTGCAACCACGGTGGCGGCTGCGACAGAAGTGCCGAAGCATCCTCAGCATGCGTCGGCCGCGAAGCCCACGCCCGCTGTTACTCAGCACGTCGCCGAGACCATCGCCTCACCGGCCACCACGTCGGCCGGACCGCTTGCTCACGTGACCTCGACGCGCAGCCTGCCGAAGCCTGTCGCTCTTCCTGCATCGCATCCTGCACAGACCGCTGTCGTATCCGCCACGACGGCGCCCTCCTCAGCACCGGAGACACCGCCCGCACCTGCGCCGAGTCATCCCGACGCTGCGCTCCCTCCGGCTGCAACCGTGGTATCCGTTCCGTCAGCCCCCGCCGTCAACGGCAATGGCAACAAGGACGAGCGCACGATCCAGGCCACGACTGAGACGACCGAGACGCCGTCTGTTCCGCCGACCGTGGCTGCGCCCGCGCAGCAATCCGACCAGGGTCAGGGCAACGACAACAAAGTCAAGCCCGACAAGCCTGCCAACGCCAACGCAGATGCCAACAGCGGGAACGGGAACGGGACCGGCAAGAACAAGTAGAGACGTAGGAGGAGGGTTGTGCCCTCCTCCTACGTACAGCGCTCTCAACCGCGATGCCTTGGGGTGTTACTTGTTGCTGGGTCCTCGCGCGGCGCGGGCTACCCGGGACGCCATAACGCACACTTCGCGGAAATCGCGCTCGGTCGCGCAGGTCTTACCGGGCCAGGGATTCGAGCCCACAGCCCGCTAAAGTAGGAGCCTCGCCGACGTAGCTCAGCTGGTAGAGCACTTCACTCGTAATGAAGGGGTCCCCGGTTCGAGTCCGGGCGTCGGCTTGGACTCTCGAAAAGCGACTAGCCCTCTGTTGGTGGCTGATGCCGCGGGATGACGCGAAGGGCAGCTCGTTGAGGGGCCTCTAGCTCACGGACGAGGCGCAACTCGACCCAGGTCGTGCCTGTTGTGCCGGGGGTGCTCAGCCCGACCTCGGCAGGCTCGACGCTCGCGGGCGTAAACCCCACGACCAGGTAAACCCGCCCGTCATAGGTGACGGAATCTCCGATCAGCATGTGCCGCAGTTTCTGGCGACCTCCTCCCCGAGGCGCCCCACTCAGTTTCGACCAATGCGTGCTCAAGTCAAGGGCGTACGTCTCAGAGTAGGACGAGTAGCCGTCACTTCGTACCCCGGAAGCTGGGGTTGGCCAGTAGGCGGGCGGTTTCTTGGCGGAACACCGCCATCGACCTCACCCTCTAGGTCCAGTCAGATCAGGACCTTCGTGGCGCGCCCGTTCGGCTGACTTTCCCAAAGTGAGCCACAGGGGGGAACGCCTTCCGGGCTCGCTTCGAGCTACGGGTTTCCGGTGGCTGGCCCCATCCATGGAAACGAGAGGACTTGCATGAACGGGTGGAAGCTGAATGCCGCGAAGGTCATAGCAATGGCGGGTCTGTTGATCGCCGGTCTCGGTGTGTCAGCTGCCCTAGCCGATCCAGGCAACGGGAACGGAAGCGGGAACGGGAACGGCCCTGCCACGACGGTTCCTGGGTCCCCCGGCGACGACTGCTCGCACGGCAACTCCGGCGCTCAGTGCCGTCCCGATCCGAACCAGAATGGTCAGGACTGCCAGGACCACGGGAACGCCAAGGGCAACGAGGACCACTGCGGGACGACTACGAACGAGACCACGTCTACGAACGAGACCACGTCGACGAACGAGACGACGTCTACGAACGACACCACGTCTTCGAACGAGACGACGTCTACGAACGAGACCACGTCTACGAACGAGACGACGACTACGCACGATCACCGAGACGACTGTCCCGGCGACGACAACGAGTTCATCGCCGCCCGCCAACGTCGCGCCGTCCGGAGGGCCGGGAGCTTCCGCAGCAGCGCCCGCGGTCAGCGCTCCGGCGGTTCAGGCCAAGCCGGCGCAGCAAGTGAAGGGCGCACGGGCGACCCGCGTCGCACGGGCTGCCAAGAAGGCCGGAGAGCTGCCTTTCACCGGGTTCCCGATTTGGGCTCTCGCCCTGCTCGGCTCAGTGATGCTCGCAGCCGGGCTCGGGCTTCGAAGAGTCGGATCAAGAGTCGCCTCCTAGCACGTCGATCGCGGGTGGCCCATCGGGCCACCCGCGATGTTCCGTTTGGAGCTCGGGCGTCGGCCTAGACTGAGGTCTGTGAAGCAGACCGGCCTTCTTCTGCTCGGTCTTGCCGCCGTCACCGCTTCGTTAGTCGCAACCGGATGCGGGTCCACGAAGACGGTCACGAAGACCGTCACCGTTCCCGCAACGGCGAAAAGCGGCGTCGGTTCGCCACGCCAGGTCGTCGAGTACGGCTACATCAAGTCGCTGAAGCAAAAGGGCGCGAGCTTCGAGCTGCGTTTCGATCCGGCGTGGCTCCTCACGGGCAAGACCGCGAATCAGGCCGCTCTCGAGGACACGGGCTCGAGTGACGTTCCGAACGACAGCTACGTCGTCAACGAGAGCACGCGCGCCTATTTCTTCATCGTTCCGGCGAGCGCGCAGGTCAGGGTCCTGACAACGGGCGCGAACCTCGACGGCACTCCGATCACGGTCGCGCAGCTGGCGGAGCTGGTCGCCGGGAAGAACCCGTTGCCGAAACCGCTCTTCGAGTCGATCAAGGGCGGCTTCTGGGTCAGCATCAGGAACGATAAGGTCGATTCGCTTCAGCAGCAGTACCACCCTTGATGCAGAAGATCGTCGTCGGCATAGACGGCTCGGGCCCCTCGAAGGACGCCCTTCGCTGGGCAGTGGAGGATGCCCGCGCCCGCGGCGCCGAGGTGATCGCGCTCCACGCGTACGAAGTACCGGTGCCGGCGCCTGACGCGATGCCGACTCCGCCGACCGACTTGCCGGGGCTCATCGAGGCGACCCACGAAGGCGCTCTCGGGTTCGTCACGGAGATCGTCGACGAGGTCGTGGGCGACGACGCGACTGTGAACGTCGCGCCGATCGCCGTCGAAGACGAGCCTGCAAGGGCGCTGATCGATGCAGCCCGCGACGCCGACCTGCTCGTCGTCGGGCACCACGGTCACCGGCTGAGCGGCTTACTCGGCTCGGTCAGTCTCGAGTGCGCAGAGCACGCCGCCTGTCCCGTGCTGATTCACCGCGGCGCGACGCCTCAGTAGATCGCCTCGCCGCTCTCCGGGTCGAAGAAATGCAGCCGGCTCGTGTCGACTACGAGCTCCACGTCACCGCGCTCCTGCACGGTCGTGTCCCGGTCGACACGGGCCACCCAGACGTTGCCCTTGGCCTGCGCGACCTCGGCGGCGTCTTCGCCGACGGCCGCCTTCACATCCGCCCCGCGCACCGCCTTTCCGGCGACACCGAAATGGATGAACACCTCGGAGCCCATGTCCTCCCGGATGTCGACCTTCGCCGAGAGTCGGTGGCCTGAGGGCACGTCGGTCGAGAATGCCGCGTCCTCGAGATCTTCGGGGCGAACTCCGAGGATGAGCCGTCTGCCCTGGAAGCCCTTCAGGCTTGGTCGCCTGGCAAGCACCTGTTCGCCCACTTCCAACGTGTCGTCACCGAACTTCGCGACGACTCCACCGTTGGAGCGAGCGAGGTCGATGCCCACGAGGTTCATCGCGGGTGAGCCGATGAACTCGGCCACGAAGAGGTTGCGCGGCCGGTCGTAGAGGTCCTGCGGTTTCGCGACCTGCTGCAACAGACCGTCGCGCATGATCGCCACGCGGTCGCCGAGCGTCATCGCCTCGACCTGGTCGTGCGTCACGTAGATCGTCGTCACGTTCAGCTCGCGCTGCAGCCGGGCGATCTCGGCACGCATCTCGACGCGCAGCTTCGCGTCGAGGTTGGACAGCGGCTCGTCCATCAGGAACGCGCGCGGCTCCCGCACGATCGCGCGCCCCATCGCCACGCGCTGGCGCTGGCCGCCGGACAGCGTCCGCGGCTTCTTCGGGAGCACCTCGTCGAGACCGAGGGTCTTCGCGGCGCCGTTCACCCGTTCGCCTCTGCGCTCCTTCTTCATGCCGCGGAGCTTGAGCCCGAAGGCCATGTTGTCGAACGCGCTCATGTGTGGATAGAGCGCGTAGTTCTGGAAGATCATGGCGATGTCGCGGTCCTTCGGCGGCAGGTTGTTGACGACCTCGCCCCCGATCACGACCCGTCCGGAAGTGATCGGCTCGAGGCCCGCGACCATCCGTAGGGCGCTCGTCTTCCCACAGCCGCTCGGACCGACGAGGACGACGAATTCCCCGTCCTCGATCTCGAGGTTCAGCTCCGAGACGGCCCGGGTCCCGTCGCCGTAGACCTTCGTCAGCTTGTCGAGCGTGATCTCGGCCATGCGCGGATCGGCGCGGACTTTACTAAGGCGTCGACTCGGCGACGCCGCACAGAGGCCGGGTGGGCTTCGCCCGCGCGGCCGTCCAACGCCGGTTCTAGGCCTCGCAACATTCCGCGCAAGATCCAGCCTTTCGTACTAGGATCCGCCCCCTGTTGGAGGCACTCGCCGCTGGCCGGCCGCGGGGAAGGCGCTGGACGAACGTCCTCGAGCGCCCGGCGGTCCTCGCGTCCGTCCTCATCTCGCCGGCGGTCGTCTTCATCCTCGCGCTGGTCGGCGGACCGCTCGTGCTTGCGATCTATCTGAGCTTCACCAACGCCATCGGCGGGTCGCTCCACGGCAAGTGGATCGGTCTCGGCAATTTCCGTCACGAGTGGACGAACCCGGCCTTCCAGGACGCTGTGTGGCACACGTTCCTCTTCACGGTGATTTCGCAGGCCATCGTGCTCGTCGTGGCTGGACTGCTGGCTCATGCGCTGCTGAAGAAGTTCCCGGGCAAGTGGCTCCTCCGCTTCCTGATCCTCCTGCCGTGGGCCGCGCCGCTGCCGCTCAGCCTCATGGGCTGGACGTGGATCTTCGACACGACCTACTCGATCATCAACTGGACGCTGCAACACCTGCACCTCGCGAGCACCGTGTCCCCGCCGCAATGGCTCGCCGAACCCCGCCTTGCCATGGGGTCCGTGATCGCGGTCCATGCCTGGCGGATCATCCCCTTCGCGACCGTGATCTTCCTCGCCGGTCTCGCCTCGATTCCCAAAGAGGTCGACGATGCCGCCGCAATCGACGGCGCAACGGGGCTCCGCAAGTTCTGGTCCGTTTCCCTGCCGTTGCAGTTGCCGATCGCAACCGTCGCGCTGCTCTTCGGGATCGTCTTCACCGCGACGGACATGGCCGTCGTCTACATCCTCACCAACGGCGGCCCGCCGCCTTCCGACGCCACGGAGATGGTCACGACCTGGGCCTACAAGACCGGGATCGAGTCGGGCTCGCTCGGCGCGGGTGCTGCCATCTCTCTGTTCCTCTTACCCGTTCTCGCTGTGGTTGCGATCGGGATGCTGATCTTCGCGCGTCGCGCGGAGGTGACCTAGCGATGGACGCCGTGCTGCGTGGATTCCGGGAGAAGGGGCTGTCGTACCTGATCGTTGGGCCGTTCGCGATCGTGCTCGCTTTTCCGTTCTACGTGATGGTGATCACGGCGTTCAAGCAGCAGCGCGAGTTCTACGATCTCAGCCATTCGCCGTACTGGTTCCACAAGGGGCCGACGCTCTCCAACGCCCGTTTCCTCTTCAACGAGACGCAATACACGACCTGGCTGCGGAACACCGCGATCATCGGCGTCGCCGTCGTGCTGATCACGCTGGTGCTGGCGGTCCCGGCGGGCTACGCGCTCGCGCGACTTTCGGGGAAGTTCGGCCAGAGCGTGGGCGTCGGCATCTTCCTCACGTATCTCGTGCCGCCGACGCTGCTGTTCCTGCCGCTGTTCTCGGTGATCACCCAACTCGACAATCAGACCAGCCACTACCTGCATTTCCACCTGCGCGGCTCGATCTGGTCGCTCGTCCTGGTGTACCCGTCGTTCACCGTGCCGTTCGCCACGTGGCTCCTGATGGGGTTCTTCAAGACGATTCCACGCGAGCTCGAGGACGCGGCCCTGATCGACGGCGCCTCACGGCTCGGAACTCTCGTCCGCATCGTCTTTCCGATCTCGGTCCCTGGCATCCTGACCGTGGTCATCTTCTCGTTCTCGCTCGTCGTGAACGAGTTCGTGTACGCGTTCACGTTCATCTCCGCGTCGGCTCATCGCACGTTGTCGACGGGTGTCTACACGGATCTGATCCGCGGCGATCTGCCGCAATGGGGGGCGATCATGGTTGCCTCGCTCATACCGAGCATTCCGCTCGCGCTCCTCTACAACACGTTCCTCGACAGGTTCATCGCCGGCTTCACCGGGGGAGCATTCCGGTAGGGCCAAGAAAGGAGGGGTAGTGGCAAGCTCAGACGATCCCAGTCGACGCAAAGGGAGGTATGACCGTCGCGAGTTGATCCGCCGGGCCGGAGCGGCGGGCATCTCGATCGGCGTGGCGGGCTCGGGCTTCGGGCAGGCGTTCTATGGGCCGCTTCGATTCAAGGGGCGTTGGCTCAAGGGCGATCTGACGATCATCCAGTGGGCCCATTTCGTTCCGGCCTACGACAAGTGGTTCGACGACACTTGGGCGAAGAACTGGGGCCAGAAGAACGACGTCCAGGTCCACGTCGACCACATTCTCAACACGCTGCTGCCGGCGCGGGCAGCGGCGGAGGCGGCTTCCGGCTCGGGGCACGACCTGTTCTTCAACCTGTCGCCTCAGGCGCAGTTCGAGGACCAGGTCATCAATCACGCCGAGATCGTCCAGGAGGTCCAGCACAAGGTCGGCAAGATCGGCGGCCTCGCCAAGCGGGCGACCTATAACCCGAAAACGAAGAAGTGGTTTGCCTTCTCCGACAACTACGTCCCGGACCCGGTGGTCTGGCGGCACGACTACTGGAACGGTGTCGGCATCGCACCCTCGACCTGGGAGAACGTGCGCAAGGCGGCGCCGAAGCTGAAGGCGGCCGGCCATCCGATCGGGATCGGTCAGTCGGCCGAGCTCGACTCGAACATGGCGCTGCTCGCCTTCATGATGTGCTTCGGCGCGTATGTCCAGGATGCGAAGCACCGCGTCACGATCAAGTCGAAGCACACGATCGAGGCCGTGAAGTTCATGGCGGACATCTTCAAGAGCGGTGAGACCGACGAGATCTTCGGGTGGACGCCGGCCTCGAACAACAACTTCATCTATTCCGGCAAGGGCTCGATGATCCTGAATGCCATCTCGGCCACGAGGACGCCCGAGGATCTCGGGCTGCCGTTCGCGGATCAGCTCTACATCTATCCGATCCCCCGGGGCCCGGTGCAGCGGCTCGGGCTCGAGCACGTGATGGGGTGCTACTCGATCTGGAAGTTCGCGCAGAACAAGGCGGCGGCGAAGAAGTTCATGGCCGACCTCGAGATCAGCTACAAGGAAGCCTTCGTGGCGTCGAAGTTCTACAACTTCCCGACGTTCCCGGGAGCGCTTCCGTTCAAGAGGATCCAGAAGCTGGCGGCTGCTGACACGCACAAGCCGCGTGGCAAGTACCAGATCCTGACGACGATCGCGCAGAAGTACACGGTCAATCCGGGCTATCCGGGCTACACGAATGCCGCGTTCTCGGAGGTGTTCGGGAAGTTCCTGATTCCGAAGATGTTCGCCCAGGTCTCGCAGGGCACGATGAGCGCCGCCGACGCGGTCAGCGCTGCCGACCATGACTTCAAGAACATCTACGCGAAGTGGCGCAAGCTCGGCAAGATCTAGTCTGAAATATGAACGGGGGAGCCGTTCGCTCCCCCGTTCGTCTGCCGCTCGGTTTAGCCTAAACACGTCATGACCTCGAACCCGCACCGCTGGAGGATCCTCGCGGTCGTCGCGACGGCCTTCTTCATGACGATCCTCGACGTTTCGATCGTGAACGTCGCGCTGCCTTCGATCGCCCGCTCGCTCCATTTCTCGCGCGAGAACCTGCAGTGGGTCATCACCGCGTACTCGATCGCCTTCGGCGGCTTCCTGCTGCTGGCCGGGCGCGCCGCCGATCTACTCGGGCGGCGGCGGGTGTTCATGGTCGGCGTCGCGCTGTTTACGCTCGCCTCGCTCGTCTGCGGGTTGGCGCAATCGGAGGGAATGCTGATCGTGGCCCGCGCCGTGCAAGGTCTCGGCGGCGCGATCATCACGCCCGCTGCGCTCTCGATCGTGATGACGAGCTTCGAAGAAGGCACGGAACGAAACAAGGCCCTGGGAATCTGGGGTGCCCTCGGCGGCAGCGGTGCAGCAGTGGGCGTGCTCGCCGGTGGGGTGTTGACGAAATACCTGGGCTGGGAATGGATCTTCTTCGTCAACGTGCCGGTCGGCGCGACGGTGCTTGCCTTGACGCCGCGGATCGTCCCCGAGAGCAAGCGAGAGGGCGCCGAGCGGAGCTACGACGCCCTCGGCGCGGTCCTCGTCAGCGGCGGCCTGGCCTTGCTCGTCTACAGCATCTCGAGAGCGCCCGATGTGGGCTGGGCGAGCGCGCGGACGATTCTCCTGCTCATCGCCTCGGGAGCGTTGCTCGTCGGCTTTCTCGTCAACGAGCGCCGTGTGGCCGACCCGCTGATGCCCTTCCACATCTTCCGCGTGCGAACTGTCGCGGGCGCAAACGTCGTCGGCCTGCTGCTCGGCTCGGTGCTCTTCGCCAACTTCTTCCTGCTCACCCTCTACGTGCAGAACGTTCTCGGCTACTCGGCGCTGAAGACCGGCGTCACGTTTGTCGCGACCGCGGGCACGGCAGTCGTCGCCGCGGGATTCGCGCAGGCCTTGACGACGAGGTTCGGGCCGAAGCCGATCATCGCGATCGGCCTCGCCCTGCTCACGGGCGGCATGCTCTGGTACTCGCAGATCCCGGTGCACGGGAAGTTCGTGTCCGACCTGCTGCCCGGCTACGTGATGGTCGGCGTCGGAATAGCGTTCGCGTTCGTCCCCGTCTCCATCGCCGCGCTCGCAGGCGTTGTCGAGCGCGAGGCAGGATTGGCCTCCGGGCTCATCAACACCTCGCAGCAGATCGGCGGCGCGATCGGAACTGCGGTCGCGTCCACGATTTTCACGAGTCACTTCAAATCGCTCAGCTCTCAGGGCAAATCGCTGCCCGTGGCCCTGACCGGCGGCTACAGCTGGGCCTTCTGGGGCCTGGTCGTGATCGGCGTCCTGGCGTTCATCGCGGCGCTCACGTTCATCCGCGGCGGGGAAATGTCACAGGCACCGGCGCCGGCGCCGGCGCCTGCCGAGTAGCTACACCTTCGCGCCGAGCGCCTCCGACACGGTGTCGTGCACGGTGAAGAACTTGTCGAGCCCGGAGATCTGCAGGGCCCGCCGCGTCTCCAGGCCGGGTGCCGCGAGCATGAGGCCGCCTCGGTTGTCCAGCTTCGCGCGGGTCTCGATCAGGACGCCGAGCGCGGTGGAGTCGATGAACTCGACCTCGCCGAGGTCGACGACGATCCGCTCCGGAGCCTTGGCCCGCGCGTCGGCAAGAGCAGAACGAACCTGGCCGGCGTTGTAGAGATCGAGCTCGCCGCCCAGGCGAACGACGTACGCGGTGCCGACTTCCTCCACGCCAAGCACAGGGTGCTTGCGCAAGCCGTCTCCGGCGATATTCCCCCGGTCGTCCGTCAACTGCCCTCCTCGTTGGCTTGATGAAGCGCCCGCGGCAGGGTCTGGGCAGGCCAGCGCGAGTCGATTGAAGCACCTACGACGGTCCCTGCGCAAACGTGACCGGTTGACCAGCATGGGCCGGCGGGGGATCGTGTAGGGATGGATGTCGCCGTCGTAGCCCGCCGCGCGCGGACTGAGAACTTCCCGGTGGCCTCGGTGCTCTTTCCGCGCCGTCTGCGGCCTCACCTGCGCGCCGTCTACGGCTTCGCACGCCTCGTCGACATCCTCGGCGACGAGGTGGAGGGGGATCGGCTCGCCGCACTCGACGAGCTCGAGGGCGAGGTCGACGCCTGCTACTCCGGCAAGCCAACATGGCCGGTGATGCAGGTGCTCGCGCCGACGATCCACGAGTTCTCGCTGCCACGCGAGCCGTTCCTGCGGCTGATCGAGGCGAACAGGATGGACCAGCGTCTCGCCGAGTACGAGACCTGGGACGACCTGAAGGAGTACTGCCGCCACTCGGCCGACCCGGTCGGCCGGCTGGTGCTCGGCCTGTTGCACCTGGATGGCGAACACGACCTCGTCGCCGCGAGCGACGACGTCTGCACCGGTCTGCAGCTCGTCAACTTCCTGCAGGACGTGCCACGCGATCTCGAGCTCGGCCGCGTCTATCTGCCGCACGAGGACCGCCTCCGGTTCGGAGTGACTGTGCTCGACCGTCCGAGCCTGGAGCTACTCGAGTTGCTCCGCTTCGAGGCGGCGCGTGCTGGAGATCTGCTCGCCGCAGGGCGCGTGCTGCAGGAGCGGATCGGCGGCCGGATGGGTCGGGCAGTCGGCCTGTTCGCGCGAGGCGGGCTTGCGGCTCTCGACGCGCTCGAGTCGGCGCACTGGGATGTGTTCACACAACGGCCGCGGCCGTCGCGCACCCGCCTCGCTCTGGCAGCCTTCGCACGATGACGGCTGAACAGGCATACGCGGAGGTCGAGCGCATTACGCGCCGACGTGCGCGCAACTTCGCCTACGGGATCATGGTGCTACCGCGTGAGAAGCGCCGCGCCATCTCAGCGATCTACGCATTTGCGCGTCGTGTCGACGACGTCGCGGACGGCGGGCTGCCGGTGGATGAGAAGCGGGCGTTGCTGCAGCAGTTGCGCACATCGCTGTCCACGTCGGGGACCGACGCGATGGCCGTCGCCCTCGCCGATGCGCGCAGCCGCTTTCCCATTCCCGACCGTGCGCTGCACGCCCTCGTCGACGGCGGCCTGCAGGATCTCGAACAGACGCGGTACGCGGATTTCGAAGAGCTACGCGAGTACTGCACGAAGGTCGCGGGCGCCGTCGGGCTCGCCTGCGTCGCGGTCTACGGCTCTGCTGACGTCGAGCGGGCCGAGACGCTCGGCATCGCTCTTCAGCTGATCAACATCATTCGCGACGTCCGTGAGGACTGGGAGCTCGGCCGCGTCTACTTGCCACAGGACGAGCTCGGATCGTTCGGCGTGACGGAGGACGACATCGCGGCAGGTCAGGCGACAGCCGCATGGCGCGCGCTGCTGACCTTCCAAGCCGAGCGCGCACGCGTGCATCTGCGCGACGGCCTCGGGCTCCTCGAATCGCTGGACGGCCGCAGCGCACTCTGCGTGTCGACGTTCGCCGGTCTGTACCGCGCAACGCTCGACCGGATCGAGGCGCGCGGGTTCGACGTCTTCGAAGGCCCACCGCAGCTGTCGACCCTCACGAAGCTGAGGATCGTCGGCGGAGGGTTGCGGCGGTGAGGGTTGTCGTCGTCGGCGGCGGGCTGGCCGGCTGCGCGGCTGCGCTCGAGCTCCTCGACGCAGGACACGACGTCACGGTGCTCGAGGCGAGGCCGACACTCGGTGGCGCCGTGCAGACGCTGCCCGAGCGCGACGGCGATCCGGCGCCGCCGCCCGACAACGGCCAGCACATCGCGCTCGGCTGCTTCACCGAATACCTCGCTTTTCTCGAACGAATCGGCGAGTCTGCCTCCGTCCGCCGCATTCGCCTGAGCCTGCCCGTCGTCGACGAAAGGCGGCGCTGGGCCACGATCTCTCCCGGCTCGATCCTGCTCGCTCGTTACGCCCACCTGCCGCTGCGGGAGCGTCCCGTCGTGTGGCAACTGCTTGCGCTCCGCGGGCTCGATCCCGCAGCGCACGACGACGAGACGTTCGCCGAGTTTCTGTTGAGCAGAGGTCAGACGCAGCGCGCGATCGAGCGGTTCTGGGACGTCTTCATCCGACCCGCGCTCAACCTTCCCTCGGCAGAAGCGAGCGCGGCGATGGGTCTCTTCACCGTCCAGACCGCGCTGCTTGCCGGCCGGCGCGCCGGCGAGCTCGTCCTGCCCGTCAAGCCACTCGGCCGGATGCACGGCGACGCTGCGCGACGCGCGCTGGAGCGCGGCGGCGCGACCGTCGAGACCGGCGTCCGCGTCGAGCAGCTCGACGATGTGGATGCCGACGCGATCGTGGTCGCAACTCCACCGGCCGAATCGGCGCGTTTGCTCGGCGAGGCGGAGACCGGTCTCGACCCCTCGCCGATCGTCAGCGTCCATCTTCTCTTCGACCGTCCGCTGCTGTCGACGCCGCTGGCCGCCCTGCTCGGCTCGGATGCGCACTGGGTGTTCGATCGCGGAACGCTCACGGGGCATCCACCCGACCAGGGGCAGTACCTGACGGTAGTGTCGAGCGGGGTGCCCGAGCTGATGGAAGTCCGTGGCCGCGAGCTCGTCGACCACATCGCGGCGCAGCTGACCGAGCGTCTGGGACACGCAGAGCTCGTGTGGTCGCGCGTCAGCCGCGAGCCGCAGGCGACCGTCGCGCTCCGCCCGGGCACGGCGTCGCGCCGCCTAGGCCCGCTCACCTCCCGGTCGAACGTCACGCGCGCGGGTGCGTGGACGGCAACCGGGTGGCCCGCGACGATGGAAAGCGCCGTTCGCTCTGGACGGGCAGCAGCGCGTCTGTTGTCCGACGTGACTACGAAGGTCGCTGCCGCATGACCGTCGTGCAGGAGCTCACCGGCCTGGACACCGCCCTCGAACGCGGCGCCGATCACCTGCTGTCCCTTCAGCATTCCGACGGTTGGTGGAAGGGCGAGCTCGAGTCGAACGCGACGATGATCGCGCAGCACCTCTTCCTGCTCCACTTCCTCGGCCTGCGCGATGCGGAGACGGATCGACTGCTCGCCAACGAGCTACTCGCCCGCCGGCGGGGCGACGGGACGTGGTCGATCTGGTTCGACGGTCCGCCGGAGCTCTCGGTGACGGTCGAGGCGTACGCGGCGTTGAAGCTCGCGGGTGTCGACCCGGGCGAGGCGACGCGCAAGTACATCCGCAGCCAGGGCGGTGTCGCACGGACACGCATCTTCACTCGCGCTTTCCTCGCGCTGATCGGCCAGTGGCCGTGGCTGCGGCTGGCGCACGTGCCGGTCGAGCTGATCCTGCTTCCTGCGAACGGCCCGCTGTCCGTCTACGACTTTGCGTGCTGGGCCCGGCAGACGATGGTGTCGCTCTCGGTCGTGGAGGCGCTGCAGCCTGTCAGGCCGAGTCCGATCGATCTGACTGAGATCGGCGGCCGCAAGACCCACTCGCACGGGCCGCCGCGGCTGTCGGCACGCCGCAGGCGTGCAATCGCCGTGGCCGAGCACTGGGTGCGCGCGAGGCAAGAGGCCGACGGCTCCTGGGGCGGGATCCAGCCGCCCTGGGTCTGGTCGCTGATCATGCTCGCCGCGCTCGGCCACGGCTTCGAGGACGAGACGTTCAGTCGTGGTCTCGCCGGCTGGGACCGGTTCATGGTGCGCGACGGCGACCGGCTTCGTCCAGAGGCGTGCCAGTCCCCGATCTGGGATACGGCGCTCGCCGTGCTCGCCCTTCGTGCGGCGGGGCTGCCGGCCGACGATCCGCGGCTGCAGGCCGCCGGCTCCTGGCTGCTCGGCGAGGAGGTGACCGTCCCGGGCGACTGGGCGATCCGCCGCCCCGGCCTTGCACCGGGAGGCTGGTCCTTCGAGTTCGACAACGACCTCTACCCCGACGTCGACGACACCTCAGTGGTGGCCCTGGCGCTCCGCGAGCTCGACCTGGGCGACGAGGCCGTGCGGCGCGGGCTCGACTGGATGGTCGGGCTGCAATCGCGGAGCGGCGGCTGGGGGGCGTTCGACGCCGACAACGAGGCGTTGTGGCTCTACAGGCTCCCGATCTGCGACTTCGGCAAGGTCACCGACGAGCCGACCGCAGACGTGACGGCGCATGCACTCGAAGCGCTCGGCCATGAGGACGGGTACGCGGCCTCGCTTGCCTCCGGCCTCGACTGGCTGCTCGCCGAGCAGGAGCCGGACGGCTCCTGGTTCGGCCGGTGGGGTGTGAATCACCTCTACGGCACCGGCGCCGCGATCCCGGCTCTCGAGGCTTGCGGGCTGCCGCCTCACCATCCGGCGATCCGCAGCGCGCTGACGTGGCTCGACTCAGTCCAGCAACCAAACGGTGCCTTCGGTGAGGACATCCTCTCTTACCAGGACGCGTCGGCCAGGGGCCGCGGAGCCGCCACGCCGTCGCAGACCGCCTGGGCGCTTCTTGCCTATATCTCCGGCGGGTCCGCCAAGGGCCTGTCCACGCGACGCGCGGCCAAGTATCTTTGCCAGAGTCAGCGCCGGGACGGCGCCTGGGACGAGCAGCACTACACGGGCACTGGTTTTCCCCTCGATTTCATGATCGGCTACCACCTGTACCGCGCGACATTTCCGCTCCTCGCCCTCGGGCGTCTGAGAGAAAGGCTCAACGGATGAAGTTTCCGCTTCGCTCAACCGTCCAGATCGGCAAGTACGTCGCCACTCAGCAGCGGAAGGGGGAGCGGTATCCGCTCGTCCTCATGCTCGAGCCGACGCTCGCCTGCAACATCGCCTGCATCGGCTGCGGAAAGATCCGCGAGTACGAGTCGAACAAGGCGAGGCTGACCGTCGACGAGTGCATCGACGCGGGTGCACAGTGCCCGGCTCCGGTGGTGTCGATCTGCGGCGGCGAGCCTCTCGTCTACAAGGGCATCGAGGACGTCGTCGCCGGCATGCTCGACCTCGGCAAGAACATCGACCTCTGCACGAACGCGCTGCGGCTCGAGCAGTACCTCGACGTGTTCAAGCCGAGCCACCGCATGACGTTCGTCGTCCACCTCGACGGTATGCGCGAGATCCACGACTACATCTGCGACTACCCGGGTCTGTGGGACGTCGCCGTCGACGCGATCAGGAAAGCGCGCGAGGCCGGCTTCCGCGTGACGACGAACACGACGATCTTCAAGGAGACCTCCGTCGACGACGTGCTCGAGATGATGGGGTACCTCACGAACGAAATCGGTATCGACGGGATGCTGATCGCGCCCGGCTACCAGTACTCCCAGATCGACCCGGCGCTGACGATGACTCGCGCCGAGCACGAAGAGAAGTTCCGCATCATCCGCAAGGTGGCGCGCCAGCGAAACTACCGCTGGCTCGCGACTCCCATCTACCAGGAGTTCCTCACCGGCGAGCGGAAGCTCAAGTGCGCGCCGTGGGGATCGATCACTCGTAATCCGTACGGCTGGAAAGGGCCGTGCTACCTGCTCACCGACGGGATCTTCCCGACGTACGACGCGCTCCTCGGGGGCATGGAGTGGGAGGACTACGGACCGGGGAACGATCCCCGCTGTGAGCACTGTGCGATCCATTCTGGTTTCGAGCCTTCGGCCGCGTACGAGGCCGCCGGTTCGGTCAAGGAGAGCGCGAGGAGCATGGCTTGGACGCTGACGGGCTGACGTTTGCGTGCGCCATGACCGTCGAGGAGCGCATCGCGCGACGGTTGGGGCAAACGGCGGTGGTGGGGCTCGGGGCGTCGAAGGGCGTGCCCGAGGGACGGTTGGTGTCATTCGGAATCGCCGGCGCGCTTTCCGGAGAGCTGCCGGTCGGCACCGTCATCGACGCGACGCGCGTCGTCGACGAGTCGGGAGCGGTTCTCTGGGAGGGCGGCCCGCTCGGGGCGTCACCGGCACGAACAGGGACGATCCTCGGGGCGAGTCGGATCGTCGACGACCCGGCCGAGCGCGCGCAGCTCCACGCCCGGACTGGAGCTGACGCGGTGGACATGGAATCGGGCGCGCTCGCACGTAGCGGGCGACTCGTCGGCTGCCTGCGGGCGATCAGCGACACGCCGACGCACCGGCTCGGCGGGGTCGCCGAGGGTGCGAAATTGGACGGCCAGGTCGACTATCTGGGGTTCCTGCGCGGGTTCGCGCGGCAGCCGCTGGTGACGGTGCGCGCAGCCGTGGGAGCCCGTCGTGCGCTCAAGGGACTCGAGGCGATCGCGTGAACGTCGCTCGCCTGCGGCTCGCTCCCGTGAGGGAAACCATGTTGCCCTCACGAGCTCCCTTCTTCAGGGATCGCCTCAGCCCCCGCGCCGCTCACAGGCCGGGAGCCGGCCCGTGAACAAGCGCGTCCTCCTTGCGGCACCGAGATCGTTTTGCGCTGGTGTCGACCGGGCGATCGAGATCGTCGAGCGGCTGCTCGCCGAACACGGGCCGCCGATCTACGTCCGGCATCAGATCGTGCACAACGACCATGTCGTGCGCCGTCTCGAGAACCTGGGGGCCGTCTTCGTCGACGACGAGGACGAGATTCCCGCCGGCGAGATCTGCGTTCTCTCCGCGCACGGTGTCGCGCCGATGGTGCGCGAGAACTGCGAGAAGCGGGGCCTGCGTGTCGTCGACGCCGTCTGCCCGCTCGTCTCGAAGGTCCATGCGGAGGCGCGCCGTTATGCCGACACCGGCCATCTCGTAGCGCTCGTCGGGCACGCCGACCACGTCGAGGTGATCGGTACGCGGGGCGAGCGGCCGGAGTCGACGGTGGTCGTCGAGTCGCCGGAGGAGGCTGCCGAGCTCGAGTCGGACGGCAGGCCCGTCGCCGTCATCAGCCAGACGACGCTTTCGCTCGACGACGTGCGGGCGACGGTGGACGCTCTCGAACAGCGCTTCGGTACGCTCACGCGTCCAGGCGCGGATGACATCTGTTATGCCACCCAGAACCGCCAGGATGCCGTCAAGCGGCTCGCCGAGGAGGCGACGCTCATCCTCGTGATCGGCTCGCAAACCAGCTCGAATGCGCAGCGCCTCGTCGAGGTTGCGCGCATCGCCGGGGCGGAAGCCGAGCTGATCGACGGCGAGAGCCCGCTTGCCGAAGACATCATCTCCAGGCACGACGTGGTCGGCCTGACAGCCGGGGCGTCGACTCCGGGCGAGCTCGTCGACGCGACCATCGAGCGGCTAGCCGCTCTGGGCCACGATGAGGTCGTCGAAGTGACCGTTGCGCGCGAGGACGTGCACTTCCGCCTGCCGAGAGAGGTTGCATCGGCATGACGTCGGTCGAGATCCCCGTCTCGATCGCCGCTGCGCTGCCGAACCTGACCGTCCTCGACATCACGAACGACGTCCGGCACGAGGTCGCCTCCACGGGAGGCAGCGGCATCGCGTTCGTGTCACCGAACGGCGACCCTTCGCTGATCCGGGTGCAGGAACGCGAAACCGGCTTCTTCTCGGATCTCGAGGGCCTCCTCGAGCGGCTCGTGCCGCTCGAGGCCGAAGAGCGGGCGCGGCTCGTCTCGATGCTCCTCGGCCCTCGGACGGAGCAGATTCCCTTCAGCGATGGGTCGCTCTGCCTCGGCCGTTACCAGCGGATCTTCCTCGTGGCTTTCGAGGATCGCTGCAGCAACGAGTGGATGTTGACCGTAGTCGCGTAACCGCCCGGTACCGAACAGAGTTGCGCAGGGTGCGCCTAGAGGCGCAAACTATCGGCGGATGGAACGCGCACGGCGCCACCAACGTGGTCTCGCGCGACTCGCGCTCCTCCTGCTTGCGCTCGTAGCCGAGCTCACGGGTCGCAGCCTGGCCCACCGGCTCGACTTCGGTCGCCACGTCGAGGCGCCGTATTCGGGCGCTCAGTACTACCCGATCCTGCTCGCAGTGGTGAAGGTCGCGGTCGCGTTGATGCTCGCCCGCGTCGCCTGGCGTTTCGTCAAGGCCCGCAGCGTCGCGTGCGCCGCACGACGGCTTCTTGCTGCGAACGGAACGTCGTGCGCGCGATCCGCGCCGCGCGTCCGCATCGAGCTCTCACCGCGGCTGTGGCTCGGGTCCTTCCTCGTCACGTCGCTGATTTACCTGTCGCAGGTCGACGCAGAGGGCATCTCCGTCGGGCGCTGGCCGCTCCTGGCGCCCTGGTTGCACACCGCCGCGCTGCCGGTCTTCGCGGTTCTCTCGGTCGTCGTCGCTCTCATCTACCGCGCGGTCGAGAACTGGCTCTCCGACTACGAGAGCTACGCGCGCGAAACGGCCGCGCGCGCATCACGCCTTCTCGGCAGTCTTCCCGCACCTCGACCGACCGTCGGCGAGCTCGTCGCCCCACGCAGCCTGTTCGGGCTCGCGTTCGAAGTAAGACCTCCTCCCGCGCCGGCCTAGACCCGCGGCGCCTTCGGCGTCCGCGGAGCCCGTGCAGTGACCTCGACTACGGGAGGAGGACGTCGTGAACGCAGAACTCGTCAGCGAACTCAAAGCACCTCTACAACGCGCCGCCACGCGTGCGCGGATCGTCTCAGCGCTCGGTCCGGCGACGATGCTCGGCGGCGTCATCTGGGCGCTCGTGCAGCCATATCGCGTCACGTTGCTGCATCCACGTGGTCAGGGCTTCTGGTGGCTCTTCGTCGAGCCGCCGCTGCTCGTGATCGCGGTGGGGCTGTTCTTCTACTTCGTCGTCGTGCCTGGGCTCCTGCAGGACCTGGAGGAGGAACGTGCAACCGCCCAGTGAGCACGTCCACTGGCTCTTCGCGACGGGATTCCTCCTGCTCGGGCTCTGCCTGCTCGGCGAGGCGATCGTCGGCACAGAGGTGTGGCGGCGGCGCGCGTGGCGCGCGTATCTCTGGCCCGGGCTCGCGTTCGCGCTCGGCATCTTGCTGTGGCCGGTCATGACCTTCTACACGAACTCCGCGATCCACATGCTCGCGCATGGGGCCTGGGCTCAGCTGTTGATGATCGCGGGTGCGGCAGAGCTCGGTCTCGTGCGCGGCAAGCTCCAGAGCCAGTGGTGGCGGCTCGCCATGACGGCGGGCTTCCTCGTCTCCGGCACTGCGTTGCTGGTGCACGAGCAGAACACGTGGTTCTTCCAGCGCTCGTCCTTCCTGCACCACCTGATGGGGTGGACGCTCGTCGTCGCGGCGGTCTTCCCGTTCGCCCGCGCCGTGAAGCCGCTTTCGAAGGTTGCCGCGACAGGGTTCGCGCTGACCTTCGTCGTCGCCTCCGTGATGCTCTATTCCGATCGCGACGTCGCGCCTGTCTTCGGGCACATCTCGCCGCTCGCCGGGGCTCCGCACCGGTGAAGCGACTCGTCCTGGCCGCCATGACGATGGCGCTCGTTTTCCCGGCGCAGGCGCTGGCGCATGCAACGCTCCTGCAGGCCTCGCCGGGATTCCGGCAGCGTCTCGCGACGTCGCCGCGGCTCATCACCTTGAGCTTCGATCAGTACGTCAAGGCGCTGCCGGAGTCGGTGCAGCTGTTCTCCGCAAAGAATGCCGTGCCGGTCAGGCGGATCTGGACCGATCGGTTCGTGCTGAACGCATCGCTGCCGCGGCTGCCGACGGGTCCGTACACCGTGCGCTGGCACGCTCTCTCGAGCGACGGCCATGTCGTCTCGGGAGTCTTCACGTTCGGCGTGCGGGCGAACGCGCCGCCGCTGACGGAGGCATTCGGCGCGTCGGGCCCGACGACCACCGAGCACGTGGTGCGCTGGTTGTACTTCCTGGCGCTTGCGCTCGTCGTCGGCGGGCTCGGGTTCCGGTTGATCGTCCTGCGGCGAGGCCCGCTCACGGCTCCTGCCGAGAAGCGCTTCTACGTCATCGTCGGGATCGGTGTCCTCGCGGCGATCGACATAGGGATCGCCGCGTTCCTTCTCCGGGCCGAGGACGCGTTGCAGCTGCCGTTCGGCCGCCTCTTGTACGGCGATCTTGCTCCGCTGGCGCGGTCGCGGTTCGGCGACGCATTCATCGCGATGACGCTCGGCTTCGCGCTCGTCGCCGCTTTGGTGTTCCTCGCTTGGCTCACTGACCGGACGGTCTTACTGTGGCCGGCGTTCATCCTCGCGCTGGCATTCGCCTCCGGGCTCTCGCTGTCCGGGCATTCCGCCGCCGACGCGGGCTCGTCGTGGAAGTCGGAGCTTGCCGACTGGGCTCACCTCTCCGCAGCGTGCCTCTGGATCGGCGGGCTGATTCAACTCGTGGTCGTCGTCTGGCCGCTCGTGCCTGCGCTGAGGCGCGACGCGTTCCTGGCGTTCTCCCGGCTCGCGACCGTGTGCGTCGGTGTCCTCCTGCTGGCCGGGATCTACCTCGCGATCTTGCGTCTCCCTCGGCTGGCCGACCTGTGGACGACCGGCTACGGCAAGGTTCTGCTGGTCAAGATCGGTCTCGTCGCGCTCGCCCTGGCCTGGGGCGGCGTGCACAAGCTCGTCGCGGTTCCGGCGGTTGCCCGCGACGGCGGGGGCGCTGTGCCGCGCCTGCGCGGGAGCCTCCTGGGCGAGAGCATGGTCGGCATGGCTGTGCTCCTCGCCGCTGCGGTGCTCGTCGACGCGAAGCCGCCGGTTCGGCCGGCGCCCCCACCGCCTGCGGCGAGTAGCGTTCCGCGTTAGATGCTCTGGTCCATCTCCGGCGGCGCGGGCTTTCTCGGCCTGCACCTCTCTCGACGGCTGCTCGCCGACGGGCACGACGTCCGCACCCTCGACGTCGTTCCGCTCGATGACGAGGAGCTCGAGCGCTCGGTCGAGGAGCTGCGCGGCGACGTGCGTGACCGCGACAGTGTCCGCAAGCTCGTCGCCGGCGCGGACGTAGTGGTGCATGCAGCTGCCGCATTGCCGATCCAGGCGTCGCGGTCGTCGATCCGCTCTGTGAACGTCGGCGGCACCGAGAACGTGTTGCGCGCGGGGAACGACGCCAGCGTGCGTCGCGTCGTCTTCATCTCGTCGACTGCGGTCTACGGGGTGCCGGAGAAGCATCCGATCGAGGAGGACGATCCCCTTGTCGGCGTGGGCTCGTATGGTGAATCGAAGATCGATGCAGAGGGCCTGTGTCGCGTCGCGGCCGCCGAGACGACGATCGTGCGTCCCAAGACCTTCATCGGGCCGGAACGCCTGGGTGTGTTCGAGATCCTCTTCGACTGGATCCGGGAGGGGCGTCGGATCTACACGCTCGGCAAGGGCGAGAACCGCTATCAGCTGCTCGCGGTCGAGGATCTCGTCGACGCGATCGTGCGAGCTGGACAGGAGCCGAGCGCTGCTCGCGAGACCTTCAACGTCGGCGCAACCGAGTTCGGCACCGTGCGTTCCGATCTGCGGGCGCTCATCGATCACGCCGGTTCCGCGTCGCGCCTCCAGCCCGTTCCGGTGAAGCCGGCCGAGATCGCGCTCCGCGCTCTGGAGCTCTTGCGCGTCTCGCCGCTCGCGGAATGGCACTACAAGACGGCGCACAAGGACTCCTTCGTCGACGTCACGAAGGCGCAGCGGCTACTGGGCTGGCAACCGCGACTGTCCAATCGCGACGCGTTGATCGAAACGTACGACTGGTATCTCGCAAACCGGGGGCGCGTGGGCGCGGCAGGAGTCACTCATCGGGTGCCTTGGAACCAGCAGGCCCTCGGGCTGCTGAAACGCCTCTCGTGATCGTCCTCTCGGAGGCGGAGGTTCGCGAGCTGCTCGACCTCGACCAGCTCGTCGACGCGCTTGCCGACGCGCACCGAGACCTGAGCGCCGGCGTGGCATCGATGCCCCCACGTATCGCAGCGTTCGCGCAGCACGATGGACTGCTCGGCGTGATGCCTGCCTATCTTCCTTCCGCCGGGCTTGCCTGCAAGCTCGTCACGCTGTTCCCGCAAAACGTCGACTGTCACACGCACCAGGCGGTGATCGCGGTCTTCGACCCCGAGAATGGCACACCGCTCGCGGTGATGGATGGGACGTACATCACGGCAACGCGTACGGCTGCAGGGTCGGCACTCGCGACGCGGCTGCTCGCGCGCGAAGACGCGGAGGTGCTGGCACTTCTCGGCACCGGCGTCCAGGCGCACTCGCATGCCCGCTTACTGCCGAGGGTGCGCGCGTTCACTGAGATACGCATCGCGGGTCGAGACCGGGCGAGGGCCGAGGCGCTCGCCGAGGAGATCGGGCCGCACGCGCGCGCCGTGAGTTCTTACGAGGAAGCGATCCGAGGTTCCGACGTCGTTGCTGCGACGACACACACGGCGGAGCCGATCGTGCGACGCGAGTGGCTTTCGCCGGGCGTTCACGTGAACTCGGTCGGTCTCAATCCGTCGGGACGCGAGGTGGACGAGCAAACCGTCGCCGATGCACTGCTCGTCGTCGAGTCGCGCGACTCCGCCCTCGCGCCGCCTCCGGCCGGAGCGCCCGAGCTCGTCGGCATCCAGCCGACGGACGTCCACGCCGAGCTCGGCGAGCTTGTCGCAGGTACGAAGCCGGGGCGCAGCTCCGAGGATCAGATCACCCTGTATAAGTCAGTCGGTGTCGCCGTCCAGGATGTCGCCGCAGCGGCTCTCGTGCTCGCGGCCGCGAAGGGACGGTCGATGGGGCGGGTTATTGAGCTGGAGGAATTGACATGAGCAGCAACAACGACTTCAAACCGGGGCTCGAGGGTGTCGTCGCCGTCGAGACGGAGATCATGGAGCCGGACCGCGAGGGTGGGTCGCTCCGCTACCGGGGTGTCGACGTCGAGCCGCTCGTCGGGCAAGTTCCGTACGAAAACGTCTGGGGCCTCCTCGTCGACAACGACCTGAGCTCGAAGATGCCCGATCCGGAGCCGTACGAGCCGGCGCGCCTCACCGGTAACGCGCCCGCGGATCTGCAGGCCGAGACGGCGCGCCTGTCCGGCGTGTGGAAGCTCGGAAAGCTGAACGAGATCTCCGATGAGCAGGCGCGCGAAGACCTCGGCCGGCTGTCGGCGCAGATGATGTCGATCGTCGCGCGCTCCGCGCGACTCGCCGACGGAAAGACCGACGTCGTTCCCGAGGATGTGGTTGCAAGCGGCAAGACCGCCGCGGAGAAGTTTCTCCTCAGGTGGCGCGGCGAGGCCGACCCTCGTCACGTGAAGGCGATCGACACGTACTGGATCTGCACCGCCGAGCACGGCTTGAACGCGTCGACGTTCACGGCTCGTGTCGTCGCGTCGACGGGCGCGGATTGCGGCGCCGCTCTCTCCTCGGCCGTCGGTGCGCTCTCGGGCCCGTTGCACGGCGGTGCGCCGGCGTACGTGAAGCCGATGCTCGACGAGGTCAAGCAGATGGGTGACGCGGCGAAGTGGGTGGAAGAGGCGCTGGCCCAGAAGAAGCGCATCATGGGCTTCGGCCATCGCGTCTATCGAGCGGAGGACCCACGTTCACGCATCCTGAAGCGCACCGCGAAGGAACTCGGGTCGCCGTACGTGGAGGTAGCGGAGGAGCTCGAGGGCGCGGCGCTCGTAGCGCTGCAGAAGCGCTCTCCGGATCGTGTCCTCGCCACGAACGTCGAGTACTACTCGGCGGTCGTCCTCGACATCGCCGAGATCCCGCCGCCGCTCGCTCCTGCGATGTTCGCGTGTTCGCGCGTCGCCGGCTGGTCAGCGCACATTCTCGAGCAGAAGAAAACGGGCCGTCTGTTTCGGCCTTCGGCGCGCTACGTCGGCCCAGCCGAGCGCGACCTCAGCCACAGCTGACGGCTCCATTCCGGCAAAGTCTCCGACCGCCGGCTGTGGAAACTTCGTCACACTCTCGTCACCATGTCCGACACCGGGCCATGGACTAGTTGGACAGCAACGAACCGTTTCGAATCGGGAGCCGGCGCGGGTTCGGTGACATCGTGGCTCCATCCACGGCACGGTGTCCGACACCGGGACGTGGTTCGACGAGTCGTTGCGATTTCGGACTAGGCTGCGCCGCATGGAGCTGATCGAGTACCGCGAGCGGTTCCCGATCCTTCGCGACACGACGTACCTCATCAACCACTCCCTCGGCGCGATGCCGGCGGCTGCCGAGGAACGCATGCTCGAGTACGCGCGGATGTGGAAGGAGCGCGGCATCCGCGCCTGGGGCGAAGGCTGGTGGGAAATGTCGATGACGGTTGGCGATCAGGTCGGCCGCATCATCGGCGCTCCGCCGGGCTCGACCGTGATGCACCAGAACGTCGCAATCGCCGAGGCGATCGTCGTGTCGTGCTTCCGTCCCGTGGATCCACACCGGAACCGCGTGATCTACGAAGAGGGCAACTTCCCGAGCGTTCGCTATCTCTACCAGGCGCAGCCGGAGCTCGAGGTCGTGGTCGTCGAAAACGATACGGCCATCATCGAGGCAATCGACGAGCGCACGCTGCTCGTTCCGATCACGCACATCCTCTTCAAGACAGCGGTGATCCAGGACGTCGCCGCGATCGTCCGCCGCGCACACGAGGTCGGCGCGCACGTCGTGCTCGACGCATACCAGTCCGCCGGGATCGTGCCGCTCGACGTCACCGCGCTGAACGTCGACTTCGCGGTCGGCGGCAGCGTCAAGTGGCTGTGCGGCGGCCCGGGCAACGGCTGGCTCTACGTCCGGCCCGATCTCGCCGAGGTGCTGGAGCCCACCTTCGTGGGCTGGCAGGCGCACGCACGTCCATTCGGGTTCGAGCCCGAGCTCGACTACGCAGACGGTGCGGCTCGCTTTCTCACGGGCACGCCCAACGTCCCTGCGCTCTACGCCGGAACTGCGGGCTACGACCTGATCGAGGAGATCGGCGTCGATCGCATCCGCGAGAACTCGGTTCGGCAGACCCAACTCCTGATCGACCTGCTCGACGAGGTCGGCTACGAAGTCGGCAGCCCGCGCGACCCGGCCCGTCGCGGCGGCACCGTCACAGTGCGCACGCCGGAGTTCGAGGCGGTGCACAAAGAATTGAGCGAGCGCCAGATCCTCTGCGACTTCCGTCCCGATGCGGGACTTCGAATCGGCCCGCACTACTACAACACCGACGACGAGCTTCGCTACGTTGTCGCGCAGATCGCCGAGATTCTGGAAACCGGGGCCCACGAGCGCCATCTTGGGGCCACGGCGCGGTTCTAGCCGCTCGTTCAAGCTTCCAACTTTCAATGCCGAAAATTCAGCTGTGAGGAGTCTGGTCGTCGCCGTCTGCGCACTTCTGCTTTTGCCGGCAGCTGCATCCGCCTCGGAGATCATCGACCGGAACGCCCAGCACGTCAGGCTCGCCGTCGATGCAAAGGGCCAGGCGCTGGTCACCTACCAGGTGCGCGGTCGTGTCATGCACGTTCGTGTGTGGGGAGCGGTCGATGCACGGCAGCCGACCACGGGCCGACCGCAGGTGAGCTTCCGCAAGGACTACTCGGGCCGGTCTTGGAGCTCGTTCAAGAATCAGTGCCGCCGGTACGACGGTCCGGCGCTCGCGTTCGAGGTGACCGCTTGCGCGGCGCCCGACGGGTCGTACTGGGCGCTGCAATCGTGGCGGAGGACGTTGCCCAACTTCGACGGCCGCCTGCACAGCGGGCTCGGTACGCGCGAGCTTCATCTCTCCCACTGGTCGGGCCCGATCGCGAAGCTCGACGCCTGGAGTGACTGGGTGTACGACGGTCGCTACCACCACCTCTTCGGACGGCTCACGTACGACGGCCAGCCGGTGTACGGCTTCACTGCGACGCGCGTCGGCTCGCCGCTCGACGGCTACGGCCGCAACATCTACGTGGACACGTTCGACTCGCGCTACGGCAAGGGCTGGCGACGGGAAAACGCCTTTCTCGCCCACCGCCCGACCGGAGTCTTCTGTTACGGCTTCTACAAATTCACGTCACGCGGCCCGGGCAACGGCGCGAAGTACCGCCTGACGGCGATCGGTCCCGGCGTGACGCCCGACGTGAGCATCACGATCCCGGGTTTGCACGACTACAATCCGAACAGTCCCGGGGACGTCGCCTACGAGCACCAGCAGAACGCGTTGCAGGACTCCCTCATGGGAGCCGACAAGAAGTGCCGCGTTCACTGACCGAGCAACTCGAGCAACCGCAGGGCGTACGCGGGCGCAGTCGGTTCGTCCTCGTGCCGGAAGTACGCATGTAGCGGCACGTCGACAGCGCGTAGCCGGTCGGCCCATTCCCGCAATGCGTCGTCGTCGTACGGCGAATCGCGAAACCGCACGTAACGGAACGGCGCGTCGTGGGTGAGATCGTTGACCCGCACCGCGCCCGCCTCCGCCAGCCTCGGCTCGATGCCGTCCCAGGAGGGGTGGGCGAGGTCGAAGGCCAGCTTCAACTCGGGCTCGAGTGAGCCGAGGATCAGCTCGATCATTCCCTCGTCCCGGGCGCTGATCAGCTGGACGCGAATCGGCCCGAGCCGGTCGCCGAGCGCACGCACGCGCGGTCCGAACTCCGCGAGCATGGCCGGCCGGTTGCCGGCGAGCTTGGGCACGAACGTGAAGCCAGCCGGGGTCTGCGCGGCCCAGCGCTCGAACTGCTCCTGGCCGGGAAGCCGATAGCCGGTGGTGTTCAACTCGACGGTCGAGAAGCGTTCTGTGTAGAAGGCGAGGAACCCCTTCGCGTCCGTCCCGGCAGGGTAGAACCCGGGCTTCCAGGAGGGATAGGACCAGCCGGAGGTGCCGACATGCACCCCGGCTAGACTCGCGCCCGTGACCGTCATGCCCGAAGTGTTATCGGAGAACACGATCCCGGTCCTCGACCACGGCTTCGTGGCCCTCGACGGGGTTCTTGCGTCCGATCTTGCCGTTGTGAACGGCGCGCGTGTCTCGTTCAACCAGGCGTCGGACGAGCTGGGAGAGCGCGACGCCGGCCTCATTCGATTCCTGATGCGAGAAGGGCACGGAAGTCCTTTTGAGCATGGTTACTTCAGATTCATCGTCAAGGCGCCGCTTTTCGTCGTTCGCGAACACCATCGGCACCGAGCCGGCCACTCCTACAACGAGTGGAGCGGCCGGTACTCGAAGATGGAGCCCGAGTTCTATGTCCCGGAATACGTTCGGACTCAGGTTGGCAAGCCGGGTGCCTACTCATTCGAGCCCGTCGACGACGTCACACGCGAGGCCACGCGCCGCGAGATCGAGGAAAACGCGACGCGGGCGTTTCAAGCGTACGAGCGAATGCTCGAACAGGAAGTGGCGAAAGAGGTCGCTCGTGCGGTACTGCCGCTCTCCACGTACACGAAGTACTACTGGAGTTGCAATCCACGGAGCCTCATGCACTTCTGCTCACTGCGGAACCACGAAGCGGCTCAGTATGAGATTCAGCAGTATGCGGCAGCGGCCGAATCGTTTCTCGAGCGTGCCATGCCTATCACGCACGCCGCATTCGTCGAGCGCGGCCGCATCGCGCCTTAGGCAGCCGTCGGCGCGAGGACGATCTCGGTCGGGGTGTGGTTGCCCGGGAGCTGGCGTGTGATCACCCAGCCGTCGCGGTCGAAGTGGCTGAGGTCGTACGCCGCGCTGAACTGCACGATCGCCTCGCCGGCCTTCACGTTGAAGCTGCCGCAGAGCACGACCGGCTTCCCGCTCTTCGTCAGGTAGAGGTCGTAGTAGCCGCCCTCGGGTAGCTGCCGCAGGCCTGTCGTATGGAGGAGCATGGGCCAGTTGCCGCCGTAGTCGGCCTTGCCGAGCTCGAGGGTCCCCTGGGCATTGCGATCGAGACTCGTCCCCGCGAGCTTCACCACTCGTACGGGATCGATCGAAGCCGACTTCGAGCTCGGGCCAGAGGACTGCCCGAGGACGAAGCCGAGCACCGCCGCGGTCGCCAGCGCCGCGGCGAGCAGAAGCAGGCGCTGCTGTCTCGGCTTGGCTGGCGCCCGCTGGGAGTCCTCGGGCCACTGAACGGCGTCGAGCTCGGGAGAAAGCTCGGGCGGGGGCCCGGCTTGGACGAGCAGATCGTGTGCGCGCCGAAGGCGCTGCCGCTCCTCCTCGGGAACGTCGGTGCCGACCAGATCGTCGAAGTCCGGCACGCGGCTCACTGCAATTCCCCTTCGAGCAGGTCGGCGAGTCGGCTCAACCCTGCGCGCGTGCGGGTCTTGACGGTGCCGAGCGGGATGCCGAGGAAGTCGGCGATCTCGCTCTGCGAGAGCTCGCCGTAATAGGCGAGCTCGATCACGTCGCGCTCGTTGCCGGACAGTTCTTCGAGGGCGCGGTGCACACGCCACGCGACGTAGGAGGTCTCCGCCCGTTCAGCAGGCCCGGGCTCGACTGTCGCCGTATCGGGCACTTCGGCCGGCACGTCATTGCGGCTTCGGCTCCGGTCGACGATCGCATTGCGCGCAACGGTGTAGAGCCAGGGCGCACCGGCGCCGCGGTCAGGGCGGTACGTCTTCGCCGAGCGCCAGATGGCAGCGAACGTCTCCTGCACCGCGTCCTCCGCGCGCATCCGGTCGCCGAGGCGGCGAAGCGCAAGACCGAAGACGGGCCGCGCGTAGCGGTGATACAGAATCTCGAAGGCGTCGGCGTCCCGCCGGGCGACCCGGCGGATGAGGTCGCCGTCGGACAACCCGCGCTCGCGCAGCGGGTTCTCTCTCACCGTTTCCAGACTGCTGCCACGGGGCATGGCAGCAGGCAAAGCAATGCTGATGCCCATCTTCCTGGGATCTCTACGGGATTCCACGTCTGTTGGATTGGAGCAGACAAGGGGCTCCCTCCACAACCAGGAGCCATACCGAAAGCTCAGAAACCCTTTACCAGTCCCGCACGTCTCAGGGGAAGAGAGAGAAAAACACCAGGGGGTTCCAGATGCGTAGGTTCATTTCGATGGCCGTTGCAGGGGTGGCTCTGGTGCTGGCCGCACCGGCCTCGACGGCGACGACCACGGTTCAGATCAAGGGCACGGGGTTCGTTCCGGCCACGGTGACGATCAATCAGGGCGACTCGGTCACCTGGACGAACGCCGACACGAAGGATCACCAGGTCGTGTCGAACGGAGGGGCGTTCGCGTCCGCGATCCTGAAGCCGGGCAAGAGCTACACGCACGCCTTCCCGAACGGCGGCACGTATCACTACCACGACGGTCTCCATCCGGGCCTGAAGGGCACCGTCACGGTTCGCGGCGCGCCGCCGCAGGTGACGCTTGCCATCTCGGCGCCCGTCGTGAAGTTCGGGACCGGGGTGACGCTCACGGGCGCGGTGAACAACAAGAAGACCGGTGAGACCGTCACGATCGCGGCCCTGCCGTTTGGTCAGACCACGAAGCAGGTCGTCGCGACGCTCCAGACGACGACGGGCGGCGCGTTCTCCTTCAGCGTCACGCCCCAGCTCAACACGACGTATCAGGCCCAGTGGAAGGGAGCCGAGAGCTCGGTCGGCGTCCAGGTCCAACCGACGATCAAGCTGCCGTTCGTCTCCCGGTCGGGCTACTTCCACTTCTACGTGACGGCCGGCCAGTCGTTCGCAGGGCGGTTCGTCTATCTCCAGCGCTTCACACTCGCGCGTACCTGGATCAACCTGCGCAAACTCCAGCTCGGCCAGCAGTCCGGGCGCATCATGGGGATGAAGTTCGTCCGCTCGTTGATCCCGCGTGGCCGTTGGTCGATTCGGATCTACATGCCGGCGAGCGAGATGCCGGGCGGCTACATCGACTCGTGGAGCGGAACGCAGCCGGTCGTGAAGCGGTAGTACAGCGAGAGCGCGGACTACTTGTCCGCGCTCTCCCAATTCTGCGCGACGGCGTCCCAGTTGACGACGTTCCACCAGGTCTCGAGATATTCGGGCCTGCGGTTCTGATACTTGAGGTAGTAGGCGTGCTCCCAGACGTCGATGCCGAGTAGCGGTACGTCCGAGTTCGAGATCGGTGAATCCTGGTTCGCCAAGGAATAGACGGCGAGACCCGTGCCGTCGTAGACGAGCCAGCTCCAGCCCGAGCCGAACCGCTTCACGCCGGTGTCGTTGACGTCCTTCTTCAGCTCGTCCAGGCTGCCGAAGGTGTCGTTGATCGCGTCGGCGAGTGAGCCGCTCGGCTCTCCGCCGCCGTCCGGGCTCATGATCTCCCAGAAGAGGCTGTGGTTCGCGTGGCCGCCGGCGTTGTTGCGAACGGCGGTGCGGATGTCCTCGGGCAGGATCTCGAGGTTCGCGAGCACGTGGTCGACGGGCTGGTCCGCCCACTCGGTGCCGGCCCGTGCCTTGTTGGCGTTGTCCACATAGGCCTGGTGGTGCTTGTCGTGGTGCAGGCGCATCGTCTGCTCGTCAATGTGCGGCTCGAGCGCGTTGTAGTCGTACGGGAGAGGCGGGACCTCAAACGGCATCGGTAGCTCCCTTCAGTGGTTTCTCTGCACCGAGGATATGCTCCGCGCGCCGGTCTAGTCGAGGAGAGGGAGAGATGACGTCGCTCGCGTTCAAGTTCGAGGAGATCACCGCCCGGGAGCTGAAGCCCGAGCTCTACGAGCTCGACGGGATCTCCCGCGCCACCATCGAGGCTCATTACAAGCTCTACCAGGGCTACGTCAACAAACGAAACGAGATTCTCGCGCGGCTGGACGCAGTCGACGCCACGAGCGGGAATCAGGTCTACTCGGACATTCGCGCCCTCAAGGTCGACTTCAGCTTCGCGATCGGCGGGATCAAGAACCACGAGATCTACTTCGAGCATCTCGGCGGCGGCGGGGGCGATCCGACAGGCCTGATCGGCGACCTGATCGAACGCGACTTCGGCTCGGTTCAGAACTGGCGCACCGACCTGAAGGCCACCGGGATGGCGGGGCGCGGCTGGGCCTGGACCGCGTACGACTGGGACGAGGGGCGCCTCTTCAACTACGTCGGCGACGCGCAGAACACCTATCCGATCTGGAACGCGACGCCGCTGATCGCGTTGGATGTCTACGAGCACGCGTACTTCCTCGACTATCAGACCGACCGTGCCTCGTACATCGACGCGTTCTTCGACAACCTCGACTGGTCGACCGTCAACGACTGGGTGTCGAAGTACCAGATCCAGAAGTAACTTCGGATGAAAACCGCGCTCCTTGTCGCTGCCGGCTACGTGCTCGGCTCGATGCCGTGGGGCTACTGGCTCCCCCGGCTCGTCAAGCACGACGACATCCGGCGCTACGGCAGCGGCAACATCGGCGGCACGAACGTCTGGCGCGTCTACACGTGGCGCCTGGGCCTGCCTGTCGTCCTGCTGGACGCATTGAAGGGGTTCGTGCCCGCTCTCGTCGCGACGCTGACGGTGTCGCATCTCGCGGGCGCGCTCGCCGGAGCGGCGGCGATGCTCGGCCACTGGCGTCCGCTGTTCCTGCGCTGGCAGCGTGGCGGCAAGGTGGTGGCCACGTGTGGCGGTGCGTTCCTCGGCCTCGTGCCGGTCGTCGGCGCTGTGGGCGCCGGTGTCTGGATCGTGGTCTTCCTCGTCTTCCGTTATGCCTCCGTGGCCTCGATCGTCGGCGCGCTCTCACTGCCGGTCGCGGCCGTCCTCCTGGACGAGCCCTGGCCGGTGATCGCATTCGCGGCCGGCGCGGCCGCGGCGGTCCTCGTCCTGCACCGCGCGAACATCGCCCGCCTACGCGCGGGTACCGAGAACCGCTTCAGATTCCGCCGGCGCGTCAGCCGGCCGTACGGGCAAAGCCCGCACGGCCTTTGAAGCGGCGCCGCCGAGTCGACGCCTAAGCGCTGAGCCAGTCGCGTAGCTCGGTGTGCCGAGCCGCAGGCTCGCCGTCGCGCAATTCGGTGCGCAGTTCGCCAACGGTGCCATAGCGCTCGGCCAACACGTCGTGCGAATGGATCGTCTCGAAGTTGAGCTGGCGCGCGAGCACGAAGTCCCCGTCTCTCAGGTCTGGATAGCGCTCGAGCGTCGACTGCAATGAGATCCGGACCGAGTCCTCGACGAAGCGGGGCTGGAGATGGGCATGCTCGACGACGAAGAGCTCGTCAGGCCGCTTGAGCAGTTCGTAGATCGGCGAGCTCATCGAGCCTTCGACGATGCCGGCGAGCTGCTCCGCGTTCATGGGCTCGTCGCTGCCGATGTAGAGCGTTCCGCGGCCGCGCTGGTTGTGGGTCGCCAGCGGCACGAGCTGCAGAATGCGTTCGACATCGGGCTCGTCGAAGCCCGCGTCGAGCAGCCGTTCAGAGGCCTTGCTGCGCACGAGTCCCTGCGCGCACGGGCAGGCGTTGATGCCGGTTGCCTCGACGCCGACGATGCGCCGCACGCGCGACTCGGTGGCTGCGGCGATCCCGATGATCGAGATCATCTCCTGCGTCGCCAGCCCGGTCACGGGGGTTCGCCGCTCGAGCGGGTAGCGCGCCGCGATCCGCACCTCGGCGCGGCCCGCGCTCTGACGGCCGACGATGTGCCGCGCGATGTGCTCCGCGAGCTCCTCGACGAGGAAGGCCTCACCGATCACGACTTCCTCGATTGCCTCCTCGAAGAGCTCGGGGAAGCGAGACATGTGCACGCCCTTCTGGCTCGGCTCGAGATCGACGAAGCAGTCGATCTCGGCGGAGATCAGCTTCTCGGCGCCGCCCCAGCGGAGGCGAATCGCCTTGGCCACCCCCTGGACCCCGGCCCTCGAGAGGCCGAGCCTCACCCCAGGTGTCGAGGCCTGGAGATCGTCCAGGAGCTGGCGTGACTCCGTCATGTTGGACAGGTTAGTGTCAGGCCGCCTGTGGGGGAATCAGACGCCAGCTTCCCGCGGCTCGTCTCGCTCGCCGCTCACGACCTGCGCACGCCGCTGGCGACGATTCACGGCTTCGCGCAGACGCTCGTGCGGGCGGGCGATCTCGGCGAGCCCAAACAGCGCTACCTGGAGATGATCGACAGCGCCGCGCTGCAGCTCGCCGAGCTGCTCGACGAGCTCGGTATCGCCGCGCGGATCGAGGGCGGACGCTACGAGCCGGCGCGCCAGGCTGTCGACACGCTCGACCTCGCCCGCGGCGCGGCCGAGCAGCTCGGGGAGGAACGGGTGGCGGTGTCCGGGAACGGTGCCGAGGTGCAGGTCGACGTCGAGCCGATCCAGCGCGGCATCGCGGCACTTGCACAGGCTGCGCTGCGCCACGGCGGCCTCGAGCAGGTCGAGCTGCGTGTCACCGGCACGACGCTGGCGATCTCACCGGTCACTCCCTCCTCCGGCCCGGTCCTGCTCGGTGAGGAGCTACGAGATCTCGGCGCCGCTGTCGCGGTGACCGTCATCCGCGCGCTCGGGGGCTCGGTGGCCCTGGATGGCGACACGCTCGAGGTCGAGCTCCCGGAGTGAACCGGGCCGCGCAGGTCAGTCTCCTGCGCTGGTTGCGGCGCCAGCTGCAACAACCCACCCCCGGCCGCGAGCATCTCGAGGCGGCAGTGGAGAACAACGATCCTGCCGAAGTGCGGCGCCTGCTCGGCAACGTGCCATTCACCGAAGCACAACGGCGTCACGTCGAGGGACTCCTCGACGCATGGGAGCAAGGCCGGCCTATTCGGTAGCGCCGTGCTCGAGCAACAACTGCTCGACGCGCGCATCGCCGTTCTGGCGCGCAGCATCGATAGCGCGCGAACCCCCGCCCTGCTGGAGGTTCGGCTCCGCCCCGTGCTCGAGCGCCAGCTTCACCAGCTCGTAGCGTGTTGCCTCGTCCGTCCCCTGCGCGGCGGCCGCTGCGTGGATCGCCGCGGTCTGAACGTGCTCGTTCTTCGACAACGCGTTGACGTCGGCGCCGCGGTTGAGCAGCAGTCGAGCCGCTTCGAGATGGCCGAAGAAACACGCGAGGCCGAGCGGATGGAAGCCGTCGTCGCCGAACGCGTTCGCGCGCGTCGGATCCTCGTCGAGCAGCTCATGGAGCTGGGCGGTCCTGCCGAAAGCCGCCGCCTCGAAGACGTCGAGCGTCGGCTCTGCAGCGAGCAACTCGTCGACGCGTTCGCGATCGCCCTGGTAGAGCGCCTGCAGCAAGTCGGACATCAGCGCAGCAATCGTGACAGACGTCGGTCCTTCAGGATCCGCCCGCCCGTCTGGCACTCTGGGCAGTAGTAGATCGTGTGCTCCTCGAAGTCGACCTGAGCGATCGCCGTCCCGCAGATGTAGCAAGGCTCGCCGAGCTTGTTGTGGACGCGATAGGTGCGCTTGTCGTTCGCGCCGGCCTTGCGCAGCTCCAAGCCCCGTTCGAGCTCGGTGTCGATCGCGTTTGCGAGCTGCTCGACCTGTTGCGGTGTGACATCACGGGTCAGCTCGTATGGCGAAAGCTGCGCATGCTGAAGGATCTCGTTCGCCCAGGCGCGCCCGATCCCGGCGATCACGCGCTGGTCGCGCAGCAGCGAATGCAGCCGTCTCGATTCGGAGGCGCAGATCTCGGCCAGCCGCTCGGCGCCGAGCCCGAGCGCTTCGGGCCCGAGATGAGCGAGCTCCTGCTCGGCCTCCTCCGGCGTGAGCAGCCACACGCCCGCCCGCTTCTTCGCGCCGGCCTCGGTCAGAACAAGTCGGGCGCCGCCTTCGAAGACGAGCTGGAGGGCCGGTGTCTTCGGCCCGGCCTCGCCCGCTTTCAGGTACTTCAAACGCCCGGCCGTCATCAGGTGGACGAGCAGCACCAGCTCGCCGTCGGTCGTGGGGAAGAGCAACCGCTTCGCGCGCCGGTTCGCCCCGGCAAGTTGGCGCCCTTCTAGTGCAGAGAGGGGCGGATCGAACGTCTTCAGCGTGGCGATGTGCGCGGGCCCTGCCTTGATGATCGGGAAGGCGGATACGGGATCCGTGAGCGCGCGTCGCCATGCCTCCATCTCCGGCAGCTCAGGCACCCGAGTCGGCCTTTAGGCTCCAGCGCATCGAGCCGATCAGGGTATCCGTGCGTCGTGGGGGACTGACCGAGGCGGTCCACCGCGTCCACGCTGTCGCGGTCGAGGACGGAGCGGTGATCGCAACGGCGGGGGACACAGGGCTGGTCGCGTTCATGCGCTCCTCGTCGAAGCCGCTGCAGGCGCTACCGCTCGCGCGTGCCCGCGCCGACCTCGACGAACGCGACCTTGCGATCGCGTCGGCCTCTCATCTCGCCGACGACGAGCAGCTCGCGGCGGTGCGGGCGCTGCTCGCAAAGGCGCCGGCGAGCGAAGACGAGCTCGAGTGCGGGCCCGAGGGGAAGCCGCCGTCGCGGCTCAAGCACAACTGCTCGGGCAAGCACGCCGGCATGCTTGCGCTTTGCCGCGCCAAGGGCTGGCGGAGCGAGGGCTACCGGCTCGAGGGACACCGGGTGCAGCGGGAGATGCTCGCCGTTCATTCCGAAGCCTCGCACGTGCCCGAGGATGAGATCCGCACGGGAATCGACGGCTGCGGTGTCCTCACCTTCGGCTTGCCGCTGGAACGAATGGCCACGGCATTCGCACGCCTTCCCGACCTCGAAGGAGGAGACCGGGTCGCGGCCGGAATGCGTGCGTATCCCGATCTGATTCGCGGTCCCATTGCGACCGACACGCGCCTGATGAAAGCGCTGCCGGGCTGGATCGCAAAGGGCGGCGCTGAAGGGCTCTTGTGCGCCGCGGGCAGCGGCATCGGCGTTGCGCTCAAGGCCGAGGACGGCAACGGACGCGGTCTCGGGCCGGCCGCGGCTGCGTTTTTCCGGCAACTCGATCTCGACCTCGGCGACCTCGCTGTTGTCCCGCTCGTAAACAGTCGTGATGAATTTGTAGGAGAGATCACTATCTAGAGAAAATCCGCTCTTTGCTTTTTCCGGGACCCCTGTAATATCCGGACGGCGAGAGGGTGAGCCGGGGAGCAAGCGGGTAACCGGCTCTTTTGCGTTCGTAGATCGAAACCCCGTCCACAGACGCGAAGAAAAGCCGGGAGGTAGGCCGCCGTTGCTCACCGTCGAAATCTCCCTTCCTGAGGTCGAGGAGCTGCAGAAACTCGTCCAGGAAGGTCTCGAGAAAGGCGTTCTCAACTACGACGAGATCGCAACCGGGCTCGAAGACGTCGAGCTCACGAAGGAGCAGATCGAAGACTTCTACACCTACCTGGTCGACCACGGGGTCGAGCTGCTGGAGGGCGAGACGCACAAGCATCCGCCGCACGAGCAGCTCCCCACACCTGAAGAAGAGAAGGGGCCGAAGCTCGACCTGAGCGTCGAGCCATCGCTCGACTCGTTGCGGCTCTATCTGCGCGAGATCGGCAAGGTCTCGCTCCTCACCGCCGACCAGGAGGTCTACCTCGCAAAGCGCATCGAGCGTGGCGACATGTCGGCGAAGAGGCAGATGATCGAAGCAAATCTCCGGCTCGTCGTCTCGATCGCGAAGTCGTATCTCGGGCGGGGCCTCAGCTTCCTCGACCTGATCCAGGAAGGCTCGCTCGGCCTGATCCGGGCGGTCGAGAAGTTCGACTATCGCAAGGGCTACAAGTTCTCGACGTACGCGACCTGGTGGATCCGCCAGGCCGTGACACGTGCGATCGCGGACAAGGCGCGCACGATTCGCATTCCGGTGCACATGGTCGAGAAGCTCAACAAGGTCGTGCACATCGAACGGCAGCTCGTGCAGCGCCTGGGCCGTGAGCCGCGCCCCGATGAGATCGCCGAGGAGCTCGAGATGACCACGGACGAGGTGCGCGAGATCCTGCGCATGTCGCAGCTCCCCGTCTCGCTGGAGAAGCCGATCGGCGAGGAAGAGGAGTCGGAGCTCGGCGACTTCGTCCAGGACGAATCGGCGGAATCGCCGTTCGACACGGCAACGTTGTCGCTACGCCGCGAGGACGTCGAGCACGCACTGTCCGCGCTGCCCGAGCGGGAGCGTCAGGTGATCGAGCTCCGGTTCGGCCTCTCGGGGTCTCAGCCGTGCACCCTCGAGGAAGTCGGACGGGCTTTCGGCGTCACGCGGGAGCGCATTCGTCAGATCGAGAACAACACGCTGAAGAAGCTCGAGTCGCTTCCCGAGGCCCAGGGCCTCAAGGACTGCGTTTAGTGCCCTCCCAGCAATACATGTCGGCCTCTGGCCCGCGATCACGCGGCGCCAGAGTCCACCCTCGCCCTTAGCAAGGCAGACCAGCCTTGCTGCGGTTGAGTGCGGCCTTCGGCTAGTGCCCTTCTAGCGAAACGCACGCGGTCGGCACGAACGCTGACGGCGCGGTCGCCGAGGTAACCCGGCCGCGCCGAGCTGAAGTGGAGGCTCCACACGCCTCCTGCGGGAACGCGGAAGCTCAACGGAATCCGTTCCCCCGGATGCACGCGGACGGTGCGCTTGATTCCCTTGCCGGTGAGGACGATCGGCGTGACCTGCGTGTGCGCCGGCAGCGAGAGCACGAGCTGCAGCGTTCCGCCGGACTTCGTCCAGACGGTGATCGCGCCCTGCGGCGCTAGCCACTCGTCGGCGAATCGGCCGGCGGCGAGGAGGCGTAGGCGCGGCGTTCCGACCGGTCGATAGAGGTCGAAGATCAGCTTGTGGCGGACGCGCTCGACACCGGTGAACTGGAGGGTCGACGCGTACGTCTGGACGAGCAGGGGTCGGCGGTCGGGTCGACCGTCCACGAGCAGCGTCCCGTCGGCCGCGATCTTCAGCTGCTTGGCGTCGAACTGGTCGATCGGCGCGCTGCCGAGGAGGAGGAGCCGTTTGACGGACGTGTTCCAGAAGAGCTGCTGCCACGATTGCTCCTTGCGCGCGCCGGGCGGCGCGACGAGGTCGACGCTTCCCAGCCGGGCGTGGTCGACCCAGCGGACGTCGTGGGGAAGTGTGCTGCGGAGGCTTTTGCTCGTCCGTGCGTCGAAAGCCGACGCGCCGACCGACATGGCGCAGCACGCGACGATCGCGGCGAGGAGTGCGGCTGCGGCCGGTATTTTCCGGAACGCGACGAGCGCGCCGAGCACGGACAGGACCGCCGCGACGAGTGCGAACACGAGCGAGCCGTTGCCGACCGACGTCAGGCCCTCGAACCGGAGCACGGCCCACAACGTGGGCGAATCGTCCTTGTTGTGCGCGGCCGCGTAGCCCGACAATGGAACGCGCGCCGCGAGCAAGAGCAAACCGGCGGAGAGCAGGCCCACGGGGATGCGACCCGGCAACCCGCGTTTGACGTAGAGACCGAAGGCGACTGCGAGCAGCGGCACGAGCGTGAAGAGATAGCGCTCCTGGAAGCGCTGCGAATCGGTGTCGGCGATCTGGGCCGCTTCGAGCAGCAGGCCGAACGCGAGCAGCACGCTCGTCACTGCGAACGCGATCTCGGCGCGCCCGCGGGGCCGGAAGAGCACGACTGCAAGCCCACCCAGCGCGCCCGGGACGATCGCCCAGCCGACGGAGTAGGTGAGCAGCATCGCCTCCAGTCCGACCCAGTGCAGGATCGAGAGGGGATGCACCGCATGGCTGCCGTTCGCGTACACGCCGAACACGCTTGCGGAACCGAGTGTGGCGAGCAGCAGCGCAGGCGGGACGATCAACAGCAGGAGGGCAAGCCAGAGACGGCGCACCGCCTGCACGACGTGCAAGCGATCGGCGACGAGCTCCGCGGCAAGTACGGCCACCGGGACGATCACATACTGAACGCGCGCAAGGACCCCGAGCGCGCTGAAGACCGTGAACGCGAGCTGCGCACGCAGAGTCGGTTGCGACACGACGCAAACTCCTGCGTAGATCGCAGAGAGGACGAGCGGATAGGCGAGCGGGTCCGCGAGCATCGTCGACGAGTACACGCCGTCGGGCACGGCCACGGTCAACGCGGCAACGGCGATGCCGAGCCAGGTGGCGAGACCGAGCCGGCGGCAGAGCAGGTAGGCCGGAATCGCAGCCAGCGAGAAGAAGACGGCATGAATCCCCTGCGTCAGCCGGAACGCTGAGACTGGATCGCTCGTCACGAGCCAGACCGGCGCCGTCACGATTGGATCGAGCAGCGCGGGGAAGTGCACGCTGACGCCGCGAATGAGCGGGCGTCCCTGTTCCGCGAGGCTGCGCGCCAGCGAGGGATAGATGTACTCGTCCGGGAGGTAGTACGGCGTCAGCCGCGCGACGGCCGCAAAGAGGCGCCCGCCGAAGCTGGCCACCACGATTCCGGCCACCCAGACCCAGGCCGGGACAGCGGCGACGCGTGCGAAGGCCCGTGGAGCGGAAACCTCCGGGCCCGCGCGAAGATCTCGGGCGACGTCGAATGCCACGAAATCCCTATCGGCAAGCCACTCCTATCCCTTGAACGAGGGATGCCTCCGCTTCGCGTCCGAGCGAAAGCTGCGCTTTCGCTCGGGATTTGGGGACGGCGCTTCGCGCTGAACGTGCGCGGGCGGAGCCCGCGCACTCTCATTGGTGTGTGCGCTGGGCGGTTGTTCCCGTCCGTGCGGGCACGGGCGCTGAAGCGTCCGCGCCCGCATCAGTTCGCCTCCGGCTAAGCCCGGCTTCGCCTGGTCTTAGCCTCCGGCCTTGATGGATCCGCCGGACGCGCGGTTACTGCTTAGCGCGATCCGCTGGGACGAACAGCCTGCAGTGCGGGCACTTGAAGCCCCGGTGACGTTCCGTCTGGCCGGCTATGAGCTCGGCGGTGAACGTCTTCTTGCAGTGCGGGCACACGATCTCGTGCGCCGGCTGCTGGGCGGGGCCCTCGGTCACGTTGCCACGCTACCTGCGTGCTTCGCCCTAGGGTAGAAAGAGGCGGTAATCCTCGAGAGGTGCTCGCTCCGGTGCTGGAGGATCGCCCCGGGGTGTCCCGAGGTGGATCAGGCCGAGGAACCGCTCGCCGTCCGGCAGGCCGACCGCGTCACGCCCGGCCTTTGAGCGAAGCACCCGTGGTGTTCGCCAGTAGCCCGCGAGCCCGCGCGCGTGCGCTGCGAGCAAGACGGCGTAGATCGCGCTCGCAGTCGCGCAGATGTCCTCCTCGTCCTGCTCGAGGTCGCCGCTGAGCGCCGCGGAGGCGACGACGAGCGTCGGGGCACGCTCGAGCTTTGGAGCTTCTGCAGGCCCGGCTGCCTCCTTCAGGCGCGCCATGGTCTCAGGGCCGAGAACGCGAAAGCGCCAGGGATTCGTCCGGTGATGGTTCGGCGCCCAGCGCGCGAGCTCGAGCAGCTCGTCGATCACCTCGGGCGGGACGGGCTCGGGCCCGAAGGATTTGTGCGTCCGGCGCGACCGAATCAGATTCGAGATCTCCGTCAAGCCGCGCACCCTAGTCCGAACGGGCAGAACCACCCGCGTTTTCCGGCGGCACGAGCCGGTTGCTCTCGACTCTGAATCCGGCAGCTTGCAGGAAAGGTCGTGCGACCTCGACGGCGCGCGCGAGGTTCGTCGCCATCCAGAAGCACAGCGCTGCGAGCGGCAGCTCGATCAGGAGCGCCTCCAATCCGGCCTGCATGACCTCACCGGTCGTGCGTGCAGTCAGCACGTCGAACCAGGCGTCGCAGACCAGCAACGTCCCGGTGACGGCCGCGCCGACTTCGGCGAACGGCGAACGACGAGCAACAGCGATGGCGGTCGCAACCATGGCCGCGCCGAGGCCGAGGTCGAACCCGCCCCATGCCACCCGCCAGTGGTTGGCCGTGTAGTTCCGCGGCAGGGTGAAGATCAGGAACGTCGCCCACGGCAGGAGGACGACAGCACAGAGGAGGAAGGCCGGGGCGATCCAGGGCGGCACGAGCCACCGACCCTTTCCCAGACGCAGCCCGGGCAGGGCTCGTAGCTGGATTCCCCGCATGTGCGGACGCATGTCCGCAGCCTAGTGATCGGCCTCGAGCAATTCCTTCATGCGGGCCTGGTCCTTCGGGATCTGCTTTCGCGCCTGTGTCCTCGCCACCGGGAGCAGGACCTTGCCGCCGAGCCCGTGGCCTTTGAACTCGAGCGTGAAGGTGAGCCGAGACCGGGAGCCGTCGCTTATCGGCTCGATCGAGATCGTTCCCACGGCCCGGACCGGGCCGTCGAGCACGCGGAACGACGATTGCCGCGGCGGGTCGTGCTCGGTGACCTCGTACGTCATGGTCCGATCGCCACCCGGAACGCGCCGTGTCTCCGTGACACGCGAGCCAACCCTGAGCGGTCCGTCGTCCTGAGGCTGCACGTCCACGATCTGTTCCTGCCACTCCCCGTGGCGCTTGACGTCGTCGAGGTACGCGAAGACGTCCTCGGGTTTGCGGTCGATCTCGATGCTTTCGCTGATCGGCGCCATCTCTTCCTCCTCTTTTGAGCCGGATGTTGCTTGAGGCCGAACTTCACATCAGACCTCTAGTAGACATGATTCCTTCGGTGCGTCAAGCTCCTCGGAATGAACCGGACGTACCCTGCGTTGAGGAGGAAACGATGGCGTTGCAGCTAGGCGATACGGCTCCCGATTTCACTGCGGAGACAACGGAGGGCCCGATCAGCTTCCACGACTGGATCGGGGATTCGTGGGCCGTTCTCTTCTCGCACCCGCGGGACTTCACGCCGGTCTGCACGACCGAGCTCGGGTACATGGCGAAGATCAAGCCCGAGTTCGACCGGAGAAACGTCAAGGTCATCGGCCTGTCGGTGGATCCCGTGGACAATCACGCGAAGTGGGCCGCGGACATCGAGGAGACGCAGGGCTTCGCGCCCAACTATCCGATGATCGGCGACGCCGACTTCAACGTCTCGAAGCTCTACGGCATGCTGCCGGCCTCGGTCGAGGGCGATCCAACCGCGCGGACGCCGGCCGACAACCAGACCGTGCGTAACGTCTTCGTCATCGGTCCGGACAAGAAGATCAAGCTGATCCTGGTCTATCCGATGACGACCGGCCGGAACTTCGACGAAGTCCTGCGCGTGATCGACTCGCTCCAGCTGACTGCGAAGCACAAGGTCGCGACGCCGGTGAACTGGGAGGACGGCGACAACGTGATCATCGCCGGGTCGGTCTCGGACGACGAAGCGAAAGAGACGTATCCGGACGGCTGGGAATCGCCCCGGCCCTACATCCGGATTGTCGAACAGCCGAGTTGACCGAGGAACGCGCGCCCTAGAAGAGGCTCGCGAGCGCCTTGCAGGCGGTCGGGCTGAACTGAGTTCCGGCAAGCGAGATGCATTCGGCGAGTGCCTCCGCCTCCGACTTGGCGGGCGAGTAGCTGCGGACCGTGGTCATCACGTCCCAGCTGTCGGATAGAGCGAGCAGCGCGGCCCCTTCCGAGATCTGCGAGCCGGACAAACCGTTCGGATAACCCTTGCCGTCGAAGCGTTCGTGGTGCTGCTCGATCCAGAGGGCCTGCTCATCGCTGAGGGCGTCGCGCGCGATCTGCCCACCGAGCGCTGCGTGGGCCTTGACGAGCTGGTACTCGGCCGCTGTGAGCGATCCGTGTTTGAGAAGGATCTCGTCCGGAATGCAGATCTTCCCGACGTCGTGGATTCGGGCAGCCTCCGCGAGTTGCGCGACGGGCACCGGCGGCCAGCCGACCGCCTCGGCGAGCCGGCGCACGAAGGCCGCGACGCGCTCCGAATGGTCTTCGTTCGGAGAGTCCTTGGCATCGATCGAGTGCGCCAGGGACCGAATCGAGATCAGGGACTGCGAGCGCTGCAAGCGATCCGCTCGGTCGCTGTCAGAGAGCTCGTAGACGACGTCCGGCGAGTACACGACGACTGTGTCTCGCCCCTGGTTCTTGGCCCAGTAGAGCGCACCGTCCGCGAGTTGCAGCAGCTCCTTGCTGTCCTTCGCATGTGTCAGGTCGCAGATGCCGGCCGACATCGTGAGGTGGGCGGCGACGCCCACGGGCGCGGCACGGAACTCCGCCGCCCACCGTTCGGCGATCGGAAGAGCGCTTTCGGCCGTCGTTTCCGGAAGCAACAGGGCGAACTCGTCGCCACCGATGCGGCCGAGGACGTCGCCGGCCCGCGCACCTTCCTCCAGCAGGCTGGCCGCCTGCATCAGCGCGGCGTCTCCTGCCTGGTGGCCGTACGCGTCGTTGATGCTCTTGAAGAAGTCCAGGTCGAGAAGCACGAGCGCGAGCGGTCGTTCGTAGCGCTGCGCACGCGCGACCTCGTTCTGAACCCGCTCCTGGAAGGCGCGATGATTGAGGAGGCCGGTCAGCGGGTCGCTAGTGGCCTGCGCCAAGAGGTGCGCGCTCGTGTCGGCGTTCGTGATCGCGAGCCCGGCCAGGTCGGCGAAGATGCCGAGCCGCTCCTCGAGATCCTGCGGAACGTGTTCCTTGGCGCGCGCGACCACGAGCAGCGAGCCCCAGAGTTCCCGGCGCACGCGGATCGGAACTGCGACCCCGCCCGGCACCGACAGCGATGCCGGCTCTTTCGGCGCCCTGGTCGTTCTGATCCTCCGCGGCCCCGTGCCGTTGATACGTGCCGCGCGTCCCGTGCGGGCCACGATCCCGAGTTCGCCGGCGCCGTCCAGCGGCAGGAGGGTTCCGACCTGCTTGCTGCCCATCCGCCAGGAGCCGACGATTTCGGCCACGCCGTCCACCCGAAAGCGCACTACCGCAGCCGAATCGAGGCCGGCGACCGCCGCGGCCTGCTTCGCGACGAGCTCGTAGATCACCTCGGGCGCACGCATCTCCCCGACGGCGACGGCCAGGTCGCGCAGCGCCGCCTGCTGTTCGAGCAGATCTTGAACGCGCGCGTTGACCGGCGTCCGGCTGCTCCGGGAGGAAACCGCTGCGCTGGGTGCTCGGCTGCTCATCTCGAGCGCCTCACCGGACGACGCGGGGAGGGTTACCGCGTCGTCCGTGTTCGTGCCACTGAGGCGTGCGGGGAAGACTCAGAGCAGCCGAAAGCGGCGCCGTCGGCGCTGCCGCTGAAAGTGAGCTAAAGGTTCCCGTCCAGTCGACGAGCCTCGTGCATGCCGGCAAACCCATGACCCTCCACGTCCACTAGAAGAACGTCGGCCCACCAGAGGTTTGGGGTGGCTACTTGCGATGGAGCCGCCTGGGTTCGGGGCTCCGGCCGGCACGGCGGACGCTTCGCTTGCGCCCGCTATGCAGGGAAAAGGCTAGCAAGCAAATGCGGCAACCGCAACTTATGGCAACTTTCCCCGCCGCGCAGTCAACCTGAGGTGGGTGACCGACGGAGAGGCGATCACCCTCAGGCTCTCCAGTCCGACCGCATCCATCCTGAGCCGGTCGAACAGGGAAGCACCATCCCCGAGGAGCACGGGGGCGAGGTGGATCTGGATCTCGTCGAGCAGTCCTGCCTTCAGGTACTGCTGAACAACGCTGGCGCCGCCGGCCAAGAGAACGTCCTTCTCGCCGGCCGCTGCGTTCGCCTGCTCGAGCGCAGCCTCGATGCCGTCCGTGATGAAGGTGAAAGACGTCCCTCCCTGCATGGCCTTCGTCTCCCGTGCGTGCTGGGTGAGCACGAACACGGGCACGTGGAACGGCGGGTCGTCTCCCCACCAACCGTCAGCTCGCGGATCGTCTGCCCAAGGACCTTCACCGCCGCTGAACATCCGTCGGCCCATCACGACCGCCCCCGTGGCAACGATCGATTCCTCGATGACCTCGGAGTCGGCATTCTTCTCGCCACCCTCGAGACCGTGCTGCTCTCGCCAGCTCACCGCCGCAAAGGCCCACTCGTGCAGCAGGTCGCCGCCTTCCCCCAGCGGCTGCTCGAGACTCGGATTCGGTCCGGCGACGAAGCCGTCGAGTGACATCGAGATGTCGCATCTCAGTCTTGCCATGGTGATCCGCTCCTCGTTTCGGTGTCTCCAGGTAAGACCTTGTCACGGTGCACAACTCATCGGCTCTGCCACAAGTCCGAGCTTTACTTCTCACGGCCCGTCGGCTAAAGAAGACCCGATGACACCGCAAACGCTGTTCGACCGCATCTGGACCAGCCACGTCGTGGTCGAGCTCGCCGACGAGCCCGCGCTGCTCTACGTCGACCTGCACCTGATCCACGAGGTGACGTCGCCTCAGGCGTTCGAGGGTCTGCGCCTGGCCGGGCGCCGCGTGCGCCGGCCCGATCTCTCCGTGGCCACGATGGACCACAACGTTCCCACCGAAGACGGGCCCATCACCGATCCACTCGCACGCCGCCAGCTCGATGCGCTCCGGGAGAATTGCGAGGAGTTCGGCGTCCCGTTGTACGCAACCGGGAGTGGCCGCGAGGGCATCGTCCATGTGATCGGCCCGGAGCTCGGAATCTCACAGCCGGGCATGACGATCGTCTGCGGCGACAGCCACACGTCGACGCACGGCGCGTTCGGCGCGCTGGCGTTCGGGATCGGCACGTCCGAGGTCGAGCACGTGCTCGCGACGCAGACACTCCCGCAGCGAAGGCCGAAGACGATGCGCGTCAATTTCGAGGGTGAGCTGCCTGCGGGCGTCGCTGCCAAGGACATGATCCTGGCCGCGATCGGACAGGCCGGCGTCTCGGGCGGCGTCGGCTACGTCGTCGAATACGACGGTCCCGCAATCCGCAGCCTCTCGATGGAGAGCCGCATGACGGTGTGCAACATGTCGATCGAGTGGGGTGCACGCGCCGGGATGATCGCGCCCGACGAGACGACCTTTGCGTACATGGAGGGACGTCCCGGCGCACCGGCCGGCGCAGACTGGGAGCGCGCGCTCGACGAGTGGCGCTCACTCGCCGGCGATCCGGAGGCGACGTTCGACAAGGAGCTTGACGTCGACGTCACCAGGCTCGCGCCGCAGGTGACGTGGGGGACGAATCCCGAGATGGTCGTTCCGGTGCACGGCGAGGTGCCGGATCCGGCGGACTACGACGATCCCGCGGAGCGTGCAGCGGTCGAGCGCGCTCTCGCCTACATGGGCCTAGCGCCGCGCACGAAGATCGAGGACATCGCCGTCGACCGCGTCTTCATCGGTTCCTGCACCAACGCGCGGATCGAGGACTTGCGCACCGCCGCTGCAGTCGTCGCCGGGAAGCGCGTCCACTCGACCGTGCGGGCGCTGGTCGTCCCCGGCTCTGCGGGTGTCAAGCGGCAGGCAGAGGACGAAGGCCTCGACAAGATCTTCACGGCCGCCGGCTTCGAGTGGCGGCGCGCCGGGTGCTCGATGTGCCTCGGCATGAACCCGGACATCCTTCAGCCAGGCGAGCGCTGCGCCTCGACCTCGAATCGAAACTTCGAAGGCCGTCAGGGGCAGGGCGGGCGAACGCATCTCGTGAGCCCTGCGCTCGCTGCCGCGGCCGCTCTCGCCGGACACTTCGTCGATCCGTCCGCCGTCGGCGACGCGGCATGAAGCCGTTCCGCAGCGTCACCGCCCGCGCGGCCGTGCTCGACCGGGCGGACGTCGACACCGACCAGATCATCCCGAAGCAATTCCTGAAGCGCATCGAACGAACGGGCTACGGCGAGTTCCTCTTCTTCGACTGGATGAAGCAGCCGGACTTCGAGTTGCTCAGGCCGGAGTTTGCGGACGCCGGCATCTTGCTCGCGGGCCGGAACTTCGGCTCCGGCTCGTCGCGCGAGCACGCTGCCTGGGCGCTGCAGGAGTACGGCTTCGAGGCCGTGATCGCGCCGTCCTTCGGCGACATCTTCCGGACGAACGCGCTGAAGATCGGGCTCGCCCCCGTTGTGCTCCCGGAGAAGGATGTCGAGAGGCTGATGCGAGCCGTCGCCGGCGGCGGGTCCCTGACGGTCGATCTCGAGGCACAGCAGGTGTCGGGCCCCGGTGATCTCGTCGTGCCGTTCGAGTTCGAGGCGTTCGCCCGTGAGTCGCTGTTGCAAGGGCTCGACGACATTGCGCTCGCGCTGAAGCGCGAAGAGGCGATCGCCGCCTTCGAGCACTCGCACGCCGCCCGCGTCGACACGTCCGCGTTGCCGGTCTAAGACCCGGCGGGATACGAGCCGAGCACGCGAAGGTCGCGGACGCGCGCGCGCACCTCTGCGAACGCGGCGCGCGTCTGCGCCTCCAGTGGGTGGCCCACGAGCACCGCGTCGAAGCGGTACTTGAACGGCGAGTGGGGTATCGGCCGCGACACGAGCTGCACGAGGTCGAGCCCGTGACGGGCGAAGGGCTCGATCGCTCCGTGCAGCGCGCCGGCCCGGTGGTCGGTGACGAACGAGAAGGCCGTCCTCCAGGCTTCGCCTTCACGGTCGATCCGGGTGTGTGTCGCGACCGAGACGAAGCGCGTGAACGCTTCGGGATGGTCGCCCACGTCATGGGCGATCACCTCCAGACCGTAGATCGACGCCGCACGCTCGCTCGCGATCGCGGCCTCCCCGGGCGTTCTCGACTCGGCGACCTGCGCGGCGGCATCGGCCGTCGTTGACGCGGCGATCGCCCGAACTCCGTTCAGCCGGCCGAGGAGCCTTCGGCATTGCTCGAGCGCGACAGGATGCGAGCGAATGACGCGGATCTCGCTCTCCGCGAGAGGCCCGCGCGCGACGAGGTGATGGCGGATCGGCAGGGACGTCTCGGCCACGATCGAGAGTGGCGCGTCATAGAGGAGATCGTGGGTCTCCGCCACCGGGCCGGCGAGCGAGTTCTCGATCGGCAGGACTCCGTATCCGACTGAGCCCGACGCCGCCGCGTGGACGACGTCCGCGAACGTTTCGAGCGAGACGAGCTCGCGTTCTCCGGGAAACAGACGCTCGGCCGCGGCCGCGCTGTGAGCTGCCGCGCCGCCGGGATACGCGACCGTCGTCATCGTCCGTCCTGTGCTGCGGCAGCAAGCCAGCCGAGCACGGCGTCGGTGAACTCGACTGTCGTCGCGGTGCCACCGAGGTCATGGGTCGGATTCGCTTGCAGGGTCGCGTCGACCGCTTGCTCGAGCTCGTCTGACAGCTCCTGTTCTCCGGCCGCATGGCGCAGGAGCAGTGCGATGGAGCGGATTGCCGCTGCGGGGTTCGCGATCCCTTGGCCGGCGATGTCGGGCGCCGAGCCGTGGACGGGCTCGAAGATGCCGGGGGCCAGTTCGCCGAGGCTTGCCGAGGCCGCAACGCCGAGACCGCCGCAGCTTCCTGCCGCGACGTCGGAGAGGATGTCGCCGAACGTGTTCTCGGTCAGGATCACGTCGAACTGAGCCGGATCGAGCACGAGCTGGAGTCCCGCGTTGTCGACCAGCATGTGGTCGAGCCGGACATCGGGGTAGTCGCGCGCGAGGTCGGAGACGATTTCGCGCCACAGCCGCGACGTCTCGAGCACGTTCGCCTTGTCGACGGAGGTGACGAATGCCCGTCGGTCGCGCGCAAGCTCGAACGCGCGTCGCGCGATCCGGTCGATCTGGGCCGGCGTGTATTCGCACGTGTCGAACGCGGAGCCGTCGTCACGCCGGCCGCTCGCTCCGAAGTAAAGGCCACCGACCAGCTCCCGGACGATGAGGAGGTCGATGCCGTCACTCCGGGCCGGCCGAAGATTCGCGTAGACGTCGAGCTCGCCGCGTAGTCGGATCAGGCCTTGCTCGGGACGCACGGGCGCGCCGTCGAACTCCGGGAGGCCGACCGCGCCGAGCAGAACCGCGTCGGCCGTGCGGCAGGCTGCCAGCGTCTCGTCCGGCAGCGGGTCGCCGTGCCCGTGGATGGCCTGGCCTCCGAACGAACGCTCTTCGACCGAAACGTCGATCGGCAGTGCCTCGAGGACGCGGAGCGCGGCTTCGCACACCTCGGGGCCGATCCCGTCGCCGGGAAGGGAGACGATGCGAAGGGGCACTAACGAGTGCCGAGCTCGCTCTTGGTGAGCTCCAGCAGTGTCTTCAGGAACGCCCGCAGGCCCTCGTCGCTCAGTCGTCCGTTGTTCGCAGCGCGCAGATGGTCGAACAACCAGGCCTCGCGCTCGGGATCGACGAACGCGACCCCGAGCTCCGCCTTGCGCTGCTTGATCTGGTCGACGAGCTCGAGCCGGCGGTTGACGAGGTCGATCACGGCGACGTCGTTGAGCGCGAGGAGCTCGCGTAGACGGTCCAGCGTGTCGTCGATTGTCGGCTCGGCTGACATGTTGCTCGTCTGAGGTTAGACAGCTACTCCGAGCTCCGCGAGCAGCGCATCGGCATCGGCGGGGATGTCGATCGGCGCGAAGCGATCGGCGACCGGGCCGGGCGTCTTCAGTCCATCCCCGGTGACGAGGAGGACGACCCTGTCGGCAGCGCCGACCTCGCCCCGCCTGGTTGCCTCCCGGAGCGCCCCCAGCGTCACGCCGGCCGCGGTCTCGCCGAAGACGCCGGCGGTCTCCGCGAGGAGGGCCATGTTCTCTCCGATCTCCGCTTCGGGCACCGCGTGGATCGAGCCGCCCGACTCGCGCGTTGCCGCGATCGCTGCGTCGCCGTCGGCGGGACTTCCGATCGCAAGCGAGCGGGCGATCGTGTCGGGTCGCACCGGCTTCACCGGCCGGTTCTCCGCGAACGCGGCGGCGACCGGAGAACAGCCGACTGCCTGGGCGCCGATCAGTCGCGGCGCCGGCCCACTCGCGAGCCCGAGCTCGCGGAAGTCGCGGAACCCGCGGCCGACCTTCGAGAGCAGCGAGCCCGACGCGATCGGGCAGACGACCACGTCCGGCTGCTCCCAGCCGAGCTGCTCCGTGACCTCATACGCGACCGTCTTCGACCCCTCGGCGTAGTACGAGCGCAGGCCGACGTTGACGAAGCCCCAGGGCAGCTCGAACGAGAGCTCGACCGTGAGCCGGCTGCAGTCGTCGTAGCTTCCGCGGACGGCGTAGATCCGGGCCCCATACGCCGCTGTTGCGACGAGCTTCTCGCGTTCGAGGTCGTAAGGACAGAAGACGACTGCATCGAGCCCCTCAACGGCCGCTCGGGCCGCCACGGCGTTCGCGAGATTTCCGGTCGAGGAGCAGGCGAGCGTTTCGAGCCCGAGCTCCTTGGCCTTTGCGCAGGCGACCGCAACGACCCGGTCCTTGAAGGAGTGCGTGGGATTCGCCGTATCGAGCTTCAGGTAGAGCTCGGCGACGCCGAGCTCCGCAGCGAGCCGCGTCGCCGGCACGAGCGGCGTCAGTCCTGGTGGGAGTCGTGGCTCCTCCGGTGCTTGCACGGGAAGGAGCGGCGCATAGCGCCAGAGGGAGGGTGGACCGGCCTCGATGCTTGCGCGTGTCAGTGTTCGGCGAAGCTCGTCGACGTCGTAGACGGGCTCGAGCGGCCCGAAGCAACGCGGGCAGGCACCGATGCCTTCGAGTTGCAGCTCGTTGCCGCAGCGGGTGCAGGACAGGTGTGTGGCGGGCATGGCGGTCTCCTCGGTTGTCTCGCTCTACATCGTCCGAGCCTTGTTGCTCTGCTCGGCCGGCTTGGCACCTTGCGGACGCCGCAGGTTGCCGAGGCTTCATCGGGCCGGTTCCCTTAGCCTCTCTTGATGCGGAGCGGGCAAGCCCGCCCTCTGATCCCGCAGTATAAAGTAAAGCGACGGTCGATGTAACACGAAACGAGACAGCTCTCCGCCTCGTCGAGACCGAGGCGGGCGCTGCGCGCGCGGCTCTGCCGAGCCTCGACCAGGGACTCGTCGACGACGCGCTGCGACGGGCCGCGCAGCTTCTGCGCGAACGTCGCGACGTCGTTCTCGACGCGAATCGAGTGGACGTCGCTGGGAGCTCCTCCCGGCTGGATGCGGGAGCCCTTGATCGGCTGCGCCTCGACGAGCAGCGAGTGGAAACGACCGCGTCGGGACTGGAGGCGACGGCTGCGCTCCCTCCGCTCGAGCGGGAAGTTCGGGCGTGGCGGCTTGCGAACGGGCTCGAGGTCTCCGAGCGGCGCGTGCCGATCGGTGTTGTCGGCGCGAACTTCGAGGCCAGGCCGAACGTTGCGGTCGATATCGCCTCGCAGATCCTGAAGAGCGGGAACGCCGTCGTCCTGCGCACGGGCGGCGCGGCGCTGGCGACGGTCACGGCCCTCGTCGACGAGGTGTTGCGGCCTGCACTCGAAGAGACCGGACTGCCGCGCGAGGTCGTCGGGCTCGTTCGCACGCCCGAGCACGCCGGCGCCGAGGCGCTCGTTTCTCTTCCCGCATTGGTGCCGCTCGTGATCCTCCGCGGCAGTGGGCCTTCGACGGCGGCGCTCGCGCAACGGGCGGCGCTGCACGGCGTGCGAACACTCGCTCACGCGGAAGGCGGCGGCGTTCTTTACGTGCACAGCGGCGCCTCCCACGAGCGGCTCGCCGCGGTTGCGCGGGCGAGTCTCGATCGCCTCGGGGTCTGCAACCGTCTCAACCTTGCGCTCGTCGACCGCGGTGCAGTCGTCCTCCTGCCGACGCTGCTCGCCGTCTTCGCGGAGCACGGGCTCGACGTCCGCGCAACCGCAGCGGAGGCCACCGGGGATGGCGTGCTGCCGCTGGATGTTCCCGTCGGGCACGAATGGGCTGCCGATCCCGAGCGCGTCGCAACGGTCACGCTGCACATCGTCGAAAACATCGACGACGCGCTCAGGGTCGCCAACGACGAGACCTCCGGCCTTGCCGCGACGATCGTGACCGAGGAAGAGGATGCGGCACGGCAGTTCCTCGACGGGTACCGCGGCACCACCGCTCTCTGGAACGCCACTACGCGCTTCACCGACGGCTTCGCACTGCTCGGTGTCCCGGAGACCGGCGTCAACGTCGATCTCGCGCCGGGGCCACGCGGTCCGGTCACCTACCTCGATCTCTACCTGCGGCAGTACCGCATCGTCGGTGACGGGAGCCAGCACCGATGACGGTTGTCGTCAAGCTCGGCTCGACGCTCGTCGTCGACGGAAACGGCCGCGTCCGGCGCTCGCTGCTCCGCGCACGCGCCGCCGAGGTCGGTGAGCTGGTGCGCGGCGGCGAGCCGGTATGCGTCGTCTCGTCCGGTGCGATCGCGCTCGGCCTCCCGCGACTCGGGCTGATGCGTCGGCCGTCGGCGACTTCGAGGTTGCAGGCCGCGTCGGCAGTCGGGCAATCGCGGCTCCAGGCCGCCTGGGACGCCGCGCTGCGCGCGGAGGGGGTAGAGGCTGCGCAGATCCTGCTCTCGGCGCCCGATCTCGCCGAGCGTGCGAGCTACGTCAATGTCCGTAACGCATTCGACACGCTGCTGAAGCTCGGCGTCGTTCCCGTCGTGAACGAGAACGACGCGACTGCGACGGACGAGATCACATTCGGCGACAACGACGCGCTGGCCGCACAGGTCGCGGTCCTGACACGCGCGCGACTCCTCGTCCTCTTGACCGAGGTGGACGGGGTCTATGCAACGCATCCCGCTGCCGCGGATGCGGAGCTGCTCGTCGACGGTGCTGCCGCCGACGGCGCGACTCTCGGTCGAGCAAGCACGCTCGGCCGCGGCGGAATGGCGAGCAAGATCGCAGCCGCAAGGCTCGCTGCTGCGGCCGGCATTCCGTCGGTGATCGCCTCCGGCCGGTCCCGCGAGGTGCTCGGCCCGATCGTCGCCGGGGAACGGCGAGGCACGCGCTTCGCTCCCGATGATGTCGACGGCAGCACCGCGTTCAAGCTGTGGCTTCGTTACGCGAAGCCGGCGGTCGGGCGGCTCGTCGTCGACGAGGGAGCGCAAAGCGCGCTGATCGTGCACGGCCGCAGCCTGCTCGCCGTGGGCGTCGTGCGCTGCGACGGCGCGTTCGTCGCCGGCGATGCCGTCGAGCTCGAGGGTCCCGATGGGAGCGTGTTCGCGAAGGGCCTCACTAGTGTCGGCGCGGAGGAGATTCGAGGCAGGCTGCGCGGCGTCGAGGTCGTCCACCGCGACCGCCTTGCGCTCTACGCCACGGGCACGGGCTCGGACGAGGGCGGTCGCGTGATTGCGCCGTCCGAGGCGGAGGAGACGAGCGCGGCGTACTTCGCCAGCACGCCGGACGCGTAGCGCGGCGGCGGCGGCTTCCAGCGTTCGAGCCTGCGCTCGAGCTCGCCGTTGGGCAACTCGACTCGCAATTCGCGCGTGTCGACGTCGATCACGACCTCGTCCCCCTCTTCCAGCGCAGCCAGTCCGCCGCCGCGCGCAGCTTCCGGCGAGACGTGGCCGACCATGAGCCCGTGCGTCGCGCCGGAGAAGCGACCGTCGGTCACCAGCGCAACGGAATCGCCCAGACCCTCGCCGACCAGCGCAGCGGTCACGTGAAGCATCTCGCGCATCCCCGGCCCGCCCACCGGGCCTTCGTAACGGATCACCACGACGTCACCGGCGACGATCGTATTCGCCGCCACGGCGGCGAAGCACTCCTCTTCGGAATCGAACACGCGCGCCGGCCCGCGATGCAGCCGGCGCTCGTGGCCGACGAGCTTGACGATCGCGCCTTCGGTCGCAAGGTTGCCGCGCAGCACGGCGAGCCCGCCGGTCTCCTTCAGCGGCCGCTCGATGGGGACGACGACCTCCTGGCCAGGCGTCTCGTTCACGGCGGCGGCGATCTCCGCAAGGGTGCGGCCGTCGACGTTCAGCGCGGATCCGTCGGCGAGACCTGCGTCCACCAGCTCGCGTGCGATGAGGGCGATGCCGCCGGCCCGGTGGAGATCGGTCGCGACGAACCGTCCGCCGGGCTTCAGATCGGCGAGGACCGGTGTGCGCGTCGCGATTTCGTCGAAGTCGTCGAGCTCGAGCGGCAGGCCGAGCTCACGTGCGATCGCAAGCAGGTGCAGGACGGCGTTCGTCGAGCCGCCGCTGGCGGCGACTGCGGCGATCGCATTCTCGATCGAGGAGCGCGTGAGAATCGTGGACGGGCGCACGTCTCCGCGGACGAGGTCGAGCGCAAGCTTGCCGGCCTCCTCCGCGGCTTCGGCCTTGGCCGGGTCGAGCGCCGGGATCCCGTTCAGCCCGGCGGGGCTGATGCCCAGGAACTCGAGCGCGAGCGACATCGTGTTCGCAGTGAACTGGCCGCCGCAGGCGCCGGCACCCGGACACGCAACGCCCTCGAGCTCGTGCACGTCCTCCGCGCTCATCGTGCCCGCGGCATGCGCACCGACGGCTTCGAAGACGTCCTGGATGGTGACGTCGCGTCCGCGGAAACGTCCCGGCGCGATCGAGCCGTTGTAGAGGACGAGGCCGGGTAGGTCGAGCCGGGCGAGAGCCATCACCGCCGAGGGAATCGTCTTGTCGCAGCCGACGAGGCAGACGAGCCCGTCGAAGAGATGACCGCGCGCGACGAGCTCGATCGAGTCCGCGATCACCTCGCGCGAGACGAGCGAGGCGCGCATTCCCTCGCTCCCCATCGAGACACCGTCCGACACCGCGATCGTGTTGAACTCCATCGGCGTGCCGCCGGCCGCGCGGATGCCGCGCTTGACGTCCTGTGCCAGCTTGCGCTGGTTGAGATTGCAGGGCATCGTCTCGATCCACGTCGTCGCGACGCCGACGAGCGGGCGGGCGAGGTCATCGTCGTCGAAACCCGTTCCCTTGAGCATCGCGCGCGCGGCAGCGCGATCGACGCCGTCGGTGAGCGCGGCGCTGTGCCGCTTCGCCGGATCGGAAGGACGGTCGTAGGGAGTGCTCATAGCCGGCTCGCTCCTGTCGGTGAGATCGAGAGATGGAGGACGTCTGTCTCCGGGAAACGCTTTGTCAGTTCGGCGACGCATGCGGCTGCCGCCTCTCGCCGCGCCCACACGATCACCGTCGGGCCCGAGCCGGAGAGCGTCGCGGCGAGCGCACCTTCCGGCAACCGCTCGCGGACGGCGGCGAGAGCGGGAGCGTGCGCGGCGCGATAGGGCTCGTGCAGCCGATCGTCGGCGGCCGCGGCGAACAGGTCCGCGGAGCCGGACGCGACAGCTGCACCGAGCATCGCCGCTCGCGCGACGGTGAACGCGGCGTCGCGGTGCGCGATGGTCTCCGGCAGCGCGGCACGTGCCGCCTGCGTCTCGAGCTGTTCGCGTGGGACGATCGCGATCGGCACTCCCGGCGCATCGTCGGCAATCCGCACGATGTGACCATCCCAGGTCAGGCAGACCCCGCCGGCCAAGGCGGCGGCGAGATTGTCCGGATGGCCCTCGAGGTCGAGTCCGAGTCCGAGCAGCTCCTCGGAATCGGTCGCGCGATCGGAGGCGATCGCGCCCGCCACGAGCCCGAGCGCGATCGTCGCCGCGCTCGACCCGAGACCGCGTGCGCGCGGGATGCGTTCCGTGAACGAGAACCCGAAGCCCTCCGGGGACGCGAGCCGCGCGAAGGCACGAACGGCCAGGTGCTCGGAGTCGGCTTCGCCACCGTCTTCGCTGAGCTCGAGCTCGTTCCAGAGATCGAGCGCGGCGCCGGCACAGTCGAAGCCCGGCCCCAGGTTCGCCGTGGTGGCGGGGGCGCGCACGTGGATCACGAGCCCGCCTCGAGCAGGCGGTCGAGCGCCTCCGGATCCTTGAGCCCGTGACCCGTGAGGACGCAGACGACGCGGCTGCCGGCGATGTCTCCGACAGCTGCGAGCCCGGCCACCGCAGCCGCGGAAGCCGGCTCGCAGAACACGCCCTCTTCTCGCGCGAGTGAGCTCCAGGCCGCGGCGATCTCGTCGTCGGTGACGGAGACGACCGCGCCGCCGCAACGCGCAAGAGCTTCCTCCACTTCGGCCCGGTGCACGGGCGTCGGGATGCGGATCGCGGAAGCGGTTGTGCCGGCGCGGTCTGCCGCTTCGACGGGGACGAGCCGGGGCTCGAACCCCGCCTCGAGGAAGCCTTTCGCGTACGCCGTCGTGTTGCCGCCGCCTCCGTACGGCAGTGCGAGCATGTCGGGCGGCCCGCCGAGCTCCTCGACGATCTCGATGGCCGCCGTCTTCTGGCCTTCGATTCGGTCGGGGTTCGTCGAGTTGACGACGACCGCGCCCTCGCGCTCGGCGATCTCCTCCGCGGCCGCGAACGCATCGTCGAACGTCCCGCCGACTTCGATCAGCCGCGCCCCGGTCACACGCACCTGCGCGAGCTTCGAGCTCGCAGGCCCGCCTGCGGCGTGCACGACAACGGCTGCGATTCCCGCGCGTGCCGCGTACGCCGCCGCAGACGCAGCCGTGTTTCCCGTCGACGCGCAGACGATCGCGCGTGCTCCACCCTCGACAGCCTTCGCCACTGCGACGGCCATGCCGCGGTCCTTGAACGAGCCGGTCGGATTGGTTCCCTCGAGCTTCAGCCAGAGCTCCAAGCCGAGGCCCGCGGAGAGACGCTCCGAGCGCAGGAGCGGGGTCGAGCCCTCACCGAGCGTCACGATCGGAGTCGACGGCGACACCGGAAGCACGTCGCGGTAGCGCTCGAGCAGCGCCGGTCTCAGGTCAGAAGCCTCGTTCGGTGATCATTCGCAGCGCCTCGGGTCGAGAGCGTACATCGGCCAATCGCGCAGCCGAATCCAGGGCCGCTTCGACGCGCCCGGCCGGGGCTTCGTGCGTGACGAGGTCGAGGGCTGCGGTGCCGTTGACGAGGTGTTGGGCGAGCTGCGCGATCGAGACGTTCTGCTCCGCAAAACAGTCCGCGACGCGGGCGAGGACGCCGGGGCGGTCGGCGACCTCCAGGTGGACGTAGAACGCACTCGGTAGATCGCCGGGCGGCAACTTGGCGAGAGAACGCCAGCAGGCGTCGTTGTGCAGGAAGCCGGTGCCTGTCGCTCCGAGCACGCCGACCATGTCCGCGACGACCGCCGAGGCCGTCTCGATTCCTCCGGCGCCGGGACCTTCGAGTGTGATCTCGCGGATCGCATCGCCCTGGAGCATCACGGCGTTGAACGCGCCCACGACGGCTGCGAGCGGATGGTGGCCGTCGACGAACGCCGGCCCGACGCGCACGTCGACCGCTCCGTCGACGAGCGTCGCGGACCCGACGAGACGGACGACGGTCTGCAGGTCGCGCGCGGCAGCCACATGGTGAGGCTTGATCTGCTCGATCCCCTGGTAGGAGACGTCCGCCAGTTCGACGCGCGAGCCGAAGGCGACCGTTGCGAGCACCGCCATCTTCGCTGCAGCGTCGGCACCGGAGACGTCTTCGGTCGGATCGGCTTCCGCGTAGCCCAGTCGCTGGGCCTCTGCGAGCGCTTCCTCGTACTCTGCGCCCTCCTCCATCCTCGTCAAGATGAAGTTCGTCGTCCCGTTGACGATGCCGAGCACGCGGTGGACGTTCGTCACGACGAGCGATTCGCGCAGGACCTTGATGACGGGGATCGCCGCGCAGACCGATGCCTCGAAGCGGAGCTGCACGCCGCCCTCCGCCGCCGCGGCGAAGAGATCGGCGCTCCGCCGCGCGAGCAGCTGCTTGTTCGCGGAGACGACGGGCTTGCCGGACCGAAGCAGCTCGAGGATGTAGTCGCCGGTCGGTTCGAGTCCGCCCATCACCTCGGCGACGAGCGCGATCGAGTCGTCCTCGAGCACGGACCGGAAATCGGTCGTCAGGACGCCGTCGGCGACCGGGTAGTCACGCTCCTTGTCGGGATCACGGACGAGCGCGCGCGTGACGCGGAGCCTGTGCCCGGTCGCGCGCTCGATCTCTTCGGCACCCTCTACGAGCAGCCGGTTGACGGCCGCGCCGACCGTGCCGTAGCCGAGGAGTGCAACGGGGACGTCAACCGACGCCATGCACGTCCGAGCCGAGCAGTCCTTCCTTGCCCGCGAGCGCGCGCAATTCGGATCCGATCTGCTCCAGCTGACCGCCTGCGTTCTTCCGGCGCAGCTCCTCGAACTGAGGCCGCCCTGCCTGGTCGTCGGCGAACAGCTCGCGTGCGAATGCTCCGCTCCGGATCTCGTCCAGAAGTGTGCGCATCGTCTCCTTCACACGTTCGTCCACGACCCGCGGGCCGCGCGTGAGGTCGCCGTACTCGGCGACGTCGGAGATGGAGTAGCGCATGTACTCGAAGCCGCCCTCGTAGATCAGGTCGACGATCAGCTTCAGCTCGTTCAGGCACTCGTAGTAAGCGATCTCGGGCTGATAGCCCGCCTCGACGAGGGTCTCGAACCCAGCCTTGATCAACGCCGTGACGCCGCCGCAGAGGACGGCCTGCTCGCCGAAGAGGTCGCTCTCGGTTTCCTCCGCGAAGGTCGTCTCGAGCAGGCCGACGCGCCCGCAGCCAATCGCGGTGCCGTATGCGAGCGCGAGCTCGAGCGCCTGACCGCTCGCGTTCTGATGCACCGCAACGAGTCCGGGTGTCCCGGCTCCCGATTCGTAGAGCTCGCGGACCCGGTGCCCGGGCGCCTTCGGCGCGACCATCACGACGTCGTGGCCCGACGGCGGGACGATGCGGCCGAAGTGAACGTTGAGGCCGTGCGCGAACAGCAAAGCGGCGTCGGGCTCGAGGTTCGGCTCGATCTCCTCCTCGTACACGCCTTTCTGCACGTGATCGGGGACGAGCACCGCGACGACCTGCGCACCGCGCGTCGCGTCACCGACCGTGCTCACCGGCAGGCCGGCGTCTTCGGCAGCTTCGGCCGAAGGGCTTCCCGCACGCAGGCCGACCTCGACCTCGATGCCGGAGTCACGCAGGTTGAGCGCGTGCGCGTGGCCCTGACTGCCGTAACCGATCACGGCGACCTTGCCTGCAAGCAGGTCGACGTTTCCTTCGCGGTGGATGGTTGCCAACGGAGGCTCCTTTCGTCAGCGCAGCACGAGTTGGCGGCGCCTGATGGTCGATTTGGAGGACGCTCGGCTGAGACCGACGCGTCCGGTTCGGACGAGTTCTTTCACACCGTGGGGGCGCAGGAGCTCCTCGAACGAGTCGATCTCCTCGGGCGCGCCGGCGAGCTCGAAGACGATCGAGTCCGGGCCCAGGTCCGCGACGCGCGCCTGGAAGACCTCGCCCAGCGCCATCAGCTCGGTGCGTCGTGCGGGTGGCGCGGTGACCTTGATCAAGGCGAGCTCACGCTCGATCGAGTCGCCCGGGGTGAGCTCGGTGATCCGCAGCACGTTGACGAGCTTGTGCATCTGCTTCTCGATCTGCGCCAGCGACGTGTCGTCACAGTCGACCCGAAGCGTGACGCGCGAGATCTCCGGCCGTTCCGTCGTCCCGACGGCGAGGCTCTCGATGTTGAAGCCGCGGCGCGCGAACATGTTGGAGATGCGGGCGAGGACGCCGGGCTTGTTCTCGACGAGGACTGCCAGCGTGTGCTTCATGCCGACACCGACTCGGATTCGTGCTCGCCCGGGTACTCGACCAGGTCGAGGGCGGCGGCGCCGGCAGGGATGATCGGGAAACAGTGCTCGTGCGCGTCGACACGGCAGTCGACGACCGCCGTGCGGCCGCACGTGATCGCCTCGGCGAGTGTCGCCTCGAGATCTTCCTCCTGGTCGACGACGAAGCCGCGGCCACCGTAGGCCTCCGCCAGCGCCGCATAGTCCGGGAGGTGGTGTGTGAGCTCGATCTGCGAGAACCGCTCCTCGAAGAACATGTCCTGCCACTGCCGGACCATGCCGAGGTGGCCATTGTTGATCAGGACGACGACGATCGGAAGTTTCTCGAGCACGGATGTCGCCAGCTCCTGCTGGGTCATCTGGAAGCAGCCGTCGCCGTCGACGCAGATGACGGTGGCGTCCGGCCGCGCCGCTTTCGCGCCGATCGCGGCAGGAATGCCGTAGCCCATCGTGCCGAGCCCACCCGAGGTGATGAACGTGCGCGGGCGGTCGCAGAGGAGATACTGCATCGCCCACATCTGATGCTGCCCGACGCCGGTCGTCCAGACGATGTCGTCCCGTTCGGCCGTGAGGCGCTGCAGCGTCTCGAGCACGGGCTGCGGCTTCATCTGGCCGCCACCGTTGCCGTAGCGCAGCGGAGCCTCCTCACGCCAGCGGCGCAGCTGAGCGAGCCACGGCTCTGTCGCGTCGGGGCGGCCGAGCTCCCGCAGCTCGCGGCCGAGATCCGCCAGCACGCTCTTCAGCGGGCCGACGACGGGGACGTCCGCGTGGCGGAGCTTGTCGATCTCGGCGGAATCGATGTCGAGGTGAACGACCGTGGCGCCCGGGGCGAACGAGGCGAGCTTGCCCGTGACACGGTCGTCGAAGCGGGCGCCGACGGCGACGAGCACGTCACACTTGTTCAGGGCCCAGTTCGACCACTTCGGCCCGTGCATGCCGGGCCAGCCGAAGTGCAGCTCGTGCGTCTCGGGAAATGAGCTCTTCGCCATCAGAGTCGTCACGACGGGCAGCCGCCCATGCTCGGCGAGTGCGAGGAGCTCGGAGCACGCGTCAGCGTTGAGAACGCCGCCTCCCACGTAGAGCACGGGCCGCTCGGCGGCAGCGATGCGAGTGGCCGCCTCGCGGATCTGACGCGGATGACCTCGACGCGGCGGACGCCAGCCCGGGAGGTCGACCGTGTCCGGATACTCGAAATCGAGCTCGGCCTCCTGGACGTCACGGGGAATGTCGACGAGCACGGGACCGCAACGACCCGTGCGTGCGACATGGAACGCGGCCTTGATCACGTGAGGCAGCTCCTTGACGTCTTTCACGAGCCACGAGTGCTTCACGATCGGGATCGTGATTCCCGTGATGTCGCACTCCTGAAAGGCGTCGGTCCCGATCAGATGCGACCGCACCTGGCCAGTGATGCAGACGAGTGGAGTCGAGTCCATCCACGCGTCTGCGATCGGCGTGACGAGATTGGTCGCGCCCGGCCCCGATGTCGCGATCGCAACGCCGACGCGCCCGGACGCGCGCGCGTAGCCCTCCGCCATGTGACCTGCGCCCTGTTCGTGGCGAGCGAGGACATGGCGGATGGTCGTGCCGCGTGCGAACGCGTCGTAGGTCGGCAGGATCGCGCCGCCCGGGATGCCGAAGACGACCTCGACGCCTTCGGCCTCGAGGGAGCGAAGCAGGGCATCGGCGCCGTTCATCCGCATGCTTCCTCCCGGTAGAACTCGGAATTGGCTGCGGTCACGGGCAGGTGCGAGAGCACGAGGTCTGCGTGGCCGCGGGTCGACGGACGGCGCGCGTCGTCGCGCGCGAGACCGACGGCACCGGAGAGCGTGGCGCCGCCGCTGCGCTCGCCGAGCCCTTCCGCAAGCATGAGCGCCGCTGCGAGCAGCATCGAGCTCGGGTCGGCGACTCCCTGGCCGGCGAGCGTGTCGGCGGAGCCGTGCGCTGGACCGAAGATGCTCGGCGCGGTGGGGGCGAGCCGTCCCCAGGCGACGGTTCTGGCGTCCGAGAGGCTGGCGGCGACTTCGACCGCGGTGCGGGTGAGCTCGGGTTTGCAGACGACCACGTCGAACCGCTCCGGGTTGAAGATCAGCGGACGGATTGCGTCCTGCGGCATGAGCCGCTCGATCTCCAAGCCGTCGTGCCGTTGCTCGAGGCGGTCGGCTTCGTTCTCCCAGCTCTCGTCGACGCCGACGAGCGTGATCCGGCCCCGGCTTGCGCAAGCGAGGGAGAAGGCCCGTTCGAGCGTCCACTCCCACGCGTCCGTGCCGAGCGGTGCGAGGATCGAGAGCTCTGCCCGCCCTTCGAAGCGAACGCGGGAGATCGAGGTGCGGAGATCGAGGTCCGCCTCGAGGGTCGCCAAGGCAGCGTCGCTCTTCGCGGCCACGAGGACCGCGTCGGCTCCGAGCAGTGCGCTCCGCGACGAGAGCGGGAACGAGCGGCCGAAGCGCGTCAGTGCGTCTGCTCCGAACGGAACGTGCCGCTCGTCGACGTGAAAGCCGTGCTGGAGCGAGACGGCGGTGAGCGCGCGGCTCGCCTCGGCCATCATCTCCGGGCCGATTCCATGTCGTGCCAGGCAGACAACCGTATAGGCGCGGCGGTTGGGGCTCACGCGGCTGTCACCTCCACGAACAACGCGTCGAGTGACACATGCTGACCGGTATCGGCAAGTGCCTTGAACCGCATGAACGCCTGGGTCAGCAGCTCTTCGTCGAGCTGGAGGCCCGCGTCGGCGCAGGCTCGGGCGAAGGCGTGCCGGCCTGAGTGCTTGCCGAGCGGGAGGGTCATCGCCAGGCCGAGCTCCGCCGGCTCGATGATCTGGTACGTCGTCTTGTCTTTGAGCAGGCCGTCCTGATGGATGCCGGCCTCGTGGGCGAAGGCGTTCGCTCCGACGATCGCCTTGTTCGGTGGCACGTCGTAGCCCGTCAGCCTCCCGACGAGTGCGGAGGAGGCGCCGATCTCGGCGGGGTCGATCCCGGTGTCGGCTCCGAGTTGGTCGTGGCGGACGCGCAGGGCCATGACGATCTCCTCGAGCGCAGCGTTGCCCGCACGCTCGCCGATGCCGTTGATGGTGCACTCCAGCTGTCCGACCCCGGCTTCGACCGCGGCGAGCGAATTCGCCACCGCGAGGCCGAGATCGTCGTGGCAGTGCGCCGAAAGCGCGACGCTCTCCAGCTCGGGACAGAGACGCCTGACCTCGTCGAAGAAACCGGCGTACTCGTTCGGGAGTGCGAAGCCCACGGTGTCGGGGAGATTCACCACGTCCGCCCCGGCGGCGATCACTTCGCGGCAGACGCGTGCGACGAACGGCGGGTCGGAACGTGTCGCGTCCTCGCAGGAGAACTCGACCTCGTCGACATGAGCGCGTGCGTACGCGACGGCCCAGGCAGCTTGTCCCACGACCTCGTCGGGGGTGAGCCGCAATTTCTTCTGCATGTGGATCGGGCTCGTGGCCAGGAAGATGTGCAGGCGCGAGCGGTGAGCGTCTCGAAGCGCGTCGGCGCCCGTGTCGATGTCCTCGCGCCGTGTGCGGCAGAGCGTCGCGACCGTTGCGCGCCGGGCGACCGTCGCAACAGCGCGGACGCCGTCGAAGTCGCCCGGGGAGGCCGCCGCGAAGCCCGCTTCGATCACGTCGACGCCCAGCCGCTCGAGCTGCTCCGCGATCTCTGCTTTCTCCTCCGGCTGCAGGGCGATGCCCGGCGATTGCTCGCCGTCGCGGAGTGTGGTGTCGAAGATTTGGATCCTGCGCGAACTCACTACAACCTCCTGTCAGGGCACGCCGAGGGCGTACCGGTGGCGTCAACGGTGGGTGTATGCGCCCTGCGGCGCGTGGTTCGCATTCCCCCCTAGAGGGGGAGAATCGAGAGGACGAGCACGATCGACCGGGACCGAGTGGTCCGGGTCTCGAGCGTGCGGGCAGTCGTGGCCATCCTCATCGTCTTCGCAGTGTGGCCGATGCACTTTACCCTGTCAAGTCGCTTTAGCGGGTACAGATTTCTGCATCCAAGCCGGTTCTGCGTTGATCCGTCCGACCGGTCTCTCTATGCTGTCGCCATGGCTCGCGCGAACGTCCGCCTGATTTCGCTCTTTAGCGGCAACGCGCGCAAGCGCGTTCGCTAGTCGGCGGCTTCGCCTTCCCGCCTTCGCCGGCTAGCTCAGATCCACCGGGCGGGGCTTCCTTCTTTCGACCAAAAGGTGTGCAGGTGGCGCGTTTGTCCACGTTTGATCCTGCGGTCGGCGAGCGCGATGCCTGTGGCATCGGTTTCGTCGCCCGGCTCTCCGGTGGCCCATCCAGGGCGGTGCTCGACTCCCTCCTCGAGGCACTGAGGCGTGTCCGCCACCGGGGAGCTGTGGCGGCGGATCACCGCTCGGGCGACGGCGCAGGCCTCCTCTTGCCGTTGCCAACAGCTCTTCTGCCGAAGCCCGGCCTCGGCATTGCGATGGTCTTTCTCCGCAGCGGGAATGGCAAGCGCGCGGTCGAGGACGCCTGCTGCGCGGAGGGCATCGCGGTGCGTTCCTGGCGTTCGGTGCCGGTCGACCTCGAGGCGCTCGGACCGTCGGCCCGGGCCTCGGCGCCGACGATCGAGCAGGCGCTCCTCGAGCCGCCGGCGGACGACGCGGACGTCATCGAGGCTGCTGCTTTCCGCGCACGGAAGCGCCTGGACGGCCGCGACGACCTCTACGTCGCTTCGCTTTCGTTTCGCACGGTCGTGTACAAGGCGCTTTGCGCCGCCGACCAACTTGCTCCGTTCTACGCCGACCTGCGCGACCCGGCTTTCGAGGTCCCGTTCGGTGTCTTCCACCAGCGCTTCTCGACGAACACCGAGCCGTCGTGGGAGCGGACGCAGCCGTTCAGGCTCCTCTGCCACAACGGCGAGATCAACGCGATTCGCGGCAACGTCAACTGGATGCGCGCCCGAGCGCTGACGCTCGGCGTCGCTGGTCCCGTCCTCGAAGAGCAGAGCTCGGACTCGGGGATGCTGGACAACGCGCTCGAGCTCCTTGTGCACGGCGGCCGCGACCCGCGACACGCGCTGACGATGCTGATCCCGCCCGCGTGGCAGGGCGACGTCGAGCTCGACCCGCAGGTGCGCGACTTCCATCGCTTCCATGCCGGGCTGCTCGAGCCGTGGGACGGCCCGGCGGGAATCGTCTTCACGGACGGCCGCGTCGTCGGCGCCGCGCTCGACCGGAACGGACTACGTCCCCTTCGCTATGTCGTCGCAGGCGATCTGCTTTGTTGCGCGTCCGAGGCGGGCGTCTTCGACGTGCCGGCGGGGTCGAGCGCCCGCCGGGGCCGGCTCGGACCGGGGGAGATGCTCGCGGTCGATCCGGAGCGCGGCCTCGAAGAGGACGACGCGATCAAGTTCCGCCTGGCGCAGGCCAGCCCGTACGGACGCTGGCTCGAGGAGTGGCGGCGCGAGGCGTCGACCGGTGAGCCCGCGTCACCGCCGGACGAGGCTCTTGCGGCACGTCACGTCCTCTTTGGTTACACGCGTGAGGAGCTGACCGTGATCGTGCGTCCGTCCGCCTCCCACGGACACGAGCCGACGTCTTCGATGGGCGACGATACGGCGCTGCCGCCGCTCGCCGGACGTGCCCGGCCGCTCTTCAGTTATTTCCGTCAGAGGTTCGCGCAGGTGACGAACCCCGCGATCGACCACATCCGCGAGCGCTTCGTGATGTCGCTCGCGACGCTCCTCGGCGCGCGTAGCCCGCTGTTGGTGGAGGCGCCGGAAGACGCGGCAGGGATCGAGCTCGAGAGCTTCTTCCTCTACCCGTCTGCACTCGACGAGCTCGCCATCGTTCGGATCGATGCGAGCTTCGATCTTGCCGAAGGGCTCGAGGCCGCCTGCGCAAGGCTGGCGAAAGCCGCGGAGACGGCAGTGCGCGAGGGACACGGCATGTTGCTCGTCTCCGACACGGACGCGACGACCGAGCGGCCGCCGGTGCCGATCCTGCTCGCGACCTCGATCGTGCATCACCACCTCGTCAAGGTCGGGCTGCGCACACTCGCCACGCTGCTCGTCGAGAGCGACGAGCCGCGAGAGGTGCACCACGTCGCCTGCCTGCTCGGCTTCGGGGCCGAAGCCGTGTGCCCGCGGCTCGCGCTGCAGACGATCGCGGCCCTGGCGGAGGACGACCGGATCGGCGGCGATCGGCCGTCGCCGGCCGAGGCGCAGGCGCGCTTCAAGCAGTCGATCGAGGACGGCGTGCTCAAGGTGATGTCGAAGCTCGGGATCTCCGACGTCGCCAGCTACTGCGGCGCGCAGACATTCGAGACGCTCGGCCTTGACGGCGACTTTGTCGAGGCTGCATTTCCGGGTACACCGTGGTCGATCGGCGGGATCGGCCTCGACGAGCTGGAGCAGGAAACGGTTGCGCGTGCCCAGGCAGCGACTGGCGCTCGGCCGCGGTTGGAGAACCCCGGCTACGTCAAGTTCCGCAAGGGCGGCGAGCCGCACGAGACGAACCCGGAGGTGCTCGAGGCGCTGCAGGCTGCGGTCCGGACCGACGACATGAGTGCCGCGCACGCGCTCCGCAGCGCAGTGCGGACGAACGGGTGGGATCGCTACGCCGACTTCGCCGAGCTCGTGAACCGACGCGAGCCGATGGAGGTGCGCGATCTGCTCGAGCTGCGCCCAGCTGCGCAACCCGTCCCGTTCGACGAGGTCGAGCCGGCGGAATCCATCGTGCGGCGCTTCTCGTCGGGGGGCATGTCGCACGGATCGCTCTCGGCCGAGGCGCACGAGACGATCGCACGCGCGTTCAACAACCTCGGGGCCCTTTCGAACTGCGGTGAGGGCGGCGAAGACCCGGCGCGCTTCAGGACCGACCGCAACTCGAGCATCAAGCAAATCGCCTCGGGCCGCTTCGGTGTGACCGCCGAGTATGCGGCGTTCGCCTCCGAGCTCCAGATCAAGATCGCGCAGGGCTCGAAGCCGGGGGAGGGCGGCCAGTTGCCCGGCCACAAGGTCACGGCGGAGATCGCGCGCCTGCGTCACACGCAACCCGGCGTTGCGCTCATCTCCCCGCCTCCTCATCACGACATCTATTCGATCGAGGACCTCGCGCAGCTGATCTTCGACCTCAAGCAGGTGAACTCCGATGCGGACGTGTCGGTCAAGCTCGTTGCCGAGGCTGGAGTCGGGCTCGTTGCGGCGGGTGTGGTCAAGGCGCTCGCGGATGTCGTCCACATCGCCGGCGCGGACGGGGGCACAGGCGCGAGCCCGCTGTCGTCGATCAAGAACGCAGGTATTCCCTGGGAGCTCGGCCTCGTGGACACGCAGCGCGCGCTCGTCGCCAACGGCCTGCGCGGCCGCGTGCGCGTGCGGGTCGACGGCGGGATCAAGACCGGCCGTGACGTCGTCATGGCCGCACTGCTCGGCGCCGACGAGGTCAGCTTCGGCACGGCGCTGCTCCTCGCCGAGGGCTGTCTCATGGTTCGCTCGTGTCACGTCGACACGTGCCCGGTCGGGATCGCGACACAACGCCCCGAACTGCGCGCGAAGTTCGCAGCGACGCCGGAGATGGTCGAGAACTATCTGCTGCTCGTCGCCGAGGAGGTTCGACGTTCTCTTGCTGCGCTCGGGCTACGCACGTTCGACGAGGCGGTCGGCCGCACGGACCTTCTCCAGCGGCGTCGCGTCGACGGTCGCGCCGCTCTCATCAGCCTGGACGGTTTGCTCGCGCCTCCGCACGGCGAAGCGCACCGTTACGTCGGTGCCGAGAAGCCGTTCGCGGCAGGAGGCGAGCTCGGGGAACGAATCGCCGACGAGCGGTCGGATCCCGCACCGCGCTACCGCATCTGCAATGACGACCGCGCGGTCGGAGCGCGCCTCGGCGGTGCACTCGCGCGGCAGGGAGCCGCCGAGCCGCTTCGCTTTTGCTTTCACGGAACCGCCGGCCAGAGCTTCGGCGCCTTCCTATCCGCCGGCGTCGAGTTCGTGCTCGTCGGCGAGGCGAACGACTACGTCGGCAAGAGCCTGAGCGGAGGCCGGATCGTCATCCGGCCCCCCGCCGACGACAGCGGCGATCCCTGCCTCGCGGGCAACACGGTTCTCTACGGCGCGACCGCCGGCGAGCTCTTCCTCGCCGGCTCGGCAGGCGAACGTTTCGCCGTTCGCAACTCAGGCGCGACTGCCGTTGTGGAAGGCGTCGGCAGCAACGCGTGTGAGTACATGACGAACGGCACAGTCGTCGTGCTCGGCCCGGTCGGACGGAACATCGGCGCTGGCATGACCGGGGGCGAGGCGTTCGTGCACGACCCGTTGCGTCTGCTCGACCTCCGGCTCAACGGACAGCTCGTCGTCGCGGAGCAACTCGACGACGCGGCCGCCCAGCGCTTGCGTGCGCTCGTCGCGAGTCACGGTGAGCACACCGACTCACGCCGGGCCGCGACGCTCCTGGCGGACTGGCCCGCTGCGGTGAGCGAGTTCCGGCTCATCCGCCCGAAGGACGAGGTTCGCCGGATCGAAGCGGAAGCCGAGGGGACGGACTACGAAGAAGCCGAAGCCGAGCCCGAGCCCAGCGAGGGCGTGAGGATTCCCTAGCTTTGGGGTTTCCCGGTCCGATCACAGAGGTAGACTGCGCGCAGTGGCGGTGCAGATGACCACGGACACGCGGCGCGAAGCGGTCGCAGCGTCAGCCGACATCATCGGAGCGAAGTGGACGGCCCTGCTGATCTATGACCTTGCAGCGGGTACGTGCCGCTTCCGCGAGCTCGAGCATTCGTGCGCCGGCATCAGCAGCCGCACGCTTGCCGAACGTCTGCGTGCGCTGCAGAAGGCCGGGATCGTGCGACGTCACAGCTATCCCGAATCGCCGCCGCGGGTCGAGTACGAGCTGACGGACAAGGGTCGCGACCTCGTGCCGATCCTCGAGGCGATGACCGACTTCGGCCGCTCGTGGCTCGTACCTGCCGACGCTCTCGCGTCGGCTAGCTGACGCCACCCTAGTTCGCCCACTTACCGCCTCGGGACTAGCGCCCCGCACGCCGGACGGGTCCAGTCCGCGTCACACACTTGCGGAAAGGCTCCGTCAAGGCCATACTCCAGATATTCCGAGCCGGACTATTCCAGAGAGAAATACGGCGACGTCGGTTACCCCGACCGAGTGCGCTGTGCTCGGGTTGCTGACGTTCGGGGAGCAGTCGGGCTACGACCTGCTCGGGCTCGCGAAGCAGAGCGTCGGCTTCTTCTGGACGCCTGCGCGCAGCCAGCTGTATGCGCTGCTGCCGACATTGGTCGAGAGGGGTCTTGCGCGCTCGCGAACGGTCAGACAGACGCGCCGACCCGACAAGCAGCTCTACCGGATCACTCCGGCTGGAAAGCGAGCGCTCCGCGAGGGTTTGGATCAGCCGTTGGGAAGCGCCGTCAACCGCAACCCGTTCGCCCTCAAGTTGTTCTTCGGCGAGCATCGCGACCCGGAGAAGGTGCGGGCGGAGATCGAGGCGCGGGTGCACGCCGCGCAGGTCCATCTGCGAGAGCTCGAGAAGATCGAGCAAGATCTCGACAAGCAGCGCTACCTCTTCCCCTACCTGTCGTTGCTAGACGGTGTCGAGGACGCGAAGGCGAAGATCCGCTTCGGTAAGCGCGCCCTCGCGCTGCTCGACGAGCTCGGCGCCGGGCGATGAAGTCCTTGTTCGCGCTCTTGATCGCCGTACTCGTTGCGTTGTCGGCGTGCGTGCAGGCGCGGACGGCCGAAGGCTCGGTGACGTGGTCGGGCACATTCACCCTTCCTCGCGGTACGCAGTCGTCTCCGATCACGCTCGTCCGAAGCGGCCGATCCGGCGTCGTCTCCCTCGCGCCTGGGCGGGTGGCGCGCGAGCCGGTACAGATCCGCGGCGTCAACGGGGCCATTCGCTTCCACCTCGCCGGCCGGCCGAGCGATCTCGTCTTCACGGGTCGCCTGCGCAGAAACACGATCCGCGGCGGCGTCCGGCAGGGACCTGCTCACGGTTCGTTCGTGCTGGTTCGCGGCCGCGGCCGGGGCAGGGGTGAGCCGTTTCTCGGTGCCTACACGGTCGGCGGCGAACGCGCAGTTGAGGTAATCGATCTCGGTCGGCTTGGGTTGCCGCTCTGGCTAGTGGATCTCGACACGGGCGCGTTTCACGCGTTGTTTCGCTCTGGCTCGAGTTACGGGGTCGGCGCTTTTGACGGGCGGCAACCTTCCGACGGCGAGGTCCGCTTCACAGTCGGCGGCCTCAGTTGGACGACCGCCGCCGGTGCGATCGAGAACGGAACGCGGCTGCCGGTTCGCCAAGAAGAAGTGAGAGTCCCCAGCAGGGGCGCGGTGCTCTCTGGGACGCTCACCATTCCAGTCACGCCGGGACCGCACCCGGCGGTCGCTTGGGTTCACGGATCCGGGCCCTCGCTGCGGGACGAGGGGCAGTTTTTCGCCGGCGTCCTTCTGCGCGAGGGGATCGCGGTTCTCACCTACGACAAGCGCGGCAATGGCTCCTCGACCGGCGTCTACCCCGGCGAGCGCGCGAGCGACAAGGCGATCGGCACCTACGCAGACGACGCAGCGGCAGCCGCCCGCTTCCTGGCCCGCCAGCCCGACCTCGACCCGAGCCGAATCGGGCTCGTCGGCGGCAGCCAGGGCGGTTGGGTGATCCCGCTCGCCGCGACCCGAGCGCCCGCAGTCCGATTCGCGATCGTCGAGTCGGGGCCGACCGTCAGCGTTGGCGAGACCGACAATTTCTCAGCGCTGACAAGCCAGGGCAACGAGCCGCTCACCGAGCCACTTGTCCAGATCGACGGGCAGGTGAGACGCGACGGGTCGAGCGGCTTCGATCCTCGACCGCTCCTTCGGAAGCTTCGTATCCCCGTCCTCTGGCTCTTCGGTGGCCTCGACATGAATCAACCGACCGACCTCGACGTCGAGGCGCTCCAACAGCTCAAGGCCGAGACCGGATCCGACTACAGCTGGCGCGTCTTCCCAGACGGAAACCACGGCATCTTCGAGGTCGACACAGGTCTCAACGCTGAACTCGAGCACTCCAGAGGAATGCCTGCCGCGTTTTTCACAACCGTGCACGACTGGATCCACGCGCATGGTCTCTGATACGAGAAGCACGGCCGGGCGTGTCATCCGCTGGGCCTTCCGTTACGACCTCCTGGTCTGGGTTGCGTCGCTCGGCAAAGAGCGGGCGTTCCGCGAGGAGCAGGTCGACCTCGCACGCCTGGAAGCGGGTGAGCTCGTGCTGGACATCGGGTGTGGCACAGGGACCCTCGCTGTCGTTGCGAAGCATCGCGTCGGCCCGACGGGTGCCGTCCACGGGATCGACGCTTCGCCTGAGATGATCGGGAGAGCACGCAAGAAGGCGCAAAGGTCGGGCTTCGATGTGGTCTTCGAAACCGCCATCGCGGAGGCGTTGCCGTTCCAAGATGCGACGTTCGACGCTGTGCTCTGCACGCTCGTGCTGCACCACTTGCCGAAGGAAGCCCTCCGGCACTGCATCCTCGAGATGCGCCGCGTTCTCAAGCCGGGCGGGCGACTACTTGCCCTCGACATCGGCCGCCCCCAAGACAAGAGGCGGACATTGCACGCGCGCGACGCAGGCGCGCACCACGTCGGCCACGACCATTTCGATCTAAGCACAATGCCGCCGTTGCTGAGCGAGTGCGGCCTCGACGAGATCGAAAAGGGAACAGTCGGGTTCAGCCTTGTGCGAATCGGACGCCTGTACTACGTCCTTGCGGGAGCGCGTGCCGATCTTCTGCCGCTCTCTAGCTGACGCCAAGTACTGCGAGCACCTCGTCGACGTCGCTCGTCACTTGTTGTGGCGAATAGTCGAAGTCGTAGCCATACGGCTTCAGTCCGGTCCCCGTAACTACGAGCACAACGCGTTCACCGGGCTCGATGTCGCCTCTGTGAACGAGGTCGAGCAACGCGCCAAAGGCGACGCCGCCCGCGGAGTCGGCATGCACGCCGGTCATCTGCGCGAAGAAGGCCGTGCTCTCGGCGATCTCTTCTTCGGGCACTGCGTTGATGGCTCCCCCAGACATCCGCGCGGCACCGACCGCCAGTTCGCCGTAGGCAGGATCTCCGATCGCCAGCGATCGGACCTCGGTGTCCGGGAGGACCTTCGACAACGGCCGGTCGTCGGCCCAGGCGGTCGCGAGCGGAGGGCAGCCGCCGGCCTGCGCGCCGTAGAGCCGCGGTCGCGTGCCCGTCGACGCTCCGAGCGCGGTCAGCTCGTCGAATCCCTGCGCGAGCTTCGCGAACAGCGTTCCCGACGCAGCCGGGGAGATGACCGCGTCGGGTAGCTGCCAACCGAGTTGCTCTGCGATCTCGTAGGCGATCGTCTTCGCCCCTTCCGACGCGAGCGCGTGCAGGTTGCCCTCGACGAAGCCCCACGGGAACAGCTCCTCGAGGCGCCGCTCGAGCAGGCGGCAGTCGTCGAACGTGCCGGCGACGCGGAGGATCTTTGCTCCGTAGGTCGCGGTCGCAACGGTCGGCGGTTCGCCGGCGGGGCAGAGGAGCACCGTCTCGAGGCCGACGCTCGCACAACGCGCGGCGAGCGCCTCGCCGAGATTACCGGTCGACGAGCAACACAGCGTCTCGTAGTGGAACGCCTGGGCGGCGGCGATCGCGCTTGCGGCGATCCGATCCTTGAAGGAATGGGTCGGGTTCGCGTCTTCGAGCTTGAGCAGCAGATGGATGCCGAGCGCCTTGGATAAGCGCGGTGCCTCGACGAGCGGCGTCAGCCCCGGCGTCGACACGTCCGCCGGAACGTGTGGCAGAAGCTCGGCGTAGCGCCACATCGAGCGTGGAGCGTCCTCTGCGTCCGTTCTCAGCGTCAGATGCTCGAGGTCGTATTCGACGTCGAGCGGGCCGTGGCAGGCCCGGCAGATCGAGCGCGGGCTGAGTGGCTGCGTCCGCTCGCAAAGGCGACAGCGCAGCGCGGTGCCTGTCATTCCCCCACCTCTGCGGCTGGTGCTAGTCGGCGGGGCGGGGAGAGCGGAAGGCCGGCTAGCGCATGTGCGGGCGCGCAATCGCGATCAGAGTGAGGCAAAGAAGCATCGCGGGCGCCATCGAGCCGACAACCGTACTCCACGTCAGCGCGTCGCGCAAACACCCGCTGCTCACCCGGTGTTCCGTAAAGCCGTCGCGATGCCGGCGATCGATCGCATCAGCGGCAGTCTCGCTTCGTCTTCGCCGCCGCGGAACCGCCGGAGCAATTCGACCTGGATCGCATTCATCGGATCGACATATGGATTTCGCAGCTGGATCGAGCGGCGCAGGACCGGCTGCCGCTCGAGCAGCGCGCGGGACTCGACCGTCTGCAGCACGGCGTCCACCGTCCGCTCGTGCTCGGAGGCGATCTCGGCGTAGAGGCGCTTCGGCTCGAGCTCTGACGAAACGAGCTCGACGTACTGCGACGCGATCTCCAGGCTCGACTTCGCCAGCGTCATCTCCAGCGTGTCCACGAGCGAACGAAAGAACGGCAGGCGGGCGTAGAGCCGGCGGAGCGTCTCGACTTCTCCGGCGTCGACGAGGTTGCCGAGCGCGGCACCGCAGCCGAACCAAGCGGGGAGGATCGTTCGGTTCTGCGTCCACGCGAACACCCAAGGAATCGCGCGCAAGGAGCCGAGGAAGTCGGCGCTCTCGGGCCGTCGCGCCGGGCGCGACCCGATCTCGAGCAGGGCGAGCTCGTCCACGGGCGTGAACGCGCGGAAGAAGTCGACGAACAGCGGCTCCTCGTGCACGAAGGCGCGGTAGCGCCGTTCGGCCAGGCCGGCGAGGTCGTCGAGCTCAGCTCGCTCTTCCTCCGTCGGCGGTTGGGCGGAAATCTCGGGAAACGCTGCGAGGAGCGTCCCCGCGAGCGCGGCTTCCAGGTTGCGGTGGGCCAGGCCGGGGAGGCCGTACTTGAACGAGATCGTCTCGCCCTGCTCCGTCACCTTGAGCCGGCCGGGCGGGTGGCCGCCCGGCTGCGCGAGGATCGCGGCGTGTGTCGGTCCGCCGCCGCGGCCCGGGCTGCCGCCGCGCCCGTGGAAGATCGTCAGCTCGACGCCGGCAGCCCGCGCGACGTCGACGAGCCCTTCCTGGGCGCGGTAGATCGCCCACTGAGCGGCGAGGAACCCGCCGTCCTTGCCGGAGTCGGAATAGCCGACCATCACTTCGAGGCGGCGACCGCGCTGCTCGACCCGCTCGGCGAAGCGCGGCTCGGCGAGCAATTCGCGGACGACAGCCGGCGCTCGCTCGAGGTCCGGGATCGTTTCGAAGAGCGGGACGACCGAGAGCGGCTCGTCGCTGAGATCGACGACGGCGAGGACATCGGAAGCGGACGTGGTGCCGGAGACGATCACGGTGTCGGCTGCGTCGGGGCCGTGACGCTTCCTGACGTCTACGACGGCGGCCAGTGCCTCGCGCGCGCGTGCGCCTGCCGCACGAACCTCAGTCGCATGCAGTCGCACGTCGAGCTTGGCGAGGTGGAAGCCGAAGATCTCGACCTGCCGCCGCAGGGCCTCCAGCCGGCCGCTCGCGATGCGTGTGCCACGGTTCGCCGCCAGGCTGCGGGCAAGGATGTCGAGATCCGCGAGCAGCTCGATCGGATGCTCGTAGCCGTCGTTTCCGAGCCGCCACCAGATGAAGGAGAGCTTGCGTCGATAGGGCTCGAGCTCGCTCCGCTGCCCAATCGTCTCCGCATAGTCGGGCAGCTCGCGCTCGTCGTACGCGATCGAGTCCTCGAGCTCCGAGGAAATCTCAACGAGCGAGCGATGCATGGCCAGCGCGACTGCGAGCTTGCGCACGTCGGTGCGGTAGCGCCCGAGCGCGAGCTCACGCGCGCGGCCGAGCGCTTCGTGGATCGAATCGGCACCTGCAGCCGGGTTGCCGTCCAGGTCACCGCCGATCCACGTACCGAACGACAGGGGCGACGGCGCGCCCGGCAGTCGCTCGCGAAGCTCCGCGAGCAGCCGCTCTGCTGCATCGGGAAGGCTGTGCTCGAAGAACCAGAGCCCGTGACGGATCTCGTCGGTCAACCGTGGTCGCCCGTGACGCACTTCGTCGGTCTGCCAGAGGATCGTGATCTGCTCGCCGAGCTCGTTCTCGATTCGCTCCTCTTCACGGGTGGAGGCGGCGCCGTCGAGCACTGCGAGCAACTCGGCCACGCGTAGGTGCGTGAGCAGGATCGTTCGTCTCGTCGCCTCGGTCGGATGCGCGGTCAGGACGAGCTCGAGCGAGAGTCGTGACACACGCGCGCGAACGTCCTCCGGATCCAGCTCACCGAGACGCTCGAACGCAGCCGCGAGGGATTCGCGCGGTGCCTGCTGGTCTTCCGCGGCGTACTGCCGCCGCCGGCGCAGTCGGTGGTGCTGCTCGGCGATGTTCGCCAGCTGGAAGTAGAGGCCGAACGCTCGCAGGACCTTGGCCTGGTCGCCGTGTGACAGCGTTCGCACGGCCTCGCGGACCGCGCCGACGTCGCCGGTCGCCCGCGCGTCTCGCGCACGCATCCGGATCCGTTCCTCGGCCTCGAGCAAGTCGTGTCCCTCCTGCTCGACGAGCACCTTGCCCAGCACCGCGCCGAGCAGCCTGACGTCGCGGCGCAGCGGTGCGTCGGCCTCCGCGCGTGTGTCCTGGTTCATGCGGACCGATCGAATACTTGGGCCAGCCCCTCCAGGAGGAGGTCGTCATCTTCACGGTTGCGGATGTTGAAGCGGATCCCGTCATCGAATACACGGACGACGAGCCTTCGGCGGAGCAACATCTCTCCCACTGTGTGGGGCTCCTCGAGCGGCACGAACAGGAAGTTTGCCCGCGACGGCAACGGCTCGAGCCCGAGTGCGCGCAGACCACCTGCCAGTCGCTCTCGCTCGTCGACCTCGGCCCTGACGTCGGGCGGATCGGCGAGCCCGGCAAGGGCGAGTGCAGCCGAAATCGACGAAACGGCCTGGGGCGCCTGACGGCGGTTGAGCTCGGCTGCGGTTTCCGTGTCGGCGATGGCGTAACCGACTCGCGCGCCGGCCAGCGCGAATGCCTTGGAGAAAGTGCGCAGGACGATCACTCCATCGTCGATCAGCCCGGCAGCCGTTTCTCCCGCGTACTCCCAGTAGGCCTCGTCGACGACGAGCGGCCGCACAGACGGCAAGGGATCGATCGCCCCCGTCGGGTTGTTCGGCCGGCAGCAAAACGTCAGAGTCGGATTCGCCGATCCCAACTCTGCCCCGGCGAGCGCGGCGGCGATCGCGTACAGCGGGTACGTCGGTTCCTGAGCGATCGCAATCCGGTCTCCCGGCCCAGAGAAGGCGCGTGCGCAGAGGAGTATGAGGTCGTCCGCGCCGGCGCCGAGGACGATGTTCCCTGGCTCGACGCCGGCGTAGTCAGCGATCGCGCGGAGCAGTTCGGGGTAACCGCCGTGGGCGTACTCGTTCACATGCGCGAGAGGCGTGGCCACCGTCGCCGGCCGCGCGGAGGGGGCCGGCGAGGCCGGAACATTGCCGTCGAAGCGCAGGATCTCGACCGGATCCACGCCGATGCGACGTGCCAGATCCTCCGTCGACGGCGCCCACGTGTATGCGGCGAACGTGCCCGGCAGCGCCCTCATCTCGCGGGGAGATTAGGCGTCGAAGCGCGAGCGCGCCTCGACCACCGCGGCATACACATCCGCCGGGCCCGGTGCGACGCGGCGGCGCGGCGTGGGCGCTTCGAAGGTCCCGTCGAGGACTTGGCCTGCGACATGCTCATGCGCCTCACGGAACGGAATTCCTTCGGCAACCATCGCCTCGGCGGCATCCGTGGCCGACATGAGTGGATCGCTGCAGGCGGCAGCGAGGCGGTCATGATCGAAGTGGATGCCGGTGACCAGCACTTCGAGTGCCGCAAGCGTGGCACGGGCGTCGCGCCTCGCCGCAAACACGGGCTCCTTGTCCTCCTGCAGATCGCGGTTGTACGCGAGCGGCAGCCCTTTGACCGTCGCGAGCAGTCCAGTGAGGCGGCCGATCGCTGCGCCGCTCTTGCCACGCGCGAGCTCGGCAACGTCGGGGTTCAGCTTCTGCGGCATCATCGACGACCCGGTGGCCGCCTCCTCGGGCAGACGGATGAAGCCGAACTCGGACGTCGACCAGAGGACGAGCTCCTCACCGAAGCGCGAGAGATGCGTGCCCAAAACCGCGCACGCATAGAGATAGTCGAGCGCAAAATCGCGATCGCCGACCGCGTCGACGGAGTTCCTGAGTTGCGCTCCGGGAGGAGGCGGCAGCTCGAGCGTCGAGCCTGCGAGCGCGCCGGCCCCGAGCGGCCAGGGCCGGGCCGCGTCTGCAGCGACCCGGAAGCGGTCTCGGTCGCGGTCGAGCATCTCGAGCCAGGCCAGCAGATGGTGTCCGACCGTGATCGGTTGGGCGCGCTGCAGGTGCGTGTAGCCCGGCATGGGCGTGCCGGCCTCTTCCTCTGCGCGGTTGAGGAGGGCGACCGCGAAGCTGCGGATCGTCGTTACCGCTTCGAGGCAGGCGTCGGCGACGTAGAGGCGCAGAGCGGCCGCCACCTGGTCGTTGCGCGAGCGTCCGGCGTGGATCTTGCGGCCGACCGTGCCGAGCAAGCGTTCGATTGTCGAGTGGACGTCCTCGTCGCCGGCCTCGACCGACCCCTCGACGGCGATCCAGTCGAGCGCCGTTTCGACGTCGGCGAGCTCTGCGTCGGAAAGGAGCCCGCCCTCGTGCAGGCGACGGGCGTGGACACGCGTGGCAAGACAGTCGTATGGAAGCAGTTCGGCGTCGTCGGCACGCAGGAAGTCCCAGACAGCCTGCGCCACCTCGTTCTCGACGCGTCCGGACCAGAGCGTCACGCGACCCGCACCTTGTTGCGCGCGGCGACGAGTTGTGTCTCCAGCGCCGTGATCCCGATGAAGCCTGTGGCGGCCTCGTGCGGGAAGGTCTCGCCGATGCCGTAGGACGCAAGCGACTCGGAGTAGAGCGCGTGTTCCGAGCGGCGGCCGGTGACGACGGCCGTGCCCGCCTGGAGCGACAGCCGGACGTCGCCCGTGACGAGGTCTTGCGTTTCGGCGAAGAACGCGTCGTACGCGCTGCGGACAGGCGCGAACCAGCCGCCGTCGTAGACGAGCTTCGCCCATTTCGGCTCGAGCTCTCGCTTGGCCTCGAGCTCGCCTTTCGTGAGCACGAGCTCCTCGAGCGCGCGGTGCGCCGCGATCAGCGCCAGCGCTGCGGGCGCCTCGTACAGCTCACGGCTCTTGATGCCGACCGCTCGGTTCTCGATCATGTCGATACGACCGATCCCGTACGAGCCCGCCCGCTCGTTGAGGACACCGACGAGCGCGTAGAGCGGCAGCTCCTCTCCGTCGAGCGCCACGGGCAGACCGTGCTCGAACGAAACCACGATGTCAGTCGGAGCGGGAGCTTTGGCGGGATCGCCGGTGAGGACGAACGCTTCCTCCGGCGGCGCCGTCCACGGGTCCTCCAGGATTCCGGCCTCGATCGCGCGGCCGAACAGGTTGTCGTCGACCGAGTACGGCGATTCGGCTTTCGCCTCGACGGGGATGCCTCGTTCCTCGGCGTAGGCGATCTCCGCCTCGCGCGTCCAGACGCGGTCACGCAGCGGAGCGATGACCGTCACGCCCGGATACTTCGCCTTGAAGGCGAGCTCGAAGCGGAGCTGGTCGTTGCCCTTGCCGGTGCAACCGTGCACGACGGCGTCTGCGCCGAGCTCGAGCGCGACCTCGGCGACCGCTTCGGCGATCACTGGCCGCGAGAGCGCGGAGACGAGCGGGTACTTCCCCTCGTAGAGCGCATTCGCGAGCAGCGCCTTCGCCACCTGTTCGTCGGCGAACGCTTCCTTGCGGTCGAGCAACAGGACGTCGTCCGCCCCGGCGAGCTTGCCGCGCTCGAGCGCCGGTTGAAAGCTCGCTTCCTGCCCGACGTCGACCAGCACGGCGACCACTTCTTCGAAGCCGTAATCCTCCTTCAGCCACGCAATCGCGCAGCTCGTGTCGAGCCCGCCCGAGTAGGCGAGCACGGCGATGCCGTTCACTGGCTTTCTCCTTCCAGGTGGTGTCGGAGCTGATCTGCGAGCGCGCCGCCGCTGCCCTCGCGTGCGGCGACGAAGATCGTGTCGTCGCCGGCCACCGTGCCGGCCACGTCCGCCAGGCCGGCGTCGTCGATCGCCCGTGCCAGCGCGTTGGCGTGTCCGGGTGGCGTCTGGATCACGACGATCGTGCCGGTGGGGACGATGGAGAGGGCCCAGCGGCGCAGGGCGGAGGCGAGCTCGCCGAGCCGCGAGAGGTCGGCCGCTCCGGGCGGCGCGTACACGAGCCGGCCCTGAACGTTCCGCACCTTGACGAGCCCGAGCTCTGCGACGTCGCGCGAGACCGTCGTCTGCACGGCGTCGAAGCCTGCCTCGCGGAGCGCATCTGCCAGCTCCGTCTGCGTCGAGAGCTCCTGTTCGGACACGAGGCGCAGGATCACGCCCTGCCGCTCGAACTTCCTCATGCGAGCACCTCCTCCAGGACGACGACTGCCTGTTCGATCTCAGCGGTCGTGACGATCAACGGCGGCGTCAGGCGAAGAACGTCCGCGCCCGCCGTCCCGACGAGCAGGCCGCGCTGCGCGCACGCGTCGACGACATCTGCCGGTTGACGGTCGAGCTCGGCGCCGAGCATCAACCCGGCGCCACGCACCTCGCGGATGCCGGGCAGCGCCGCGAGCCCTTCGGCAAGCACGAGGCCGTTTGTCGTGACGGTTGCCAGAAACTCGTCAGTCAGTTCGTCGCAGACGGCGCTCGCCGCCGCACACGCAACCGGGTTGCCACCGAAGGTGCTCGCGTGGTCTCCCGCGACCAATCCTTCCGGCGCATCGTCGAAGACGAGCAGGCAGCCGATCGGCAGGCCGTTGGCGAGACCCTTCGCCAGCATGAGGGCATCCGGCCGCACACCCACGTGCTCGTGGGCGAAGAACGCGCCCGTTCGGCCGACACCTGTCTGCACCTCGTCGAAGAGCAACACTGCGCCGGTCTCGTCGGCGAGACGGCGCGCGGCGGCGACGAACGCGGCGTCGAGCACGTGGACTCCGCCTTCTCCCTGGATGGGCTCGAGCAGGATGCAGCCCGTCTCGGCGGAGATCGCCGCCTCGAGAGAGGGGAGGTCGTTCGGCTCTGCGAAGAGCACGTGCGGCAACATCGGTTCGAAGGCCTCGCGCTTACCAGGCTGGCCGGTGACCGAGAGGGCGCCGGTCGTGCGGCCGTGAAACGAACCGCTCAGCGCGACGACACCCGGCTTGCCGGTCGCCTTGCGCGCGTACTTCAGGCCTGCCTCGACCGCCTCGGCGCCGGAGTTGCAGAAGAACGCCCGCGCACCACCGGCACGCAACGACAGGCGTTGCGCGAGCTCGACCATCGGCTCGGTCCAGTAGAGGTTCGAGGTGTGCCAGAGCCGGTCGAGTTGCGCGTGGGCTGCGGCCAGCGGCGCCGGATGACAGTGGCCGAGGCCAACGACGGCGATGCCGGCCAGGAAGTCGAGATACGCGCGGCCGCGTGCGTCGTAGAGCGTCGTCCCCTCGCCGCGGACGAACGTCAGGTCCTGGCGCGCATACACGGGCAGGACTGGGGAGTGGGTCACGGGAGCGAGCCGCAGGCGAGTGACGGTCACGCGACCACTGCCGTCTCGCCGATCTCGGTGCGCACGCCGTTGCGCGCGGCAATCACGGCAGCGCGCAGTTTCGGGACGATCCCGCCGGCGAAGGTGCCGTCGCCGAGCAGCCGGTCGGCCTCGCCGGCGCCGATGTTCGTGAGCATGGAGCCGTCGTGGAAGACACCCGCGACGTCGGTGACGAACAGGAGCCGGTCGGCCTCGAGCCCGACTGCGAGCGCGGCCGCTGCGTCGTCCGCGTTGACGTTCAGCGGCCCCACTCCGAGTGGCGCGACGACCGGGATGCAGCCGGCCGCGAGCGCTTCTACAACTGCCTGCGGCCGGCTCGGCAACGGATCGCCGACACGGCCAAGGGCGGGAACCTCCACCGCATGAAGACCGATCTCGTCGCCGAAGAGGCCGACGGCACGCGGCCCGAGCGCAGTGCAGAGCGCGCGGTTCACGGCCGCGAAGGACGAACGGACGACCGTGAGGCCCGCCTTGGTGGTGACGCGGCGACCACCGACGAACTCGACCGGAATGCCGAACCGTTCCATCTCCTCGGAGATCTGCGGCCCGGCGCCGTGAACGACGCACACGCCATGGCCGCCGTCGGCAAGCTGCAGGATCAGTTCGGCCGAACACTGCGCCACAGCGCCGCCGCACTTGAGGACGACGAGGCTCACGAGCGGTAGTCCGCGTTGATACGGACGTAGTCGTAGGAAAGGTCGCTGGTCAGGTAGCTCGCGGAACCGTCGCCGAGCGCCAGGTCCAGGACGATCGTGCAGCCGGCGCCGATCAGTTCCGGCTCGACGTCCTGTGGCGCGCCCGCGTCGACGACGCGCACGCCCGCAAGGTCGAGAGTGACGCAATCGGGATCGAGCTGTGCGTAACCGCCGTTGTAAGGGGCCGAGCCTGCCGCAGCGAGCACGCGGCCCCAGTTCGCATCGCGCCCGAACAGCGCCGTCTTCACGAGTGGCGAGGTCGCGATGCGTCGTGCGATTGCCTTCGCCTCCAGATCGCTCGCCGCGCCGCTGACGCTGATCTCCGCCGTGAAGGTCGCGCCTTCGCCGTCGGCGACGATCTGGCCGGCGAGATCGGCGCAGACGGCGCGCAGACACTCGTCGAACGCCGCATCGCCCGCGGCGGAGCGCGTTATGCCGCTCGCGCCGTTCGCGAGCAGGACGACCGTGTCGTTGGTCGAGCACTCGCCGTCGACGGAGATGGCGTTGAAGGTCTCGTCCACCGCGGTCCGCAGGAACTCGTGTGCCTCGCCCGCGTTCAGCGGATAGTCCGTCGTCACGACGGCGAGCATGGTCGCGAGGTTGGGATGGATCATCCCGGAGCCCTTCGCCATTCCACCGACGGTGAAGCCGGGCGCGTTCGCGAGTGCCTGCTTCGCGTGCGTGTCCGTCGTGAGGATCGCCTCGGCAGCATCGGCGCCGCCGGTCTCCGAGAGAGAAGCGGCCGCGGTTCGCAGGCTGGGAAGGACTTTGTCGAGCTCGAGGCGCTTCCCGATCACGCCGGTGGAGAGCACGAGAATCTCCTCGACCGCGAGGCCGAGCAGCCGTGCAGTCTCGGCGGCGGTGGCCCGTGCATCGAGCTCGCCGCGGAGACCCGTCGCTGCGTTGGCGGAACCGGAGTTGATCACGACGGCTTGCGGCTCGGCCAGCTCGAGATGCTCCTCGGAGATGACCACGGGCGCCGCCTGCATACGGTTCGCCGTGAACATGGCGGCACCGGTTGCGGGGACGAGCGAGCGCACGAGCGCGAGGTCTGGGGCGTTTCTGCGCAGGCCCGAGTGGACGCCGGTCGCGACGAAGCCGTTCGCGGCCGTGACGCTCATACGAGGACGCCCGTGAGTCGCAGCCCGGCGGTCTCGTCGAGGCCGAGCGCGAGGTTCGCGTTCTGCACCGCCTGGCCGGCGGCACCCTTGCCGAGATTGTCGAGCGCGCAGAGGACGATCGTCGTACCGGTCGAGCGGTCCTCGAACAGCGCAACCTCTGCCGTATCCGTGCCCTGTACGCGGTTGAGCTCGGGCGCAACGCCTTCGGGTAGGACACGCACGGCGTCGCTGTCGGCATATGCATTCTCGAGTCGCTCGCGCGACCGATCGTCGGTCGCGCGCACATAACACGTCGCGAGCAAGCCCCGCCTGAGCGGGAGGAGGTGCGGGACGAAGCAGACCGGACGGCCGAGCGCCTGCTCCAACTCGGGCGCGTGCTGGTGCGAGCCGATGCGGTAGGGGGAAAGATTCTCGAGCACGAAGCCGGCGTGCGAGCTCGCCTTCAACGCGCGGCCGGCGCCGGACACCCCGGACTTCGCGTCAACGACGATCCCCTCCGGCTCGATCGCGTCCGCCAGCGGCGCGAGGGCCAGCAGCGCGGCGGTGGCGTAGCAGCCCGGGTTCGCGATCAACCTGCTCGTTGGTGGATAGAGCTCCGGCAGTGCGTAGCTCCACTCCGTGAGCCCGCCGGGAAAGGGATGCGTGAAGCCGTACCAGTCGCTGTAGAGGTCCGCGTCGCGTAGTCGGTGGCCGCCTGAGAGGTCGACGACGACCGCATTTGCCGGCGGTTCGAAGGCCGCCGCTTCCTCGTGGCCGAGACAGAGGAAGAGCAGGTCGGCTCCGCTCGCCAGCGCGTCTCCGTTCGGCACGAACGCGGGCAAGGAGCCGTTGAGGCGAAGATCGAGCGCAGACGGCGGCTCTCCGGCCAGGGAGTCCGAGCCCAGTGCGACGACCTCGAGCCCGGGGTGCGCGAGCACCCGGTCGAGCGTCTCCTGGCCTGCATAACCGGAACAACCAACTAGTGCAGTAGTGAACATCTCTGCGTATTATGCGTATAGAACACCTATCATGCAAACAACTCGACCAGCCAAGCTCGTCCTCGAAGACGGCACTGTCTTTGCCGGCTCAGCCGTCGGCGCCCGCGGCATCGCCGCCGGGGAGGCGTGCTTCACGACCGCGATGGCCGGCTACGAGGAGGCCGCGAGCGATCCGAGCTACATGGCGCAGGTGCTCGCCTTCAGCTATCCGCTCGTCGGCAATTACGGCGTCGACCCTGGCCGGCTCGAGTCGGACGGCGTGTGTGCCGAGGCGATCGTGATGCGCAAGGCACGACCGGCCTGGTCGCAATGGCTCGAGGCGCAAGGCGTCGTCGCGCTCGAGAACGTCGACACGCGCGCGCTCGTCCGGACGATTCGCGACGGCGGTGCCCTCCGCTGCGCGCTCGGCGAGGCGCCGGACGAGGAGCTCTACGCACGCGCTCTGGCCGAGCCGCCCATCGACGGCCGTCCGCTCGGGCGGGCAGTGGGCACCCAGCAGCCGTATCGGCTCGGGGCCGGCCCACGCATCACGGTCCTCGACCTCGGCACGAAGCGCTCGATTCCCAGGCGACTGGCTGTGGGCGGTCTCGAGGTAATGGTCGTCCCCGGCGATTGGGGCGCGGCTGCGCTTCTGGAGACAGCTCCGCGTGCAGTCCTCGTCAGCAACGGTCCCGGCGATCCGGCGGTGCTCGAAGGCCCAATCGAGACGGTTCGCGAGCTACTCGGACGGGTTCCGGTGTTCGGCATCTGCCTGGGCCACCAGATCCTGGGTCTCGCCCTTGGCCTCGAGACCTTCAAGCTTCCGTTCGGGCATCGAGGCGCAAACCATCCCGTTCGCGATCTGAACACCGGCCGCGTGCTCGTAACCGTGCAGAACCACGGCTTCGCGGTCGCAGCCAACGGTGTCGGCGCGGTCGAGATCACGCACGTCTCGCTCAACGACGGAACGGTCGAAGGATTCGCGGGCGATGGTTTCGCCTCCGTGCAGTTTCATCCCGAGGCGGCTCCCGGGCCGCTCGACGCCCTTCCCTTCTTCGAGCTGATTGCAGGCACGTGCCGAAGCGCACCGACCTTCGCTCGGTCCTGATCATCGGCTCCGGCCCGATCCGGATCGGGCAGGGGTGCGAGTTCGACTATGCGGGCGCGCAGGCCTGCCGTGTGTTGCGGCGCGAGGGCTATCGCGTCGTGCTCGTCAACTCGAACCCGGCGACGATCATGACCGACCCGGAATGGGCCGACGCGACGTACATCGAGCCGCTCGACGCGGACACGATCGCGGAGGTGATCGAACGGGAGCGGCCCGATGCGCTGCTACCGACGCTTGGCGGCCAGACCGCGCTGAACATGACAGTCGAGCTCGCCGAGGCGGGCGTGCTGTCGCGTTTTGGAGTCGAGTTGATCGGCGCCGACGTCGACGCGATCCGCCGTGCGGAGGACCGGCTCGCATTCCGTGCGGCCGTCACGGCGGCTGGTGTCGCCGTCCCGGAGAGCCGTGTGGTCTCGTCGACCTCTGACCTCGACGGAGTCGGCTTGCCGGCCGTGGTGCGGCCGGCATTTACGCTCGGCGGCACCGGCGGCGGGATCGCACGCGATCGAGCGCAGCTGGAAGCGCTCGTCGGGCGCGGCCTCGCTGCGAGCCCGATCGGCCAGGTGCTCGTCGAACGGTTCCTCGAGGGCTGGCAGGAGCACGAGCTCGAAGTGATGATCGACAACGCGGGGAACTGCGTCGTCGTCTGCTCGATCGAGAACCTCGACCCGATGGGTGTTCATACCGGGGACTCGTGGACTGTCGCGCCGCAGCAGACCCTTCCCGATGACGAGTATCAGCGTCTACGCGAGGCCGCGTTCGCATGCGCGCGCGCCGTCGGCGTCGCGACCGGCGGCGCGAACGTCCAGTTCGCGTACGAGCCGGCAACTCGGCAGCTGGCCGTCATCGAGATGAACCCGCGCGTGTCGCGCTCATCCGCGCTCGCCTCGAAGGCGACGGGATTCCCGATCGCCAAGATCGCCGCGCTCCTCGCCGTCGGCTACACGCTCGACGAGCTGCCGAACGACATCACCGGCAAGACGACCGCCGCCTTCGAGCCCGCGCTCGACTACGTGGCCGTCAAGGCCCCGCGCTTCGACTTCGCCAAGTTCGGCATCACCGATCCACTCCTCGGCACCGAGATGCTCGCCGTGGGCGAATCGCTCGGCCTGGGCCGGACGTTCGCGGAAGCGTTCTTGAAGGCGCTGGGCGGTCGCGAGCAGACATCCCGTGGCGAGCTCGACCTCTCCCGTCGCAACAAGCCGGTCCCGGAACGCTGGGACTTGCTGCTCGAGTCTGCACGCCGCGGTCTCGACCTGCCCGGCGTGCACGCCTACTTCGCGGACGAGTTGCGCGCGATCGCCGCCGCCGAGCGTGACCTCGCCGCCGGCGAAGACATTGCGGTCGCGAAGCGATTCGGGCTGCCCGACGCGACCGTGGCCCGGGTCCTCGAGATCGGTGAGGACGAGGTGCGCCGCCGTCGCGCTCGACCAGGTCGACTCGCGGTGGACTCGTGCGCGGCGGAGTTCGAGGCGAAGACGCCGTACTTCTATCTCTCGTACGAGGCCGCCGACCCGGCGCCGCGAGGCTCGCGGCCGGCAATCGTGATCCTCGGCTCAGGCCCGAACCGGATCGGACAGGGGATCGAGTTCGACTACTGCTGCTCACGGGCCGCAGGAGCGTTCCGTCGCCTCGGCTACGAGACGGTGCTGCTGAACTCGAACCCGGAGACGGTGTCGACCGACTACGACACGAGCGACCGGCTCTACCTCGAGCCACTGACATTGGAGCGGGCGCTCGACGTCTGCGAGCTCGAGCAGCCCGAAGGCGTGGTCGTGCAGCTCGGCGGCCAGACGCCGTTGGCGCTCGCGCCTGGCGTTGCCGCCGCGGGCTTTCCGCTTCTCGGCGATCCATTGCCGGCGATCGAGCGTGCGGAGGATCGAGGTCGCTTCGGCGTCCTGCTCGAAGACCTCGGCCTGCGTGCCCCGGCCTGGGGGACCGCCACTACTGGCGCGGAGGCGAAAGCCGTCGCCGATCGCGTGAGCTACCCGGTGCTCGTTCGTCCGCATCACGTCCTCGGCGGTCGCGGGATGCGCGTCGTGAGAAGTCCGGCGGAGCTCGAGCTCGACGAGCCCGCACTCGTGGACGAGTTCCTCGAAGGCGCCCTCGAGCTCGACGTGGACATCCTCTGCGACGGCCAGTCGGCCTGGGTGGGTGGGATCCTCGAGCACGTCGAGCCGGCCGGCGTTCACTCCGGTGACTCGGCCTGCGTCATCCCGGCGCCGTCCGTGACCCCTGTCCTGGAGGCGGAGATCCGCGAGCTCTCGGCGGCGATCGCCGCCGGTATCGGGGCCTGCGGGTTGCTGAACCTCCAGCTCGCATTCCATCGCGGTGACCTCTACGTGCTCGAGGCGAATCCCCGGGCCTCGCGAACTGTGCCGTTTCTTGCCAAGGCGACAGGTATCCCGCTCGTCGACCACGCGTGTCGGCTGCTACTGGGCGCCCCCCTCGAGGAGCTCGATCTTCCGGCCCGTGCGACACCCACGCGGGCCTGGGCGAAGGAGGCCGTCTTCCCGGAGGAGCGGTTTGCGAACGCCGCCGACCGCGGGCCGGAGATGCATTCGACCGGTGAAGTGATGGCAAGCGGACGAACGGTCTCGCACGCGTATGCGCGAGCCCTGCGCGCCACTGGGCGAGCGCGGCGCGGCGGGTCGATCGGCGTGTCGCTCCAGGCGGGCTGAGGCCCGCGACGTGTTCAGCGTGAAGTCGGATAACGACGCATGAGCTCAGCAACTCGAAACGCCAGATCCAATGACTGTCGCGCGTTCAGCCTCGGATCGCAGAGCGTCATGTAACGCAGGCTCAGATCGTCTTCGTGCACTTCCTCGGAGCCGCCGAGGCATTCGGTCACGTCTTCGCCGGTGAATTCGAGATGGACGCCGCCGGGCCAAGTCCCCTCCTGCCGGTGTGCCGCGAAGAAGCCTTCGATCTCGCCCATGATCGCATCGAGATGGCGCGTCTTGAGCCCGGAGTCCGTCGTGAAGACATTCGCGTGCATCGGATCGCAGACCCAGACGACTGGATGGCCGGACTCGCGCACCGCACGCAAGAGTGGCGGCAACAACTCGAAGACGCGGTCCGCCCCCATCCGGGAGATCAGCGTGAGCCGTCCCGGGATGTGGTCAGGATTGAGCCGCTCGCAGAGGAAGAGCACGTCCTCGGGCGAAGCGTCGGGGCCGATCTTGCAGCCGATCGGGTTGTTCACGCCGGAAAAGAACTCGACGTGCGCCCCGTCCGGTTGGCGAGTGCGCTCGCCGATCCAGAGCATGTGAGCCGAGCAGTCGTACCACTCGCCGGTGAGCGAGTCGCGCCGCGTGAGACCCTCCTCGTGATCGAGCACCAGCCCTTCGTGGCTCGTCCAGAAGTCGATCTGGTGGAGCTGGGGCGCCGACGTCAGGTCGATCCCGCAGGCCGCCATGAAGCGTAGGGCGCGCTCGATCTCCGAGGCGATCGCTTCATAGCGCCGTCCCTCCGGGGACTTCGCGACGAACTCCTGGTTCCACGCATGCACCTGCATGAGGTCGGCAAAGCCGCCCTTCGTGAAGGCGCGCAACAGGTTGAGCGTCGCTGCGGACTGGTGGTAGACCTGGAGCATCCGCTCGGGGTCCGGGACGCGTGCGTCGAGGGTCGGCGCTTCACCGTGCACCATGTGTCCCCGGAACGAGGTGAGCTCCACGCCGTCGACGTTCTCTGTCGGCGACGAGCGGGCCTTGGCGAATTGCCCGGCGATTCGTCCCACCTTGACGACGGGGAGCATGCCGCCGTAGGTGAGGACTGCGGCCATTTGCAGGAGGATTTTGAGCTTGTCGCGGATCAGCGGCGCCGAAAACTCATGGAACGACTCGGCGCAGTCGCCGGCCTGAAGCACGAACGCGCGACCGGCCGCAACCTCGCCCAGCGCATCGCGGAGTTGCCGGGCTTCGCCCGCGAAGACGAGGGGTGGCAGGGATGCAAGGCGGCCACGGGCGGCCTCCGCCTTCTCGGGGTCAGGCCATTCGGGCTGATGCAGCGCGGGGTATGAGCGCCAGGACGACGGGGACCAGACTTCGGGCTCCGGCGAATGCTTCGATGTCGCGCTCATCGCTGAAGTCTAAAGACGAGAGCGTCCCCTAAAAACGCCAAGTCCTGCGAACCCGAGGGCCCACAGGACTTGACCAAGCGACTCTTTCACTTGCGACGCGGAATTGCAAGTGCCTCCCTTCGTGGCCGGCTCCTTCGGCTGATGGCTGCGTCGCGCGTAGCAAGAATGCGTCAAACGGGCTAAAAATTCTGCGCCGTCTGCGAAAGCGATTACATTTGCTGGCATGACCCGGAGACTCGCCGAGGTTGCCGCCTACGCGAAGGTAAGCGAAGCAACCGTCAGCCGGGTGCTGAACGAGAAGCCGGGCGTGTCAGAGAGCACGCGCCAGGCCGTGCTCACCGCACTCGACGTGCTCGGGTACGAGCGGCCGACACAGCTGCGCCGGCAGCGTGCTCGGCTCGCCGGCCTCGTGCTCCCGGAGCTGCAGAACCCGATCTTCCCGGCCTTCGCCGAAGTCGTCGCGGACGCCCTTTCTCGCCGCGGGATCACCCCTGTTCTCTGCACGCGGACGGCGTCCGGCGTCACGGAGGCCGCCTACGTCGACATGCTGCTCGAGCAACAGGTGTCCGGGATCATCTTCTTCGGCGGCCAGTATCACGAGGCCGGGGCGGACCATCGTCACTACCACCTCCTCACCGATCGCGGGCTGCCCGTGGTGCTGATCAATGCCGCCTACGAGGACCTCGGCTTTCCGAGGGTGTCCGTCGACGACGCGCACGCCATCGAACAGGCCTTCGCACACCTGGAAGCGCTGGGACACGAACGCATCGCCATCGTGCTCGGGCCGGCCGATCATGTTCCGTCGATGCGGAAGCTCGACGCCTATCGCCGGGCTCGCGGTGACCGCGAGGCTCTCGTGGAGCACACGATGTTCTCGATCGAGGGCGGCCTCGCCGCGGCGAACCGGCTGATCAAGCGCGACGTCACGGCCGTCATCTGCGCGAGCGACATTCTCGCGCTCGGTGTGATCCGGCGAGCGCGCCGGGCCGGTCTGGACGTGCCGGGCGACATCTCGGTCGTCGGCTTCGACGACTCACCGCTCATGATGGCCACGGATCCACCGCTGACGACAGTGCGTCAACCCATCGAGGCGATGGGTCAAGCGGCAGTCGCCCAGCTCCTGAGCCAGGTCGGCGGGACTCCCGTATCGAGCGACGAGCTGCTGTTCGAGCCCGAGCTCGTCGTGCGCAAGTCAACGGGCCCGGCACGAGCCTAGGCCCGTTCCCGCCCGCAACGTCCCTGGGCGGGCTGCGGGTTCTGCACTGATCTATCGCAATCTTGCAAAGATCGTGTAGTTTCTTGCAGACACGGAGCATCCTCCTCGCTGCCGTGCCTCCCGAATGGCCACCAAACCGCAAGGGCGACGCCGGAACCTCCTCCGATCGGCCCCCTCCCCGGGGGCCGATCCCGGCGCGCAGCGCGAGCTAGGCCTAGAGGGCCACGACCGCCGTCCCTGGTGGCGGAGCGCCGTGATCTACGAGGTCTACGTGCGCAGCTTCGCCGACGGCAACGGAGACGGGATCGGCGACCTCGCCGGCGTGCGAGCCAAGCTCCCCTACCTCTGCGACCTGGGGGTCGACGCGATCTGGTTCACGCCGTGGTACCCGTCGCCGATGGCCGACGGCGGCTACGACGTTGCCGACTACCGCGACATCGACCCGATGTTCGGGACGCTCGCGGAGGCCGAGCAGTTGATCGACGAGGCCGCTGCACTGGACATTCGTGTGATCGTCGACATCGTCCCGAACCATTGCTCCGACCGGCACCCCTGGTTCCAGGCGGCGCGTGCAGCGGGGCCCGGCTCGCCCGAGCGCGCCCGCTTCTGGTTTCGGCCGGGCCGCGGCTCACACGGCGAGCTCCCGCCGAACGACTGGTTGTCCATCTTCGGCGGCAGCGCCTGGACTCAGACGCAGCTCGAAGACGGCACCCCGGATGAGTGGTATCTGCATCTCTTCGCGCCCGAGCAGCCCGATCTCAACTGGGAGAACGACGACGTCCGCAGAGAGCACGAGGACGTCCTGCGCTTCTGGTTCGACCGTGGCGTTGCCGGGGTGCGAATCGACTCGGCGGCCTTGCTCTTCAAAGATGGGGCCCTACCGGACTTCGACCCGGACAGCGCTCCATCGCCTCATCCCTTCACCGACCGGAACGAGTTGCACGACGTCTATCGCTCCTGGCGCGCGCTCGCCGGCAGCTACGCCGGCGAGCGGATTTTGATCGGAGAGATCTGGCTCGAGGACGCGGAGCGTTTCGCGCGCTATCTGCGGCCCGACGAGATGCACACCGCGTTCAACTTCGAGTTCCTTGCCTGCCCGTGGGAGGCCGAGCGCCTGCGCGCTTGCATCGACTCGACGCTCGCGGTGCACGCTCCCGTAGGCGCGACCGCGACGTGGGTGCTGTCGAATCACGACGTGACACGACACGTCACGCGGTACGGCCGCAAGGACACGAAGTTCGAATTCGCTGCGAAGAGGCGCGTCACTCCGGAGGTCGACGTCGAGCTCGGCACTCGTCGCGCGCGCGCGGCCGCGCTGCTCACACTGTCGCTCCCGGGCGCTGTCTACATCTACCAGGGTGAGGAGCTCGGGTTGCCCGAGGTCGAGGATCTCCCGGACGAGGTGCTCCAGGACCCGATGTTCTTCCGCTCCAACGGAACGGATCCAGGACGGGACGGCTGTCGGGTCCCGCTCCCGTGGCAGGATGACGAGCCGCCCTTCGGCTTCAGTCCGCCGGGGGCGACGGCAAGCCCGTGGTTGCCGCAGCCGCAATCCTGGGGCGTGTTCAGCGCAACGCGCCAGACTCGGCAACAGGGTTCGATGCTCGCCCTCTACCGCGAGGCACTTCAGATCAGACGTGGCGAGCCCGCGCTCGGTGGCGGGACCTTCCGCTGGCTCGAGGCACCCGACGGCGTCGTGGCGTTTGGCCGCGGTGAGCTGTTCGCCTTCCTCCTGAACCTCTCCGCGGATCCGGTCGAGCTTCCCCCGCACGACCGTGTCCTGCTCCGGAGCGGTCCCCTGGAAGACGGGCTCCTGCCGCCTGACACGGCCGTCTGGCTCACAGGCGTCCCCGCGTGAGCCCTCGATTTCGCCTGAAAGTCGCAAATCTGCAAGATCTAGTGAAACTCTTGCGTCAATTTGTCGAATGTGACATGCTTGGGCGCGTGACCCGTGCCGGAATGACGGCAACCGCGTTTGGGCCGCCGCAACAGCAGCGGCGGGCCGGTCCCGGACTCCTCGGAAAGGAAGGACGATGAAGTCCAGTTTTAGGGCGATGACGCTCCTGGTGGTGGCGGTGGCGCTGTTCCTCATCGTCGGCGCGGCCTCCATGGCGACCGCTGGTTCGCAGGCGAAGGTGACGATCACCGTCGCAGCGCTGCGACCCGGCAGCTCGAACGACGCGCAGAAACAGTTCGACGATAACGTGGCGTTGTTCGAGAAGCAGCATCCGAACATCACTGTCAAGCCGGTCGAGTACGCGTGGGACGGAGCAACCTTCGCCGCGCAGTTGGCCGCAGGGCGGCTGCCGACGGTCTTCACCGTCCCGTTCACCGACGCGCGTACGCTCGGTGAGCACCGTCAGGTCGCTGACATCACCGCCGGTGTGAAGAAGTGGCCCTTCTTCAAGAAGTTCCAGAAGACGATCATCGCAGAGGCGACGACGTCCAAGGGCCGCATCATCGGCGTTCCTTACGCCGCGTATGCGCAGGCGCTCCACTACAACCGTGACCTCTTCAGGCAGGCGGGCCTCAATCCGAACAAGCCGCCGACGACGTGGGCGCAGCTCCGGAAGTATGCGAAGCAGATCTCGGACCGGACCGGGGCGACCGGGTACGCGCAGATGGGCCTGAACGACAACACGGCCGGCTGGATCGCGACCACGGTGACCTACACGCTCGGCGGCCGGATGGAGCAGGGCCGCGGGACGAGCGCGACCGCAACGCTCAACAACCCGTACACCGTGCAGGCCCTGAACCTGCTCCGGCAGATGCGCTGGACCGACAAATCGATGGGCTCGACGTACGACTACACCTGGCCGACGATCAACCAGGCCTTCGCCGCTGGCAAGATCGGGATGTTCATCAACGGCTCGGACATCTACACGTTCCTCGTCCAGGCCGCGAACCTCGATCCGAAGATCTACGGAATCGCGCCGCTGCCGCTGGCAAAGAACAAGAACGCCGGCGTGCTGGGCGGCGGGTCGATCGCGGTGGTCCGGCCTGACTCCAAGGGTGCGAAGCTCGATGCCGCCCTGAAATGGATCGACTTCTTCTACATGGAGAAGCTCATCAAGAAGCCGGCGGCTCTGCGAGACGCGAACATTCTCGTCGCGAACAAGCAGCCCGTCGGTGTACCCGCATTCCCGATCTTCAACAAGAAGCAGTACGACGTGGCCAACTCGTGGATCAAGCCTTACATCAACGTGCCGATCCAGCAGATGGCGCCGTTCCTCAAGGGCATCTTCAAGCAGAACCTCTACCCGGAGCCTGCGGCCTCGACGCAGAGCGTGTACCACGCGCTCGATCCGGTGGTTCAGTCCGTGTTCGCCGACAAGAACGCCAACATCGCGGGCCTGCTCGCGCAGGCGAACCAAGTCGCCCAGAAGGCCATCAGGGACGGGAACTAGCTTCTTGACCGACTGGCTCGACGGGGAGCCCTCGTGGCTCCCCGTCGGCTGTTCGGGTGACGCGGCTGCCCGGGCGGCGTAAGGTGAGCGCCGCGAGGGTGACAGCTCGGGACCGTGCCGTGGACAACCTTGACGTGATTTCAGGCGAGCCGGTCGCAAAGCCGCGTCCCCGCGATCGCCGCTCACCTCTCGAGTGGGCACGTGGCGGAAACCTCACCGCTCTTGCTTTCGCCCTGCCCATGCTCGCGATCTTCACGGCGTTCTCGTGGTATCCGATCACGCGGCTCGTCGTCCTCTCTGTTCAGCACACGAACCTCATCGATCCGCCGACGTGGGTTGGCCTGCAGAACTTCCGGGACGTGATCGCCGACCCACTCTTCGCCACGGCTGTCAAGAACACCGCCTACTTCGCAGGACTCGCCCTGCTCTTCGGTTACCCGATCCCTCTCATCGCGGCAGTGCTGATCAGCGAGTCGCGCCGCTTCCGCGGGATCTACAGCGCGCTTGCCTACCTACCTGTCGTCATTCCGCCCGTCGTCGGCGTGATGCTGTGGAAGTACGTGTTCTACGAACCGAGCAGCGTCGGACTCTTCAACACGGTGCTCGGCTGGTTCCATCTGGGACCGTACGGCTGGCTGCAGTCTCCCGGCACCGCAATGCCCGCGCTTGTCGTCGAGTCCACATGGGCAAACGCAGGCGCAACGGTGATCATCTACCTCGCCGCACTGACGGCCGTGGACACGGATCTGTACGACGCGGCGTCCGTGGACGGCGCGGGCCTCTGGCACAAGATCTGGCACATCACCCTGCCTCAGCTGCGCGGCGTCTTGCTCATCACGCTGATTCTTCAGATCATCGGAACGGCCCAGGTCTTCCTCGAGCCCTACCTCTTCACCTCGGGTGGGCCGGCGAACGCGACGCTCACCGTCTTGCTGCTCGTCTACCAGTACGCATTCGGGAACTCTGTCGGCGTCGGTTTTGGTGACGCGGCTGCGCTGAGTCTGATGCTTGCGGCCTTCCTGGCCGTTTTCTCCCTCGTGTTCATGCGGGCGACCCGATCCTGGAGCACGAGGTGATCAGTCTCCGTCTCCATCGGGCCGAGGCGACCGAAGACCCGACCGGCGGCCTCCTCTCCTACACGGACTGGGCGCGCCGCGACATCAAATGGCTGTTCGGCTCCGCGCAGGTGCTCCTGCTCGTCGTGCTCGTCCTGATCGGGCTCGGGCCGTTGGTCTGGCTCGCAAAGGGCGCCGTCACGCCGACCATCGACACGCTCAGGAATCCACTTGCCCTCTTCCCGCACGGAGTGGCCTGGAGCAACCTCAGCGATGCGTGGTCGAAGGTGAACGTCGGTCGCTATTTCTGGAACACGATCGTCCTCGCGCTCGGGTCCTGGTTCTGTCAGATCGTCGTCGCGACGACGGGCGCATTCCTGCTCTCGGTGCTCCGGCCCGCCTGGGGGCGATTCGTCAATGCACTCCTGCTCGGGACGCTCTTCGTGCCGGTCGTCGTCTTGATCGTTCCGCTCTATATCGAGGTCGTCCATCCGCCGTTCATCCACCACTCGTTCGCGGAGAGCTACTGGGCGATCTGGCTACCGGCGGGCGCGAGCGCATTCAACGTCGTGCTGATGAAGCGCTTCTTCGACAACCTGCCGCAGGAGCTCTTCGAGGCCGCGCGCATCGACGGCGCCGGCCCGGTACGTCTCTTCTTCTCGATCGTGTTACCCCTCTCGAAGCCGATCCTCGGAGTCGTCTCGATCTTCGCGATCCTCGCGGAGTGGAAGAACTTCCTGTGGCCGTTCCTTGTCCTCTCGAACAGCCCGGATCGCCAGCCGCTGTCAGTTCGGCTTCCGGCCATCCAGGCGCAAACGCAACTCGGCGTTCTCCTCGCGTCGATGCTGATCGCTGCGCTCGTTCCCATCCTCGGCTTTCTGATCTTTCAGCGGTCATTCCTGCGGGGTACTGGATTCGGCGGCGCCCTCAAGGGCTGAGGGCTTGCCGCCGGTGCCACGACCGGCCGCTTCGCGTAGGTCGTCCGATCACGGCAAGATGGACGTGTGAGCCCGGCCAATGTCAGCTCGCCCAAGGAGGATCAGGGCAACAACGCGAGCGCACCGCCCTCGCCGCGAGGATCTTCGCCGTCACCGCCGCAGCTGCCGAGCTTTCGGCCCAGCCGGCGCTGGATCATCTTCGCCGTCGGGCTGCTGCTGTTGAACTTCTATCTCGGCTCGCGGGCGACGCAGCCGACATCACGCGTTCGTGTCCCGTACAGCCCGTTCTTCCTCGAGCAGGTGCAAGCGGGCAACGTCAAAGAGATCACGTCCAAGGGCACGGCGATTCAAGGCACGTTCACAAAGAAGGAGCAGTACGCGCAGAGCAAGCCGACCACGAAGTTCCAAACGGAAATCCCCGCGTTCGCCAACAACAACGCCCTCTCGCAACTGCTGCAGCAGAAGCGCGTCATCGTGAACGCCCAGCCGCTCGACACGGGAGCGCCCTGGTGGGAGAACCTGCTGCTCGGGTTCGGGCCGACGATTCTGTTCGTGTTCCTGCTGTTCTGGCTGATGCGAAGAGCCGGAAACGTCCAGAACGTGCTGGGCTCGTTCGGCCGCTCCCGCGCTCGCCGGTACCAGCCGTCCGGCGACCGGGTGACGTTCGAGGACGTCGCGGGCATCGATGAAGCGAAGGCGGAGCTGACGGAGGTGGTCGATTTCCTGCGTCATCCGGAGAAGTACCGAAAGCTCGGCGGCCGAATACCCCACGGCGTGCTCCTCTCGGGGCCGCCGGGAACCGGTAAGACGCTGCTCGCGCGAGCGGTCGCGGGCGAAGCGGAGGTCCCGTTCTTCTCGATGGCCGCGTCCGAGTTCGTCGAAGCCATCGTCGGAGTGGGGGCGTCGCGCGTGCGCGACCTCTTCACGCAGGCGAAAGAGGCCGCGCCTGCAATCGTCTTCATCGACGAGCTCGATGCGATCGGGCGGTCGCGCACGTCGGGGGTCGCGGGTTTCAGCGGTGGCAACGACGAACGCGAGCAGACCCTGAATCAGATCCTGACCGAGATGGACGGCTTCGACTCGTCCACCAGCGTGATCGTCATCGGTGCGACCAACCGGCCGGACGTTCTCGACCAGGCTCTACTGCGACCGGGTCGTTTCGACCGGAGGGTCGCCGTACAGCCTCCCGACCGTGCTGGCAGAGAGGCGATCCTCAAAGTGCACACGCGCGGCGTGCCTCTCGGGCCTGACGTCGAGCTCGGCAGGATCGCGTCGACGACGCCCGGCATGGTCGGGGCGGACCTGGCAAATCTCGTCAACGAAGCTGCGCTGCTGGCGGCACGAAGGGGCCACGAGGTCGTCGACGAATCCGACTTCACGGACTCGCTCGAGCGAATCGTCCTCGGCGCGGAACGGCAGGTGATGATGAGCCTCGAAGACCGCCGCCGAACCGCCTATCACGAGGGTGGTCACGCGATCGTCGGCATGCTGACCGAAGGCGCCGACCCGGTGCGCAAGATCTCGATCATTCCGCGCGGGCTTGCACTCGGCGTGACGTTCGCCGCGCCTGAGAGTGACCGCTTCAACTATCGGCAGCCCGAGGTCAAAGCGAGGATCAATGTCGCGCTCGGCGGCCGTGTCGCGGAGGAGATCGTGTACGGCGAGGCGAGCACCGGTGCCGAGTCGGACATCCAGCAGCTCACGGAGATCGCACGCCAGATGGTCGGCCGCTGGGGGATGAGCTCGGCGATCGGCCCGATTGCGGTGATACCCCGAGACGGCCAAGGCCCGCTCCTACCGGGCGCGGCCGAGGTTTCGCCGGACACCCAGAAGCTCGTCGACACGGAAGTGCGCCGCATCGTCGAGGAATCGCATCAGGAGGTCACTGCACTGCTCGAGCAGAATCGGAGCAAGCTCGATTCGCTCGCGGCGGCGCTCCTGGAGCACGAGACCCTCGACGAGGATGATGTGTACGCGGCCGCGGGCGTGCCGCGAACGGCCTCGACCAGTGCGGACTCGTATTCGGCAGCGGCGCGATCTCGAGTCGACCGCTAACCCCGCGACCCTTCCGTCAGCGGGCTTCCTCTTCGGTCGTCCGCTCGGCCGTCGGCTGCGCCTCGAGACGCTCGTCCGGAATCGGTTTGCCGCTCTCGATCGAAAGCCCGTAGGTCCCGGCGGCGAGACGGGCCTCGGCCCGCTCGACCGCAGCGAGATCCTCGCGTAGGTCGTCGGCCAGACCCTCGTCGAGCTCGTCCTGATACAGGTCCGAGCCGAGGTTGGCGGGATTGTCCTCGATCGGCTCGCCGGTGTCCGTGTGCGCGCGCTTTACGAGCGACCGCTCGATTCGCTCGCGTTCTCGGGCCAGGAGCTCGCGTGCCCGCTCAGGATCCATCAGGGGGCACGTTACCTCGATGTCGCCCTGCGACGTACCCTGACGATCCATGGGCATGTTCTTTCATACCTCGGATGCGCCGGCTGAGCGCGCCGCCGACCCGGAGGTGCGCCGCGCGAACCTGAACCGAATCGGCGGCCTCTTTGCGGCGTACAAGCTGCGGCTCGGCGGAGTCCTGTTGCTGATCGTCGTCTCGGCCGGCCTCGGCGTCGTCCCGGCCTTCCTGCTCAAACGCGTGCTCGAAGCGATCGGGCGAAACGACACGACCGCGCTCTCGTACAACGCCGGCGGGATGATCGCGATCGCGATCGTGACCGGCGTGCTCGGCGTGATCCAGACACTGCTCTCCAATCAGGTCGGCCAACGCGTGATGCACGACCTGCGCGCCGCGGTCTTCCGGCATCTGCAACGCCTGTCGCTCGCTTTCTTCACGCGCACGCGCACGGGCGAGGTGCAATCGAGGATCTCGAACGACATCGGCGGCGTGCAGAACGTGGTGACGAACACGGCAACGTCGATCGCGTCGAACGTGACGACCGTTGCCGCAACCATGGTGGGCATGGTGGTCCTGAACTGGAAATTGGCCCTGTTCGCCTTCGCGCTGATCCCGGTGTTCGTGCTGCTCACGCGTCGCGTCGGTAACGAGCGGCGCCGGATCGCAAAGACGACTCAGGAGACGCTCGCCGACATCTCCAGCCTCGTCCAGGAGTCGCTGTCGGTCTCGGGGATCATGCTCGGGAAGACGATGGGGCGCGGGGACGAGCTCGCCGACCGCTTCGAAGCCGACTCGCTGCGCCTCGCTGCCTTGGAGGTGCGCCAGCGGATGGCGGGGCGCTGGGTGATGGCGTCGATCCAGACGAGCTTCGCGATCATGCCCGCCGCGGTCTACTGGTTCGGCGGGCTCGCGCTTGCGCACGGATCGGCTTCGATCTCGATCCCGACGCTCGTCTCGTTCACGACCCTGCAGACGCGGCTGTTCTTTCCGGTCGGATCGTTGCTCGGCGTCGGCCTCGACGTGCAGACGTCGCTCGCGCTCTTCGACCGGATCTTCGAGTACCTCGACCAGCCGATCGACATCGAGGAGAAGCCGGACGCGCTCGAGGTGGGGCAGGCCGGGGACGTCGTGTTCGATCAGGTCTGGTTTCGCTACGGAGACGACTGGACGGTCCAGGACGTCTCGTTCACGGTCGCTGCCGGCACGACGACCGCGCTCGTCGGGGAGACCGGTTCGGGGAAGACGACGCTCGGGTACCTTGCGGCGCGCCTTTACGACGTCAGCCGCGGGCGGATCACCATCGCGGGCGTCGACATCCGCGACCTGACTTTCCAGGCCCTGTCCGATCTCGTCGGGGTCGTCTCGCAGGAGACGTACCTGTTCCACGAGTCGGTGCGCGAGAACCTGCGCTTCGCGAAGCCGGACGCGACCGACAAGGAGGTCGAGGCCGCCGCCGAGGCCGCACGCATCCACCACGTCATTGCGGCGCTGCCGGAGGGGTACGACACAGTCGTCGGCGAGCGCGGCTACCGGTTCTCGGGCGGCGAGAAGCAGCGGATCGCGATTGCGCGCACGATCCTGCGCAATCCGCCGATCCTCGTGCTCGACGAGGCGACGAGCTCACTCGACACCGGAACCGAGCGGCTGGTCCAGGAGGCGCTCGACCGGCTCTCCGAGGGCAGGACGACGATCGCGATCGCGCACAGGCTCTCGACCGTGCGCGACGCCGACCAGATCATCGTGCTCGACCACGGCCGAGTCGTCGAGTCTGGCACGCACGAGGACCTCATCCTCGCCGGCGGCCGCTACACGGCGCTGAGCGCGCGCGACGCCGACGTCGGCACTGCGGCACCTGCTCTTCGGTAGGTGCCCGGAGCCGTCTGAGCTGCGTCAACGCCGCGCGAACGAGTCGACCAGGCGGGCGATCGCAGCGGGTGCGGCGAGCATCGAGAGGTGCCCTGCGCCCGCGAGCAGGTGAAAGGGAGCTCGTAACGCCTGCGCAGATCGACGTCCGGCGGAAACCGAGTCGACTGTGTCGTGGGTGCCCCACAGCACCAGCGCAGGCACACGCACCGCGCGCAGTTGCGACAGCTGGAAGCCCTGGATCCCGTATTGCAGCAGCGTCCGAAACGCAGCGAGAGTCCCCTGCACCTTGAACGGTCGCTCCCACTGCTCCAGGAATTCACGCGTGAACGGAGGATGGCCGGGATACGCGCCGGCGAGGCCGCGCCTGAAGATCCAGTCAGAGCCCGTCGCGATCCGGTAGGCGCTCGTGAACCATGGGCCGACGAGCAGCTTGTCCACCCAGGACGGTGCGCCTCCTGCTGAGATTGCGTCGCCGTCGAGCAGCACGATGCCTTTCGGATCAGCGGGATGCCAGAGCGCATCGGCGACGACGACCGCAGCACCGAGGGAATGGCCAACGAGAACCGGCTGGTGCAAGCCGAAACGCGACTCGAAGGCGCGCACGAGATCGATCCAGCCGCGGATCGTGTACGGGCCTTTGCGCTCCGTGTAGCCGAACGGCGGCAAGTCGAGCGCGAACACGCGGTGGCTTCGGGCAAGTCGCTTGCCGACGCCGTCCCAGACGGAGCTGGGGACGATGAAGCCGCCGAGCAAGATGATCGGGGACCCGTGCGTTCCCCAGCGTCGGTAGGCGACGAGCTTCCCGTCCACGTGCACGAACGGCCCGGCGTAAAGCTTCGGTGCCGGTTTGACGTCGTGTACCGTCGCTGCGTTGTAGACGACCGAGGCGATCGTCAGCACCGCGAACAGCTCGAGCAGCACCAGGCCGACCCTCTTCGTCCAGCGCCGTAGCCGGGGCATGTCCCGACGGTAGCCGTGGGTCGCGTCGGCGCGGCAGGTTCTTCGACTTATGATCGGAAACCGTGGCGCGCTTCCTTCGGCGGGCAGGATCGACGCGGCCGTCGGCAGCGCGAGTCGCGCAGAGCATTCGCGCGGCTATTCCGAGGTTTCCTCTGACGGACTCGGGCCTTGTCTCGTTGAAGAGCGCGGCACGCGCGGCGATCGTCATGCCTTCAGTCTTCGCCTTCGCCGACAAGGTGATCGGAAATCCGCAGACGGCGATCTTCGCCGCGTTCGGATCGTTCGCCATGTTGGTCCTGGTCGAGTTCACCGGGCCGATGCGCAGCCGGCTCGTCGCCTACCTGGCGCTCGCCTGCGTCGGCGCCGGGAACATCGTCCTGGGAACGTTCTGCTCGCGAAACGCGTGGCTCGCCGCCGGCGCGATGGCCGTGGTCGGGTTCGCGATCCTCTTCTCCGGCGTGATCAACGGCTACTTCGCCGCCGCCGGAACCTCCGCATTGCTCACGTTCATCCTGCCGGTGACGATCCCCGCTTCCTTCTCCCAGGTGCCGGCACGCCTCGAGGGCTGGGGACTGGCGGCGGTGGCGGCAATCTGCGTGCACATGCTGCTGTGGCCCCCACGCCCACGAGCCACGCTGCGCAGTGACGCCGCACGGGCCTGCGGGGCCCTCGCCGACCTGGCGGAAACGGAGCTCGAGGATGATCAGTCGGCCATCGCGTCGCGCACGGCTGCCGCGCGAGAGGCGGTCGCGGGTCTCCGACAAGGGTTTCTCGCCGCGCCGCACCGACCGAACGGGCCGACCGGCCCGACGGCGGCACTCGCCTCCCTCGTCGACGAGCTCGACTGGCTGCTGTCGTTTCTGGTGCCTCGCGCCGACTTGCCCTCACTCGACCTGTGTCGAGAGGAAAACGCCGAAGCAGTGGCGGCAACGGTTGCAGCTTTACGGGCGAGCGCTGCGACGTTGGCCGGCGGCGACGAGCGGCCGGACTTCCAGCGGATCGAAGTCGCGCGGGATGCGGTGGCACGTGCACTCGTCCGACGAATCTCGGCGTTGCCGCCGGCGCCGGACGACCGGAGGCTCGAATCGGCTCTCGAACCGCCCTTCCGAATCCGGGTGATCTCATATTCCGCCCGGCAGGTTGCGGGCTACGCGCTGCTGGCGAGCGGGATCGCCGTGCCGGAGCTCGACGAGCTGGATGTCGCCGGCGGCGATCCAGGGACCTTGCCGACCCGAGCCGCGCTCCAGGCGACGCAGCAGTTCGCCGTCGAGCACACCGGCGCTGGATCCGTCTGGTTGCGCAACAGCGTCCGCGGCGCAGCCGGCCTCACGGTTGCCGTCTACATCGCTCAGCGAAGCGGCCTTCAGCATTCCTTCTGGGTCGTGCTCGGAACGCTCTCGGTTCTACGCTCGAACGCATTGAGCACCGGCTGGTCCGTGGTCAGCGCGCTTGCCGGGACGGCCGTCGGCATCGTGCTCGGCGCAACTCTCGTCATCGCGATCGGCACTCACGAACACGTTCTCTGGGCCGTGCTGCCCGTTGCGGTTCTGCTCGCGGCCTACGCGCCTCGAGCAATCTCGTTCGCGGCGGGCCAGGCTGGTTTCACGGTCGTGCTGTTCGTGCTGTTCAACATCATTCAACCCACGGGCTGGACGGTCGGGCTGGTCCGGATCGAGGACGTCGCGATCGGTTTTGCGATCAGTCTCGGTGTGGGCCTGCTCTTCTGGCCGCGCGGCGCAGCGACCGTGTTGCGAGAGAGCCTGGCTTCGGCGTACGGACGCAGCGCGGACTACGTCGTCGAGGCGGTTCGTCAGATCATCGTCGGCCCCGCGAGCGAGCCATCCGGCTCCGGGGAGGCTGCCGCCGCCGCTCTCCACCAACTGGACGACGCCTTTCGACAGACGCTCGCCGAGCGGTCCGCGGGGCCGGTGAATCTGGAAAGCGTCGGCGCGCTCGTTGCAGGCGCAGCACGCGTCCGCCGCGCCGCGCAGTCGCTGTCGGCGCTCGGCCGAATGACCGCGGGCGACGGCAGGCTGACGCGCTGTGGCGAGAACCTCGACGGCGAGATTCACGCGCTGCGCTCCTGGTACATCACGCTCGGCGACTCCTTCATCCATTCGACAGCGGTCCCGCCGCCGCACCTCCGCGATACCCAAGGCCGCAGACGTCTGCTCGATTGCGTGCGCGCCGCCGTGGCCGCCGGTGACGGGGCGATGGTCCCGTCCGCGCTCGTCTTGCTCTGGGCGAACCAGCACCTCGACAGTCTCTGGCGGCTCGAAGCGCACCTCGGCAGGTCCGCAGCCGAAGCGGCGAGCGCAGCTCCGCGTCACTGAGCGACGGGCGGGGCGGACGCTGCGCCGCGGTCAGGACGGGCGAGCAAGATCGCGCCGAGCGTGACGGTTGCGAACGCGGCGATGCGGAGGCCGCCGAACACGCCCGACGGCACGGGCTCCCCGAGCACCACGTTGCCAGCGGCGATCGGCAGCGCGTTCGTCAGCAGCGTCGCCAGGCCGGCGACCGTGAGCGCGCCACCTTTCTGATAGCCGAGTTGCAGGAAGGCGGTGCCAAGCGAGTAGCCGACGATCACGCCGATTGCGAACGCCGCTCGAGCGCCTCCTTGCGTCGCGACCTTCACCGAAATGTCACCGATCGAGAAGAACAGTCCGCCGGCGATCCCTTCGGCGACCGCGAATGCGCCGAACCTCCGCCCGAGTGCGAGCACGACGGCCGCCGCTCCGGCCGTTGCCGCCAGCCAGAGAAGGATCTTGGCCGTCGAGCCACCGGCACCCTCACCGCTCCCGCCCGCCAGCGACACCGCCAACGCGAGCAGCCCGAGCATCGACAGGAGCACACCCGCAAGCTCGTAGCGACCGAGGCGGCGGCGGCTCAACCGGGCGGAGGCATAAGCGAGGATCCCGATCCCGCCCGCGGAGACGCTCTGGACGAGCGTGAGCGGCGCGAGCGCAAGCGCGGCGACGTAGAGCGCGAAGCCGCCGCTCTCGAGCGCGAAGCCGAGCAGCCAGCTGCGATCCGTGAGCAGCGCTTCGATCGAGTGAAGCGGTCGCCGAAGCGAGAGAGTGGGCAGCGCGGCGGCGGCATCGTGCTCGCGCAGGTAGGCAACGTTGGTGAGCCCTGTCGCCGCGAGCGCCAGGACGAGCGCGATGGCGGTCTGAACGCTCATAGGCGGGCCAGACTATTCGGGTCGCGCTCTAGAGATGGGTGCGCCCACTAGAGTCATTCGATCATGACCGATACGACTCTCGATCAGCGCGCAACCCCGCTAGCGCCCGGAAGCGAGGCGCCCGAATTCGCACTTCCATCCACGCCCGACCAGCGCGTTTCGCTGTCCGAGTTTCGAGGCCGCCCCGTGATCCTCGCCTTCTACCCTGAGGACTGGAGCCCGGTCTGCTCGGACCAGCTGGCGCTCTACCAGGAACTGCTCCCGGAGTTCCAGAGGTTCGACGCAGCGCTGCTCGGCATCTCGGTGGACGGGATCTGGTGCCATCTCGCCTTCGCCAAGGACCGCAATCTGCATTTCCCGCTGCTCGCCGACTTCGAGCCCAAGGGCGAGGTCGCGCGGGCGTATCAGGTCTACCGGGCCCAGGACGGCACGACCGAGCGGGCCCTCTATGTGATCGATGCCGAAGGGATCGTGCGTTGGAGCTACGTGTCACCCGTCGGTGTGAACCCCGGCGCCGACGGAATCCTGCGCGCTCTCGAGAACCTGGGGACGGAGGGAGCAACATGAGCACGACTCGGTGGGGCGCCGCACTGACGCTGCCGGTCAGCGAAGACCGGGACCACATTCAGGGCTCGGCGGACGCTGCAGTGACCCTCGTCGAATACGGGGACTACGAGTGTCCGTACTGCGGTGCCGCGTATCCCATCGTCAAGGAGCTGCAGTCCCGGCTTGGCGACGGGCTCCGGTTCGTGTTTCGAAACTTCCCCATCACGACCTCGCACCCGCATGCCGAACAGGCCGCGGAGAGCGCCGAGGGTGCGGCTGCCCAGGGCCGGTTCTGGGAGATGCACGACGTGCTGTACGAGAACCAGGCTCGCCTACGCGACCCGGACCTCCGCGGCTACGCCGAGCAGCTCGCGCTCGACCTCGGCCGGTTCGACCAAGAGCTGGCCGAGCACGTCCATGCTGCCCGAGTGCGCGAGGACTTCATGAGCGGCGTGCGGAGCGGCGTGAACGGCACGCCGACCTTCTACGTCAACGGTGCGCGGCATGACGACTCGTACGACCTCGACACGATGCTCGCGGCGCTGGCGCGAGCCGCGGACGGTCGTTAGCTCAAGCGGGCGTTCCCGCCTCGATCCAGCTCTGGAAGACACCGACCTGCTCGTCCGGCCAGGCGCCGTCGCAGGGCATCGTGCCGTTGCGCAGCCGCTCCAGGATCGCGTCGCTGTTCTTTGCCACGTCGTCGTACGACCAGAGGTCGAACGCCCATTTCATCGACTGACGGTCACCCTCCCGAAAGAGCGGCTTGATGTGCTGCTCGAAGCTGAGCGGCTCGTCTGTTGAGGACATGTACCTCCTCCCTCGATGGTGCAGACTACGCGGCGGTAGTGCTCATCGACAAGGAGGCTGGTATGGCGCTCGCACGCGTTGTGACTTTCGAAGGGGTCAGCAAGGACCGGATGGACGAGATGGACCGCGAGATGCAGGGGGGAGACCCGCCGGAAGGATTCCCGCCGGCCGAGCTGGTCGTGCTCCACGACCCGGACGCCGAGACGTCGCTGACGATCATCATCTTCGACTCGGAGGATGACTACAAGCGAGGCGATGAGATCTTGGACGCGATGCCGGCCGGGGATACCCCGGGAAAGCGCACGTCCGTGACGAAGTACAACGTCGCGACTCGGATGAAGAGCTGAGACAGAGGTACCGGCGGTCGGCTAGGTCGCCACGAGCGCGGCCTGGACGCCGCCGGCGGCGAGCAACGTCTCGACGAGCCGCTCGGACGTGAAACGGCCGGCGTCGAGGACGAGCGAGAAGAGTCGCGCGTCGTCGATGTCGACGTGGTAGAGCGATTTCACCCACGCCTGCCGACGTAGGTCGGCGTGCTTGAGCGCCTTCTCCGCGCAGCGGCGGTCGACAACGTGCTCACGCTGGTAGGCCGCGATCCGCCACTCCAGCGGCGCCCGGAGGCGTACATGAACTGCCGAACAGTGCTCCGATAGGGCAGCGAAAGCAGCTGGAGCGTAGATCACACATGGTGCGCGGGCCGCCTCCGTGACGACGGCGCGTCCGATGGCGGGAAGCTTTTGCCGCAACTCCACCTCGCGGAAGGCATCGGGTGAGCCGGTCCGGATCGCCGTGCTGAGAGCGAGCGCGTTGAGGCGGCCGCCGAAACGTCCTTCGAGCTCACCGCCCACCGGGAAGTCGGAGTCCAGCCGGCGGGCGAAAAGCGCGAGCGCTGCTCGGTCGAAGAGCGGTACCCCCGCAGCTGCGGCCAGCTCGGCAGCGAGGCGGGCGCCTCCAGTCCCCTCCTGAGCCGCGATCGTCCAAACAGCCATCGGCCTGGCCCCTCGTTCTGTTAATTTGACCTTTACGTTAATTATAGGCAGGAGGAGGGTCCGTGCGGCTGGGAAAGCTCGAGTACAAGTGGGTCGCCCTCTCGAACACGACCCTCGGGATGCTGATCGCGACGATCAACGCCTCGATCTTGCTGATCGCGCTCCCGGACATCTTTCGCGGCATTCACATCGATCCGCTCGCACCCGGCAACACGAGTTACCTGCTCTGGCTGATCCTCGGCTTCCTCGTCGTGATGGCGGTGCTGATGGTGAGCCTTGGACGTCTGGGTGACATTTACGGGCGTGTGCGGATGTTCAACCTCGGCTTCGCGGTCTTCACGGTCTTCTCGATTCTGCTCTCGATCACCTGGATGCACGGCAGCGCCGGCGCGCTCTGGCTGATTCTGATGCGCGTAGGGCAGGGTGTCGGAGGCGCGCTGCTGTTTGCGAACTCCAGCGCGATCCTGACCGACGCGTTCCCGCGCGACCAGCGCGGGCTTGCGCTCGGCGTGAACAGCATCGCTGCGATCGCCGGTTCGTTCATCGGGCTCGTGCTCGGCGGCGTGCTCGCGCCGGTCGCCTGGCGGCTCGTGTTCCTCGTCTCCGTGCCCATCGGCGTGATCGCAACGTTCTGGGCGTACCGTTCGCTGCGGGAGCTGGGCGAGCGCCGAGCGGCCCAGATCGACTGGTGGGGCAACGCCACGTTTGCACTCGGCCTCGTCGGCGTGATGATCGGGATCACCTACGGGATCCAGCCGCACGGCGGCCACACGATGGGATGGACGTCGCCATTCGTGCTGGCAAACCTGCTCGGCGGCATCGCGTTCCTGGTCCTGTTCTGCCTGATCGAGTTGCGCGTCGAGGAACCGATGTTCCACCTCGAGCTGTTCCGCATCCGCGCCTTTGCCGCCGGCAACCTGGCCGCGCTGCTCGCAGCGATGGGCCGCGGCGGTCTCCAGTTCATCTTGATCATCTGGCTGCAGGGAATCTGGCTGCCCGAGCACGGCTACAACTTCGCCCAGACGCCGTTCTGGGCAGGCATCTACATGCTGCCACTGATCGCCGGTTTCCTCGTCGCCGGTCCCGCATCCGGCTACCTGTCCGACCGCTTCGGCGCGCGCCCCTTCGCGACCGGCGGGATGGTCCTCGCGGCGCTCAGCTTCCTGCTGTTGATCCTGCTGCCGGTGAACTTCTCCTACACGTGGTTCGCACTGATCCTGGTCCTCAACGGCGTCGGGATGGGGCTGTTCTCATCTCCCAACAGCGCGGGCGTGATGAACTCGCTCCCGAGCTCTCAACGTGGTGCCGGCGCCGGCATGCTCGCCACCTTCATCAACACCGCGAGCGTGCTCTCGATCGGTGTGTTCTTCACGCTGATGATCGTCGGGCTCTCCGCCGGCCTGCCGCACACGCTCCAGAGCGGCCTGATCGCACACGGGGTTCCCGCCGGCGACGCGAGCCGCATCTCGCATCTGCCGCCGGTCGCAACACTCTTCTCGTCCTTTCTCGGCTACAACCCGATGGCGACGCTGCTCGGCCCGCACGTGCTCGCCGGGCTGCCGCCCACGCAGGCTCACGTGCTGACGGGGCGCGGCTTCTTCCCGCACCTGATCTCCGGTTCCTTCCACACTGCGCTCATCTACGCCTTCGTCTTCGCGATCGCCGCCTGCCTCGTTGCCGCGGTCGCTTCGTTGCTGCGCGGCGGGAAGTACCACTACGTGGAGGCGATCTCTCCGGCGGGGGCGCCGACGGGAATCGAGCCGGTCGAGCCCGACGTGCCGGAGACGGCCCCCATTCGCTCGCGTCGGACTGCGGAGGAGACGGCATGAACATGCAGACGCAAGAGCGCAGCTATCGGATCGGCGAAGTGGCCGAGCGCGTCGGCGTCACGACCCGGACGATCCGCTACTACGAAGAGCTCGGTCTGCTCGGAACAGCAGCAGCGCGTGCGAAAGGCGCACACCGGCTCTACGACGACACGGACATCTCGCGTCTCGAAGAGCTGATCCGGCTCCGCGACCTGCTCGGACTCTCGCTCGAGGAGCTCATTGCGCTGGCGGAGGCCGAGGACGCCCGGGCTGCCCTGCGCGACCAGTGGGCGGAGAGCGCAAGCGACGGCGAGCGCGCCGAGATCGTCGAGGCAGCGATTCCGCTGATCGAGCGGCAGCTCGAGCTCGTCCGTGGACGCCAGCAGAAGCTCTCCGACTTCTCGGACGAGCTGTCGGCCAAGTTGCGTTCCCTCCACGACCGCCGAGCCGAGCTCGAACGGAAACGAGGGGACGGGTAGCCGATGCGGATCCGCTGGTACGGCCAGTCGTCGTTTCTGATCAGCGGTGAGCGGACGGTCTTCATCGATCCGTTCGGCATCATGGAAGGGCTTGCGGAGCGCGGGATGCGCTTCGACTACCCGCCCATCGAAAATGTGGAAGCGGATCTGCTCCTCGTCACGCACGAGCACCGCGACCACAACGCGGTCGAGGTCGTCGGCGGCTCACCGCAGATTCTGCGCTCGACCGCCGGCACGTTCGACTCGCCGATCGGCGAAGTGATCGCCGTCGCCTCGGAGCACGACGATGCTGCCGGCACAAAGCGCGGCCCGAACACCATCTTTTGCTTCGTGCTCGACGGGCTGCGCCTCTGTCACTTCGGCGACTTCGGCCAGGCCGAGTTGCGCCTCGAGCAAGAGCGGGCGATCGGGGCGGTCGACGTCCTGTTCCTTCCCGTCGGCGGCGGACCGACCGTCGGTGGTGAAGAAGCTGTTGCGATCGTGAGCGCCCTGCGGCCGCGGCTCGTCATACCGATGCACTACCGAACCGATGCTGTGAACTTCCTCGACCCTCCGGACACGTTCCTCGCTGCACTCGGCGCCCGCGTCGAGCGAGTGGCCGAGAGCGAGTTCGAGACGGAGCAGTTCCTCGGCACCAAAGACGAGCCCACCGTGGCACTGCTCACGGCTCCCACCTCGATCCAGCGAAAGGAGAAGGCACGATGAACGAACGACCTGAGATCCTGTACACCGCCGAGGCAACCGCCACGGGCGGCCGGGAAGGTCATGCCCGCACGAGGGACGGACGCCTCGACGTCGACCTCGACGTGCCGACCGAGCTGGGAGGCCCGGGCGGGCCCGGAACGAATCCCGAGCAGCTCTTCGCCGTCGGCTATGCCGCCTGCTTTCAGTCGGCGCTGCTGCGGATCGCCGCTGGGCGCAAGCTCGACGTGACAGGCTCGCGCATCACCGCACGTGTCGGCATCGGGCCGCTCAGAAGCGGCGGCTTCGGTCTCTCGGCCACGCTCGACCTCGACGCGCCTCGAATCGGACGCGACGAGGCCCTCGACCTGATGTCCCGCGCACACGAGGCCTGCCCCTACTCCCGCGCGACGCGCGGCAACATCGAGGTCACGCTGACCGTCGGCGGCATGACCCTCGTGCAGGCGGCCTAAAGCCGGGAAGCCTCGCTCCGCCGGATGAATGCGTGGGGCGTGCCGATCAGATAAGCGAACCGAGCAGTCCGGTTACTGCTATGGTAAGCGGACCGTACAGTTCGTTTAGAAAGGTTGATCGGATGAGTGCTCCTGTAAACCGGTGGTTCATTCTCGTCTTGGTGTGTGTGGCGCAGTTCATGGTCGTCCTCGACGCGACGATCGTGAACGTGGCGCTGCCGTCGATCCAGCACGGGCTCCATTTCTCGGCGACCAGCCTCCAGTGGGTCGTCAACGTCTACACCCTCTTCTTCGGAGGCTTCCTGCTGCTCGGCGGCCGCGCGTCCGACCTCTTCGGCCGGCAGCGCCTCTTCATGACCGGAGTAGCCGTCTTCACGATCGCCTCCCTCGTCAACGGCTTCGCCGGCTCCTCGGGCCTTCTGATCGCCGGTCGCGCTCTTCAGGGTCTCGGAGCGGCGCTTGTCTCGCCGGCCGCTCTTTCGATCGTGATGACCACGTTTGCGGAGGGCCGCGAGCGCACCAGGGCCCTCGGAATCTGGAGCGCGATCGCCGCCGGCGGCGGCGCGATCGGACTGCTGCTCGGCGGTCTGCTCACCGACACGCTCTCGTGGCGCTGGGTCTTCTTCATCAACTTGCCGATCGGGATCGTGGCATTCGTCCTGGCGGCCCGCTACATCGTGAACACCCGTGCTGAGAAGCGACCCGAGACGGTCGACGTCCTCGGCGCATCGACCGTCACGGCAGGACTTCTCGTCCTCGTCTACGACATCGTCAAGGCGCAGCAGTACGGCTGGACGTCCGGTCGCACGCTCGGTCTGTTCGCCCTCGCGGCTGCGCTCCTCGGCGCGTTCGTCGTCACCGAGTTGCGGTCGAAGGCGCCGCTGATCCGGCTCGGGATCTTCCGTGTTCGCTCGCTGACGAGCGCGAACGTAGCGATGTTGTTCGTGATGTCCGGCCTGTTCGGCATGTTCTACTTCGCTTCGATCTACGTTCAGGAGATCCTCGGGTACAGCCCGCTCAAGGCCGGCGTCGCGTTCGTGCCGGTCACCCTCGGGATCGTGATCGGCGCCGGGCTCGCGCAACCGGCGATCAGTGCTCTCGGTGTACGGCTCGTGCCGATCATCGGGATCGCACTTGCGGCACTCGGCCTGATCCTCCTCAGCGGCATCCCGGTGCACGGGACGTATCTGGCCGACCTGTTTCCAGGGCTGATGGTGATGTCGATCGGGATGGGGCTGACGTTCGTGCCGGTGACGCTGATCGCGACGACCAACATCGATGCTGCCGATTCGGGGCTCGCGTCGGGCCTGTTCAATACGTCGCAGCAGGTCGGCGGTGCACTCGGGCTTGCGATCCTGTCGTCGGTCGCCGCGAGCAGGACGAGCGCGATCCACGGTGTCACGCACGCGACCGGCCTCGTCGACGGCTTCCAGCTGGCGTTCCTCGTCGGCGCCGGGCTCATGCTGTTCGCGATTGCCGTGATCGTTGGGCTGATCCGCCGACGTCACGTCGCGTCGATCGGAGCCGAAGACGCTGTGGCGGTTCCCGCCTGATGGTCGTCGAGGCACCCCACCTCCGTGCCGACGCCCAGCGCAACCTCGAGCGGATCCTCGAGGCGGCGCGCGCCGTCTTCGCGGAGCAAGGGCTCGAAGCGAGCGTCGCGGACGTCGCCCACCGCGCAGGTGTCGGCACAGCCACGATCTTCAGGCGCTTCCCGACCAAGGACGACCTCGTAGCGGCGATGCTCGAGCAGGAGCTCGAGACCGTTGTCGCGCGGGCGCGGGCCGCCGCCGAGACGAAGGATCCCGCCGCCGCACTCGCCGAGTTCTTCTCGGCGGCCGTCGAAACGTTCGTCGAGGATCGCTGCTTCTGCGAGGCGAGCGGAGGCGACCTGTTCGAGCGTCCGCGGATGCAGGAGCTGCTAGCCGAGTTGATCGCCGCTCTGGATCAACTCCTTGGGCGGGCAAAGGCCGCCGGGGCGATCCGTCGCGACGTCGTGGCCGAGGACATCGGCTTCCTCATCAACGCGATCGGCCTTGCCGGAGTCCGGCTCGAGCACAGCGCGCCGGCCGCCTGGCGCCGCTACGTCGAGATCGTGCTCGCCGGCCTGGCGCCGCAGGGTGGGCGCAAGCTCGCGCACAAGCCGCCGACGCAACAGCAGCTGCACGACTCGAAGCGGTCACGCTAACGCGCTTCGAAGGGGGGAAGGGCGAAGTCCCTTCCCCCCGGTGCGATCTCTTCGCTTACCAGCTCGAGGGCGGTGGAGGCGGGACGACCGGTGGACGGTCGTCACACGTGATCGTGTTCGGCAGCTCCCACGACGCGAGCCAGGGACCGGTGGTTCCCCCGCCGTCGTTGCCGCCGAGGTCGGTCACCGTGAACTCCGAGCCCGCCGAGGTGAAGTGGAAGGAGCCGCAGTTGTTGATTCCGACTGCACCGACGTTGCGCGCGTCGACGTTTGCGAACGTCGCTCCTCCGGCGGAGCGGGCGCTCAACACCGACGTGCCCGTCCCGTCCACGTGGATGTCCTTGAAGTGAACGTTCGAGATCGAGTACTGATCTTTCACGGGGAAGTCGGACACGATCAGGATGGCGTTGTACGTGCTCTGCAAGAAGTTGTCACCGGTCGCCTCGACGTTCGCGGTGAGGGAGCCTTCGAGCGCGTAGAGCCAGATCGCGCCTAAACCGATCCGCCAGTTGAGCTCGAACGAGCCGGCCCGCACCGTCGTGTTGTTCGTAAACCGGAGGTAGCCGGCGAAGAGCGTCGAGCCGAAGCGCTGGCCCGCGTGGAGGCCGCTGCCCTCGCGGACCGGGTCGGCGACGATGTTGTCGGACACGGTGTTGTCGCGGCCGCCGTAAACGGCGATCCCGTTCGCGAGGACAGGGCTCTGAACCGTGTTGTGATCGAACGTGTTGTTCGCGTCCGCGATTCCGGGCTGGCCGTCGACCGCCTGCGACCACATGGCCAGCGCGTCGTCAGCCGTGTTGCGGATGAGCGAATTGACGACACTCGAGCTCGTCACGCCCTGATGGAAGTTGACGCCGTCTGCGATCTGATCCGCGATGACGGTGTTCTCGACCGTCACGTCGTGCATGGGCCCGTCGAGCCAGATCCCGACCTTGGTGTGGTGGATGTAGAGGCCGTCGATCGTCGAGTCGCTCAATGCTCCGCCGATGCCGTTCACCTGGTCGGTGTCGATTCGCTCTCGCACGTCTCCCTCGATCGCGAAGCTCGAGAGATGCACGTTGTGACTGCCGCCGTCGGCTGCGTACTTGCCGTAGAAGCCCACGTCCGTGTGCATGGAGCCGTCCGGCGCCGGTGAAGCAAGCGTGACCTGATGGCCTTTGACGATCGACCACCAGCTGCCGGCGCCTTCGATCGTCACGTCGTCGACGATGATGTGCCTGTTCACCTGGAACGTGCCGGCAGGGATGTAGACCGTCTTGTGTGAGAGCTTCGCCGCCGCGACCGCGCGGTCGAACGCGTCTGCGGAATCGCGGCTGCCACGCCGGTCGGCGCCGAACTCGGTGACGGAAACGGAATTCGGCGGTTGCGGTGCCGGGCCGGCGACGTTCTGGAAGTCGGCGAGGTCGATGACCGTCCACGCCGCGTTCGTATCGGCAGGCACAGTCATCCGAACCACTGCGCCGGGCTGATACGTCCTGTCGAGCAGCACGCGCCGCTCGTCGTAGAAGTGCATGGGCCTGAACGGGATGGGGACAGTCGGCGCAGGTGTCGTCGCGGCCGGCACGCACGAGCACTCGGTGATCCACCAGTCCGGGTGCAGCACGCCCGCCGTCGGGTCGTTCGTGAACGGATACAGGTTGTAGAGGTACGAGTACTTCGATGTCAGCGTGACCGTCTGCGGATGCGTATTGCCGAGGCCGTCGGCGTTGTGGTCGACGCTCACGATGAGCGGGGCATCGATTCCGCTACCCGTCGCTGCGTCGGGGATCGAGTACCGGATCGTCACGGCGTTCGCCGGTTTCGTGAGCGTGAAGGCGACGTCCTGGCCGGGCTCGAGCTTCACGGCCTGCCGGCCCGACGCCTCGCCCGAAAGCGTGTAGGCCGAAGTGTCGAACGGAAGGATCGTGCCGTTCGTCGCAGCGTTCTCGGCCTCCTGCTCGACGATCCCCAGCTGAGCGCCGCGGCCTGCGACGAGCGAGGGGTCGATCGCGGCGATGGTCTCGCGCGGGGAGGCTTGTGCCGGCTTCGCGCCCGCCACATCGGATGAAGAGGCCGCGAGCGCAGCCAGCGCCGAGGCGGCGAGCAGAAGCGTTCGCCTGCGGGATCCCGAAAGGGCCATGGGAGGCCGTCCTTTCACGTTGGATGCAGCGTTAGATCAACTATTTGCAAAGATACTGCAGTTTCTTGCAGTTGGCTGTCGGCTATCTAACGCGCCGGGCCGCGGAAAGTCAAGGCTCGAGTCGCCACCCCGGACCGTCGCTAGACGGTTCGTGGGCCTGATTCGGCGAAGCGGGCGAGTGCGTTGACGAGCGACCGCAGCTGACGCCCGCGCTGGGTGAGGCGGTATTCGACGTGGGGCGGGCGGGCGTCGATCACCTCGCGCCGGAGCACGCCGGCCTGCTCGAGGTCGGCCAGCCGCTGCGCGAGTGTCGCCGGTGGAATGCTGCCGAGCGCCTGCAGGAACTCGTTGAAACGCACGGCACCCTCGTGCGAGACGTAGAGGATCGAGACCGTCCAGCGCCGCTCGAGGAGGTCCGCCGCTCGGCGGACCTCCTCGGGAAGCGGCGAACAACTACGACAGCGCATGCGTCGAGTGCGACTCGAGCGACAGCTCGAGCACCTCGTCGAGGCTCATCACCGGATGGAAGCTCATCTCGTTGCGAACGTCCTCGGGGATGTCGTCGAGATCGGCCCGGTTTCGCTCGGGAATGATCACGTCGGTCAAGCCGGCCGCATGGGCCGCCAGGGCCTTCTGCTTGAGCCCGCCGATCGGCAGCACGCGACCCTGCAGCGTGACCTCGCCGGTCATGCCGACTGTGTGCTTCACCGGCCGGCCCGTGAGGAGGGACGCGAGCGCGGTCGTCATCGTGATTCCGGCGCTAGGGCCGTCCTTTGGAATCGCGCCCGCGGGAACATGCACGTGGAAGCTGGTGTCCTCGAAGACGTGTTCGTCGAGCCCGAGCTTCTCCGCGTGTGAGCGCACGTAGGAGAGCGCGATCTGCGCCGACTCCTTCATGACTTCGCCGAGCTGTCCGGTCAGGACGAGGCCGTCCTTGCCCGGCATCTTGGTCGCCTCGACGAACAGCACGTCGCCGCCGGTGCCGGTGACCGCCAGGCCGGTGGCCACGCCGGGCACCGCCGTCCGCTCGGCCGACTCCTGGTAGAAGCGCTGTTTGCCGAGCGCATCGCGGACAGTCGGCTCACCGATCGAGATCGGCGGTTCGGCAGTGCCGGAGGCCACGGTGGTCGCCGTCTTGCGCAGCAGCTTGCCCAGCTCACGCTCGAGCTGGCGAACCCCGGCCTCTCGCGTGTACTGGCTGACGATCAGCTCGAGCGTGGTGTCGTCGATCGACACCTCTTCCTCGCGCAGGCCTGCACGCTCACGCTGGCGCGGCCAGAGGTAGCCACGTGCGATCGCGACCTTCTCGTCGACGGTGTAGCCGTCGAAGCGGATCACTTCCATGCGGTCGAGCAGCGGACCGGGGATCGTCTCGGCCACGTTGGCCGTGGCGATGAAGACGACTTCGGAAAGGTCGAGCTCGACATCGAGGTAGTGGTCGCGGAACGAGTGGTTCTGCGCCGGGTCGAGCACCTCGAGGAGCGCCGCCGAGGGATCGCCGCGCCAATCGGCGCCCACCTTGTCGACCTCGTCGAGGAGGATGACGGGGTTCATCGTTCCCGCATCGCGCAGCGCTCGCACGAGCCGGCCCGGCAGTGCGCCGATGTAGGTGCGGCGGTGGCCGCGGATCTCGGCTTCGTCGCGCACGCCGCCGAGCGACATGCGCACGAACTCGCGATTGAGTGCACGGGCGATCGATTCGCCCACCGACGTCTTGCCTGTCCCGGGTGGCCCGATCAGCGTCAGGATCGCGCCGGAGCGCTTGTCTTCTGCGATGCCGCGCTCCTGGCGCAGTTTGCGGACGGCCAGGTACTCGACGATTCGCTCCTTGACGTCGTCGAGACCGGCGTGATCGCTGTCGAGGACTTCCCGCGCGTTGACCGGATCGAGCCGTTCCTCGGATCGCTTGCCCCAGGGCACCGCGAGCAGCCAGTCCAGGTACGTGCGAATCATCGAGGACTCGCCGCTCTGGTCGCCCATCCGCTCCAGCCGCGCGACCTCACGCTCGGCCTGCTCGCGAACCTCGTCGGGCAGGTCAGCCTCGGCGATCTTCCCGCGGTAGTCCTCCGAAACCGAGGCGTCATCCTCGCCCAGTTCCTTGCGGATCGACTCCAGCTGACGGCGGAGGATGTACTCGCGCTGCTGGCGCTGAGCACCTTCCTCGACGTCCTCGCGGATCCGATGACGGATCTGCAGTTCTGCCAGGCGCTCCCGTTGGAGGCGCAAGGCGAGCTCGAGCCGCTCGACCACGTCAACTGCTTCGAGCATCTCGATCCGCTGCTCGAAGGTGATCTCCGGTGCGTAGGCGGCGGTGTCCGCGAGCGTGCCGACCTCGCGAATGGAGCGTACGAAGGCGGAGATGCGCCCGTCGTCACCGCGCAGCTCCAAAATCTCCTCGACGACCGCGCGGTACTCGCGTTCGAGCTCGCGGGTCTTCACGCCCGGCGGTTCCTCGTCCGGACGCTCCTGCACTTCGACTCGGAGGCGACCCTGGGCGTCGGTGTGGGCAGCACCCGCGACGCCGCGGTGCAGACCGACGAGATTGACGGCTCCGACGCCGCCGGGCAGGCGGACCCGTTCGGCGACCTCGGCGACCGTGCCGACCTTCGCGTACTCGCCGTCGTGGCGCGGCACGAGCAGGACGCGTTCCTCGTCGCCCACCTCGGCCGAGATCGTGACGTTCATGTTCGGGAAGACGACGGTGTCGTCAAGCGGGACCAGCAGTAGCGTGCTCAAAGCTTCATCACCCTTCTTCTTCTCGTGGATACATCTGAGATAGTAGCTTCAACTACTGAAGCTAGCGAGGCAGGGTCGCCGGGCGGCTCGCCTGGCCGCCGCCTTGCCGTACGATCGCCGGAGTGGCCTACGACGAGGAGCTCGCCGCGCGGATCCGCGATCTGGTCGCCGGCGAGCCCGATCTGACCGAGAACAAGATGTTCGGCGGGCTGGCGTTTCTGATCGGCGGCAACATGGCCGTCGCGGCAAGCGGCCAGGGCGGGGCACTGGTTCGCGTCGATCCGGCGCAGTCAGACAATCTCGTAGCGACGACCAGTGCGAGTCTCATGGAAATGCGCGGGCGCTCGATGCAGGGGTGGCTGCGAGTCGACTCCGAAGACCTTCGCACCAAGCGTCAGCTCGCCAAGTGGGTCGACCTCGGCACGGCCTACGCCCGCTCGCTTCCCCCGAAGCGATAGATCCTCGTCGACGCCGGGGCTCGCTTGGCCCGCTGCCCTCTGCCGCGGCGTGCGGCAGGCGGCGAGGGCGGGCAACTCCCCTGAAATAAATTGAGCAGCTCAACCGTTGAGCACCACTATGAGCAGGCAGCCGAAGTCACTGCCAGCCACCCGAGGGCCAGCCACTCGGTGGCCGCCTAACCCCGAAAGGAGACCATGAGCCAGCCCAGCAACACGCTCGAAGTCAAAGGAGGCGGAACGTGAACGCCCCGAACGCCGCCGCGCCGCTCGACGGCACGGACAACCGTCGTTGGATTGCGCTGGCGGTGATCGTCGTCGCGCAGTTCATGGTCGTGCTCGACGTCGCGATCGTCAACGTCGCGCTGCCTTCGATCAAAACCGATCTCCACTTCAGCGAGCAGAACCTGCAGTGGGTGATCACCGCGTATTCGATTCTCTTCGGCGGCGTGCTGTTGCTCGGCGGCCGACTCGCAGACGTCCTCGGCCGGCGCAGGCTGTTCATCGCCGGTCTCGCCCTCTTCACGCTCAGTTCGCTGCTCGACGGCCTGGCCTGGTCGGAGGGTTCCCTGATCGCGTTCCGCGGTCTGCAGGGGCTCGGTGCGGCGCTGGTCTCGCCCGCCGCGCTCTCGATCCTGACGACGACCTTTGCCGAGGGGCGCGAGCGCAACCGCGCGCTCGGCATCTGGGGCGCCGTCTCCGGCAGCGGAGCCGCGGCTGGTGTTCTGCTCGGCGGCGCTCTGACGAGCGCATTCAGCTGGTCCTGGATCTTCTTCGTCAACGTCCCGGTCGGTGTAGTCGTGCTGGTGCTCAGCCCGCTGCTTCTGCGGGAGAGCCGAGCCGACCTCGCCGACCGTCATTTCGACGTGTCCGGCGCGGCCGCGATCACGGGTGGCCTGATGCTGCTTGTCTACACGCTCACGCGGGCGACTACGCACGGATGGGGTAGCGCCAGCACGATCGCGTTGGTCGGCGCGTCCGCCGCGCTGATCGTGAGCTTCCTGGTCATCGAGCTGCGCTCGCGCGCGCCGCTGCTTCCGCTCGGAATCTTCCGCCTGCGAACACTGTCGGGCTCGAACGTCACCGGGCTCTTGCTCAGCGCCGCGCTATTCGCGCAGTTCTTCCTGCTGACGCTCTACATGCAACAGGTGCTGCACTACTCGGCGCTCAAGACCGGCGTCGCCTACGTGGGAATCACCCTGACGATCATCGTCTTCTCCGCCGTCGCTCAGGCGCTCGCAACGCGCATCGGCGTGCGTCCGCTGCTGGCGATCGGGATGGCGCTCGCCGCGGTCGGGCTCGTGCTCTATGCGCGTCTGCCGGTGCACGGGCACTACTTCGCGGACCTCTTCCCGGCATTCATCATCGGCGGGGTCGGTATGGCGCTCGTGTTCGTGCCGATGTCGATCGGGGCGCTCACCGGTGTCCGTGCCGATGAGGCCGGGATCGCCTCCGGCCTGATCAACACCAGCCAGCAGATCGGCGGAGCGATCGGCGTCGCTATCGCCAGCACGATCGCGGCGACCTACACGAACCATTACGTGCATGCGCATCCCGGCAGCACGGCCGCTTCCGGAGCCGCGCTGACGCACGGTTTCGCGATCGCCTTCTGGGCCCTCGCCGGCATCGCGGTCGCCGGCGGCATCGTCGGGGCGCTGCTCGTGGAGTCGCGCCGTCGCGCTCAGACGACCGACGACGTTCCCGTTCCCGCGTTCGAGGAAGCGGCGTGATGCAGTCACCCAACAGCGAAGGGAGACAGAGATGTTCAAGAGCATCCTCATTGCGTGGGATGGGTCCGAGCACGCTAAGCGCGCGCTCGGTGAAGCGGTCGACCTTGCGCGCACGCAGGACGGGAGGCTGACATTGCTGACGGTCGCTGCGCCGCTCCAGGTCTGGCCCGGTTACGTCCCTCCGGTCACCGAGGCGGATCTGATCAGCGCTGCGAAGACGACACTCGCCGAAGGAGAGGCACTCGTGCCCGAGGGCGTCCCGGTATCGGGGCATACGGCCGCAGGAGACCCCGGCAGCGAGCTCGTGAAGCGAGCCGGAGCCGCAGATCACGATCTGATCGTGATGGGCTCCCGCGGGCGCGGCGCGGTCCGGTCAGCTTTTCTCGGGTCCGTCTCCCATTTCGTCCTCAACCACACGACTGTTCCCGTGCTGATCGTCCACGACGGCGGTAGGGAGTCCGGCGAAGGCGCTCAGGGATAGCTTCGAGCTCTCAGCCGAAGGTGCAATCGACCGTGACCTTATCGAGTGCCCTCTTGAGAACGGCAAGCGGAAGCGGATCCCCGGACGCGATTCGTACTGATAGCCGGTAAGTGCCCTACGGCGAGACAGCTGTCTTCAACAGACCGTACGTGGACTAGCGGAGAGTGACGTCAATGCCGCCGCGTCGGAGAAGCGAACGGCTGCCTGTTCGCAGCGGTCCTAGAACTCCGGCGGCAAGCGCGCCTGGCCGAGATCGACCCGCTCGCCGCGCATCGGCACGCCTTCGCGAAGCAACAGCTGCCGTTGCGATTTCCCTTCGGCAAGCTGCCATCCGCTCGGACGACTCGATGCCACGGGATGCCGTGCGCCTGTGAGAGGACGAGTCCGACGAGGCGCGGCGCGCGAGGATCGATGTCGCCGTAGGTGCGCACGAACCCCTCGGGAATCGCGCGCACCCGCTCGGCAATGCGCGCAGTCCGCGACTCGCGCTGTTCTCGATCGGCCTGTGGCGGGCCCATAGGATCGCTCTATCACGAGAGAGGAGTCGAATGGCGATCACTCTGCCGCCGACGATCGCGAGTTTCATCGCTGCCAGCAACATCAGAGACCTGGACGCAGCCGTCGCCTGCTTCGCCGCCGACGCGGTCGTCGAGGACGAGGGGGAGACGCACCGGGGGCTCGGCGAGGTGCGAGCCTGGAAGCAGGCGACCGAAGATCGCTTCCGCTACGCGATCGACCCGACCGGCATCGACGAACGCGAAGGTCGCGCCATCGTCAGCGCCACTTTGACCGGCAACTTCCCCGGCAGCCCTGTCGAGCTCGAGTACGAGTTCACGCTCGCTGACGATGTGATCGAGTCGCTGAGAATTCATCCCTGACGATCGAGTGACCCGGCCGCAGACAGCGAGAGCTCAGGGCGGTCAGCTCGTCAGCCCGGAGGAGAGCTGCTCTGGTCGGGCGGCGCGATTGCTTCCTGCCACGCGATGGCAAAGGACGCCCCGTTGCTCGAGAGGGAGCTCGGTGCGGCGCCGTTGGGTGAGGCCTGCCCGGCGATCGGGCCGGCCAAAACGCTGGGCTCCTCGATCAGATTGAACGCAGTCAGCGCCCAGTTCGGGTCTTCGATCGTGCCGGCATGGCCGGCGGCGGTCGTCGCGGCGCGGGTGAAGGAGATGGTGCCGAAGTTCGCCAGAGGCAGTTGAATGCAGCGGCCGCTATTGCTGCAAGCCGAAGGCGCTTCGGCGATCCACTCGGCCGACGATAGGTCGGGCGCCGAGCTGCGCAGCTTCTTCGTGAACTTCGTCCGTCGCGTCAAGTTCTTGATCTGGAGCGTTGCCTGCGTACCGTTGACCTTGACGGACGCTGCGATGACGTTGCCAGGAAAGACTTTGAACTTGATCTTCACGCTGGCTGCAGGAACGAGCTCGTACCACATCGAGTATGCGGCCGTCCCGGCGCGACAGTCGGAAGACGTCCCGATCTGCTCGAGTGCCTGGGACGTGTCACTAGCACCGCCGAGGCCGACCCAGAACGCTGCGTAGCTCGACTCGCCGGCTGCGCAAGTCACGGCCGGCTGCACCCACTGTGACGAGACGCTCGTGAAGGTCGTCGGCGCGGATGTGCCGGCGCCTGTGGCTCCGACCACGTAGCCGGCCCAGTTCGAGCTGGCCACGGTCTCGGGACTGGCGGTCGCAAGTGCGTTCGCGCGACTCGTCACCGGTTGTCGGACCCCGGTCATCACGATTCCGCTTTGGGCCGCCGACGCGCCGATGGTCGCGCAGGCGACCGCGGCGAGCACTACGAGCCACCAACGACCGATCGGCAACATCCGGAGATCGTTGCAGCCCAGATTAGGAGCAGGCTGAAAATCGCCTAAGGAATTCATGAAGGCAGACCCTTCCGCCAACAGTGCGGTCAAGCGGTGCGACCTGCCATGAGCGACAGGACGGTTTGTGACGCAACGGCAAAGAGGAAGATCGCGGTTCCGGAGATGACTCCCAGAGCTCCTACCGAAACGGCGACGGCGAGGGCTTTCGAGGCTCCGACACCGGCCGCGATCAGGCTCGCGGCGCCGGCACCGACCTGCGTGGCGGCGCCCGCCGGACCGATCGGCAACGCAGCCGCTGCCGCGCCGGCGCAAAGAAAGAGAAGCGCAAGCGGGAACGAGTAACCGACTCCGAGTGTGCCCAGGAGCACGAAGAGCGCGACTGCGCGGACGAGCCAGCACGCGGAGACGAGTGCCCACGCTTCCGACGCGGGTCGGAGCGAGGTCGTACGCGGGCTCACCCAGCGGCCGAGCCGGAAGCGGAGGGCTCGCGTGCTCTCGGCCATGCGTGGCAGGGCCACGATCAAGGCGGCGGCTGCGAACCCAGCGGCAGCGACCACTACGAGCCCAGCCCGAACGCCGAGCCCGGCATCTGGAAAGGCGGCGCCGACAACCGCCAGCGGCGCCAGCGCCGCGCTGTCGATCAGTCCGAGCATGACGAGCGAGAGGCAGAGAGTCCGCACCCCGGCAGGGCAGGGACGGTAACGGTGGACGACGGCGACCCGCATCGCGTCGTCGAAGCGGCCGGGAAGGACAACTCCGACGAGGGCGGCGCCGCCGTTGCCGGCGGCGAGAGCGAGCGGCTTGGGCCGCTCGGCCGGGCTGAACAGTCGTCCCCAGCCGTACGCCTTGAAGGCTTGAGCAAGAAGAAGGAGCAGCCCTGCCGCCACCAGCAGTCCCGGGTCCCCGTTCGAGAGCGGCCAGGACGTCGTCGCGAAATGACGTGCCGCGAGCAACGCCAGCACGATCGCGAAGGCTCCGTAGCCGACCCCGAGCGCCCAGCGGCCCCTCCGCGAATGACGGAGGCGCCAGAGCGCCGCGACCAGGAGCCGGTACCTGCCCTCGAGCACGATCGGCGCTAGCGGAACGGCGATCACCGCAAGTGGATCGCGCTGAGGGTGAGCACTCGGCGGCTGCGGAGTCGGGCCCGCAGTCAGAGCCCGCTCCCTTCGAGATCGACGTGACGTGGTCGCGTGCGTCCTACCTAATCAAGCCAGCGCGGGCTAGGGATCACGATCATGAAGAAACTCCGGATCGCGAAGCTCTTGCGGTACATCAAGCCGATGGAGCGGTTGTCCCGAGGTTCGCTGCGATCGCGTCGATGGCCGCACGCTCATCTGCGCTAACGCTCTCTCCGCCTTCCCGGTGAGCGTTGGCGACTTTGTCGGCGACGTTGAGGACGAAGCGCTTGTAGTCGTCGAGCTCCTCCGGTGTGGCCTTGCGCTCGAGCAGTTCGACCGCATCGCGTAGGTGCTGCAGGCCGTGCTCTTTCAGCTCCTCGGTGGAGTGGTAGCGGGTGTGGTCGAGCTCGGGCTTTGCGCCCACGATCTCGTCGAGCAGTTCGCTCGCGCCGCCGTGGTGACTGCGCGCCTCGGCGTAGGCCTTGGCGATCGCGAGCGTCTCGCGGAACACTCCGCCGCGTTGCGCGGTAACGACGATCATGCCGGCGCTCGGCGGACCCTGGAGCACAGTCCGCCACTCCTCCTCTGTGAAGTCGGCCTTTCCCGTCATGTCACCCTTCCTTTCACTCGTAGTCAGAGTCTCGACCTTCCGCCCAGCATGCCGTAGATCGGACCTGTCGGCTCGTCCCACCACGGCACGCAGTGCCGTGTCGGCTGTGCCGGCGCGACACCTCCGACGACCGCTATCGTTCCCGTCGTCCAGGTTTTTGACTGTGAGGCGATAACCGGGAGGTTGTGATGCGCGCACTAATCATTGTCGACATGCTCAACGACTTCGTCGACGGGAAGCTCGCCAATCCAAAGGCGCAGGCGATCATCGGGCCGCTCCAGCGGCTGCTCGAGCATGCCCGCGACGAGGGCTGGGTCGTGGTGTTCTCGAACGACGCCCATCAGCCGGATGACCCGGAGCTGCTGGTGTGGGGAGAGCATGCGATGGCCGGCACTCACGAGGCCGACGTGATCCCGCAACTAACGCCGGGTGAGGGGGACATCGTTTCGCCGAAGCGGGTCTACGGGGCCTTCGACTTCACCGGGCTCGACGAACAGCTGAAGGAGCGTGGGGTCGACGAGGTTGTGATCACCGGGCAGCACACGCACATCTGTGTACGCCACTCCTCGTACGGGGCATCGATCCGCGGCTACACGATCGCGATCCCGCGGGACGCTGTCTGCGGCTTTGAGGGCGTTGACGAGGACGAGGCGCTCGCGTACCTGGAGATGGCCTACGGGGCAGCGATCACGACCGTCGACGAGCTTGTCGAGGCACCTGCCGCTGCACGCGTCTAAGAAGCAGGCGGCGACGCACTTGGCTCTCGCCGGTCAGACGACATAGGCGCAGCCGTCCCAGTACGCGTGGACGTGCTTGCGCCGTAAGCCGCCTACCTCGAGCTCGAGCTCGTTCGGCTCGCTCAGGCGATTGTCGAGGTAGAGCTCGATCCCGTCCGCCGGGACACGCCGAAACGGCCGCTCGCCCCCGTCGCTGGACGTCTGGAGAAAGATCACCGAGCCGCCGCAGCAGCGCGTCTTCTTGGCCCATACATACAGCTTTCCGCCTTGGTCTTGCACGAGCCGAATGGCCTCCGGAGAGGCTCTCACGAGCACGTGTCAACCGTACCAGTGCAGGGCCGAACCGGAACGAGGCGCGGTGCGAATCATGTCGGGAAATCACCACACCCCGACAAAGGAGTCTCGATGCGCTTCATCCCGACGAAGTTCCACGCGCCGCTCGACTACATCGTCGGCGCCGCGCTCATCGCCGCTCCGTGGATCTTTCGGTTCTCGGAGCACACTGCTGCGACGGTCGTCCCGGTCATCCTCGGGATCGGCTTGATCGCCTACAGCCTGTTCACGAACTACGAGCTCGGCGTCTGGAAGGTTGCTCCGATGGCCGTGCACAATCTGATCGACGTTGCAGCTGGGACTCTTCTCGCGGCCTCGCCTTGGATCTTCGGCTTCGCCGACGAGACGGCTAACGTCTGGGTGCCGCATGTGGTCGTCGGTCTCGCGGCCGTCTTCCTCGGTCTCACGACGAAGCAGCGGGGCGGCTACAGCTACCGCAAGGCCGACGCGCCGAGAACGGCAATCGGCTAGGCAGGTTCCGAAGCGCGCGGCGGGCGAGTGCCCGCCGCGCGCATTCTTGGTGGCTAGGCCGACGGCTGGACGATGATGAGCGAGTTTCCGTCCGGGTCGCGCAGCCAGAACATCGGCGGTACCGGGCCGTCCCAGCGGGTGACCTGCTCGTCGACATCGACGCCGGCGGCCTTCAGCGCTGCGTGGTCGGCATCGACATCAGAGGTGTCGAGGCAGATCCCCGTCTGGCTGCCGCCGGCTTCCTGACCCGGCGGCGGCGGGGCGAGGGCGATCGTCGTCGGCGTTCCGGCCACTGCGACCTCGACCCACCGCATGTCCGGCCCCATCGGGACGTCGACCACCTTCTCGAAGCCGAGTGTGTCGACGTAGAAGTCGATCGCGCGATCCGTGTCGCCGACGGTGACGCAGACGCGGCCGACCTGCGAGAGATTGAGCTTGGATGTCACCTTCGACATCTGGAGCCTCCTTCTTGTCGGGGTTTGTCTCTTAGACGCCTGGAGCGACGAAAACTCATCGCCGCCGAGCCTTCGGCATTCTGTGCGGATGGCAGATGGTCGGACCTTCGCGGGAGATTCGCGCGCGATCACGCATGCGCAACGGCTTAGAAGCCGGGATGGCTACTTCGCGCCGGAGAGCGTGATCAGGAGACTCGGCAACACGCCGCTCGTCCCGTTTTTGGGTGGCGGGCCGGCGGTACTCCTGCAGGTGGCCCATCCGCTGGTGGCCGCCGGCGTCAGCGATCACTCGGAGGTTGGACATGACCTCTGGCGGCGCCTCGTTCAGACACTGCGCGCGCTCTACCTGATCGCCTTCGGAACGAAGGAGGAGGCGGACCGGGCGGCCGAAGTCGTGCAGGCCGTACACACCCGGGTGCGTGGCTGCACACGCACGCAGCTAGGTCCCTTCCCGCCGGGCACGCCGTACTCCGCCGCAGATCCGGAGCTGATGCTGTGGGTGCACGCGACGCTCGTTCAGGCTTCCCTGGCCGCCTACGAGCGGTTCGTTGGCTCGCTGTCACGCGAAGATCGGGAGCGCTACTACCAGGAGATGGCGCTGGTCGCGCGTCTGTTTGGGACGCCGGCGGGCGTGATCCCCCGCTCGCTCTCTGATTTTCGTGAGTACTTCGTCGCCGAGATCAACGGCGGGACGATCGTCGTCACCGCGCCCGCTCAGGAGGTCGCGGCGGTGATCCTGGCGGCGCAGCTACCCGTGCCCTTGCGCGTGTTTGTTCCCGCGCACCGTCTGTCGACCGCCGCCCTGCTTCCGCCGCGGCTCCGCGACCAATACGGACTCCGTTGGAGCGTCTTCCACGAACTCGCACTCCAACTGGCTGCACGCTCGATGAGAATTACAGCAATGCCCGTCCTGGCCGTCGCCTCACGACTGGCACCGACCACCGGACGGCTCGCAGCCTGAGCATCGCCGAGAGCACACGCCAGCTAGCCGAGTGAGCTGCGCGCCCGGACCTGTCGTGCGAGCTTCGCGGGGATCCGCAGGATCGTCGAGTCCCGCAAGAGGAACGGGCGACGGCGCGCGATGCTGAGATGCGCGGACTCGTCGGTCCAAGGGCTCGCGACATCGCAGGTGACCGTGATCTTCAGGAAGCCGCCGCGCGGCCAGGTGTACGTCGGCTTGCCGACCGACCACAGCCGGAGATAGCTCCCCGGATCCTGGACGGCTTTGCCGCCGACCATCACCGTCGAGGGTGAAGGCGCCGGTGTCGGCTGAAGCGGCGTCGCGATCCGGTCGAGTATCGCCCGCGCTTGCGAGTCGAGCCGGAGCCAGTGAATCGCGCCGCGCGGATCGACCGTTGGAGACGCAGAGTTACCGACGAAGCGGACCAGGTTCAGGTCCGGAACGAAGTACGCGGTGTGCAACTGGCCTTGCTCGTAGGACCAGCGCAGCGAGTAGAAGGGCGCGGGCGTTGTAGCCGGCGTCCAGAGCTCAACCGATCCGCCGCCGAAGAAGAGACTGATCGCCAGCGACTCGCCGTCGTCCATTCCGATCGTCGCGCACCCGTTGCTGCCGCACAGCTGGAACCCGGCGGGAGGCTCCTTCGCCTCGGCGCCTGCCGTCACCACCAAGAACCATGTCGCCACGAGCGCCACGATTGCTGCCCGTCTCATCTCAACCCTCCTGCTCGCTTGGAGAAGGTACACCGGGCGACGTCAGAGGGTTCCCTTGCTGGTCGCGGGCTTGCCGGCTCATTCGCGCGCAGAGTCATCGATCTGGGCCGAGTAGCCGGCGCGCAGCGCGGCCACGGTCGCGGGCGGTGTGATGACGTGTGCGGTCCCCCGTGTCGGGCGTGCTTGTCGAGTTCGGTATCCCGCACGGGTCCATCGTGTTAGTTGGTCGCCGATGACGATCGCTGGTGTCGTGTCGAGCAGGACGAATGCGCCGTCGGGCAGATCGGCCCAAGACAGCGGGTGAATACGTCGGCGGTGGGTCCCGCGGACGATCCGCTCGCGATGCAACTGCTGGTTCATCACCTTCGCTGACGGCAGACTGACCCCGAGGCCATCCGCCCAGGCGGCGCGGTAGGCGTTGTAGCTGTCTCGCCGGCATTCCGCGCATGGCCGATGTCCGGCGGCGAAGGAGATGGCTTCATCTTGGAAGAAAAGAAATGTGTAATGGTGCGGCTGCCATTGCTCATGCCAGCGGCCTCGGAATCGGAGGGCGCAGGTGATCCAGAGATCGCTGGCGTGGAAGCGGACGATCTCGTGTCCGGAGTGAAGGATGCCGCGGTTACCGGTCCACGCACCTCGGAGTGGGATCGCTTCGATCTCACCCGTTGGTGTTACGCGATTCCGGGCCGCCATTACGTTCTCCAGACCCAGTCTTCACGAATGCCGTGACCGTGAGGGCTGCGTGTCGAGGGGCGGCCCCAGCTTGAAGACGGTTCGCGCAGGGTAAGTCCGGCACGACCACACCGAGGAGGAGATCATGCCGGACCATGTCGCGACCGCAACAATCGAGATTGACGCATCACCGGGCGAGGTTTGGACCGCGCTTACAGATCCTGAGCGGATCGCGAAATACATGTTTGGTTCTCAGGTCGTGACCGACTGGCAGCCAGGCAGCCCAATCGTCTGGAAAGGCGAGTACGAGGGCAAGAAATACGAAGACAAGGGCGAAATCGTCGAGCTCGAGCAGGCACACCGTCTGAAACTGACGCATTTCAGCCCGCTGAGCGGCGACGAGGATATTCCAGAGAACTACCACACAGTCCTTTACGAGCTTGAGGAACGGGGACAGAAAACGCGCGTCACCCTCAGTCAGGACAACAACTCCAGCGAGGAGGCGGCCGAGCACTCGAGAGCCAACTGGGAGAAGATGTTGGCCGGCCTGAAGGAGGTCGTCGAAACCGGTTAGATGGCTTCTGCTCGACGCGCCCCTGAACCCGATCCTGCTCTCGTGCCGCCTTCGACTTCCTAGTCGCCGCTGGCCGGGAGGGTCGGATGGTCGGTGGGATAGACGCCGACCGCGAATCCATACACGGTCTCGCCCGACCGCGAGAGCCGCTCGAACTCCGCCACCAGCTTCGCCATCCGCTCCCAGAACTCCGACGCCTGCGCCTCCGAGATGCGGGCGTGCCGAATGAAACCCCACAGCTTCCCGTCACGGTACGCCGTGCCCGACTCCTGAGCGGCGACCTCGAAATCGTTGAAGTCCCGAGGTAGATCGTCACCATCCGGGCTCCGCTCGACCCCGACGTAAAACATCCGCGCCGTGCGGCCGTAGAGACGCTCCTCGATGGCGCGCACCCGCCGGGTCCTCACCACCTGCACCAGTCCGGCCTCGGTGAGGACCTTGACGTGGTGGGCGACCGTGCTCTTCGGCCGCTCGACCGCGATCGCCAGCTCGGTCACCGTGGCCGCCCGCTCGTGGAGGAGGCCCAGGATCGTTGTGCGCAGGGGATGGCTGATCGCCTTCACCTCCGAGGGCCCGGTGAGGGCCATCCGGTCGGCGAGCTCGTAGTCCGGGGGAGACGGGTTGCCGGCCATGGCCAAACAGACTAACATTGCAGAATGTTCCAACTTTATGGATCAATAGTTCAGGAGGATTTGGGATGACCGAGGTTTTGCTGTACCACCATGTCCAGGGGCTGACCGACGGAGTGCGGTCGTTCGCCGACGAGTTGCAGCAGGCGGGGCACACCGTGCACACGCCCGACCTGTTCGACGGGCGCAGGTTCGACACGATCGAGGAGGGCATGGCCTTCGCGGGCGAAGCGGGGTTCGGCGCGCTGGCCGAGCGCGGGGTCGCCGCCGCCCAGGGGATCAACCCCGAGGCCGTCTACGCCGGCTTCTCCTTGGGGGTCATGGTCGCCCAGCAGCTCGCGCAGACCCGGCCCGGCGCCCGCGGGGCCCTGCTCATGTTCTGGTGCCTCCCGGTCTCGGAGTTCGGGGCCGCGTGGCCCGACGGCGTCCCGGTGCAGGTGCACGGCAAGGACGCCGACCCGTTCTTCGCCGAGGACGTCGAGGCCGCGCGGGCCCTGGTCGACTCGACCGACCGGGCGGAGCTATTCCTCTACCCGGGGGCGGAACACCTCTTCGCCGACTCCTCGCTCCCGGCGTACGACGCCGCCGCTGCGGCGTTGCTCACGGAGCGCGTCCTGGCGTTCCTCAACGCGGTCGAGGCCGACAACACGCCCCAATGAAGGACTGAGCGTGCTCTCATCTGAGCGCCGCCACGCGAGCTCGTCAGTCTCGCTGGCGCGCATGCGATTTCGCAACGTACGCGGCCGCTTGAGGGGCTGCGCAGGGATCTAGCGCTCGGTTGGGTGGGACCGTCCGCAGGGTTTCGACGAACGCGCCGATCTCTTCGCGAGTGAAGGATGTCTGGCGTCGCCGGATGCCTGGCGAGTCGTTGACGAGACCGGTGTCTTGCCGCCACGCTCGCACTGGACGCATCGGCCGGACCTGAAAGCCGCCGCCGCAATTTGGGCACACGGCGTTGCGCCGCGGCTCGGAATTCATTATATAGTGAACCGAATGGTTCATCATTCAACCACTGTCGATCGCGCTTTCGCAGCCCTCGCCGACCCGACTCGCCGCGCCGTGCTCGAACGGCTCGGTTCCGGCAGGGCGACGATCAGCGAGCTCGCCGAGCCCTTCGGCATGTCGCTGACCGGTATGAAGAAGCACATCCGGCTGCTCGAGGAGGCGCAACTCGTGACGACGGAGAAGGTCGGCCGTGTCCGCAGGTGCATGCTCGCGCCCTACGCCTTCGAGGGCATCAGCACGTGGCTGCAGCGGCTCGACCGCTTCGCGCAGGTCGTCGAACGCACGAAAGGAGACCGATGAACACCACTGTGAAGAAAGGCAAGCGGCAGTCCGAGAGCACCAACAAGAAAGAAGGATTCACGGCCGAGGAAAAGGCCGCGATGAAAGCGCGTGCCAGGGAGCTGAAGGACAAGGCGGATGGGGAAAGCGCTGTGCGCGCCTCGATTGCCGCGATGTCGCCGCAGGATCGCGCCATCGCCAAGCGGCTCCATGAGCTCATCAAGTCCGCCGCCCCAGACCTCTCGCCGAAAACGTGGTACGGGATGCCCGCCTATGCCAAGGACGGCAAGGTCGTCTGCTTCTTCCGCAACGCGGGGAAGTTCAAGGAGCGGTACGCGATGTTCGGCTTCAACGACCGCGCGAAGCTCGACGAAGGCTCCATGTGGCCGGTCGCCTTCGCGCTGACGAAGCTGACCGCAGCCGACGAGGCGAAGATCCGCGCGCTCGTGAAGAAGGCGGTGGGCTGAGATGAACGAGACCACAGTCACCACCCCAAACGAGCTCGAGATCCGCGTCGAGCGGATCTTCGACGCACCGCGCGGGCACGTCTTCTCCGTCTGGACCGACCCGAAGCTGATCCCCGAATGGTGGGGCGACGGCACGGTCGTCGAGGAGATGGACGTCCGTCCCGGCGGCACCTACCGCTTCCGCACCACCTTCGGCGTCGTCGAGGGCGAGTTCCGCGAGGTCGACGTACCCGAGCGGCTCGTGCAGACGTTCCAGAACCACCTGCAGACGCTCGAGTTCGAGGATCTCGGCGAACGGACCAAGCTGACGCAGACGATGCGCTTCGCTACGACCGAGGAGCGCGACACGACGATGCAGTACGGCGTCGAGGAAGGAGCGAAGGGCGGCTTCGCGCGCGTGGACGAGTTGCTGCAGCGGCTACCGCTCGACGCGTGAGCTAGTCGGGCGACCACACGACGAGCCGCGCTCGAGGCTGCCGCATACCTAGTTTGCGCCGATGACCTTGAAGTACTTGTTGACAAAGATGTGGTGGGGCCAGTTGACGCCGATGTTGTGGACCTCGTACTCGCCGTTGCCCAGCTTGACGACACGGTCGACGATGCCGCCCTGGTAGGCGGTCAGTGCGGCTTTGGTCGCCTTGTTCGCCGTCGTTCCGCTGACGATCGTTCCCGACCCCTGCGTGTAGTTCGCCGGGATCTGGCCGACCTGCTTTGCCGTGGACGGTGCACCGGGCTGCAAGGGGACCACCTTCGTCGTCGCAGATCCGCCGCCGGTTGTTTTCACGATGACCTGGCTGGCCGTGATGGTCCTGGTCGTTGGGTTGACCATGCCGACGACGACGACGTTTTTGCCGTTCTTGACGGCACTTGCCGAGGTGGTCGTTGTCCCCTTTCGGTAGGTCGTAGTGGACGTCTTGTAGATGGTCACCGCCTGACCCGCTGAGGTCGAGATCGTGAAGCCGGACTTGGACACGCTTGCGACCCTTCCGGATGTCCCCCCTTCGGCCGGTCCAGACCGAGCGTTGGATCCCCCGCCTCCGGGCACGGGTTGTCCAGCTGTTGTGGAGGGGGACGTGGTGGTTGTGGCGGTGCCTGTGCCGTTACCGGCGGTTGCGCCAAGGATGCCGTACGCGCCGCCCCCAATCGCGACGGCCGTGGCGCCGACAGCGATGGATCTGGCGAGTCTGCGGGAGAACATGGACATTCCTTTCGTCGTCTGAAGATCGTGGGTCGCGAAGGTGTTCCCACAATGGCCGGACGCATTAAGAACTCGGTGAGATGAACCGAAGAAGTTCCTGAGAATGTGCGCCGCGCGGTGCTCTCTCGTCACCGGATCGGTAGCAATACGCGCACGACGAAGCCGCCGCTCGGCCGCTGCCCTGCTTCGAGGCGGCCGCCGTACAGCGCGACGCGCTCGCGCATGCCGACGAGTCCGTGACCTCCGCTTGAGACCGGCGTCGACGCGCCCGTGCCGTCGTCGGCGATCTCAAGTTCGAGCGAGTCCGATCCATAACGAATGTTGACGCTCGCGCTCGCCTGGCCCGCGTGCTTGAGCGCGTTCGTCAGCGCCTCTTGCACGATCCGGTAGGCGGACAGCTCGATCCCGATCGGGAGCTCGCGTCGCTCGCCTTCGACCCGGAGCTCGACGGGAAGGCCGGCTTCCCGGAGTTGCCTTACGAGGACCTGGACGTCGGTGAGGCCGGGCTGAGGCGTGAGTGGTTCGTTTGCGTCGCCACGGAGCATGCCCAGCAGACGACGCATCTCGGTCAGCGCGCTGCGACCTGTTCGCTCGACCGTCTCCAGCACCTCGCGCGTCGAGGCGTTCGCGCCGTCGAGTACGCGCCGCTCGGCTCCCGCCTGGAGGACGATCATCGAGACGTGATGGGCGATCACGTCGTGCAGCTCTCGAGCGATCCGCGCCCGCTCTTCGACCACCGCCTCGCGCGCGATCAGATCCCGTTCGCGCTCTGTTATCTGCGCCCGCCGCTCCCGGTCGCCGACGACGCGACGGACGAGCAGAAGCACGACCAGCGCGACGACTGTGAACGACACGCCTCCTTTCGGCCCGCCTCGTGTCGCGACCGCCACGAGCGTGGGCAGCGCCATCACCGTCGCGCCGAGCGCAAACAGCCGAGGTGTCGTCCAGACCGCCAGGGCATACAGCGAGCACAGCCAAGCGATGCCGAAGCTCACGATGTTGGGCGGTTCCCACACAATCGCGACCACGTCGGCGATCAGAGCGGCTGCGATACCCGCAGCGGCGGGATACCGGCGGCGGACGGCAACAGTGGTCGCCATCAGCGGCCCCGCGATTGCGACTACGAGCCGCTCCTGCCCTGTGACGCTGCCGACCCACGTCTCGAACTCGGACCCGATAGCGAGCGCCGCGGCGAGGACGACGTCGAGCCTGACCGGGCCGAACCGGAAGCCGCCGAGACGCATAAGGCGCGCGGGCACGCCCCAAAACTAGACCGCTCGGAGCGGCGTGTCATCAGCCGGTCGGCCGATCTCGCTGCGCACCAAGATCCGCCGATCGGCTGATGCGAAGATCGCCCAGCCTGCCGACGACCGTGAGGCCACAGCGGCGTACCTTCGACTCGATCGCCAACCGAGAAGGAGGAACTCATGAAACAGCTCTGGTATCGCTGGGCACCGCTGACAGGCCTGCTCTCCGTCGCATGCTCGCTCGTTGGCATCCTGCTCGTGCTCAACCAACCGCAGGACAAAGACTCGAACGCAAAGATCGTTGCCTACTTCGGCAACCACTCGCACCGAGTGCACGGCGTCGTCGGCTTCTTCGTCTTCCTCGCAGGCATCCTTCTCCTGCTCGCCTTCCTGGCAGCACTCCGGGAGAGGCTGCTCGCGGCTGAGGGCCAGCCGGGCCGGCTCAGCGCGCTCGCGTTCGGCGCCGGCATCGCCAGCGTGCCGTTGTGGGCGGTCTCGATGCTCCTTGCGAACGCGGCCAGTTTCGCGCAAACGAATCGTCGGCATTTCGGCTCGACCCAAACACGTTCCGGATGCTCGCGGACACCGCCTACTTCGCCTGGGTCGCCGCCGTCGTCGTCAGCTCCGTCATCGTCTGGGCAACCTCGGCCGTGGCGCTACGGACCAGAGTACTGCCGCGCTGGTACGCACGACTCGGGATCCTCGCCGGAGTCGTGCAGCTGTTCGGGTTCTTCTTCTTCCCGTTTTTCGTCTGGTGGCTCTGGATCATCGTCACGTCAATCCTGCTGGTCAGCAGACCCAGTTCCGCGCCCGCACGGGCCGCGCAGCCGGCGCTGTGAGCTCGCGCGCGCAGCTCCACTCACGCTTCGCAGAAGCCCGATCTCGAAAGGAGCAGCCGATGTTCAACGCACGAATCGCACTCATCCTCGCCGGCCTCACGTTCGCAACCTGGGAGACGATCGACATCTTCTGGATCTCTTTTCCAGCTGCCGCGGCCGTCTTCGCAGCCCTGTTCCTCAGCGGCACGATCTGGCTCTGGCGTCGCGACAGCGTCCGCGCGGCCATGGCTTTGATGCTGCTGTTCGCGTTCGAGGCTGCGGTCGCCCCAACGCTGAGGGCGATGACGGTGACGAAGGTTGCCGACCTCACGCTCGCGCTCACGGGCATCGCACTGGCCATGACGGTGGTCGTAATCCGCCGACGGACGAGGGCCTCGCAACCTATCTCTGCGTGACGGTACGTGGCACAACGCATGGCGACCGGTGACGCCATGTCAAAGTCATCGAGTCAAGTCCGGTGGGCCTTCGGGTTCGCGGGACTTGGCGTTTTGCGGACTCCTACCTCCGTCGTGTACTGATTCCGCGTGGCACCGAGTTGGTTTGAGCTCCTCGCCTGGGCGGCGCTCGGACTCGGGTTTGCGTCCGCGCTCGTGATCGTCGCCGACATTGTCGTGCTGCGCAACTGGCAGCACATGGCGATCATGGACCTCGCCTTTCCGCTTACGGCGCTCTACCTGGGACCGATCGCTCTCTGGGCGTATTTCGCGCGCGGACGGCGGATGTCCCGCAAGCGGATGCACATGCACATGGCCGGGATGGAGGAGCGCGCCGGCGACTCGTTGTGGCAGGTGTCGCTCTCGGACAGCCACTGCGGCGCCGGCTGCGTGCTCGGGGACATCGCCGGCGAGTGGATCGTCTGGGGGACAGCCTGGATGATCGGCTCGACCGCGGAGCTCGGCCCTGAATACATCCTCGACCTGCCGCTCGCCTGGATCTTCGGGATCCTCTTCCAGTATTTCGTGATCGCGCCGCTGCGGGGTCAGGTCGGCCAGCTCGCGCCGCTGAGGGACGCGATCAAGTCGGACACGCTGTCGGTGCTCAGCTTCGAGGTCGGTCTGTTCGGCTGGATGGCGCTCGCGCAGTACGTGATCTGGAAGGCGCCGATCGACAGCTCCAGCCACTGGTTCCTGATGCAGATCGGAATGATGCTCGGCTTCGTGACCAGCTGGCCGGTCAACCGCTGGCTGCTGCGGCACGGCATCAAAGAGCCGATGCCAACGGTCTAAGAATCTTTCCTGGCCGTGGCGCGGTAGTCGGTTGCCCGGAAGCACCCATCGACGTGATCGTTGACCACGCCGACGTTCTGCATGAACGCGTACACACTCGTAGGCCCCACGAAGCGGTACCCCTGTGACTTCAACTGCTTCGCGAACGCCTCCGCCTGCGGGGTCGACTTGGGTAGGTCTGCCACGGATCGCGGTGCTCGCTTGCGGGTGATCTCGTAAGACTTCGCGAGCGCTACGAGGCTCGGCGACGCGGACATCATCGCTCGGGCGTTGTCGACAGTCGCCTGGATCTTGCCACGGTTACGGATGATCGAAGCGTCCTGTACGAGCCGGTCGACGTCCCGAGCGGTCATCGCCGCGACCTCGGCGACGTCGAAGCCCCGGAATGCCTTCCGGAACGCGTCCCGCTTCCCGAACACGATCGACCAGCTCAGCCCGACCTCGAACACGCCGAGGGTGAGCGCCTCGAACATCGCAGACTCCTCGTAGGTGCGGGTACCCCAGACCTCGTCGTGGTACCGGCCGAAGGCGGTATCGCCGGCGCCCGCCCAGACGCAGCGCGGCTTCCCGTCGTGCCCAATGATCACGTCACTGCTCATCGCGGCCAAGTCGCCCGAGTCGAGGCTTTCACGGCGCCGCAGCCGCGGCATCGCATGATCAGGCGATCTCATAATCCTGCGCAAGTCGCGCCAGCTCCACGCGCGAGTTGATGCCGAGCTTCGCGAACACGTGGCGGAGATGGCTGTTCACGGTGTGAGGCGAGACGAAGAGGCGCTCGGCGACCTCTCGATTCGTCAGCCCTTCGGCGACGAGGCGCGCGACGGTGAGTTCCGCCGTCGTCAGCGCCGCCCAACCGTTCGTCTCGGGTTCGGCAGCGACCAGGCGCCGCCGGACGCCGAGTTCCCGGAGGCGGCTGCGGACGCGGCGGGCATCCCAGGTCGCGCCGAGCTCGGTGTAGAGAGCGAGGGCACGGCCCAGAGCATCGATGGCGGCTTCGCGGTCGGTCGCGATCAGTTCAACGCCCAAATCTTCGAGTGCGGCCGCCAGTTCGAGCCGTCGCGGTGTGCGCTCGAAGAGATCGACGGCCTCCCCGAGGTGCGCGTGGCTTGGCTCGACAAGGCCGCGCACGTGCGCCGCGGTTGCCGCGATCGAGGCGACGCCGGGGTTCAGCTCCGCTCGACGCCGGCTGTTGGAGAGCGCAAGCTTTGCGAGCTCGTCGTCGTGTGTGGCGCGTCCGATGCGCGCGAGCTGGACCTCGTCGGCGATGTCGAGCGGGAACCGGGGCAGGATCGCACGGCCGTCCGGTTCGGTGGGTGCGCGGAGCCATCCTCGCGCCGCTTCGGCGTCACCCTCAGCCATCGCAAAGAGCGCGAGGAGCCAGCCTGCGTGACGCTGCACCGCGGGTATGCCGCGCTCGAGCATGACCTCTGCGATGTCTCCGAGGCGGCGAGCTTGCCGTGCGTCGCCGGTATGGATCGCGAGGCGTCCCAGCGCGACGATGCCGGCGGCGTCGAGTACGCCGGCCGCGTGCGTTCCGTCTTCGAGAGCGAAGCGTCCTTCGAGCACCGCGAGCGCCTCGGAGAGCCGCCCGGCCCGGAGCAGCATGCGGCCGTGCCAGGTCTCGAACATCTGGTAGGCCCAGCCCTGGCGGTCGCGCTGCGCAGCGGCAAGACCGTCGGCCGCAATTGCGAATGCCTCCTCGTCTCGGTCGGCGACGCTCAGCAGTTCGCCATGCCACATGTGCGCGAGCCGGAGTCGCTGGTCGTCGCCGGCGAAGATCCCATCGCGGTAGGCGGACGTGATCAGCTCGAGCGAACGGTCGAATCGGTCATCGGTGTACTCGAGCGCACTCTCCGCGACCCGCAGTGTGAACGACGCTCGAGCATCGTCGGCCGACGCGATCACGGCGCGGGTGTCGTTGAGCACTGCACGCGACTCCTCGACGCGGCCCGCAGTGACGAGGTTGTGGAAGAGGCACGCGAGGTGGCGGGCGCGCAGACTTGCCGGAAGATCGGGGAGATTCAGGGCGAGGTGTCCAGCGCTGATACGGATCTCGGGAGAGATCGCGAACATGCCGGCGATGCTGAGGCGGACTTCCGCCTCCTGCAGAGCGGGCAGTGTCTCGCGGAGCGCGCGGTCGGCGAACGTGATTGCTTCCTCGCTGTTCCCGGCGATGTGCAACGCGATCGCCGTCGTGCCGACGATCTCCCCGCGCCTTGGATCGTGAGCCGGTGAGATCTCGAGCGCGCGCCGGCCGAATTGCGAGGCGGTATCCGGGTCGGTCGTGACCAGCGACTTTGCGGCGTCGAGCAGGGTCTCGATCGCCACCTCGTCTCCGGGTTCGGCGCTGGCGGCGAACTGGACCGCGACTTCGACGGGCAAGGCGCCGGCCTCGAGCAGGACGCCCGCTGCCTGGCGGTCGAGCGCGCGCCGTGCGGTGACTGGGACGCTCGTGCGGACCGCCTCGCGTGTGATGTCGTGCCAGAAGGCCAGTCTCTCGTTTCGCTCAACAAGCAGGTTCGCCTCGAGGAGCTCGCCGACCGGCGCCAGCAGGTCCGACGCGGGCCGTCCGAGCGTCCGCGCCAATTCGTCGAAGGTAAACGCGCGACCCAGCGAAGCTGCGACGGTCACGGCGTCGCTCGCCTCGTCGGACAATCGACCGAGCCGCTCGCGCATCTTCACGTGCACGCGCCGAGGAAGCTGGGTGTCGATCAGCTCGGCATGGCCGTCGACAAGACGTATCCGGTTTTCCTCTTGCAGCCCGAGCAGGGTTTCGACGAGGAGGAATGGGTTGCCGTCGCCTTGCGCCAATTGGTCGAGAATCGACTGATCGGGACGCGCAGCGAGCATGTCCGTCGCCAGCTCCACGACGGCATCGTCTCCCAGCGGGCCGAGAACGATCGTGTGCGCGCCGTTCCGCTTCAACTGTTCGAGCGCATCGACGAGCGGTGTCGATTCGCGTGGGGGGCGAAGGGCGATGACCCATGCGATTGGCAATCCCATGAGTCTCATCGGGAGCGCGCGAATCGCGTCAGCCGTACCGCCGTCTGCCCAGTGGGCGTCGTCGATGGAGATCAGCAGCGGCGACTCGAGTGCTGCGCGCTCGAGCAGCTGCTGCAGATCTCGCAGCAACCAGAACCGTTGCTCGGGCTGCGCATGAACCGTGGCGAGTCTGTCATGGTCGAGCAGAGGCTCGTCTCCGTCGAAGAGGGCCGCTAGCAGCGCCGCAAGCTCGACGACCGTCTCATTCGGATCAGCTGTGCTGCTCCCGACTCTGATGCCGAGGCCGCGAGCGATCGTCGACATTTCCGCGAGCAGGCGGCTTTTGCCCATACCCGCGGCGCCCTCGACGACGACCACTGCTTCGGCGCCCTCGGAAAGGCGTTCGAGTTCGGCTCGAATCAGCGCGACCTCCGCGTCGCGCCCATGGAACTCCCGCGCGGGGCTCGTCGACATCTGCTCCTCGCGGCGAGCATATCCCAGGGTGCGCCAAAGCTTTCAAATCGCAGAATCGTGTGATGTGCACCGGCACCGCGCTCGGCCACACTCACTCCACACACGAAGAAAGGAGCCCACGTGAACGGCCGACCGAACATCGTTCTTATCCATGGCGCCTGGGCCGACGGGTCCTGCTGGAGCGGCGTCATCGAACGCCTTCAAGCAGAGGGCTTCCAGGTGCGGGCGCCCCAGTTCCCGCTGAGCTCACTCGCCGACGACGTGGCACGGCTGCGCCAGGTGCTCGAGTTCCAGGACGGCCCGACGATCGTCGTCGGACACTCCTACGGCGGCCAGATCATCACCGCGCTGGGGGCGAACGCTCCAAACGTCGTCGGCCTCGTCTACATCGCCGCCTTCGGCCTCGACGAAGGCGAATCGCTCGGAGCGCTTCTCTCCCAAGGTCCGGTCACGCCGGCGCTCGCGCATCTCTTCACCGACTCGCGCGGCTTCGGCTGGCTCTCCGAGGACGACTTCGTCAACCACTTCGCCGCCGACGTCGACCCGAAACGCGCACGGGTCCTGTACGCCGTCCAGCAAGCGCTTGCGTCCTCCGCGTTCACCGACGTGATGGGCGCGCCGGCGTGGAAGACGCTGCCGACCTGGTACCTCGTCGCCCAGAACGACGAGGCGCTCCCACCGGACGCCGAGCGCCAGTTCGCAGCGCGGATGGGCGCGACCACCGTCGAGATCCCCTCGAGCCACGTCGCGATGGTCTCCCATCCGCAAGAGGTCGCCGACCTGGTCCAGAAAGCCGCGGAAGCGGTCGGCGCCGCCGCCGCCGCCCGCTGACGGCGCTCACGAGAGGGGGGCCGACCGATGCCCATGATCGACGTCTACGCCGCCGAAGGAACCTTCGCCGACTCGCACGCGCTTGCTCGTGACCTCGCGGCGGCAGTCATGCGTTGGGAGCGAGTCCCCGACCTGCCGCTGTTCACGAACAACACGGCTGCGTTCATCCACGACATGGATGCAGCCGCGATCTCCAACGTCGCGGGGGAGAGCAACTACGTACGAGTCCAGGTACTCACGCCCGTGGGGGTACTCGACCGCGACAAGCAACTCGGTGTCGTCAAGGAGCTCACGGATATCGCCGCCGCCGCCGCCGGCGATTCAAGCCTGCGCGATCGCACCTGGGTGCTGCTATCCGAGTCGCCTGAGGGTGGTTGGGGGATCGGGGGTCACGCCAACACGAACGCCGACATCGCGGCCGCCGCGCGCGCCGCGCTCGCAGGCCAATGAACTGCGAAGCCCCCTGACGGACGCCGCTCAGCTGTTCATCAGCCCGAGCACGGTCGAGTACCACCTCCGCAAGGTGTTCCGCAAGCTCAACGTCAAGTCACGGACGCAGCTCGCACACCGTCTGTCGTAGCTCCGGCCGGAATCTACTGGCCCGGCTAGGTGTGCGTTTCGACGAGTCCCGGCTCAGGAGCGACCTCCGTCCGCCGGCGCGCGCGTTCCTCACGGAATCCGATCAACTCGTATGCGTGCAGCGCGACCCACACAACCGTGACGAGCGCGAGCGCGGCGAGGGCCGGCACGTGGGTCGCGGCGGCGGTGAGGAGAGCGAATCCGACGGCGGCACTCGGGCGACCCCGTCCGAGCGTGCGCGTGGCCCGCCAGCGGAGTGCGACGAACCCGAACAGGTAGAGCGCAGGGCCGCAGCACAGTGCGAGCGCCGGAATCAGCCGCAGCTCCGAACCGACGTGGCCGATCGTCGTTCGCACGCCGAACGCGAAGAGGATGATCCCGACCACCATCGGCAGATGCGCGTACGTGTATGCGTCGCGGGCGAATGCGGTGCGCTCGATTCCACGGCGCTTTGCCAGCAAGTCGCGGACGCCGCCCGATGCGTAGTCGAAGTAGCCGAGCCAGAAGGACGCAGCCGCCAGGAAGCCGAGAACGACCGCCGCGATCACGCGTGCGTCGAGTGGGGTGGCGCGCGCGCCGAAACCGATCGATCCGAGCGACTCGCCGATGGCGATGATGACGATCAGGCCGTGGCGCTCCGCGAAGTGCGCCGGGTAGACACGCCAGCCCTCCAGGCCGCTGAGCAGCGGCCCGAAGAATCCGATCACGAGGGCAAGCGACCAGATCGCGGGCCGCCAGCCCGTCGGCGTGAACGCAGCCGCAACGATGAGCGCGGCCCCCGATACGACCGGCCAGGAGATCCGAAGCACCGCCGCGAGCAGGTCCGCCTCGCGTTTGCCCACGAGCGCATAGAGCCCGACGAAGCTGGCGAGAACCGTGAAGAACGCGACCGCAAAGACGAATCGCTGCGCGCCGAATGCCTCCGGGACGGCAAGGGCGGCCACGAACAGGGCGCCGGTCGCGAACAGCATCATTCCCAGGACTGAGTCGGCCTCGACGTCGGCCGCGTTCGTCAGCCAGGCGTAGCTCGCCCATGCCCACCAGAGCGCGCAGATCACTAGTAGGCCTTGCCCCAACCCGCCCCAGGTCGTCTGTTCGAGCCAAAGGGTCGTCACCTGCGTGAACGCGAACACGAACACGAGGTCGAAGAAGAGCTCGATTGTCGAGACGCGGTGCTCGCTGTCGACGAGGAGGCTGCTCACGGAGCGAGGCTAACCGAGCTGCGGCACTTCGGGCGCGCTCGTTGCTTACGCTTCCTCGGCGGCCGGATCGAGCCGCGGGCCGACTTCGATGCAGGCGTGCCTCTGGTGGATCCCAGCGATCGTTTTCAAATCAACTAGCGTAGGCCGATGCGCGGGCCTGCCTTCACCAAGACGATGCAGATCGGGATCGTCGTCCGCGACCTCGAAGCGACGATGAAGCGGTACGTCGACGACTACGGAATCGGCCCGTGGGAGATCGTCGAGTTCAACGCGGAAAACGCGAACGACCTGCACGAGTACGGCCAACCGGTCGAGCGCTCATGGCGGCTCGCGACCACCATGATCGGCGAGATGCAGTGGGAGCTGATCGAACCACTCGACAACGAGAGTGTCTATGCGCGCTTTCTCGCGGAGAAGGGGGAGGGCGTCCACCACGTCGCTGTCGCTTCTCCGCAGTTCGACGAGCTCGTGGCGGAGCAGGCCGAGAAGGGAAACGAGCTCGTCCTCAGCGGCACGTTCAGTGGGTACCGCGTTGCGTACCTCGCCACGGATCGCGACCTCGGGGTGATCGCCGAGATCTTCAGCGGCCCATCCGACGCAGAGCCCGGGCCCGACGCAAGCGAGCCCGGCTAAGCTCGCTACTTCTTCCGCAGCGTGGAGCCGACGATGCGGTCGAAGACCTCGATGCTGGCGCGTGCAGAAGTCATTGGACGAGCAGGCCATCGACTACGTGATCGTGAGGGGACCGGCGCGTCCGGGCAAGCGCGCCGACCTGCAGCGGCTCCCCGGGCAGAAGCTCTATCCGGTGATCGAATTCGAGAACGGTTCGATCTATCGTGAGGACTCGAAGAACATGGCCGCGACGATCCGTGCAGGAAAGCTCGACGAGATGCGGGGCGAACCGGCCAGCTAGGGTGCCTCTAGCGTTTTCCTCGCAGCCAATTCGACATCCGAGTCGCGAGCAGTGGCTTCCCGGAAAGCCACTTCGTCTCGGGCGGCGGCGCTTGAAACGGCTCGAGCGTGCCGATGTCCGCGGACGCGATTTTCAGGGTCACCTCGCCGGGGAAGATCGCCCCGACCACCTCACCCGGCACGTACCGGATCTGGGTGGGTTGCCTGGACGCGACCGCCAGGCCGTCGAAGATGTCGCTTTGCTTATCGCCTTCGACCTGCGCGACCGTGCCGACGATGACTCCATCGGAAGTGACCACGTTCCACCCCTGCGAGATCTGCAACCACGAGACAGGATCAGCCATCCGCTGACCACGCTAGCACCGCGAAGAGGCACGAACCGCTGCCCACCCGAGACCGCCAACCGAATCCTGATCTGAATCGCGCCGCCACGGACGAATCGCCTTCTCCCATAGACGCCGCGGCCGAGCATCATGTCGCACCCGCGAGCGCCAGCTTCACCGCTCGAAGCGGTGCGTTGGTCGTCAGGCGACCGCCCTGCAAGTCGGCGTCGCCTTCCGCCAGAAAACGACAAGATTACGTCGACCGGGGCGGATGTAGATATTCGCGTGGCGAAAGGGCGTAGGCTCGCCGTATGGAAAGTCTCATCGCAAAGCTCCGCAAGTGGTTGGGGATCGGGAAGACGACTTAACCGTTTCGCCCCAAAACGGCGTAAGATGTCCTGACCTGGCCCTGCATTCGGTCCCGGCCCAAAGCCCGCAAACCACCAACGCGCGGCGCGCGTGAGGCGAGGAGCCTAAGGCGACGGAGTTTGACTGTGGGGCCAGTTCTTGCTGATCGACCCGGGCCTGTAGCTTCTTCGCAGACCTGGAAGGGACTTACCATGAGCGCGGTTTTGATCATCGTCGCGATCCTGCTTTTGCTGCTCGTGCTGTTCTTGATTTCGGCGATCAAGGTTGCGCGCGAGTACGAGCGCGGGATCGTCTTTCGGCTCGGGCGCCTGTTGCCAGAGCCGAAGGGTCCCGGCCTCTTCATCCTGATTCCGATCGTCGATCGGATGGTCAGGGTTGACCTGCGCACGGTCACGCTCAACATCCCACCGCAGGAAGTCATCACGAAGGACAACGTGCCCGCGCGGGTGAACGCCGTCGCTTACTTCCGGATCGTCGAACCGAAGGCGGCGATCGTGCAGATCGAGAATTTCATGGTCGCCACCTCCCAGATCGCGCAAACGACGCTGCGCTCCGTTCTCGGCCAGCACCTGCTCGACGAGCTGCTCTCCGAGCGCGACAAGATCAACGCGATCCTGCAAACGATCATCGACGAGGCGACCACCCCTTGGGGGATCAAGGTCGCCCGGGTCGAAGTCAAAGACCTTGAGATTCCGTCCGGCATGCAGCAAGCGATGGCACGCCAGGCCGAGGCCGAGCGAGAGCGGCGCGCCAAGATCATCAACGCCGAGGGTGAATTCCAGGCGGCCGAGCGCCTGAAGGACGCCGCGGCGGTGATCAGCGAGCAACCGGTTGCCCTGCAGCTGCGCTACCTACAAACGTTGCTCGAGCTTGGCTCGTCGCAGTCGACGACGATCGTGTTCCCAGTCGACCTGATCAGCCCATTCCTCGAGAAGGCCGGCGGCACCGGCTGAGCGGCGAGGTTCGCCGCGATCCTGATTCGGGACCCGTCGCGACGGTTCGCCCCGGTCGTGGCGGTCAGAGAGAGTACGCCCCGCGTGCGAAAAACGTCGCACTTTGCGGTTTACCCCTGGACGGTTTCCACGCGTTGTTCGCGCAGGGGCTGATCGCCTATAGCGTGGGTTGCGGCAGCGAGAAGTCGGTTTCCGACGCTTGAAGCGTGAACGCGAGCGCCGCGCCCTTCACTCCTCATGTCCCGAAGCTCCTCTTGGGAGTAGCTTCGGTCCCAGCCCTTGGGGCGCAGCGTCGCCGTTGGGGCACCAGAGCCGAGGAAAGGAGAAGTATGTCCTCGGAACAGAACAAAACGATCGTTCGTCGCCTCTTGGAGGAACCCTGGAAAGGGAACCTGAAGGTCGTCGACGAGCTCATCGACCGCAAGTACGTCGGCTACGACCCGTCCCTCCCCGAGCCGCTGCGCGGCCCCGACGGTTTCAAGGAAAATGTTGCGAACTATCGCGCGGCCTACTCGGACGCCCGCATCACCGTCGACGAACAGATCGCCGAGGGCGACAAGGTCGCCAGCCGCTGGACAGGTCGCGGCAAGCACGACGGTGACCTGATGGGTATTGGCCCCACCGGCAAGCAGGTGACGGTTTCGGGACTCACCCTCTCCCGCCTTGCGAACGGCAAGGTGATCGAGGAGTACACGAACTGGGACACGTTCGGGATGATGCAGCAGCTTGACGTTGTTCCTGAGCTCGCCCACGCCTAACCCAAGGCCTGGCAGTGCTAATCAGAGGGTCGCCTTCAGGCGGCCCTCTGATCTTTCTCCGAGACTGACGGCCATCGTCGCCCAGAAGGTCACCATTAGAGCTCGACCAGTCTCGCGGTTTGCAAGATCGAAGAGGCCGAGAGCAAGCGAACATCTGTCTCCATGAGTGGGAACTAAGGCAGCCGGGAAGAGACGCCAGCCGAGTGATGGTGGTGCAGATCCGCTGCCTTCGCCTGACGCAAATCGGCTAGATCAAGCCTCTTCTTTGAGTGGAGGATTGCTCTCTGCACGTCTATCTCCAAGAACCAGGAACACCGCCAGTATCTGCGGCCACGTCCGCGAAACGACGCGGATCGGGTCGCCCCGCTACACGCGTTACCCCCCGCTGATCGCAGCGATCACGTCGACGCGCGAGCGAGCAGCGAGCGGCGTCTCGAGCGTCGCGCGCTCGCGGTCAACGTACACGTGGATGTGCGGACGCAGCTCCCGTTTCGATTCGCACAGCCGGTCGCGTAAGCCGGGCCAGCGCTCGTCTAGCCGCTGCAGCGCTTCGTCGACAGTCGCTGCGTCGACGTCAACGCGCCGCTCGAAGTTCGCAAAGAGCGGCGTCAGCGTCGACGGAAAATGCAGCTCCGCCATCAGTCGATCTGCGCGACCTCGACCGACCAGATCGACGGCAGGTAGTTCGCGAGCTCCGTCCACGTGTCGCCCTCGTCGATGCTGGCGAAGACTTGTCCCGTGCTCGTGCCGAAGTAGAGACCGGGCACGTCGCGGGAGTCGATCGCCATCGCCTCGCGCAGCACGCCGACATATGCGTTCTCCTGAGGCAATCCCTTGTCGAGGCGCTGCCACGTGGCGCCCGCGTCGCGCGTGCGCCAGACGGCCCCGTGGCCGTCGGGCATGTTGCGTCCGTGGCCCGGGTCGAGCGGAATGACGTAGAACGTGTCGCGGTCGTGTGGATGCGCAGCGGCGGCGAAACCGAACTCCGTCGGTAAGCCTCCGGTGATCTCCGTCCACGTCTCCCCGGTGTCGTCGCTGCGGTGCATACCGACGTGGTTCTGCTGGTACATGCGGCTGCCGTCGGCCGGCGACCGAACGAACTTGTGCACGCAGAAGCCGACCTCCTCGTGGGGGCGGGGCCAGTCGGCGCGCAGTCCGCGGTTGCGCGGCGTCCACGTCTTCGCGTAGTCGGTCGTCTCGAAGAGGCCGACGCCTTGCACGACCGCCCAGAAGCGGTCCGGGTCCTCGTCGTCGAACATCAGCGCGGAGATGCCGAGGTGCCCGGGAGGCTGGTTGGCCGGGTCGTCCCACATCTCGCTGCCCGGCTGGCCGGACAGCGTTGACAGGAGTGACCAGGTCGCGCCCTCGTCGCGGCTTTCGAAGATGCCCGGCGCCTCGGCGCCGACGAGGACGCGGCCGTCCTTCGCGGCGAGCGTCGAGACCTTGGAGACCTTTCGTGGGTCCTCCTCGCCGTAGCTCAGGCCTTCGCTCGAGAGCGCCCACGTCTCACCGAGATCGAGGCTGCGCCAGACCGCGGAGCCGAGCCACTCGCTGGCCGCCGCGGCGTAGATCGCCCCCGACCCGTGGCTGTAGACGGCGTGGTACACGGGCCACCCCTCGCAAAACGGCCCGCGGAGCTTCCAGCCGCTCCGGTCGTCCTCGGACTCCATCAAGAAGCACCCTTTGCGCGTGCCAATGAGCAGCACCGTCCGTGACATGCCTGTCCCACCTCCGCGTTCGATTGCCTAGGTCCCTTATCAGACTCGGACAGGAGGGGAGAATCATCGGTTCGGCCGGGCGGTCACTCCAATCTCCAGCCACGGAAGGCGTCGAGGAGCGCTTCCTCGGCGCCCGGATCGAGGTCGTACGTCGTGATCCCGCCGACGAGGCCGACCGTCGTTCGCATTTGCTCGACGTATCTCCGGCACCCGTCGCAGTCCGCAGGTGTTGTTCGAACTGGCGCCGCTCCTCGGGCGGCATTGCGTCGCCGAGGTAGTCGGTGATGAGCTCGACGACCTCTTGACACCTGAGCTCCATGAAATCATTCATTGCTCGAGGTAGCTCTCCAGCGCGCGCCGCACTTTCGAGCGTGCGCGGTGGAGGAGAACTCGCAAGGTGAATGCCGCGACGCGCACGTCGCGCCGGAGGGATTGCACGCGGCTACCGCAGCGCCCGCCGTTTGGAGCGGGCTCGGCGACGCGTCTGAACTCAACCGGGCCGAGTCTGTTCAGATGCGCTGCTCTACAGGTGCTCCATCCTTGAGCTCGACGATCGGCCCGGCGTGCGGCAATCTCCCCGATCGTCATCCCCCGGTGTGCGGTGGGGCGGCGGGTAGTTGCACGGTGGCGCGGAGCCCGCCGGTGTCCCGGGGGGTGAGGGTGAGGGTTCCGTCGTGTGCTTGGGTGATGCTCTTGACGATGGCGAAGCCGAGGCCGACGCCTGCGTGGTCGGTGCGTATGCGTTTGCTGCTGCGCTGAAACGGCTCGGCAAGCGTGGCGACCAACTGTGGGGTGAGCTTCTCGCCGGTGTTCTCGACGGTGAGCTCCACGGTCTTGGGGTGAGCGCTGGTCGTGACCCACACGGTGCCCTGTTCGGGCAGGTTGTGGACGATCGCGTTGTGTACGAGGTTCGTAGTCAGCTGGAGCAGGAGCGCGTGTGAGCCGACGGTGGGGGTGATGTCGCCGGAGGTCTCGATGGTGAGGCCGCGTTCTTCTGCGAGGGGGAGGAGCGTTTCAGTGGCTTCTTCCGCTAGGAGGGACAGGTCGATGTGTTCTCGGGTGAAGGACTGTTGGTCAGTGCGGCTGAGCAGGAGCAGTGCTTCGGTGAGGTCGATCGCTCGGGTGTTGACGGCGTGGAGGCGGTCGACGAGCTCGCCGTTGTCGCGGTTCAGATCGTTGCGGGCCACCTCGAGAAGTGTCTGCGTGATCGCCAGCGGCGTGCGAAGTTCGTGGGAGGCGTTGGCTGCAAATCTCTGCTGTTCGGCGACGTGTGCTTCGATCCGCGCGAGCATGGCGTCGAAGGCGTCGGCGAGTTCGCGGAACTCATCTCTGCGGCCTTCCAACTGGATCCGATGGGAGAGCGACCCGTTCGCGGCCACGCGTGTGGCGTCAGTGATGCGAGTCAGGGGAGCGAGCATGCGGCCGGCGAGAATCCATCCTCCCAGCAGACCGAATACCAGCAGGAACGCCATCACGATGGCCGCGATCGGAGCGAAATCACGCAGGAGGTCGGCGTGGCTGCGCACCATAAAGATCACACCAGGGTGCACACCACGCGAAAGGGAAAAATACCCGGCGGCGAGCAGCACGGCACCTGCGAGCATGAGGAAGCCGGCGTAGCTGAGGGTGAGTCTGAGGCGAACGCTCAACCCAGGGGCTCTATCCACGCTCGCCTCCCTCACGCCCAGTTTCTGGTTGCGTGTCGATGCGGTAGCCAACGCCGGTCACGGTGGCGATGATCCATGGTTCGCCGAGGCGTTTGCGCAGTGCCGAGACCGTGATGCGCACGGCGTTGGTGAACGGGTCCGCGTTCTCATCCCATGCTCGTTCTAAGAGTTCTTCGGCGCTGACGACACCGCCTTCGGCAGCGACGAGGACTTCGAGCACTGCGAACTGCTTCCTGGTCAGCGCGACGTACCGGCCGTCGCGGTAGACCTCACGGCGGAACGGATCCAGCCGCAGACCTGCGATCTCTCGCACGGGTGGCCTGTTGTGTGCACGCCTGCGGTCGAGCGCTCTGAGACGGAGCACGAGTTCTTGGAGTTCGAACGGCTTCGTGAGGTAGTCGTCGGCGCCGAGCTCGAACCCGGTGGCCTTGTCGTCGAGACGGTCGGCAGCGGTGAGCATGAGGATCGGCGTGCCGCTGCCGGAGGCGACGATGCTTTTGGCGATCTCGTCACCGGTAGGCCCGGGGATGTCTCGGTCGAGGACGGCGATGTCGTAGGCGTTGACGTTCAGCAGCTCCAGAGCGGTATCGCCGTCAGCTGCGATGTCTGCCGCGATCGCTTCCAGGCGTAGGCCATCGCGGATGGCTTCTGCCATGTAGGGCTCGTCCTCCACGATCAACACCCGCATACGCCAGATGCTAGAGCCGGCGCATATCGTCGGCATATCGAAAACCACATACGTGCTGGCAACACCGCGCTGCCTTGAATCGAGGCATGACCTACAGCGAACCAGCACGAACGGCGCCCCGTCGTCTTCCCATGATCCTTGTCGCCGGCCTGCTAATCGTCATCGCGGCGATCGCCGCATCCCGCGGCTACCAGTTGCTGACGTCCTCGTCCTCGACGCCAGTTTCACCCAGCGATGTCCTTCGCAGTGGGCACCGGGGTGCGCTGGGTGAAGCGATACCCAGCACGGTGTGGCCGGCACAGGGCCAGGCCGCGGTCAAAATCGGACAGTCGCAGGTCCACGCCGGCCCGAATCAGCACGCGGCTGCAATCGCCAGCGTCGCGAAGGTGATGATGGCCTATCTCGTGCTCCGTGACCACCCGCTACGGCTCGGCCAGGACGGCCCGACGATCACGCTCACCGACGCCGATGTCGCCGACACCGACCGCCGGCGCGGACAACGGGAGTCGGTCGTGTCGATCGCAGCCGGAGAGCAATTGACCGAACGGCAGGCGCTGCAGGCACTGCTGCTGCCGTCGGCGAACAACATCGCCGCGGCTCTGGCTCGATGGGACGCCGGCTCGACGGACCGGTTCGTTGCCCGGATGAATGCCACCGCACGGTCGCTGGGCATGACCCATACCCGCTACACAGACCCAAGCGGTTACGACGATGCAACCGTGTCGACTGCCGCCGACCAGGTGCGCATTGTCGATCGGGCGATGCGCCTGCCGGTGTTCGCGAGCATCGTCGCCACACCGAGCGCGACGCTGCCGGTCGCCGGCACCGTGCACAACACCAACACACTGCTCGGGCACAAAGGGTTTGTCGGCGTCAAGACCGGCTCGGACGACGCGGCCGGCGGCTGCTTCGCCTTCCGGGCCATCCGCTGGATCGACGGCAAGCGGACGACGATCACCGGGGTCGTGTTGGGCCAGCCCGGCCACGACCAGATCGCGGCGGGTCTCGCGGCCGCCGACGCCATGGTCGACCGCATCGCCGGTCATTCACAGCGCCAAGTTGGGGCCATGCCAGATCTACTGCAACGAACCCTGGCACCACGAACTGCGCCCCCGAAACCGCATGGGCGTGCTTGGGCCGGCGGCCGAAGCTTGAAAGCTCCATAAACGGCTCCCTACCCACCGCACAATGCCGACCCTTCAAGTCTGGCTGAACGCAAACCGGCGATGTGCTGGACTTTTGCAGAGCCCTCTTCCGGACTCGAACCAGAGACCCCCTCCCCACCATGCAGAAAAGGTCGCAACCTTCCGCGTTTACCGTGACACGAGAGAGGCTTCGCGAGTCGCTGGACGAGCTCGGCGTGCTGTAGGGACGGTTACCCGCGCGTGACCACGATCCGCGTTTCTGCGTGAGCCGTGCTGCGCCCATGGCTATAAGGCAAGCAGTGAGCAAGCATCGCGCCGACGCACTCGGGTCTGGCACGCCCGCCCCCGACTGGGAGCTGCACTCGACCCCGGACCAGTCGGTCCGGCTGGACGACTTCCGAGGCCGGCCGCTGGTCATGGCCTTCTACCCCGCCGATTGGAGCCCGGTGTGCACCGACCAGATGGCGCTGTACAACGAGGTGCTGCCGGAGTTCAAGCGTTTCGGCGCCGATTTGGTCGGGATCTCGATCGACCACGCCTGGTGTCACGTCGCGTTCGCCAGGGACCGGAACCTTCACTTCTCGCTGCTTGCCGACTTCCATCCCAAAGGTGAGGCGGCAAGGAGCTACGGCGTGTATGACGACAACATCGGGATGAGCGAGCGGGCGCTGTTCGTGGTCGACGCAGACGGCGTGATCTATTGGAGCTACGTCTCGCCGATCGGCGTCAATCCGGGAGCCGACGGGATTCTCACTGCTCTCGAGTCCATGGCAGGCGTGGCCGTCGCATGAGCGCAGTACTCGATCGTCCGCAGTTGACGGTGCCGCTCAGCGGGCGCGACCATGTCCTAGGCACGTCGGCTGCTGTGGTGACGTTGCTCGAGTACGGCGACTACGAATGCCCGTTCTGCGCAGCGGCACACCCTGCCGTGACACACATGCTCAAGCTGGTGCCTGACGATGTCCTCTTCGCCTATCGGCACTTTCCACTCACGCAAATTCATCCCCACGCGCAGCAAGCAGCGGAAGCGGCCGAGGCCGCGGGAGCGCAAGGCCGGTTCTGGGAGATGCACGACGTGCTCTTTGCGCACCAGGACCGTCTCACTGTGCGTGATCTCGTCGGCTATGCCTCTGCACTCGGTCTCGACCTCGCCCGCTTCACGTCCGAGCTCCAGATCGGTGCGCACACCGCCCGAGTGCGCGAGGATTTTCTCAGCGGAGTGCGCAGCGGCGTCAACGGAACGCCGACGTTCTTCGTCAATGGGATCCGCCACAACGGCGGTTTCGACCCTGAGTCGCTGCTCGACGCCATTGGCTCGGCGCTGTCGGCCGCAGATTGATGCGAGTCCGGGCAAGGAAGGCGCACGTCGAGGAACTTCCGCGGCGGGACGTGCTCGAGACGCTCGCGCGGCACTACCACCAGCTCCAGAACGAGCACGAGCGCGTCGGGCGGGAGAGCGGAGTCAGGCGTCGGATCGAGGACCAGCTCCTGGACGTGCGGGAGCGGTTCGATCGCCTGCTCGTGGAGTGGGTGCCGGATCCTGCGCTTCAGCAAGCCTGGCGCGAGCATTTGCACAACCGCGCCCCGGCGCCGCCTGGTCCGCTTGGGATTCGTCCGCTTCTCTTTCGCGGCAGGTCGGAGGCGGGCGCAGTGGTCGAGGTCCGTGGGGAACGTGGTGACGAGCTCAAGGTCGAAATCGACGGCTCGCTGGTTGCACGCATCGTCGGAGAGAAGGACTTCGCTGCTGACATCCCAGCCTTCCGCTGGCACTTCGACGGTGTCGAGTACGAGGAGGTCTTCGACGTCTCGAACGAAGCTCTCGACGCGCTGGCCGACTTTCTTGGCAACGATGAGTCGCCGCCGTGGGAGCATGCGGCGGAGCTCCTTGCGGACGGGCTGATCGACACGAACGCGGCGCTCACCCCGCGCGGCCGGCGCGCACTTTCGCGCCGGCAGTAAGCCTGCGACTACCGAGCTGCGCGTGCCGGAGCCCGCTGCGGGCGTGAACCGTCGCGCCCCGGCGGCAAGCCCGGAACGATCGGCGCCTCGGGGAAGCTCTCGACGGACTCCTGGCGCCCACGCGGCTGCGGATAGAGATTCATCAGCGTTCGCTCCTCGTCGGGCACGCCGAACTTCACCGGCAGACCAAGCTGCTCGAGCTCGGCCGCCATGAGCGGATGGTCGTGCGTCCACACACCGCTCGACAGCAGACGTGCAACCTCGCGTGCACGCGGTTCAGGCATGTGCTCCTCGAGGAGTTGTCTCACCACGACCTCGACCTGACGCAACGCCTTACGTCCGACGTCCGCCATGATCAGCGTCTCGTCCTTGTGCTCGCCGGGCATCGCGGCCACCGCCACGAGCGACGCGGCCGGATATTGGCCGAGCTGGGGATCCACCGGGCCGAGTGCCGCATGCCGGTCAATGACGATCTCGTCTGCGGCAAGCGCGATGAGCGTGCCGCCGCTCATCGCATAGTGCGGCACGACTGCCACGACGCGACCGTCGTGGTCGGCAAGCGCCAGCGCGATCTGGCTCGCCGCCAGAACCAGGCCGCCCGGCGTGTGCAGAATGATCTCGATCGTTCGTCCGGGCCGCGTCCCTCGGATCGCCCTGAGCACGCTCTCCGAGTCGTCGATGTCGATGTGTCGCATGATCGGGAAGCCAAGAAACGACATCGTCTCCTGGCGATGGATCAGCGTGATCACGGTGGCGTCGCGCTTCGAGGAGATGGACGCGAGCATCCTCCTGCGTCCCATCCCGAGCAACTGCCGCTGGACGACGGGCTGTAGCGAGCTGAGGAGGAAGAAGATCCAGATCAGGTTCCAGAAGTTCATCTGGTACGGAGTATCCAATGAACGGTGAACTGAGTCCGGCCTGGGATACCTGTTGGTAACCCGTTACCACCGAAAGCAAGTCCGATGCAGTCAGTGCGCGGTGGCGGCGACCCGGCGTCTCTTCGAGGTCGGCCACTGGCGTGCCGCGGTGAACGGCTTCGCGATGTCCTCGAGCGCGCGACGTTCAGCAGGCACCGCGAGAAAGACGGCCACGATTCCTGCGGCGATCATGAGTCCCGCGCCGAGCAGGTAGCCGTAGTTGACGTTCGTGCGGCTGTGCGTAGCGATCAGTGCGCCGAAGATGGTCGGCGACAGCGCGGCGACGCCGGTGCCGGCGGAGTAGAACAACGCGATCGCCATCGCCCGCGCCTCGAGCGGGAACAGCTCGCTGACGGTGAGATAGGCGGCGCTCGCGCCCGCCGAGGCGAAGAAGAAGATGACGCACCAGCAGAGCGTCATCGTCGTCGCGCTCAGAGTGCCGTGCGTGAAGAGCATGCCGGTGACGACTAGCAGGAGGCCGGAGATGATGTAGGTGGAGGAGATCATCACGCGCCTGCCGATCGAATCGAAGAGCGGGCCGAGCACGAGCGGGCCCGCGATGTTCCCGGCCGCGAAGGGAATGAGGTAGAGGGGTGCTCTCGATGCGTTCACGTTGAAGAACTGTGTCAGCACGAGCGTGTAGGTGAAGAAGATCGCGTTGTAGAGGAAGGCCTGTCCGATCATGAGCGACAACCCCAGGACTCCACGCGACGGGTAGTTCTGGATCACGTATTTCGAGATGTCGATGAAGTTGATGTGCTTGCGCTGCTCGATGGCAATCGGCTCGCCTTCCGGCTCGGGCAGCTGGGGATGCGTCTTGCGAACCTGCTCCTCGATCTGCGTGACCACCTTCTCCGCCTCGTCGGCGCGCCCGTGCGTGAGCAGCCAGCGCGGGCTCTCGGGAATGAGTCGCCTGATGGTCAGGATGCCGAGAGCGACGATTGCACCGATCAGGAAGCCGAGCCGCCAGCTGACGGACTCCCGGATGTTCGACAGGAACTCGTAGGAGAGAAAGGCCGCCATGGCGGTGCCGAACCACCAGCTGCCGTTGATTGCGAGAGCGACCCGGCCGCGTACACGCGCGGGGATCAGCTCGTCGATCGCGGAGTTGATGGCCGCGTACTCGCCGCCGATGCCGGCACCCGCAAGAATTCGAAACGTCGCGAGGCTCCAGAAGTTCCAGGCCAGCCCTGAGGCGACGGTGAAGACAAGGTAGACGCCGAGCGTGACCATGAACAGCTTCTTGCGGCCCACCCGATCCGTGAGGTAACCGAAGAACAGCGCACCGCCGACCGCGCCGAGCAGGTACCACGTTCCGAGCGACGATGCCTGCTGGGTGGTGAGGCGCAGCGTGTCCTTGTGAGTGAGGACACCGGCCAACGCGCCGACCAGGGTGACCTCGAAGCCGTCAAGGATCCAGGTGACGCCGAGACCGATGACGATCAGCCAGTGCCAACGGCTCCAGGGAAGCGCGTCGAGTCGCCTCGGGATCATGGTCTCCACGACTCGGCCGGTGGCGCCGAGGTCGCCGGTAGCGGCACTCGAGCTCATGATCTCCCTCCTAGTCGACTTAGGTCACGTCGACTTCTGTTTTCCCCATGACCCTTCGATAAACGCGGCTAATGGGAATGTCGCCGTGCCCACGCGATCAGTCGGAGCTCTCGACCTCGAGCTCGTACTTGCGCACCCGCTCGAAGCCGGCGACGCCGAGCACGCCGCTGTCCGTGAGCCGTACTGCTCGAACAGGTCGTCCTCGATTTCCTCGAAAATCAACGCATCGACGTAAACGCTCGGACTCGGGCCAGTCGGGCAGCCAGAAACGACCGCCGAGCCGCAACGCGTCGCCGGCAGCGAGCGAGTCGTCCGACGCGTAGCTTTGCACGCGCTCCTTACCACTCGGCAGGCGGGTCACCAGCTCGTACGTCATGGGTGACCTTGCACCGTAGGACCCTTGGAACGAGCCTCCGCGACTTCTTCGGAATGAACCTCCGCCCATTCCGAAAGAGCGATCAGCGGCTCGGTCAATGTCCACCCCAGCGGCGTGAGCGAATACTCGACGCGCGCCGGGACCTCGGCAAAGATACGTCGCGCGACGAGACCGTCGTGTTCGAGCGTACGCAAGGTGTCGGTCATCACTTTCTTGGACACGCCGGGCAGGCAGGTAAGCAAGCGCCCGTGACGGTGGACTCCGCGAGCCATGAAAACCAAGAGGTGAACCTTCCACTTGCCGTGAAGCACATCGAGTGTCTCGTCGGCGTGCTCGATCAGGTCGAGATCCGACCCGGGGAGAACTCCGTCACCAATTCCAGACACGGCTCCACCCGTCGACGAGTTTGTGGTGGATGGTGCTCCAAATCCTAGTAACGCCGAGGTTACCTCCTGATGGTAGGCCTGGGTCTTGCCGGGGTAGAACCGTCCGCACCGCGTAAGGAGGATCTAAATGGCTGCTGCCGATCAACCCGTTTGCCAGCGACACGGACGACCTGCCGTCGCATCGAGGGTGCGGATCCTCCCTGATGGGACTCAGGAGGTCGAATACCTCTGCGAGATCGACCTCGCCGAAGAGCAGATGTCGAGCCGCTTCGGACGCCGCGGCAGCAGCCTCTTCGATGACTTCTTCGCCGACTTCTTTGGGGACGGCCAGTCGTCCGCGGGCGGGGTTTCTCGCCGTAGGCCGGCGGCGCCACAGCGGCAGGTCGAGCGCGTCGACGTCACGCAATTCTTCAGCGACGCCACGCGCGAGCTGCTGCAGCGGGCCGCGCAGACCGCTGTCGAATGGGGGAACCTCGATCTCGACAGCGAGCATCTTCTGTACGCCGCCCTGCAAGACGACGTCGTACGCCACGTCTTGCGACAGATCGACGCGGATCCGGAAGCGATCTCGGCCGAGATCGAGGAGGAGGCGGACAAGGCTTCAAGAACCGACGTCTCCCCTTCGCTGTCGCCGGACGCAAAGGCAGCATTGCTCGCCGCCTATGACGAATCGCGCGAGCTCGGGGCGTCATACGTCGGCCCGGAACACGTCTTGCTCGCTCTCGCGCGGGACGACGAAAGCCAGGCCGGTCAACTCCTGCAGCGCTTTGGCGTCTCGCACACAAGGCTCCGCGGTGCGGTGATCCGCGGCGTCGAGTCAGGTGGCGGAACCCGCGAGACGAGCAAGATACCCACGCTCGACCAATACGGCCGCGACCTGACCGAGATGGCGCGCGAAGGCAAGCTCGACCCGGTCATCGGCCGCGCCGACGAGATCGAGCAGACGATCGAGATCCTGTCGCGACGCACCAAGAACAATCCGGCTCTGATCGGTGATCCCGGCGTGGGCAAGACCGCAATTGTGGAAGGCATCGCCCAACGAATCGTCAACGACGAAGTGCCCGAGACGCTCGCAGATCGCCGCGTCGTCCAGCTCGACCTCGCGGGGATGGTCGCCGGCTCCAAGTACCGGGGGGAGTTCGAGGAGCGGCTGAAGAACGTGATCGACGAGATCACCGAGAACGAAGGCAACATCATTCTCTTCGTCGACGAGCTGCGCCGGCGCGGCCGAGGGCGCGATGGATGCCGGCAACATGCTTAAACCCGCATTGGCACGCGGGGAAATGCACGTCATCGGTGCGACGACGCTGGACGAGTACCGCAAGGACGTCGAGGGCGACCCTGCACTGGAACGGCGCTTCCAGCCCGTCCTCGTGCGGGAGCCCACGGTCGACGAAACGATCGAGATCCTGCACGGGCTCAAGGATCGCTACGAAGCATTCCACCGCGTCCGCATCTCGAACGAAGCGATCGTCGCGGCCGCCGAGCTCTCGGACCGGTACGTCCGCGACCGCTTCCTGCCGGATAAAGCGATCGACCTGATCGACCAGGCGAGCGCACGCGTCCGGTTGCGAACGAAGACGAAGGATGACGACACGCGCTCGCTCGAGGAGGATCTGCGCAGGCTCGCTCGAGAGCGCGACCAGGCGACCTCCGCCGAGGATTACGACCGCGCCGGCCAGCTGAAGGACCAGATGGATTCGCGTCGCGGCGACATCGAGGATCGTCAGAAGAAGCGGCAACGGCCTGCGGAAGTAACCGCCGAAGACATCGCCGAGGTCGTGTCACGGGCGACCGGCATTCCTGTGTCGCAACTGACGACCGAAGAACGGCAGCGGCTGCTCGAGCTCGAGCAGCGGTTGCATCGACGCGTGGTCGGCCAGGAGGAAGCCGTGCGCGCCATCGCGGAGGCAGTACGGCGCTCGCGTGCGGGACTCGGCGATCCGCGGCGTCCGATCGGCAGCTTCCTCTTCCTCGGCCCGACCGGTGTCGGCAAGACCGAGCTCGCACGGGCTCTGGCCGACGCCATGTTCGGCAGCGAGGATCTGATGGTCCGGTTCGATATGAGCGAGTTCCAGGAGCGGCACACTGTGTCGCGGCTCGTCGGTGCACCTCCCGGCTACATCGGCTACGACGAAGCCGGCCAGCTCACGGAGGCGGTGCGCAGGCGTCCGTACGCGGTGCTGCTGTTCGACGAGATCGAGAAGGCGCACCCGGACGTGTTCAACATCCTCCTCCAGATTCTCGACGATGGCCGCCTGACGGATGCTCAGGGGCGAACGGTGGACTTCAAGAACACGGTCGTGATCATGACTTCGAACCTCGGCGCGGACCGCATCCAACAGCACGCGCGCGCAGACGAGCCGTTCGAGCGCCTGCAGGACGACATGATGGAGATCCTCAGGCACAACTTCCGGCCGGAGTTCATCAACCGGATCGACGAGATCATCGTCTTCCGCGCCTTGACCGAAGAGCAGCTCGCCGCCATCACGCAGCTTCTCCTGGACCGTCTCGCCAGGCGCCTGCGTGCACAGCACATCGAGATCGACTTCTCGGAGCAGGCCCTGAAGTTGCTCGCAAGAGAAGGCTACGACCCGGAGTTCGGCGCGCGACCATTGGCGCGGACGATCCAACGCCTCGTCGAGAACGAGCTCTCACGCATGGTGCTGAGCGGAGAGGCGGAGCCCGGCGACAAAGTGCTGGTCGAGGCGGACGGCCATGAGCTGAAATTCGACGTCGAAAGGGGTGGTGCATCTCAGGAGGTGACCGCTTGGTCGGAGGGGTCGGAGGAAGCATTGACACCGGAGCACGCGGCCGCCCGGTAAAACCGTCCGACAACCCTGCAGATGATGTTGTGCCGCTCTCGGTCTGGCGCTACCGGGGGATGAGCTAGCTAGGCTGGCGCACGGGTTCCTGAGCATTCAGCGGAGGTTCATGCGCGGGCCCGGTCTGGGTGGCGCAATGAAGGGCTAGGAGGCTACGCTCGCCGAATGGCAGTCCCCGCGATCCCCTCGCTCTCCGCCTCGCAGTTGTCGACGCTCGCCGCCCTCGGCGAAGAGCTGACCGCGGGCGTCGGCGACGTCCTGTACCAGGTCGGAGATGCGATCTATCCCTTCATCGCCATCCGTGAGGGCGAGGTGGCGATCGTCGACGCGGCCGGAAACGAGATCGTCCGCCACGGCGCCTCGAGCTTTCTCGGCGAGCTGAACCTGCTCTCGGGACAGACGGTCTTTTTGACCGCGGTCGTGACCAAACCGCTGCGCTACATCGCGGTCGACCGCGACGCATTGCGCGCACTGCTGTTCGAGGATGGCCCGCTCAGCGACCTCGTCCTCTCAACCTTCATCGCTCGGCGTGAGGCGCTACAGCGCGTCCAGGGAATCGGCCTCGAGATCGTCGGACCTCGCTCATCCGAGACGACGATGCAGATGCTGGACTTCGTCCGTGCCAATCGGCTTCCATTCAGCTGGCAGGACGCCCAGCCGCCGGGCGGAGCGGAACCTCCGCTCGTTCGGCTCCCCGGTGGCAACGAGCTGCAGCACCCATCGCGAGGCGAGGTGCTGCGGGCGCTTGGGGTCGGCCGCGAGCTGGCGCCGCGCGAGGAAGTCGACCTGCTCGTCGTGGGCGCCGGCCCCGCCGGCCTCACCGCAGCGGTCTACGGCGCCTCTGAAGGGCTCGACACGCTGATCGTCGAAAGCACCGCCCTTGGCGGCCAGGCAGGATCGTCGCGGCGGATCGAGAACTATCTCGGCTTCCCCGCCGGCATCAGCGGCACGGAACTCACGAGCCGCGCAGTCAGCCAGGCGCGAAAGTTCGGCGCACGACCCGCGACTCCCTACCGCGCCATCCAGCTCGAGCCCGGCAATGGACGGCACCTCGTTCGACTCGAAGAGGGGCAGGAGATTGCCGCACGGGCCGTCGTGCTCGCCACCGGCGCTGCATATCGGCGGCTTCCCCTCGACGAACTCGCGGACTACGAGGGCGTAAGCGTGTTCTACGCGGCCGGCCCGCCCGAGGCGCAGCTGTGCGGCGCCTCGCGTGTCGCCGTCGTCGGCGGTGGCAACTCCGCCGGCCAGGCCGCCGTTTGGCTCGTCCGCGGCGGAGCACTCGTGACTCTGCTCCACCGCCGGGCCGACTTGGCCGAAACAATGTCCGATTACCTCATCCACGAACTGGACCGTTACGGCGTCGCCGTGCGCGACCGGAGTGAGATCGCCGCCCTCCACGGCGCGAACGGGCAGCTCGAGGCGGTCACGCTGAAGAGCGGCGAGCAGCTGCCGTTCTCGGCCCTTTTCCTCTTCCTCGGTGCAGAGCCGTGCACGCAATGGTTGGACGACGGCGTCGCGCGCGATGCCGACGGCTTCATCCTCACCGGCGACGCCGCCGGAGCCGACAACCTGCTCGAGACGAGCGTCCCCGGCATCTTCGCCGCCGGGGATGTCCGGTCCGGCTCCAGCAAACGCTGCGCCGCAGCCGTAGGCGAAGGATCGATGGCCGTGCAGTTCGTCCACCAACACCTTGCGCGCCCGACAGCTCGAGTCGGATGAGCGAGCTCTGCACCCACCTCGACGAAGTTACGCTGTACGAGCTCCCCGCATCGGTCGACGGTTGCGAGGACTGCCTACGCGAGGGCAGCAAATGGCTGCACCTCCGGGCCTGCCTCACCTGCGGCCACGTCGGCTGCTGCGATAGCTCGCCCAACCGCCACGCGACTGCGCACCATCACGCAACGTCGCACCCGATCATCCGCTCGATCGAGCCCGGCGAGGACTGGAGCTGGTGCTACGTCAACGAGGTCGCATTCGTCCTCGACGGCATTCGCGGCACGACGCGGATCCCGCCTTCGCCGCTCGCGTTCTGACATGGCAACCGGTGTACGCGAGCGGGCGCCGACGAAGCAGGAGCTCGCCGCGGCGCTGAAGGTTGCACGTGAGACGACGCTGCGTCTTCTCGAGCCCGTTGCCGACGAACAGTTGGTCGCGCAGGTCTCGCCGATCATGTCGCCGCTCGTGTGGGACCTCGCCCACATCGGCTGGTTCGAGGAGCTGTGGCTGATTCGGCGCCTCGCCGACAATGACCCGTCACTCGAGCCCCTCGACGACCTGTACGACGCGTTCCAGCACTCACGCGGACAACGCTCGAGGCTGCCGATTCTTACACCGCCGGAGACCCGCGCCTATCTCGGAAGCGTTCGACGTCAGGCGCTCAGAGTTCTCGAGGACGCTCAGCTTGAGGAGTCCGATCCGCTCGTGCGCGGCGCTTATGTGTACGGCCTCGTCTTGCAGCACGAGCTGCAGCACCAGGAGACGATGTTGCAGACGCTGCAGCTCTCCGGTGTTGCGTACGCAACCCCGCCTCACGAGAAGCTGCAAGCGCCACCCCGGCCGCCCGACGAAGTACTCGTTCCGGCCGGCCCATTCACGCTCGGCACAAACACGGAGCCTTGGGCCTACGACAACGAGCAGCCGGCGCACCTCGTCGAGCTGCCGGCATTCCGGATCGAGCGTCACCCGGTAACGAACGAGCGCTTCGCGGAGTTTCTCGAGGATGGCGGCTATCGCAAACGGCGCTACTGGAGCGACGACGGCTGGGAATGGCTTCAGGAGGAGCGTGCGCAAGCGCCGCTTTATTGGCAGCGGGGTAGCGGAGGCTGGGCCCGACGGCGCTTCGGGCAGTGGGAGCCGGTGCCGCCGGCCGAACCGCTCCAGCACATCTCGTCTTTCGAGGCCGAAGCGGTCGCAGCGTGGGCCGGCAAGCGGCTGCCGACGGAGGCAGAGTGGGAAAAGGCCGCGCAGAGTGCGGATTCCGACGGCGACGCGAATCTCGGGCGCGACTCGTTCGGACCGCTGCCGGTCGCCGGGCGCGCGGCCAGCGGGGTCGGGTGCGAGTGCATGCTCGGCGACGTGTGGGAATGGACATCGTCCACCTTCGCGGGTTACCCGGGGTTCACGGCGTTTCCGTACGCCGAGTATTCCGAGGTCTTCTTCGGCAACGAGCACCGCGTGCTGCGCGGCGGCTCATGGGCGACCGACCCGCTGGTCGCACGCATCACGTTCCGGAGCTGGGACTACCCGCAACGGCGGCAGCTCTTCAGCGGCGTCCGGCTGGCGACGGACGCATGAGCGCGACGCGCAACCAAACCGCAGAGATCGCTGTGCTCTTCTCGGCGGAAGAGCGCGACACGGAATTGCGCGAGGAGGTGCGGCTCGGACTGACTTCGACGCCGAAGGAGCTCCAACCGAAATGGCTCTACGACCAGCGCGGTTCGGAGCTCTTCGACGCGATCACCCAGCTCCCCGACTACTACTTGACGCGCGCAGAGCGCTCGATCCTCGAGCGGCACGCCGACGAGATCGCCGCGCTGACGGACGCCGCCACGCTGATAGAGCTCGGCTCCGGAACGTCTGACAAGACGCGGCTTCTGCTCGACGTGGTTGCGCCGCGACGGTTCGTACCGTTCGACGTGAGCGAGGAGACACTGCGAGGAAGCGCACAAAGGCTCGCGCGCGAGTACCCCGCCCTCGATGTCCAGGCAGTGGTCGGCGACTTCGAGCACCACCTTCCGCTGCTGCCGAAGAACGGGCGACGGTTGCTCGCGTTTCTTGGCAGCACGATCGGGAACCTACCGCCGACACGGCGGAGCCTGTTCCTCTCCGCCGTCGCCGCGACGCTCGGCGAGGGCGACACCTTCCTCCTCGGCGTCGATCTCGTCAAGAGCCCCGCGCGGCTTGTCGCAGCGTACGACGACGCGTCAGGCGTGACCCGCGAGTTCAATCTCAACGTGCTCCGGGTCCTGAACCACGAGCTCGACGGCGACTTCGACGTCTCGGCGTTCGAGCACGTCGCGCGCTGGAACGCGGAGGCGGAATGGATGGAGATGTTCGTGCGATCGCTGCGCGAGCAGACCGTGCGGCTCGACGCGCTCGAGCTCGAGGTCGGGTTCGACGCGGGCGAGCTCATGCGCACCGAGATCAGTGCAAAGTTCCACCAGCGGCGGCTGACCAGCGAGCTCGAGGCGGCCGGCCTCGCCGTGCAGCGCTGGTGGACGGACGACGCAGGAGACTTCGCCGTTCTTCTGGCCGCGGCCACTCAGGGCGGGTAATCCGGCGTGTCACCACCAAGCACGCTCGACCGCGCGATCGGTGGTCCCTGTGCGGTCGAGCTCGTCAAGCTGTGCCATTTCCTCGTCCGAGAGCGCGAAAATCGAAGACCTGGTTCCGTGGCGCTGCGCGATCGAGCTGACTGTGTCGCTGGGCAGGTGACGACCGGTTCCGAGCGGACTGTAGGCGTCGAGCACGACTCCTCTCCGCTCGCACTCGTCGAGAAGCTCTCGCGGTAGGCGTACGGATTGAACTGCACCCTGGTCCGCGGCATCGACATGGCGCAGGCGTGCGGCAACGAGGAGAGCGTCGGCCACGGGTTACGCGAACGAAGACGGAACGCAGGCGGGGGCTGGGGTGCGCCGGTTCAGCTCACCGAGACTCGCGAGGTAATCGCAGCAAAACGGTGGTTTGCGCGCCACCTGCGGGGCCAGTGCCAGGCCACGTGGCGATGTCAATTCGGCGCCGCCGGCACCGGTACGGTCACCTCGCTTGACTCCGACGTCGGTGCCTGTTTGGCTCATTTCTGCGGTTCTTGCGACCGCGTGACTTGCCGCCGATTGCCACCGGTTGCAACCACGGGGGCTCCATAAAGGCTCCATCCTCTGTTGTCCGCGTTTGGCTACTTGCGGCGGAAGAGCGCATTGATGACATGCCGCGGCCAGCGCCACGCTGCACGCTCGATCTGCTGGGGCGTCAGCTGTCTCGCACCGTGGTTGCTTCAAGCTTCGTCATTCGCCATCGCTTCATAGCGAGGCGGGAGTGGGGCCGGCTGCGACGGCGGCCCGTGCCTGGTCGAGGTCGAGGAGCTGACCGTCCAGGCCGCCCATTTGGTGGAGGTCGCCGCCCGGAACCTCGATTCGTCCCGCGTCCGCCACGCCGCCCACCTTGAGGGGGTCGAAGCCGGCGGCGTTGATCAGCCGTTCGATCGCCGCCGCGGCAGCGTCGTCATCGGCGGCGTAGAACAGCACTGCCCGCCGAGGGTCGCGGTTGGCGGCGCTTCCGAGCGAGCCCGCCCCGAGCGTGCCGAATGCCTTCACGTAGTGCGCACCGGTGGGAAGCATCGCGGCGACCACGGACCCCGCGGACTGGTCGTCGGGCAGCGTCCGCGTCATCTCGCCGTTCTCGTCGACCCCGATCGGGTTCGAGGGATCGACGACCACCTTGCCCTCCAGGAGTTCCGCGTTCTTCGCGGCGAGCTCCTTGATCGTGTCGAGCCAGACGGCGAAGACGACGGCGTCGGCCTCCACGATCGCCTCTTCGACCGAGGCGGCGCGCGCGAGCTCACCTAGCTCTTGCGCGAGCGTTGCTGCATTCGCTTCGTCCTTAGCCGCCAGGACGACGGGCTCGCCGCCGCGGACCAGATGCCGCGCCAGCGTTCCACCGATGTTGCCGGTTCCGATGATTGCGGTTGTCATGCGACTGCCTCCTTTTACTTGACACCGCAACTAACGAGCCGTACCCACCCCAACATTCCCGCCGCCACGGCGATCGTCGCGTCGGGCGGTACCGCGTGGCACGCGACCACCGGACTGCCGAACGGCATCTACTCAGCTCCGGCGCGCAGGTACCCACCGTCAATCCAGTCCACAACCAGGCGGCCATATTCCTCCGCCGCCCGCTCCCAAGCAAAGTGACCGGCATCGAGGGCGTGAATCTCGCTGTTGGGCACAAGCTCGTTGACGTACTCGTTGTTCGACCACGGCACGAGATCCCGTCAGCTACGGAACTCATTGCCGTTCCGGTCGGCGCGTTCGCGGATCCGGCTTTCCTCGAGCCCACGAGGTCGGTCTGGGATTCGAGGCGGCATCCGTGGCTAGAACTGCCTGAGGACGTCGAAGACGAGACTGAGTAGCTCGGAGCACGGGCGAGTTGGGAGGCTTGACCTCATATCTCTCGGCGTTGTATCGGCACTGAAGTCAGCGTTCCGCAGGTCGAAGCGTCGCGTCGGTGACGAACTGACTCGCCTGGGCCAGCGATGCTTCTATGTTTGTCAAGTGGCCGAGGGCGCTCCGTGTTCGAGTAGGCGGTAGAGGCTGCGGGCGAGGTAGCGCTTGAGGCAGCGGTTTGCTTCGCGTCGTGTTTTGCCTTCTTGGAGGCGTCG